>OOCB01000979.1_pt1 | contig 41556 bp, 64 predicted proteins | sample 1671351 | NCBI WGS metagenome assembly OOCB01 (sample SAMN06348148, study PRJEB24527) | human gut metagenome | biome: human gut; feature: ankylosing spondylitis patient; material: feces | host: Homo sapiens | place: China | collected 2015-10 | reverse complement strand
GTGTTTTGCCTGCGTTTTCAAGTAAGTCTTTAAGTTCTTTTTCTTGGTATTTTGTATCTGTTATATTAATCATTGTTGTACTCCTTTCTACTTTGCTACGTTCTCAGCTATAAACTGCAATAACTCATTGTGTCTATCAAGTCTCTTATTTTGGTCTTTCAGGCGCTCGCCTATAATGTATGTATCTATTTTTATTTTAGCTAATTCATTAGCTATTATGGTAAACGCACAAACTTGCTTTTTAGTTTGTTTTTCTTTCAAAGTCATTGCGCATGCATTTTTATTACATTCTTTTCCATTAAATGGGCAATATGTTATTTCGTTATCTTCCATTTATTATCCTTTCTGTGGTATAATTCCACTAGTGACGGTTAGTGTACGGTTCGGTACGGTTATACCGTCACAAAACGGTGTTACACTGTCATTGCTTTTTTATGTAATGCCGTTTATTCTATGGGGTTGCCGTATTTCTATATTACGGCAACTTTTTGTTTCTTTGTTCCTTGTAGTAAAAACTACTGTCATAACTGTCATATCTGTCATATCTGTACTCATACATCATATATCTAACTCTTGCTGTATATTATTATCAATGACAGTAGTGTCGGTAATGACATCAATGACAGTAGTGTCGGTAATGACAGTAGAAAAAACAAAAAATCTTTTATTACTAACTCTTTTATTTTCTACCTCTACATTATCAAACCACAATAAAAACTCTTTATTGTCATTTATAAATTTACCTACTTTTTCGGCTTTTTCGTAAATTTCACAATTCATCAACCTACTATTTTTGATTAAATCACTAGATGAACCCTGCCACTTACCATTATTTAATTTAAGTAACTTAAGTATTGTTATCCTTATATTGCTTTCATCATAAGCACGTTGCCGTCTTTGTTGCTCTAAATCGTCAGCAGTGCCTAAATACTCCCACTGGTAGTTGTCAGTATTAAACTTGATTTTTAGTTCTCTTTGTTCAAGGTCACGCCCTGTTATATATAGAGTAGCTTCCTTACTGCTTCGGTCTTTCTTGATAATCCACGTTGCGTCCATACTTCCAGTCATAGCAACTGAACCGCTAACCTCATTGAAAACGTCGCTACCATCTTTCATCTTTCTATTATGAGTTATTAACATAATACCGATATTGTAAGTATCAACTATTTTTTTTAAGGCTTTCAGGCTTTCGTATTCCTGCTCATATGAATTAGCCCCGCCCTTTTTAGGTAGTGCAATAAGCTGGTACACGTCTACTATGATTAGCTTTATGTCGGGGTGTTCTTCCAACTGCTGCTTTATTTGAGTTTCAAAGCCTGAACCTATGCGCTTTACTTCCCTATCACCTGTAGCTATGTATAGGTTACTGGGTTTCGGCGCGTCCTTGCCTAATATCTGATTAAGTCGGTTTTTAGGTCTGCGCTCTGTACTCTCTAAGTCCAAATATAAACAAGCGTGTTTTGAACAGTCAAAATCTAAAAACCTGCCACCCAAACAAATATCAACACAAAGTTGCAAAGCCATATAAGATTTAAAGTTTTTTGGTGGTGCTGATAGCAGTAACAACCCAATGGGTAAAATCTCACTTACTAGCCACTCTATGGGTTTAATCTCTTTTTTGTCTAACTCACTAGCAGTAATAGGGTTTAGGCTCGCTGGTGGATCTGCCGGAACAATTACACCATTCTTGGTTGTTGTTTGCGTCTTTTTCTTCTGCTTTTGTTCACTAAAGTTATGAAACCATTCAGCAACCGCCTTTTGCTCTTTCTCTTCTGCTGCATAAAACTCTTGTATATATTCCTCGAACTTGTTGGGGAAATCAGTAACACCACGCTCTTTGTAGGCTTCTTTGACTTTGTCTAAGAACTCAAAATCAAATTCTAAGCCATTGAATGCAACGCCGTGTATCTGCTTGAAAGCTCCAACAGTCAAAATATCTTCGAGGTTTTCAACCGTTTTTATCTGATCCAGTAGTTTTTCTTTATTAGTCACTAGCTACCACCTCATTTACTGCCATTCTTTCCAATAAATAAGCCTTTGGGGTTTTACCTCTGACGGTTATATAACCTTTTTTTGCAAGTTCCTCATTGCACTTCTTAATAATTCTGTAGGCCATACTTTCAGACACTCCCATAAGCTCCACCACTTCCGGTGCAGAAATCAAATAATTTTTCATTGTTACAATCTCCTTTCTTAATCTTCCAATAGTTCTGTTACGTCTACGTTTAGTATTCTTGCAATCTTACCAATAGTCACAGCTTTTGCAGTTTTAGTAGTGGTGATACGGTTGTAAGTTCCTTTTGGTATGCCTGCTTTTATAATATCGTTAGTAGACATACAAGCTCTTGCCTTTGCAAGCTCTAATTTTTTAATACTAATTTTCATTAATTGTTTTTCTCCTTTCTTATAGCTTAAAGCTATTTTATAGCTTATAGCTATCATAATATATGCGTTTGTACTTGTCAATAGCTTAAAGTGATTATTTTTTATTTGTTTTTGATTGACTTTATAGCTTAAAGTGTATATTATTGAATATATCAATATTGATGAGGTAAATATAATGTCAGAAGAATTAAGAAAGTTATTTTCTATTAATTTACAAGAATGTTTAAAAAATAGCGGTTTGACAATGTTGGAGCTTGCAAAAAAGATAAAAGTATCTCAGGCTACTATTTCCGATTGGTGCAATGGGAAAAAAGCTCCTAGATTTGATAAAATCGAGCAACTAGCTAACTTTTTTAATGTTCCAGCAACTTATTTTTTTAATAATGTGATTGATGAAGATGATTATAAACACATAAAAAATTCTAGATTATATGAAATTGAACATTATATAGATAGCAAAAATAACAAAAGTAAAACAAACAACTTAGATACTTTTTTCAGCAAAAAAACTATTGATTTATTTAAAAGTATAGGTATTGACGCTATGGATTTATCAGACGAGGAACTAAACGAAGTTAAAAACTTTGTAGAATTTGTAAAGAATAAAAGAAAATAGCACAAAAAAAAGTCCCAGCGCTACCAACACTGGAACTTTAAAATTAAATAATACACAGATACGGTTGTCTGCTGAGTAAATACCAATAGATATTATAACAGATAACCTTTTCTTTGTATACTCAAAAATAGAAAGTGAGGTTATTTTTTATGTCAGTAAACAAAATGAGCAATGGCAAATGGTACTGTAGTTTCTACTACACCGACTGGCAAGGCAACAGAAAAAGGAAAAAGAAAGAGGGATTCGTTACCCAAAGGGAAGCTAAAGCATATGAAAGTGACTTTTTAAATAAAATGTCGCTTAACTGCTCCATGACGTTCGGTAACTTGGTAAAATTATACTTGGAAGACTGCGAAACAAGGCTAAAGCCTACTACACTAGTAGCCAAAACCTACGTTATAAATGATAAAATCGTCCCATATTTTAACAATATACCAATATCGGATATATCAACAGCAATGATAAGAAAATGGCAAAATGAAATAATAAATAGCGGGATAGCACCAACAACCCAGCACAATGTAAATGGTATCTTGTCCGCAATCCTTAATTTTGCAGTAAAATATTACAATTTGCCTTTTAACCCGGTTTCAAGGGTGGGAAGTATTGGAAAAGTTAAAGGGGAAAGTATAGACTTTTGGACGCTGGAAGAATACAGGCAATTTATAGCCTGCGTTGATGAACCAATGTTCAAAGCTCTGTTTGAATTATTCTTTTTTACCGGCTTAAGGTGTGGGGAACTGCTCGCCCTGACTTACAACGATATAGACACAGAAAACGGCATTTTGTCCGTAAATAAGAACTTGGCAACTGTAAAGGGTAAAACTATCATACAAACACCAAAGACGGCAAAGAGTAGGCGAAAAATAGCACTACCGCGTTTCTTGGTGGAACACCTGCAAGAATACGTTACACATTTATATCAGTATAAGCCTAATACCCGCTTATTTCTGACTACTAAATACACTATTGACGATAAAATGAAAAAAGCCTGTAAGTTATCAGGCGTCAAGAAAATAAGAATACACGACTTGCGACACTCCCACGCTTCATTGCTTATCAATTTAAACTTTTCCCCAACTCTGATAGCTGACAGACTGGGACACGAAAACGTAACAACAACCCTGAACATATACGGTCATTTATACCCCAGCAAACAAGCGGAAGTTGTGGAAAAATTAGAAAAACTGCAATAAAAATGGTACGTTTTTGGTACGCAGACAAAAAGAAAAGACACTAAATAGCCTTTATTTAGTGCCTTTTTTATATATTCAGTATTAATTATTCAATAATTGTAGCTACCTAACTAGATATGATTGTTTTTAATGTTTTTATATTATTTTCAATGTTTCTAATTGATATATATTCACATTTTACACATTTTTTTTGCATTTTTAACTTTTTCTAGTACCGTTTTAGTACCATTTAAAGTAAGTACTTAGCTTTCATATAACCAACTACACCATTATACTCAACTTTTGCATATCCTTTACTGATATACATTACATTGACTTTTGTTTTATTTGGAACTTTCTTTTTAAGGACTTTTGTTCTTGTTTTGTTCCAGATGTTTAGTCCTTTTTTTGTTCCAAAAACTTCCTTAGTCCAAGTCTTTTTGAACTTTTCAAACGTTCCGTAAGTTCTTTTCAACTTAGCCGGAGTATCTCCCCACTTTTCAAGATAAAAATGTGGAGTATCTACAGGGCTAACCCAGTCACCACCCCAAGCTAAACCAACTTTCTTTGATTTTGCAATTTTAGCTACGTCCTTGATACCCTTATTATTGTAAGTATCATCCGCAATCTGTCCGTCACCATCTACATCATAGTTAAGTGCAATGTCTAAAGCAATACCCCACTGATGTTGTGATGAATAATCACTGCCCTTAGCATTTGTAACAATGTTGCCCGGTTTGGTTCTGCCCTTGGCATATAATTTATCCTGATACTCCTTACTTCTAAATCCTTCTGTAATAATCAGATAAATCCCTTTCTTTTCACATTGTTTCAAAAGTAATCCCAGCTTGTAATTCAGCCAGGGATGTAACTTTGTTCTGTCAATTCTAATATCGTGTTCTTTCTTCATTATTCTTCCTCACTTTCCATTACCTTTATACCGTATTCTTTAGCACAAGTATTTTCAATCCTACATCCTCTGTACTTATCCCAATCCTTACAAAAATATGCAATATCTGCATTTGCCAATAGTTCTAAACTCTTGCCTAAAAACCATAGTGGTTTGGCATCATGCGGAGCATTTTCGAAAAAACTGTCAATGATTTCTACATCCTCATTGTATGTTTCTTTAATTCTATTAACTGCTTTTGCTCTTTCTTCTTTAATCTGTTCATCTGTTTTGTCTCTCATTGGCTGACTTATAAATACTTTCATTTGTCTATTCCTCCACTTCCGGCAATCCTGCAACACTTGTTAACATACTAACCACTCCTGCTGTTGCAGAAATTCCAATTATTGAAACCCAATCAAGCTCTGTGATTAAATTTCCAACAGTAATTAATGATACTGCTGTCTGTGCCATTGTTTTTACAGCTCTGACACCTGCTGCCTTAATCCATTTCTTTGTCTTGTCACTCATTTGTTTACTCCTTTCCCTGCTTCATTGGCAGTTCCTTTACTCTCTTATAAATTTCTGTGCCTGTTCCATTTCCTCCCAAGGCATGATAAGCATTATACAGATGTTCAAAATCATCCAATGCTTCCACCGATATATGTTCCTGTGATATGTACTGCTTTCCCAATGTATATATCTTGTTATGCAGGATGGCTATTACGCCATCCTTAATTAATTTATTTGAAGAATTTTTCATCTTCACATAATTAACTGCACTAACAAAAATTGCACCGATTAATGAAGGAATCCCACACAAGGATAAAATCTGATAAAGTGTCATGTATATCTCCTTTCTTATTATTCTGTTGTTTCTTCTAATTTGTTATAGAGTTTATAGTTTACTGTAGTTTCGTATCCGCCACTACCTATGTAAGATACATAAAACTGTAAATCATTAAGTAATGATACATCATAGCGCTTTCCAGTAGTTACTTTTTCTGGTGCTGGGTCATCTTTTAGATTTGTTAAAAAGATACTTATAGGATATGCTGGAAGAGTATATTCATAAGTATCAGCTATTACAAGTTTACCAAATTCAATGTCTTTAAATTTACTAACGTCTATAGAGTATATGTCGGGGGGTATGCTACCACTTTCATTGCTATTGTAACTTGTATTTGCAAGCATTATTCCTTCGTGTTCTATTCCAAGAGTTCTACACATATCAGAATATTTTATAGTCATATTTTTAATTTGACTTTGTGCAGTCTTATTAATAGCACTAAGCTGACTTATAGCTGTATTGTTTATTGCATTAATCTGACTTGCAGCTGTGTTGTTAATGTCTTTAATCTTTCCTTGTGCTGTTTCGGTAATTCCATTAATCTGACCTTGTGCTGTTTCATTAATGCTATAAATCTTTCCTTGTGCAGCTTTATTAACTGCATCAGTACCTGATTTTGTATTCTGATATGATACTTCATTAATTGAAACAATCTGTGCCTGTGCTGTGTTGTTAATATCTCCAAGCTTTGCATTCGTGACATTAGCTATGTCTTCCATCTTTGCAGTTGTAAGTGTTGCTATGTCATTGCTTTTTTCTCCTGACACCGAATCTAAATCTTTTATTTTTGCATCTGCTAATGTATTTATGTCTGTCATTTTCGCATCAGCTGCATTTATAAGCTCTATTTTTTTAGTCTCACTCATATCATTAAACGCATTAACAGTAGCGTTAATATTACTTTCAGAGTTTTCAGCTCTCATAGCACTTTCAGATGCTTCATTTGCCTTCTGCTCTGCCTGTTCAAGATAGCCTTTATTAACTTCTATCTTTTCATCAGCCTCTTTTACCAATGCCCTCGTATCACACATTATTTTGATTATCTGATTGTAAATATCCGGTGTAATCTCATTTACAACATCTACCGGAACGCCTTTCTTTACTTTCTGACATACAATTGTTGAAGTAATTCTTCTACCTTCTGAATTGTCACCAAAAACTCCAATGTAAAGCTCACATTCTTCCCTAAAAAGCCAATCAGGTAATTTTTCTGCTGATACAACATCCTTTTCAACAAGCATTTTTACCGAATCACTTATACTATAATCATCTACATATATTACGGCTGTTTTTGTATATCCGTTCCATTCAGAAGAAAAATCAAACTTAATTTCTTCCAAATTGGAAGTTCCTGATATTAAAGACTGCTGGTTAACAATATGCGCCTGTTGTCCTTTTATCTCTATGTTTATGTTCATCTTTTTCTCCTTTAATCCACCATCCATACTGCATGAACCGGTATGCATGCTCCAGTGTCAATTGCTATAGGAACACTTGCTCCATAATAATCGAAACTTACTGTACCTCCCGGATTGATTGTCATCATCCATCTGTTAGTTGTTCCCAAATGTCCTTCCTGAATTGACCATACGTTACGTGAAGGTCTCATATCTGTAGGAATATTCTTAAAAATATTATCGTGCGCAGAAAAAACAGTTGAATTTGTTATGATTCCCACCAATTCCACAGTTTTGCCAACTCTTCTGATTTTAGGTGCATCAGTAGTGGACCATGCTGATATGCCATTCCCACATTCAACCGGTTTCCAGCCTGTATCATACACTTCTCCGGATGTTTCAATAAGGGTTAACTCCTGCCAATCTTTCCAGCCGGCATTTTCATAACGCTTATAAATCACATTGTTCTTTACATCGGGAACAAATATCTGAAACTTAGTTGATGTTTCCCCTTCAACATAAAGCATTCCCCAGTTAGTAACAGGTCTGTTTGTTCCTGCTGTTGTCTTTATGTGATACACTCCATTTTCTGTTAATGTATTCCAATCCACTGCTGATGTTATGGTTTTTGATTTCACATAACTAGGTAAATCTGTTAAGTCATTGTATGAACCTGTAAAAGCCACCGTCTTTAAGTCTGTAAAGAATTTCTTTATTTTTCCAAAAATAACCTTATGTGTTTCTCCTGACAAAATATTTTCTCTTTTTGATGCTGTCTGAAAAGCAACAATATTACTGTCACTATTTCCATCCTTTGAAAGCTTCTTGGCAAGCTCCTCATTATTCTTTTTCAATTCACCATCTATGCTGTCTGCATTTTCATTAAAAACATCAATATCATAAAACTCATCTCCATCTGGTTTCTTTAACTGTAAATACTCTGTTTTATTAATCATCTTGTGCTCCTTCCTTCTTCAAACACTTCTTCTCTTAATTGAATGTGTGTATACTTCTTTAATTCCTCGTGTGTAAACTTTGATAACTGATTATTCTTGTTATAAAGCAAAGACAAATCAATTAACAGATTACTTGGAACAACCCTGTCCAACAGCTTAGCCACATCAGAAAGCACATTCCTTGATGTTAAGGCAACCCTGACTGTTAGCACATAATTATTGGCATTCAACTTTACTGAGTAATTAGGACCTTTACTTTCATCATTACCACATATTACCGCCAAAGTCTTTTCCAAGGACCTTACAGTAAAAGGTCGTTGCTCTGTAACAATTCCCAATATCTTCAATCGTCTTTCTTCCAATGTATACGTGTCCTTATTGGATATTCCAAGCATTCTCTCCCAATGTTCACAGCCCTGTTCATCCAAACTTTCAATGAAATTATTGTTCCACATTTTTTCAAGTGCTTCCCACAAATTTTCAGACTGTGATTGCTCAATGTCTGTTAATTCCTTTATCTCTCTAAACTCTCTTAACCATTCAGGCAGATACTCAATCAACTTTCTATCCACTTATATCACCAACCTTTGGAATATAATCACAATCAATTATGCAATTACCTTTCTTTCCATCAATCTTTACACTTAAAACATTGTCAACACCTTCCATGTCAAGAAGCATTGACTCTATCTGTCCGCTTCTTACCGTCATTGTGTCCTTTGCTTCCCATTCATTTTTTATGACATTTTTTAAATACTCTGCAAAATTTTCTGCAAAAGTTTCCTTAATGTCATCCCATATATAATTTTCCATGTATTCAATCTGAACATCCACATTTATTCTCTTAACTTTTGGTGTTGAAACAGTTACAATGTGACCGATTGGTGCAATTCCCACACCTGTTCCATCCTTTGTTGGATCAAACGTATTCTGTACTTCATCTATGATTTCAGAAGAAGCTTCATTATATTGAGAATCAAGAATTGCCAGCTTTACAGTTCCCCCACCATTCCAAACAGGATAAACCTTGCAGGCACCTACCTTTTCAATGTCTTTAGCTTTTTCCTTATAATCTGCCTTATTTCCTCCAAAAGCCGCTTCTTTAAATGATTCAAAATATCTTTCTCTCAAAGATTCTTCATCCTCATCTTCCGTGCCATACACAATCACTTCAACAGCCTCGATTTCTTCTAAGTCCTCAACATATTCAATTGGAATCACATCATCATTTATGTTGTTTCCGTTTTCTCCTGATTCAGAACATGTCATACTATAAAATCCATCTCCTAAGTTTTCCGTAATTGAATATGTCATTTCACCTATGCTAAACTCTGTTGCCTCTGGAATGCTCACATTAGAAGGAGTGCATTTCACTTTTACCACAGCCGGAATACCTTCCTTCACAAAGATTCCCCTCTCTGCTGCACGCTTAATCAAATAATAATAAGATGCACTGTCTGCAAAACATTCCTGCAAAAGAATGTCCATGTCTGCATACATCTGTGCACTTTCCATTGCCACAGGTGCCAACGCATCATAAATAATTGAACCCTCTCTTTTATCAACATCCCCCTGCACATTTTCAAGCATCTGACTTAAAATGTTCTCAAAGGTCATCTCCTCAAACATCAATGCTCACTCCTTCCACTTCAATCTCTTCATTATCAGAAGTTGTAACTGTCAGAGAAACCATCAATTCATTTTTGTAATTTGAAATACTCTCTATCTCAACAGAATTAAAACGTTCATCCCTTAAAATGGCTTCCTCAATCCTGCCTCCAATTACTTCCTTTACCTCTGCAATGTTTTCTCCCAATAAATCAGCTTTCTCCAATCCATAATTTTCATAAATGCTGTAATAATCAAATTCAGTTAACAGAATCTTTATTATTGCCTGCCTTAAGATTTCATCATCTTCATCAGATTTTCTCAAAATCCTTTTGCTTTCAAAATCCAGCACATATGTATCATTGGAAAACTCCTGCTCTTCATCTTCTTCCACATTAAAATCTTCCAGTTCTTCCAATTCTTCAGGTAACATACTCACACCATCCTATCCACAACAAGATACTTCTGACCACCATCTGCACGTATCATCACAACCTTGTCGCCCTTTTTCAATTTGCTCTTTGATGCAGTTTCCGTAAAATACAAAAACTCATCCGTTAAGATGAGCTTTTGATTAACCTTTATTTTAGACGAATCTGCCTTTAAAACCGTACCAATTACAATGGTACAGGGCTTCGCCGCTTTTCTTGCATCCTCTGCTATTTTCTTAATTAACTGTGTCAAACTAGTAGCTGCTATCGTAATCACCTCCAGATAATTCCAAATCCATAAGATGTTGCCCATTATTAAATGTATGAGTAACCTTATCAACTAACATATAATTTGAAATTGTTTCACCATAAATTGTCAACTTAACAAGAACCAAACAGCCGGCTCTTACGTTAATGTCACCAAAACAATTATTAATCTTAATTGTCTTGCCTGTTTTACAATAAATCTTCAACAATGCCTTAACCTTTAACTTTGCACCCTTGCGACTGTCGATTTTGTCAAAATACTGAAGCACACCCCATTTATTAATGTACTTACTGTTTTTTGCCATATAAATCTCCTGAACACCTTTCTTGGTGTTGTCATATGCTAATTTGATCTGATTATAAACATTGTCATCTATTGTTTCCTTATAATCATAAGATTCTGCCGTGGTTGAAGTTATTAACCTGTTAACCTTCCAAGGTTCCCTTAACCTTAACTTTCCAAATTCATCATACAAGGTATAAATCTTTCCCCTTGCCATTAATGTTTCATCCAAGCTGTTCTGTACAATGTCAAACAATGTTGCATTATCATCAATTCTTGACACAGGATACTTTGTATTCGCCAACTTACCACAATTCAGTTTAAAATCCTTGGCAATTTTCTTAATTAAAACCGTAGAAGTTCTCTTTTTTGAAATATAAGTATCCTTATTCTTAAAATACCTAAGCTGATCATACACAGTAACATCCAAAGTCTTATCTGTTTTAGGTGAAATGGAAAATACAAAACCATAAAAGAAATTTTTGCCATTAACCACTATTGCCACAGAATCACCATTTGAAATTCTCTTCTTTGAATCGCTGTCAACAAACGTTGTAAAAGTAACCTTACCCGGTGCATTTTTTCTCTCAAAGGTTGTTTTTAATCCTTCCTGAACCTGATGTTTGTACCTTTTCTTGCCGTGTTTAATCAGAACATTAACAACAAGCTTCTCACTGTTCTTTACTGAAACAGCTTTATACTCCACCTTTCTGGTTGACTTTTTCTTTTTTGATTCATTCTTTTTAAGAATTTCCCTTAAATATGATATTTCCTGTTTTCCACTGCTTTTACCGGTATTCTTTCCGCTTTTCTTTCCCTTTGATGTCTTACCTGATGAAGTAATGTAATCACTGATTACCCCATATCCTGTTATTGTATGGTAACTTAACGGATATGATCTTCTCATAACAGCGTCAGAAGTGTTACCCTCAATGGTATGCACAGTACTTCCTGATACATACTCAACAATTCCCACGTGAGATGCACCATCTGATTTAAAATAAATGAAATCATTTCTTTTAGGTGTGTATGAACCCTTATACTTGAATCTTCCCTTGTTTTTAAACCATTGCATTCCTGTGTCTGTTGATGCTGTCTTGGGAGCAATGCTTGTTGATACACCTGCCTTATATGCACACCAGGAGGCAAACATATGGCACCATGCAGCACCATTCATTCCATACCAGGCACTATACTTGGTCTTGTTACCGCCATATGCTTTATAACCAACTTCCTTTGATGCAATATCAATTATGTCTGCCATCCTTTCCTCCTTATGGTTTCCTCAAAACAGTTCCCTTGTACAGATATTTTCCTTTGGAACTGCTTTTTATCTTGTGCTTCTTTGCAGCCTTTTCAATAACTTTTTTGTTCTTCTTGTAAATGGCAGAACCCTTTGAACTATCCTTTAACCACTTTTTCGCTATCAGTGTAAGAGTCTCTTTGTTAGATTTAATAGTATATGTATTTGGTATTTTCTTAACTTTCACTGCACCATATTTTCTGTATTCCTTAAATTCCAAAGATACCCTACTATCAAAGCCATCACTAACAGAATCTGTTATTGTCAGTCTTTCCAATGACACTGTAAGAATAGTATTGAATATCTTTTTATCATTTGGTGCATATCTGTAAATTTCCAGTTTAAATGCCTTCTTGGAAGATAAAAGTTCCTTATACTTCTTAATGTACTCATCGGCACCCTTGTATTTTCCATCTGAATAAAAAGCAAATGGATAATGTTGATTAGGCAATAACAAGTCAAATGAAATCTCTGTAAGTTTGGGATTTCTAAGTATGTTAACTTCTCCCAAATTAATCAGTGTCATTGTCTTGTTATCACCATCAACCTTTATGCTTATTTTTTCAGGTGGAATGGGTACATACTGCCCATCAATAATCAATCTATACATTCTAATGCACCCCTTCCGCTACTGCTGACATTTCTTCTTCCAATCTTGTCTTTAAATGAGTAACTATTCCTTCCATATCAGCTTTTGAAGAACCATTAATAACATTTGACATATCTACACTGATTTTTGCTGTTGTAAATCTGTTAATTGCTCTCTGTTCTGCATAATCCTTTATGTACTTAAGCTGCTGATTTGTAATATCCAATGAATCCGATGTTTTTGCAGTGTTTGCTGCTGTTTCAGCCGTGTTGTTTGTAATGGCATCTGTTCCATAACCATAGTCTTTATCCTTTGTTTCACCTTTCTTAAAAAGATTACCAAAAGTATTCTTAACCTTACTTTCAACACCCTTTCCAAGATTATATCCTTTTCCATAAGCATCACCATAATTAATTCTGTAATCAATGCTTGGAGCTTCTTTATTTAATGTAATTGAATTTTCATTTTTACCCCAAGAAGTAACTGTATCTTGTAAAGAAGTTAATCCACTGGTCCAATCTGTTCCAAATATGGCATCTATAATCTTGGTAACAACTTTTCCAAGACTTAAAAACCATGATATAATCTGACCTATCAGGTTTGCAACTGCACCACCAAAAGAATCAAATCCACCATTTGTAACATTTAAAATCCATTCAATTATGCCAACAAAAGGTTGAACAAAAATACTCCATACAGCCTGAATTATTGCATTAATCGTTCCTATTCCTACATTTATGATTGCTGCTCCTGCTGATGCCACTACACCAAAAATCACACCTGTAGCAGAACGGGTTTTATTCTGCACCTTGTTAATTGCTGCTACTATCAGATAAATAGCGGCTATTACCGCAATTATAGCAATAATAATCCATGTCAATGGGCATGATAATAATGCCGCATTGAATGCAATCTGTGAAGCTGTTGCACCTGTTGTTGCAGCGGCTTCCTTTGCTGTAACAGTTCCATGTGCTACGGCAAACAGTATTGATATCTGTTTTAATCCGTTGCTTATTGCTTCATATGTATTATGCAAAAATAATATACCATTATATATAGCTAAGGCTGTTACGATTCCCATTATAACCGGCTCAATAATAGACCAATTAGATTTAAAGAAATTAATCATTTGCGTTCCTGTATTAATAATTCCGGTTATCGCTCCCATCACCAATACAGATGCATTTGCAAAACCTGTTGCTATCAGCTGTATTGTCGGCAGATTATTATGAATTGCATTAAACATACTAACTATTGCCGGTTGTACCTGTTCTCCAATTGTAGTTTTAACAGCATTAAAATCATTTTGATTTCTGGCCATTACACCTTCAGGAGTGTTTGCCATTGCTTCATTCATCTTCCCTACATTCTGTTCGATTACCTGAGCAAGCATATTAGCCTTTTCCATCTCAGTTCCGTTTTTCATTACCTTTTCCTGATAATCCGTAAATGAAATGCCTGCACGTCTCAATGCTCCAACCTGACCAGTCATAACCTTACCTGTCATATTACCGATATTAACCATATCCTCATTAGTAACATTAACACCATGCATCTGAACCGCTAAGTCAGCCATCTTAGGTAACAAAGTTTTAACTGCATCTGTCTGATGAAAATATGTTGATGCCTGTTGCGCTCCATTTATTAAAGCTGTCTTTCCAACAACACCATAACCACTTACCTCAGAAGCAAGATTTTTCATCATATTAACCTGTGATGTTCCTGCTCCCTGCATTGCACCCATTACTTCAGTAAGTTTTGTCTCTGCCTGATGTAATTGAGATACCTTTTCATTACATTCACCTATAAAGCTGGCTCCCTGTCTTATAAGAAATATTCCACCAAGAGAAGCTACCAAACCTTTAACTGTGGAAAGTAATCCTTTTGCTGAATTTGTCCCCTCTCTTACTTTACCATTGTATGTTTCTTGACTTATTGAAGCTCTTGACGTGTCACTTGCTATCTGCTTAATCTCTGCATCTGCCAATCCTAAATGTGTTCTGGCAGAAGCTAATTTAGAAGTATTAAACATGTTTCCTGACACGCCTTGGGCTCTTTCACATTCATTAATTACAGTTGAGACAGCATTAGTTATGTTCATAAGCGGTGCCGTCATTCTGTCTGTTAACTGAAATGAAGTCATTATTGATGCCATCTCTCTACCTTACCTTTCCAACTTTCTTGCTTTCTTCCTCTTCCTGCTCAACTCTTGCATTAATGGAAGCAATCACAAAAGCTCTCTCATTTTTATCCAAACTCATAAAAAATGAAGGTGTCCAATGAAATTTATGTAGACAGTAATATGCATACATTGAATCAGGATCACCTTCATCTATTAGTTTTTTGCTTCGTCAACTTTATCCTGTAATGTTTCGTCAAATCCGTTAAACTTCTGAATAAATTCAGCAAACTCATTATATTCTCCCGGATTATCAATCATCTGCTTAATTAAGTCTTCCGGATTCATTACACCATAAGAATCCTGTAATTCCTTATTGTATAAATCAGGTTCTGCAACAGATGCACACATCAGCTTTGCAATAAACAATGAAGAATTAAATTTCTGTCTGTAAACACCCGGCTTTCCTGTAACCTGAACCTCTGTTGTACACTTCTCTCTAATTCTTTCATATTCCTCAGTTGAAACTGCCTTAATTTTCCAATCCAATGGAGTTCCATTTTCGTCGCATAATGAAGCGGTTACCTTATATGCCACGTCATCCTTATATTTCTTATTTTTCTTTAAAAAAGCACTTAAATTAGTTGCCATATTCCTTACCTTCTCTTTCTAAAAAATAATGGATAAGAAGATTTTTAGTTCTCCTTATCCACGTTACTATTACATATATGCAGGTTCCTTATATTCTGAATCCTTGCTGTAGTCCATTGCATATGCCTCAATGTCCTGTTCAATAAAATCTCCATCCGCATCAAATGAAGATAAAAGAACATCTCCTTCTATCATACACTGATGATAAGTTTTCCCTGATGCTCCCATTGATGTTGCCGGATCATTTGATTCAACCTCGGCTTCAAAAGTTGGAAGCATTCCTGTATTCTTGTATTCTTCCACAAGTCTATCAAAAGCCTCCGTACACTTATACAAAGTCATTTTTATTTTAATTTCCAATCCACTTGGCTTTTTGCCTTTAATGGTTTTACCAAGAATCGGTACATCGGCAAGACTAACATTTGCCTTTGCTTCAAAATTCTTAGCATTAAGCATTGCGTATCTTCTGCCTCCAACAGTACAGTATAATGTTGCTAACTTACTTGATGGTGCATCATTAGTATTCATAAATCCACTCATTCTTTACTGCCTCCTTCCTAATCTATGATCGTAGTCATATAAAGTTTTTCCATTACACCTACAATAGTAATATTTGTATTAATTACTACCGCTTTCTTATCTTCACCCTTTTCAACAACAATATCGTCATCACTAAATTTCTCTATTGCTCTTGTATCTACAAGATAATTAAAAATGCTTCTGACATCATTCTTAAGTGATACTCTACCTGCATTGTCATTAGAAATTTTTCCAATATATTTCTTATTAAAAACAGATGCCACATTGTCTGCAATGTAATCAATCACACGAATTGTCTGATTCTCCTGAAAAATGCTCCCCTTATCCTCTGTTACTGTTGTAAGGGAATTAATGTCTCTTAAAACCCTAAGTTCATCACCACACTTATGAATAACAAACTTTCCTGAAGTTATGGCATTTTCAAGTTCTGCCTGAGTATACTGGTAGTTAATTTCTTCCAGTTCTCCATCATATAACATATTTGTGCAAACCTTATTGACACCACAGGCTGCTTCTGCTCCTGCAACCCAGGGAATAACATCCTTTGTGTTCATAACATTAATGATTCCCTCATAGTCAGCTTCACAATTATACATTACAGTCTGAAACTTAATACCCATTTCATCACGCATTCTTATTGTCCATGACTTATACACTTCCTGCAATTTTATGTCTGTTTCCATAACCGCAACCACATTAAAAGCGTAATTCTCCAATAACTGCATAAACATTGTATGAGCCTCATTTGTTGGCTTATCATTAATTCCACCTGTACCCCCTGTTAAGAATGTACCGGCAGTTTCTTCAAGTTCAAATGATTCCTTCCATTCAATAAAGGCATTGTCCTTTAATTCTCCTGAACTTGCAACTGTCTGAACATCAACCAATGTTGTATCCATATAAGTTGACACGTCATACTTTTCTGTCTGATCAATGTTTTTCTTGATAACAATCTTTATTGAATTTCCTCTTGAGCCCTTACACTTTGCATCTGCATACTTGCAACCTGCCTTTGTTCCGTTATTGTTAATCTTAAAAAACAAACCTTTAGTTGAATGTTTAAACACTTCCCTAACATTAATAAGATTTCCATCATATGGACTTCTTCCGAAAACTTCCAATGCAACCTTTTCAAATTCATCAGCAGTCACTTCAAAAATCTTATCATCAGGTCCCCAGTCCAAACATATTGGCATGGCAACCACGCCACTTTCCGTATTGTTCTTAATTGAATTTCTACTAATAACATTTACATAAGTTCCCGGAAGAACCTTATTCTGTGCTGTAAATGTTCCACCACCTAATGCCATTTAGTTTACCTTTCCTTTCTTCCATTTTTTCAAAATATCATCTGCTTCTTCAACGGAATATTCATCTTCATCATTCAACAGAGCTTTTAAAATATCCCTGTCCTGTAAAAACCTTTTTGACTTCATCAATTCGCTTTTTCCGTATTTTACAGATGCCTTATTCTTTGCTTCCATCTGTTAAACCTCCTACACCTGTTCTTATTTCATAACTTTCAAACTTATCCTTGTCTTCCTGTTTCTCCATAACAAATGTTTCATAAATTACCTGAAACTGCAAAACACCGTCAACCATCTGACCTGTCATTTCTGCTGAATGAAGCTTAAATCCATCAACCTCAATATCCCTTAACAAGTACTGTAATTCTTCCAGCACTTCCATTCCTTCACCATGACAATTATCACTCTTAGGCCAATACCTGATAATAAATGGAACTGTCTTTAGAAATCGTTGTCCAAGTTTACGTCTTAAGGAAGGATTTAAGCACAAAACAGAAAAACAAGGCTCTTTTAGGCTCTGTTTCACTGCTTCTGTATATATCTCATATTTTTCTTCACCGTAGGACTGCCTTATCTGTCTTACAATCCCATCAATCATCTTATTTATCATTTAACTGCTCCTGATAACCATTTTTTCAACTTAGCTTCAAGAATATCCGGGGCACTCTGCCTAATCTCCTGTTCAGACAAAGTAAGCATATACTTTCCTTCAACCCATCCTGTCCCGTTTGCCGTTCTATGGCCAAACTCAACATATGATGCATATTCAACAGGATTGATAATCTCTATTACATATGTATCACCGAAATGACGAACAGTAAGAGAATCTGCATAAGACGTTGCAGCCTGATTGGTTCCAGCCGTCCATCCTCTTCTAAGTGTTCCACCTACTTTTCCTGAATTGGAAGGATACGTACCTACCGGAGTTCTTTTAATTACTTTTGCAAGAAGTCTTGCAGCAATCTCCCTTGATGCAGCTTCAAAAAAATCATCAGAATTTCTTGCCATTGCTTCAAGACTGTCCCTTAACTGCTCCAACTGCTTACAATCAATTTTAGAATCACTCACGCCTTATCCTCCACCAAATCAAGCAAAATCTCCTGATGTGTAGGATAAACCGCAGGTCTTCCACTACTTTTGTAGGCTACCACACCACCAACGCCCTTTACCAATATTTTAGAACCCGGCTTAACATTGATTTCAGGTGCCATAAACAATTTAATGACCTGAGTAACATCTGAATCAGCCTCATTCTCTGAATTGGAACTTATATTGCTGTAAGAAAGTCTGCAACAAACATCTGACTGCACCATTACCTCTTCAAAGTTAGTCACAGAAGAAACAACAACCTTTTTCTTTTCAAAAATATCAGCCCTAAAGTCATATGACATTTCTATTGCCTTTCTGGTTCTTAAAACTGTATTTTTCGAAAGCATTTAATCAGCTCCTCTCCACTGCACCTTAATCTGTTCAGCATAACATTAAAAGCCTCATCAGAAGATGTGCCACTGAAATTAACAGAAGTATCTCCTACCTTTACAGAACTTACTGCCTGCTCTAAGTCAAATTCTTCAAGCTTACCTGTTGTCTTAAGCAAATACAAAAATTCACCGCACACTCTTTCACAGGCTGATTCAAACAATCCCTTTGGAAGTTTCTTAACATGGCATCTGGAATTTAACTCAGAAACAACTTTATCAATGCAGAACATCAATAATGAATAATCATCTTCTGAATACTCATAGCCAATGTTCTTCAATAATTCTATGACCTTATCTTCCAATAACTCCATCTCCTTCCTTTAGCTGTGAATGCGTGTATGACTTTAACTCAGAGTGCTTATACAATGATAAATAATCATTCGAAATAATTGAGACGGATATTGAAAATGTTTCTCCACAGTTTACAATCTGCTTACTTAACTTTGCATCAATAATGATGTTTTTATTCATCAAACCACCTCAATTTGTACTCTCTTTTTCAGTATTTCATCAGCAATATAATATGTAATCTCCAAACAATATCGCATTGACTTACTTAAAGGATTCAACTTCACCGTAATGCAATGCTCATTTATGGTGCAGTTTCCTTCTGTTTCAAGTTCCCTGTCCTTATAGAGCTTATATGTTGCCCTTGATATTTCAAATTCCTCATTCTTTGTAGACTTAACAAGAAATTTTAAATACTTGTCCTCACCTAAAATAAAGTTAATGTTCACACGCATCACCTCTTCTTAATAGTTCTATACAAAAACTGCTTTCTGACAATTCAGAAAAATAATTATCATTTTCCTTTTCAATGTCATATTCTGACGTTACAAAACCAATTTCATAATCATCATTAATGTATGTACATTGGTATGGTAATGGCTCAATGGTAAATTTCATTGCCGTTGCATCATAAGAAAATAACACATCAGTACAATATGCTATGTTCCCGGCTTCATCAAATGCAGTAAGTTCCATTACATACCTTCCACTCTTTTGTGCCGGTACCTCGGCGGTCCAGATGTCTCCCTTCAACCTTGTAAAGATAACATCCTGACCTTCAACCTTACCAATAAGCCTTACTACCATTTAGTCTGTAACCTCCACAGAAATTGTATATGTTGCGCCGGCATTAACTGGATTTGGCGAAATAGTAACTGACTGAATAACCGGTGCAGTCTGGTCAAGTACAACCTTCTTTGTAACTGTAGATGTCTTTCCTGCTCCATCCTTTGCCGTAATGACAATGGTATTTTCTCCTGTCACTAATGTAAGTGTCTTTGTAAAGCTTCCATCACTTCCAACTTCAACAGCCTGTTCCGTTCCACCATTAAGCTTAATAGTAAGAGTTACCGGTGAGCTTGTAACATCATTAGTAGTACCCTTAACAACAAGAGATGACTGATTTGTAACAAGATTGTCAACCGGTGCTGATACTGACAATTCAGGTGGAACAGTGTCAACAGTAAATGTTACACTCTTCTGAGTTGCAACATTACCATCATAATCACTTGCGGATACCTTAATTATGTGAGTTCCATCTGACAAAGCTGTAGTTGGTGTATAACTACATGTATAATTCTTTCCTGACTGTGTCTTAGTAATTCCTGTTGTAATTGTCTGGCTATCAATAATAAGCTTAATTGTTGATGGATTAACACCTGAATCTGTATCTGTAACAGTCCATTTGATAACCGGCTTATTATTAGTTAACTTGGCAGAAGATGAAGGTGCTGTTATTGAAATAACAGGTGCAACCTTTTCCTTAACCTTGAGCTGTAAGCTTGAACCAAGTGTTGCGTCCGTTGCATCCTTTGTCACACTGTTTCCAGCTTCATCAGTAGCCTTAACCTTAACATTATAATAATGTCCATTCTGATTGTATGATGATGTTGACGGAGCTGTTATTGTAGCCTCATACTTCTTAGTTGTGGCATTATATGTCAGAGTATGGGTTTGTCCGTTAATTACAACCTGTACTGCTTTTACTGCCATAGGTAATGCCCTCCTTATCCTAATTTATGCTTAAATGCAACAATTCTAATCTGCTTAGGCTCATAAACAGGATTCCAGTTAGCTGGGTCTGCAAGTTCTACTCTTGAAGGACCTTCTGTCTTTGCCACATTTGCGTTAGTAAAGGCAATTCCTCTAGGATGAAGAATTGTTGTTCTTCTGTTAATAAGGTAATCAACACCTGAACCCTTTCTCTTTGCCCTATCAGTTTCAGTTGGAACAAATCCTTCAGGATTTCCGTTACCTAATGCAACTGCTCCATTACCAAAAAGATATGTTGTGTAAGCCTTAGTTTTTGAATCATATGGGCATCCATCATCAATGATTACTCTCTTGCCCTGATATGTACCAAATGCTACATCGTTTGATGGCTGTACTGTTTCGATCAGATTCTGTTTCTTAAGGTATGCTTCTGTAGCTGAATGCATACAGATGCCTGTAAGCTGCGCTTTAGCATCTCCTAACTTCTGTTCTGCATCAATAAATGCTGAACCACTCCAATTAGCTGCATTTCCTGAATTACCTGAAATATCTAAAAGATTAGATGCAAGTCTTGTTTCTGCTGCCTTCTGTGGCTCCTTAACTTCCGGAATTGTTCCAAACACACCATTAAGAATTGCAATAAGTTCTTTCTGCATGTCTCTTGCCCAGAACTGTGCCACCAAATCACCGATTGCTTTCATTGGATCTGCTCCTGAAAGTGCTGCTGATAAATCTGTTGCGCTCCACATTTTTGCTCTTCTTAATACTGCTGCCACATCCTTGTTTGAAGTAATTTTGTTATCTTCAAGGTCTGCTCCTTCAATTACCTGCTCTGATTCTCCTGTTAAATCCTCGAAGAATGGCATAGTTACTAATGGTGATGCCTGAGAAGCCAAAGCATCAAATTCAGCATTGTTTGTAACAATTCCACTATTAAATAATGCTGATAATTCCATTGTTCTGTTTAATACGTATGGAGTAAATAACTCCGGTACAATTACGTCCTGTAATGTTGTTCCTGGCATTTCTAATACCTACCTTTCCTAAATTTTTCATTAAATTGTAATTCCGGCTGCTGCTGCCATTTCCTTGGCCTGTGCCGGATTCTCCTTAAGCAGCTTGCCCTGCTCTGTTAAGTTAAATGTTTCCTTGGCAAAAGGATTCTTTGTAGGACTTCCACCCTTGCTAGGTTCATATCCTGCTTTCTGCTTAAACAGATGTGCCATAGTCTTATCTTCCCTGTAAGCCTTAATTGATTCGTCAACACCAATAGGATTGTTGTCCTTGTCAAATGTAAACTTATCAATTCCACCAGCCTTATAGATAAGATAATCCGGATCCAATACTCCTGACTTTGCAAGCTGCTCCTTTAATGCATACTGCTTTGAAGTATTTACTGCTGCAGTCTTAAGATTTCCGATTTCTTTTTCATAATCTTTAATCTTATTCTGGAGTTCTTCATTATCTCCATTTTCCTTCTTTAATGTTGTGATTGTCTCATTTGCTGTCTTAAGTTCCTCGCATTTATCATTAAATACATTCTTTGGTACAGCATGTTTTGGAAACTCTTTCTTTACGGCTTCCATAACTTCATCAACATTAAGTTTTCCATCTGTTATTTTTGCTCCTTCAAGCAATTCCTTTAACCATTCCATTTTCTATTACCTCCATAGATGTTTTATTCCAGTTCTACTGGTGATTGGATTAGCCGATATACCTTCGGCAAGGTATTTCTGTTCTTTAGTGCCTACAGAAAAAGGCATATAAAAAGAGAGCCTATTTCTAAGCTCTCTGATTAACATTATTAAGTTTTTAATTTTTACTGTAAGCCTACCTGTGCTTTTGCTGTGGCTTTTCCATTTTCAAATGTTACATTTGCATTACTTCCAGCTGTTCCATTTCCATACCATGTATATATTTCTATAGTATATCCATTGGATTCTGACTTGGTTGATAACTCTCCCTTTGAGCCAATAATATCAACTACTTCATCATAACTCATCCCTGTCTCTATCCGATTGTATTCATCCATTGTTATATACTCGGACTTATCAGATACACCTGAAATATCTTTTTGTATTGAATCATTTGTGTTTAATGCTACTGCAATTCCTATACATATTAAAATTATAAATACTAAAATTGAAAATAAACATCCGTGTCCTTTTTTTAATGTTCTTTTACAATTCGGACAAACCTTCGCTTTCTTAGGAATTTCGCTTTGACAAAACTTGCATACCTTAGTTTCACTCATATTCTCTTCCTCCTATAAACATTTTGTTATATTCTACCATATATAACAAAACTTTACCATTCCTTAAAACATTTCAGTTTTATTTTCGTCATGTTGCACTGGAACAACTAACTGTTTTTCAGTTTTATCAATTTTACCTGTCAACTCCTCTATTCTGTTACTAAGCCTAATAAATGTATCAATATCATCTATTCTACATTTACTCTGCATTTCCCTGCATCTTGTGATCTGTTCCTGTAATTCTTCCTTGTACATACTTGTCCTTTCTTGTTTTTGGGTATAAAAATACCACCTAGCCTTGTTTGACCGGGTGGTATCTATAAATCTGCATTTAATTTTTCACATCTTCTTTCTTCGATTTCAATTGCCTTATCTATTTCTTCTGGAGACATCTTTAATATGTCTTGTGGTATTCCATCGTAATAACCATCTCCAAACTCATTCATTATAGTTTCCTCCATTTAATTCCATATTCCTTTACAAACTGATTTAATGTAGCTTCATACGCTTCAATTTCATTGTAACCTCTATTCCTATATTTTGCAACAGTTAAATCATACATTTTTTCCGTAAATTTCTTCTTACCTACTTTATAATAATAAATATCCCCATTATAGCAAATATTAATTCCAGCATAATAATTATTCTTAAAAGCTCCTTTGAAATCCCCACCGCTTGGTGGCATATTATGCGAATGATTATGTATTGTTATAAAAGTTTTTGGTGGATTGTTTCTTATTTCTCTTTTTATTTCTTTATTGTACCACACACGATTATGCTTTAATTCCTCTTCAATATCCGGCGTATATTCAACCTTCGTTTGAGAAGCCTTAACCTCTCCACTCCGCATATCTATCAAATAAAAATCTTCATAATCTGTTCCGTTTCTATGCTTTAGAATATCAATAGCTTTTTCATATAATTTATTATTTACTCCTTCCGAGCTTGTAATATTCGAAAACTTTCTTTTGTACTCTGGATTATTAACATTATTCCACTTTACTTGTAAGTTTTCTCTTCTACTCGATGTTTTTTCAGCTTCATAGAATCTATCGTTCTTCAGAGTATTCTTCCACTCTTTATACGTTATATCATCTGGTACATAATATGTATCACCCTCTTCATCTATTGCAATTCTCTCACCTTTTGCAAATTCATCATCAAAATAAGGTGCTGTACAACTTCTACAGTTAACGTGAAATGGCGGAGCTGTTACACCCTCTTCATATTCACTCATCTTGAATACTTTTCCATCCATTTCCTGGCAGATGTCTGATGTATGACCGTCCAATGTGGCTACAATCTCATATCTTTCAACATCCAACTCCTTAAAGCATTCCTTTTGAGCCGCCAAACTGAAATAAGCTGATTCCGTCATTACAAGTCTGCCTGCATTAGCCTTGCTTACATTCATTTTGCTTGCAATCTGGCTTATTGCCTTGTCTGGTCCTGCACCTGTAATACACATCTGGCTTAAACTTGTATGTAACTGATTTATAAGCTGTGTCTTGTTGCCCCATATTCTGTCACTGAAATTCTTGCCATCAGCTAACCAAGGCTTATTTACCACTTTTTCAATTAGCTTGTCATTTAAAGTTGCAAAACTTGAACCAACGCCCACACCCTTTTGAATTTCAAAGGCTGTTCTGTAATAACTATTCTTGTAAACATCCTTTATGTGCTTACTTACTTCATCATTCAGTTTTCCAAAAGCTGTTTCTGCCTGCTGTCTACACTGTAACTCCAACGCTTCAAGTCTGCTTATGTGCGCTCTGGCAGATGCATTTTCAAGTTCCTTTACCCATTCACCTGAAAAAGCGTTTTCCCTGCCCTTTTTTATGTATTCCTCTACATCCCACTTAAGTTCCTTTAATTCCTTGTCATTAAGGGATTTTCTTGCTTCCAGCAGAGACATATTATTGTTATCCGCATACCTCTGATACCAGGCATTTATCTTTTCTTCAATTATCTTCTGAGACTTATCAAACTGCTCCTGAATACCCATTGTCTTCTTTACGGAAGTCTGATGTGTAGCTTCCTCAATCTCAACGAACCTATTCTTCCAGTATTCACTATTCTTCATCCACTCCACCTACTGAGTTATCATCATCTTTAGCCGAATCATCAACATTGTCATCATCTTCATTTGACTTTTTCGTAAACATCTGCTGATATATGTCAGCGTTCTGTGTTTTTTCTTCATTTTCCTTCTTAAGCTGTTTAAGTTCTGCTTCAACATCCTCAACAAACGGATGATTCTTAAGTATTGTTTTTTGGCTAATGATTCCAACACTGTCCTTGCATATGGCTGCCTGCTCCTGCTCATTCTTAATACAGGTTCTTGTCCAGGTCTGAACAATGTTGTCACACTTAATGTTCTTAAAGTTGCAGATTGCTCTTACCAACTTGGCAAAACCTAACTGAAACTCTGTTTCCATTAAACCTGTTTTCATTTCTAATAATGAATACATAAACTTAAGAGCCTCTCCTGACTGATTTCCAAAGTTTTCAGGTCTTGGATCAAATCCCTGTCCCTGTTCGAAAATAGCCTTTCTTGTGGCATCAAGAACACTGTTTCTTGCTTCAATAGGAATCTCAATGTTAAGAGTGCTTACACCTGCACCTTCATCTGAATCCATTTTTATAACCTTGTATTTCTTCAAATCCTGCAGGAATCCATTTAAATCTGTTCCACCATATCCGGAAAGAACAAATATAAGCTCCTGAACATCTTCAAGGTCATTAATAAAGCCACTAAACACCTTGTCGTACACATCAATCAAAGGCTTAATGTTATCAAGGTCAGAAGACTTAATGTTGTTATTAAAAAACGGAATGAAAGGTATTTCCTCCATTCCGTGACTATACTCACTTACGAGTTCTCCTGTTGTCGGATTCTCAAATATTGCATAATCCGTCAAATTATCATAACCTACATCTGCTTGAAGTCTTCTGTATACCTGACATTCTTCCTTGTTCCAATACTCATATATCGTATAAGATTTACCATCTGTTTCATCTATTTCCGTATATACTCTTAAGGCTCCTATTAGTTTCTGTTTTGCCGACTTGTTCCATATCGGAACTATCTGTTTACTCTCTATTACTGCCCATTCAAATTCATTTTCTGCATTAGTCCAATAATGAACCCATGCAACACCTGCATTGGCTGCATTAACGCAAAGCTCCATGCACTCTTTTCTATATTCATCCCCCAAGGCCTTTAATATCTCTGCATTAGCCTTCGAACTACCAATGTCAAAAGTAGGCGGTGTAGTGAATGCATAAGCTGCTTTCTGGTTAACTATCAATCCGTGAAAGTTGCGGGGTATTCTGTTGTCTGCATTTCTCAACGGATGACCTTCTTCATCCTTTTTTTCTTCTCCGTGAAGTATGTCACTCTGATTTCTATAATATCTGTCAGCAATGTCACATTTAACCATATATATTGCATGCCCCGGCATATACTGACTTAATAATTCCTTCATTCTAACTAAATCCACTTGTTTCACCTCTTTACTTTAATACTGATAATCCGTCAGACTTCTTTGCACAATCCTCTGCAATTCCTGTTGTTGCATCCTGTGCATCGTCATGATCATTCTTTCCTTCTCTCTGATACCTTGACATTGCCTTATAATAATCAGGCCATCTGTTCTTCCAGTCTTCAGGAAAATATATGTGTTGCATTACCCACGCTGAATTTGAAAAAATTCTTGCATTCTTGTTGTTATGCTGTGTAAACCACTTAATAACTGTCTTGTTACTTTTCAATTCATCCTGAAGTATTCTCTTAACACTTCTTGCAAAACCTCTACCACCGTTATTTGATTCGATTCTTGCAATATTTACATTTCCATCAAATAACAGCTTAGCTGTTAACGGCTCTGTAACTTCCATTGGTTCCTGCGTATATATAACATCAAGTACGTACGCTTCATTGTCAAATGTTACTCCGTAGTTAATACTGCATAAGTAATCCTTACCTTCATCTGCGGTATCTGTATAATTTCTAATCTGCTTAAATTGTGGCATTTCTTTGTACGTCTTAAATGAAGTGTACATTCTGCCCTTTATGTCAATAGGATTCTGCTGATAGTTTGCTTCTGCAATATCTATTCCCATTGACATCTTTTTATTTTCGTATGATCTTTTTGACAAAATTTCAGGACAAAGCATTGTTCCATCTTTCTTAACAGCCTTATAGCATATATGCCTTACCTTTACGCCTATGCTCTTAAAGTGTTCCAATGCCCTGCCAGCCAAATCCAAACTATGCCATCTTGTCATTACAATGATAATCTTGCCACCCTCTTCAAGTCTTGACATCATTGTGTCCGTAAACCAGGTCCAATGATTATCAAGAATATTTGCATTATTAGCTTCCAGTGCTGACTTAATCAAGTCATCAATAATCATTAACGTTGCACCAAAACCTGTTGCCGTTCCTGTTGGGGATGTTGCCAAATAATTGTTATAGCCATTTTCAAGTGACCACATATTCATTGCACCATCACCACGTTTAATGGTTACTCCCGGGAACACATCTGAATAAACAGCCTTGTTTTCATCTGCCTTTGTTTCAAGAATCGTGTTTCTCACGCCCTTTGAAAACGTTGTAGACAATGTTTCATTGTATGAGCCTGTCATAATCTTCTGTGTTTGGTCATTTCCAAGAACCCATTCAACAAAATTGCCAACAGTTCTAGACTTTCCATGTCTTGGTGGCATATTAACAACCATTACTTCATAATCTGATTTTATGAACTGCTGCAACTCATTACAGAAATCACGTAAAAAACCCCTGTCTTCCTTGTAGAAGTCAGGAGCCTTTAATTTGCAGTACTGCCAAAAATTTCTTCTTGCCAGCTCTACCCTTGCATAAAGCTTTATTAAATTCTTATTCAGATTCAAGGTCCTCACCTGCCAATCTAAGCAGTTGTTCAGTACTTAATCCCTCAAAAGGATTATTAACATTTCCTGACACCTCAACCTTATCCTTAAACATTCCTAAATGTCTTCCCAACAGTTCCAAAGCCTTTACCTTGTCATAGGTAGTAAGCTCTATTCCATTCTTACCCTGCTTAATACCTGAAATAGCCTTAATCTGTCTTCTTGAAAGCTCATCAGTTTCAGTAATCTCAACTGCCTGATAATACATCTGATTTCCTTCACTATCCAATGCTGGAACATAATCACCATCCGGTGTCTTCATCATCACCGGCTTAGTCACAACCTTGGCATATTCAGAACCATTGGCAAAGGCAACTGCTGCAAGCTCCTGAATCACATCATCTTGCGTAACCTCAATTCTTTCCAACCTGTCCTTAATTCTTTCATCTATGTATTCCTTAATCTCCGGAACATTCATAAGACGAGCGGCTGCCGCTGCTGCTGTATTATCATTTTTGACGTGTGGATATGCTTCCTTATACGCCCTTGTTCCATTCAGATCAATCAAATATTCATTTGCAAATATAACTTGTCTGTCAGTCACTGCAACCGCTCCTTTCTTACCGAATTTATTTTATAAGCACTCTGCTTCTTTAAAAGCATCAAATATTTTGGGAAATTGAATAGCAAACCAATCCACCATTTCTTCGTTCAATGCCCAACAATCTGACGAATTACTGTTACCCCATAATCCTGATTCATATAAAAACGCATGTATTATTTCGTGTCTAACTACCTGTTTCATGTATAACTGCAAATCTCTTACTGAATCTTTCTCTTGTACCAATTCTGCAATTTTAATTGTTTTTATTGAATAATCCATAATGCCGTCTGAACCTTCAGACATTTGCTCATCTGGAACATCGTATTTAATTGTGTATTCTGATCCTAATATATTTACTTTTTTATCCTGCATTTTTCTCCTATTTCCCCACAAAAAAAGACAGCCTTTCGACTGCCTTAAGACGTTTTACCATAAATACTTTTAGAGGATTTCATTCAGATAAACAAAAATTTTTTCTCTGCTTTACTCATTTATCACATTCTAATGATAATCTATGTTCATAGGGACATTCAAGGACACATTCATTAATTTTTCTATTTCCTGTAATCCCATTCCGTGCAATCTAGTAGTGTGCCTATATGACATATCCATTTCTATTGCTATTTCTTCCCATTTTTTAGATTGACAATATCGCTTATACAGTATTTCTCTGCATACCTCATTGCTTACCTTGGAAATTACTGCCATAACCTCGGCTCTTACCTCAACCAGTGTGCGAACCTCTATGTTCCATTCTTCTATCTTTTCCTCAATAGTACAAATTGTATCTGCCATCTTGTCTTGTGACGTTGAAGATATTACCCTTTCCCCTTGGCTGATTGCACTTGTACTTGTAACTAATTCCTGTAACGTCAGAATCTCTTCTTTTAGTCTTTTTATTCTGTGCTCTGCCCGACTAACCTGTAGCAGATACTCTTTAGCTTTATTTACTTCTGTCACTTTACCATTCCTTTCTCTATTTTTCTGCATAAAAAAACCAACCACCGAATATTGGTAGTTGGCTCTTTTTACTTTATCTTATAAATTTTTTTCCAAATCGTTAATTACAACAAGAATATATGGTCTCCACCTATGTACACAACTGTATTTTCGAATGAAAAATGCTATTAAAATTATTGCAACCATTAAACATGCAACAATGGAAATAACAACTTTACACACATTAAACATCTGACATAATAGACTTAGGATAGAAACAAATATTGCTAAAAAACTTAAACATCCATTAAGATAATCTAAAAAATTCTCACTTTCTGCTTCTGCTTTTAGCTTTAATAATTTATTTTTATCGCTGTTTACATATTCTTTAACTGCTTTTTGTGCACATATAATCTCATTGTATTGTTTCCCGCTTTTACACGCAACTTGCATTATACATTCTTTATCTTGATTTAGATTTCTACACATTTTCTCAAATGTACTATTCATTAGTATATCCCCCTTTCTTTAGTAATGCACAAATTATACCATTCCAACTACCAATATTCAATTGTCAATGTACCTTTGTTTCTAATCCTTATCCTGCAACTTACATATCGCCCACAAGACGAACACTGTTCCAATTACCAGGACTATTGCCAATGTGTTAATTATCGACATCTAATCACCTGCCTTTATCTTTGCCCCGCAATTAGGACAATACTTAAATACATACTCTGAATGTATTTCATCATCATAATCTTCATCAATACTTACTTCTACCCATTCCCCTAAATGAATACCACATTTGGAACAAACAAATTCGTCGCAGTCTGCATACTTCTCTGCTACGTTTTCGCATTGCTCCACAACCTTATCTACGTCATAGGCTGTTGGCTGATGTTCTAATAGTTCTCGACATTCAATGCATAGTTCTATTTTTCTTGCCATACTATCTGCAATGCTGGTTAGTCCATTCTCCATATAGATTTGTTGTTTCGCATCTAACTTTGCTATTTTATCGTTCAACTCTTTAATCGTTATATCTGCGTCTATTAATCTCATTTCTTTCCTCCTATCATCCTAAACTCTGTAAGGGAGTTAAGACTGAATCGTATAAACTTTTTCTTACCACATCTGAGACAAGTAACTTCAACTTCTCCGTCTCCACAAATTGAATTAATTTCATAAATATGTTTGCAAAGAAATTTAATCTTGCGTTCATATTTCATTCGCTTTTTTATTTTAGAAAACAGAAAAATTAAAATTCGAACTATACGAATAAATACAGTCGCTATCCCTATTCCTACGAATATAGGAATCAATATATGTATCATTTATATCTCTCCTTATTCTTCAATCTTCATCTTTCCATCTCCTTTCAACCTATAGCGTGATATGCTATCCAAACGATAAATATAAAAATTGCAATTAAGCACTCTGCCAGAAAAATATATGCATATACATCACTGTCAAATATGTTAATTAAAATCCATATATTCTCAATCGCTAGTATGCCTATTAGCATCGCCTTAATTAATCTTATCCAATCCATCTAGTCCTCGCTTTCTGCTAGTTTTGCACAATTCCAGGAAGTCACATCACATTCATCATTTGCTGACCAGGACGTAGTCCCATCACTCCACGCATAAATTTGTCCATCTTCAAATTTAGCAAAATATCTTTTAGCCCATTTACTACTTTCACAATCCTTAACCAATATCGGTGTATCAACCTTAACCTTGCTCCAATCAACTCCTGGTTCTTCATATTCTGAGAACAACCATTCCTCTAAATATGACTCGCAACTTTCCTCTTCTCCAAAATCACATTTATCACATTTATACAAATCCTTACATTTTACAGGTTTATCATTCACAACAGCTAATTTATTTATGTCTATAATTCCCATATTTATCAGCATTTCCTTATATTTCTCAATATTTAACATTCTCTCACTCCTTAACATTTCTTAACATTTATATAAAACTCAACTGTGGGCTATCGTCATTGATATATAATTTTGGAACTCTTTCTCCAACCTTCAAATAGCCACAATTTGCTTCAACTAATTTCTGTGCCATAATCGGAACTACACTGTTTCCAATTCTTGCCACTTGCTTAGATTTTGGATATGGCTTTCCGTCAACTCTGTCAATGATGTAATCTCGTGGAAAACCTTGCGCCAATTTTAATTCTTCAGGAGTCAACATCCTTAATAGAATATCTACAATTACATATTCGTTTCCCAATACTGTAATTAATGCAAATCTGTCTTTAGTAACAATTGTATGTAATGGACTATCAACGCTCTGTCCTGTTCCTTGTCCGTAGTATTCAACCATGAACTGACTAACCCAGGTACATTTAAGAGCCATATTTTCATCAATTCCAAATTCAAACAATTTATTCTTTTCAACTGCCAAAACGTTGACCTGACCAAAATGCCCGGCTGATGTTGTTATAGTATGAATAGGTTCTAATACACTTTGACCTGTTCCGGTTTTATAGAATTTTGACAGAAAAGCAGCTACAATTCCGTATCTATTACTTGTATCAAGCGTCATTATTGGTTCGGACACTTTTTGACCTCGCACCTCTGCCTTTGCAGTTTCAGAATGATATTGAATGATATACGGAGTACACATATAGTGCTTTCCACTTGTCACTATAGTTCCCAACGTTTCATCTGGACCATTTACCCTCGGTTTTTGATTTTTATTCTCACCATAACCAATCGGTACAGTGTATGGTGCGACTTTCTCATTTTCATTAATTGAAACTATAAAAGGTTTATTTGTTTCAAAAACGAACTTCTTTAACCCTCTACCAATTCTGTTCATTGTATTCTGAGCCAATGGCTTTTTTCTTCCAAAGATTGACTTACCTAAATTTTTGAAATCCAAAATGGTTGATACCGGCACCCACTTCTTTAGTCCATTTAAACCATTCTTGTTATGAGTTGGTTCTGGCCATATGATTGACTTACCATCTCTTCTAAATATCGCATACCAACGTTTCCTTGTTGTAGGTGCCCCATAATCTGCAGCGATTAATTCCCTGCTTTCAAATACATATCCAAGTGATTTCATTGCTGTTATAAATTTCTTATAGTCTTCACCCTTGCGTTCTTTTATCGGATGCCCTGTTTCGTCCAACGGACCCCATTGTTGAATTTCTTCAACATTTTCCATAATGATTACATCTGGAAGAATTGTTTTTGCGTGTTTAAATACTGCCCAAGGAAGTATTCTCAATCCCTTGTCTCTTGGCTTTCCACCTTTAGCCTTGCTATGGCTTGTACAATCCGGACTAGCCCACATTAAGGCTACGTGTTTTCCTTTAACGTATTTTTGCAAGTTTACTTTAAAAATATCTTCTGTTAAATGTAATGTATGTGGATGGTTCTCTTTGTGCATTGCAATAGCGTCTGGGTCGTGATTAATTGCTATATCCACTTGCCTTCCCAATGCCATTTCAATTCCGACACTAGCTCCGCCTCCACCAGCAAAGCAATCAATTATTAAATTATCCATTTCTCTCAGGAGTAAGAATCCTTTTATGAGCGCTCAACTCTTCTCCTTTCGATTTTTTTATTTAATTACTGTTCTTAAGTCTCTTCTTTCGCTGTCCATGTCTAATATGCCATACCCTCACGTCTTGCCTGTTCCTCTTTTGACATTCTTACCATCCTTATTTCCTCCATTGCCATAAGCCTTTGCCCTAAAAATCTTTAGTGCATTGTCTCTTGGTCTTCCGTCATTTATGAACTCTTCCTGTTCGTGTGTTAAAATGCAGCCAAATTCCTTACTTGTCTTTTTTCTCATTCATTTTCTCCAGCTTCGCCTTAAGCTCTGCTCTCTCTTCCTTGATTCTTGCCAATCTTACGTGATCATCTGCTGATAAGATTGAAACTGAAAATAAAATCTGCGATTCCATTCTGTCCAATTCCTCTAAGCGAATTTCTATGTCCTTAACTTTCATTTTGTTGTTTCCTCCTCTTGTCTCTGTTTTCAATCAGTCGTCTTTCCAATGCCTGATAGTCATATTGCCTTTGGTCATTAAATGTCTTCTTGTTTTGTTGCTCTTTCTTTACAGGATAAAAATTACTCCAATCACCTGCTATGGCATTCTTGACTGCCTGTATTTTCTCCTCGTCCGTGTCTGCCACCTGTTCAAGTCTCTCAATCAATGTCTGTATCTGATAGCCAACAATCTGTCTTCCCTTTTGTTCCCTAAGTTCCAGAAATTGTCTAAACACGTCATTAAGGTTTTCGTTGGAAAAATACTTTATATTTTCTTTACTTTTGTTTTCTTTTATTTTCTTTTGTTGTATTTCCGTATCATTTATGTTGGTTTCTGTTACATTTACACTTGTTTCTGTTACATTTATCGGTTTTAATGGTTCATTTAATAAGGGTTGACCTTTTTCATCAATCAACCTGTACCTTGTTTTCTGGACTTTGTTCCTAACAGTCACTGTATCGTAGCGTCGCTGAATTCCAACAGAGGTTATAACTCCTTGCATCAGGAGGTCATGATCAAACAGACCTATGTCCGCACAAGAGAGAATAACTTGTAACACAAAGTCTTTTTTGTTAACCCATCTGTTACCGATTGTCTTGATGATTTTAACCGGAAGGTTCTTCTTGAGCTGTTCAAAGTTTTTAAACTCAAGAAAGTAACCCTCTCGGTAAACCATCGAAATGACTATGTCGTAAATGGTTTGACCCAATGGACCATATTCATTCATCAGGTCCATTATTTTAAAGTCTTCATAATAATCAACATCTTTTGGGAAATAACTAAGTCCTGCCTTTATAGGTCTTCCCATTTATTTCTCCCATCTTAATGTAGTTTCCTGCTTCATATTCCCTATATATCTGCATCCAATCATCAAGTGTCATTGTCACCAGAATGTCTGCATTGTTTTTCTTGTGAAACACTGCTGGAAGTTCATCCTGCCTTGAATCTCTTCTTGCCTGCTCCATCCAGTCATACAAGTGCATTTTTTCCTGATGTTTTGCTTCTATATGTATTCCCGGAAGTCCCACAACGTCTGCATCACCATTTGCCCCACAATACTGCTGACCTCTTCTGGTTCTGTATCCGTATTCCCTTAGATGCCCGGCAAGTTGTCTTTCAAACCTTGCCCCCTTCTGCCTTGCATTAACTGCCATTCTGTATCTCCCTTACTCTTTTCCTTGTTGCCAGCAACGACCAACCTATTCTCTTTAATCTGCTGCTTTCCTGTTTGTAATACTTAATGACAAGTTCATCTTCCTCGCCCTCTATTGGTTGAAAATACCCTTGTCCATTAGATAGATTAAGTATTACCGTGTTTCTTCTGGCCATTGCAATTTCTTCCCTTATGTCTCTGTCTGACAATCCTGTCACCTTCTCTAGCTTTTTTCTTGAAATCGCATTGTCCTTTCCGAAAGGGATGTAATCTGAAATGTTCATTGTCACGTCTCCTTTCTGCCTGCCACCATTCAGGTGACAGGTCTTACAATTTTGTGATATATATTTTGATTTATGACTGTCTGTTTTTTAAAAATTGAAAAATGGCTTTGATTCTGTCTGAACCTTGTTTTCAGCCGATTTCTCATTGTTCTTCTTTTCTTCTGGAACATTCTCTGTTTCTTCAACTGCCTGCTCCACTACTTCCTCATAATCTTCATTTTCTGTCTGCTCAACAGGTGTTGTTTCCACATATGTATGTGTTCCATCCTCATTAATTACTGTCATGTCACTGTCAAGTGCTGTCTGTAGGTCAATGCTCATTATTCCCCACTTGCTTATGATTTGTCTCAACATTGTCTTGTATGCCATTCCGTCAAAGTCCTTGCTCCAGAAGGTCCACTTCGTTCCCTTCTTCAAGTCTGATGCATATCCCTGTGAATACTTCACTGCGTGAGCCTTCATCTTTTCCTTTGACCAGTACATTGCCTTCCTGAATCCATTGACATACTCAAACATTGCATAATAGCCAATTGTTTCTGCCTTTTCTCTCTCATTTTCATCTGAAATGAGATTTACTTCTATGTCTTCATTAAGTGGATCGAATCTGATTAACTCACCTTTCTTAATTGCCAGCACATTTAACTTCTTGTACTGTCCTGATCTGATTGCCAGCTGAATGTAGCCCTTGTATCCAAGCTGGAACTGTGCCACCTTTGTTCCTGTTTTGTTATCCTTGAACGGAACCATGTAATACTGTCCAAGCTGTGGACTTGGAGATAGATTAAGACTCTCTCCAAGCAATGCTGCACTTACTATTGATGAATTTTGACATTCCTGTAATGTTGGATTGTTTCCAACCGCACTTACTATTGAACTGATGAATCTCTTTCCGTTCTTTCCACCAACAACCTCATTAATCTGATTCTTTACCGCATCATTTTTCAAATATGCCGTAAAACTTGTTTCTTGTCTTTTTGCCAAACTGTTTGATACTGCCATTTCATTTCCTCCTACTGTATCTGCTCATATTTAATGTTGTTTTTCGTAAGGAACTCACCCAATGCATTGAGCTGGTTTCCTGTTCCACACACCCTGATTACTATTGTGTGTGTCTTCTCTTCCTGATTTTCTTCTGTTCTTTCTTCCTGTGCCTCTTCCTCAACAGTCTGTGAAACACTTTCCTGCTTCTGCTCCGGTTCCTTCTTTCCTGCCTCTGCAAGTTTTTCGGCTTCTGCCTTTTCTCTTGCCTGTCTTTCCTCAAGCTCTGCCTTTCTTCTTGCCTCATACTCGGCTTTTCTTCTTGCATTTTCCTCGTATGTCTGTTTAACCATCAATGCTTCTGTAATGTTGAGGGTTTCAATGTATTTCTGTTTCATTTCAAACTGATATTCACCGGTTTCAGCATTAATGACTTCCAAGTCATGTCTTACACTGTCTCTCATATGCTCCATTTCATTGGTTATTGACTTTAATGTTGTTGTCACATTCAGATAACTTTCCTTGAAAACACGTTTGAATGTGAGTATCTCCTTCAGCTCTTCGGCACTTGCAAAGGTCCTGTAATATATCTCCTCAACCTTTATGAGCTTCTCTTCCCTTTTCTTCTGGTCATAAGCCTTTACCTGACTGTCAATGTTGGCATTTGCCTCATCTACAATTGCAATCAGTTCCTTTACCTGGTCTTCAAACACACTGTATGGTTCAAGCATCATCTTCTTGACATCTTTCTTTCCGTCATTTAATGCCTTGCTGAACTTATTAAGTGCTGCCCTGTCAGCCTTTGCTTCCTTTATGTTTTCATCCGTGTACACCAATGACTTGTACATGTTTGCCTTTTCAGTAACTTCTTTTTTTAATTCCTCAAAGTTCCAATCAATGTGCTTTAGTGCATTATCCATTGTTGGATTGTAAATTTTTAATTCCATCTTTTTGGTATTCCTCCTGTTTTAAATTTCCGGCAGAATGAGAGCCGGCTTTTTTCTTTTTTTCACAAGCTCCATGAACTCCCTTTCTGACCTTTTTATTATTTCAATGTCTTCCTCAACATCTGCCCTTTCAATGTGGTAATCCTTTGTGATTAGTCTTATGCTCTTATTCCACACACTCTTTATCTGTGCCCTGAGTTCGACAAACTCATATTCCGTCACCATCAGGTAATGAAGCACCTGTATGTAATAATTGTCCGGGATGTGTTCACCATCCCATTTTTCCTTGTGCATTGAACCAAAAAGCTCACTGGTCTTGCATTCAAATATGCCCTTCCTCCCGGTTTCAAGTTCTGTCAGTTCTCCATCAAGTGATGCGTGAGCAAACGGATACTTGTCATTGAGAAGCATGTTATCACCAAAGTATTCAACATTGTATTCCGGGTGGTCCAATGCAAATATTGCTCTTATGTGTTCCTCTGCCCTGCTTCCATATATTACATACGGTTCATTTGATATGTCTCTTGGCTTGGTTATTCCAACCATTTCATTCCAAAACTCCACATTGTTCTTGTAGGGATTAAGTCCCAACACTGCTGCTGCATCAGAACCACCTATCTTTCCCTTTCTTGCAAGAAGCCATTCAGGTTTACTTGCAAATTTCTTTCTTGTAACCATTTCTAATCAACCTGTTCATTAAGAATTTCATCCGTACAGTGCATCATTAATGTAACCAGTATCACCATTCCCAGAGCCACAAGTAACTGCCCTGCCTTGCTGTCTGCCTCAATCCAGCCATTGACTAACATCACTGCTCCTGTTATTACTCCTATTACCACGTTCTTGAATCCGTTAAGTACTCTGTACTTTTCAGCGATAATGTGGTAATCTTTAAGTGGTTTATTTTTGTAAGAGCTTGAACGTAGTGGTGTATATTCAGGCTCTTCTTTTTTGGTTTCTTTTACTTCTCTTGACATTTTATTTTTGTTTTCTCTTGCACGCTTTTCAGCTTCTTCATCCGACATCACAGAACATTCCAGCAACATCTCAAACATTTCCTTTCCTATGTTTTCACCATGCTTTTTTATAAAATGCCTCTTTACAGCCTCCACAAATATCATTGCCTCACATTCAATTAATTCATCAGGACCTGCCATTGTTGCCTTGTTTTTGTCTACAATAATCATCCTTATCCTCCAATCTTTCTTACCATTTCGGTAGTCTTTTCATCCGTCCAACTATTTGGCTTAGTCAGATGCGGACACAAAGTGTTATTAATGTTCATCTGTCTGCCCAAGGGACAGCTCTTACAACTTCCTGAATACTTAATGCAGGTCTGCCTTAAGTTTCTTAAGCTGTTAATTGCTCCCACCAATTCAATCACCCCTTTCTATGAATAAAATCTCTCATTAAAATATTTTGTTGGAACTTTTCCTGACATTGTAATGTAGCCTTTTTCTTTTAATTCTGCATTCATCTGTTTAATTAACTTGTATGCAAAAGAAAGACTACACTCCATTGTTTGAGCAATATCCTTTGCTCCCATAAATTGCTTTTCAGGCATATTACTCACCTCCTATAATTTCCATAAAGCCTGAATAATTAACGCATTAACTGTCAAACCTCTTTTCTTCGCCAATTCCTTAAGCTTTACATGTAGCTCTGTTGGAATCCTAATTGTTGTCTGTATCATCTCTGTTCTCCTTTCGTTTTGATACCATAATGATACGACCTTTTTCGAGGTTTGTCAACAGTTTTCGGCTAATAATTTCTTCACAAATTTATTTTTCCACTCATTAAATCTGGTAATAACGCATCTCTTAATTCTGCCAAATACCGATTTTCTTCTTGATTTAAATAGTAAATGTGTTGCTTCCAGCTATTTAATATCATTATTAAAACGCTAGACAAAATTTCCTTACTTGCATTTTCAAACTTTATCTCATTTTTATTTTTTGATGTAGCAAAATAATTGTGTTTAATGATTGGTTCTGCTCCCAATTTTTTTAATATTTCATTAAATTCCTTGTTGTCTTCAGCATCTTTTTTATATAAAGCAACATCAAATCCCATTGACTTAGCCAAACTTTCATTTAGTGTCAATTTACACGCATTCTTTTCTTTGACTATTCTGTTAATGTCTTTTGTTATTTCTTCATAACTCCTATGAACATTTTCTTCATAAACAATCTCTATGTAATGTCCAGCCAATAAGGTATACTCATTTTCTTCTATTTCTTTAATTGGTACACTTTTACAATATCCCGGAATGCTCGCTCTCTCAGATATCCACTGTAAAGCTTCAATTATTGTGTCCTCTGAAAAAACCTTGTATTGCTTTTTATAAACTCTATTTGTATGAGCCTTGCCACCATACTGTCCTCTTTGCTCCCGCTCTTCTATTTGATATTTTTCTTTTAAGTCAATAAATTCAACTGTAGCTGTTGTCTTGTGCTTGTTTAATACCAAAATACACGTTCCAACTCCTGTAGCTTCAAACATACTGTCGGGGCACACTATAACTGCTTCAACGTAATTTTTACAGATTAGCTGTTTGCGTATTTCCTTTTCTTCTTTTGACTGTAAAACTGATTGTGGAAGAATAAACACACATTTATCTGCTTTTTGCACACCCGACAAAACAAATGCGAAATTTGCATTACTATCTGGTGGCACGTCAAACTCTGCAAATCTTGGTTGAATTTGTGCAAATGGTGGACTTTCCCATTTTAAATTAAATGGTGGATTCGATATCAACGCTTTCATTTACTACCTCCAATTTCCCAAATCTTATTCCTTTTTTTATCTTGAATGTGTTAAAAATTTCCTCGCTTAATATGTCTGCGTGATACACAATACATTCAATGTTTCTAACTGCCATATTGAATAACAGAAATGGAATAACATTTTCATCTAATTCATATAATTCAAATTTGGCATTATGATTTAGATTCCACATTTGAATTGTCAAAGCCCCACTTCCTGCACACATATCAATTACTTGTTCACTTTCTCCTGCAAGCATTCCTGTTAACCTTGCCAATGAAACTGGTGTATAATCCTGCTTTTTTTCTTTTCTGTCTGCCAAATAATATTGATATATTTGTTGAAGCCAGTCTTTTGATAAATCATTGGAAACTAATTCCGAAAATTTTTCGTATATGTCGTTTCTGTTATCTTTAACAACATCAAATAATTTTTCGGTTATTTCATTTGCGTTTTTTACATTCAATAATTCAAGCGTTTTGTTTAACAATTCTGTTAAATCCATTGGTTTCTCCTCTTTTTCTTTACGTATCGTGTTTTACTTTCCATAATATTTTACGTATTGTGTACTTATTTAGCAAAAAAAATTTCTTCAACTGTTTTGTTATAGTAATTAGCTATTTTTAATTTAAGAGGATCTCTTGGAACTCTTTCACCTGCTTCATACATTGCAATAGCTGATTTGCTTACACCAATTGCGTTTGCAACTTCTTCTCTTTTACGTTCCCCTCTTAGTTCTATTAGTCTTTGTCCTATAACTTTTGTATTCACTTTATCACTTCCTTTACTTTTTTTAATAATATGTTATAATTAATTTAATCACTTGGGCGACTTAGCAGGAATGTTAAGAAGTGTCGCCCTTGTGTGTCTTTGTTATTTACCGCCCTACTTAGTTATTTAAGTAGGGCTTTTACTTTTTCTTTTGCTTTCTCCAAATCTTCGCTTTCTTCCAAGATTGCTAAGATTTTTCTTGTTTGATTTTCTTCTGTCGTTTGTTTTAATAATTCTGCTAAATTCATTTCTTCGTATTCCATTTCTTTTCTCCTTTCCTGCTAACTCCTTGCTACTCTTATATTGTACACGTTTTGTGTACCTATGTCAACCACTTTTTGTGATTTTTTTGTTGTTTTTTTTCACATTTCGTGTATACTTATATTAAGATATAAAAAAGGAGGTCTTCTTATGAATAATTTTTCTGATATGCTAAAATATTTACGCAAAAGAGAAGGGTTAACTCAACAGGAATTGGCTAAAAAGCTAGATATTTCAAAAAGTACTGTTAGTATGTACGAAAATGGAAACAGAGAACCTGATTTTGAAACCTTAGAAACTATTGCTGATTTTTTTAACGTTGATATGAATTTTTTAATGGGAAAACCATCAAATCCTTTCCCAGAAGTCAACACTCTTGCAGCACACTTTGAGGGTGAGGAATTTTCAGAAGCAGAAATGGAAGAAATTAAAAACTTCGTTGAATTTGTAAAGAATAAAAGAAAATAGCACAAAAAAAAGTCCCAGCGCTACCAACACTGGAACTTTAAAATTAAATAATACACAGATACGGTTGTCTGCTGAGTAAATACCAATAGATATTATAACAGATAACCTTTTCTTTGTATACTCAAAAATAGAAAGTGAGGTTATTTTTTATGTCAGTAAACAAAATGAGCAATGGCAAATGGTACTGTAGTTTCTACTACACCGACTGGCAAGGCAACAGAAAAAGGAAAAAGAAAGAGGGATTCGTTACCCAAAGGGAAGCTAAAGCATATGAAAGTGACTTTTTAAATAAAATGTCGCTTAACTGCTCCATGACGTTCGGTAACTTGGTAAAATTATACTTGGAAGACTGCGAAACAAGGCT
>OOCB01000972.1_pt1 | contig 41735 bp, 32 predicted proteins | sample 1671351 | NCBI WGS metagenome assembly OOCB01 (sample SAMN06348148, study PRJEB24527) | human gut metagenome | biome: human gut; feature: ankylosing spondylitis patient; material: feces | host: Homo sapiens | place: China | collected 2015-10 | reverse complement strand
ATAATAATTTAAGTAGTGGAAGGAGGAAAACACAATGAACAATTACTTAAAAAAAGCTGTATCCACAAAAGATAACCACTCTGAAACAGCAGTTTTTGCTGACTCATTTGAGTATTTAAAAGATGTGGCACCTGAAGACATGGATATTTTAAAGCTGTGTGCAAAATCGCACTATACTTTTACACCCGGCTTGCATTTATCCTTTTCAGGTCTGCCACACACTTTACTGGTGTATATACAGGACGGAAACATCAACCTGACACACAAAAAGCAGCTTTTAAGTCTCGAAAAAGGATATGTAGCATTTATCAGACCAAACACGGCTTTTAAGCTTCATACTTCCTCCAATAAATCTGTTGCATACATATTTATGATCAATGGCAGATTAGTTAATTTTTACTTAAATAAACTTAACATCAGTGAAATATATATACATAAATTAAATATATGTTCAAATATAAGTGAGAATATTGAAAAAATATACACACACAAAGAGATTGATGACGAACTTGCAATGATGTATCACTCAAACAAGCTAAATGATATTTTTTATGAACTGTGCAGACTTGATGCTGTCGAAAAAGGAAATGAGACTTGCACGAGTAATGATACTCCTGCGTATATACAGGAAATCAAAATACTTTTTGACACAAAATACTACGAAGAGTATTCACTTGACGAACTTGAAAATATATACGGCAAAAATAAATACCGGATAAGCAGGGAATTTTGTGCGGCATATGATATTCCGCCTTTTACTTATCTAAATAAAATACGCATAAGTGAAGCAAAAAAACTTCTTTTAAACTCTGATCTTAACATAAGAGAGACAGGATTTGAGGTTGGTATTAAAAACACAAACCATTTTATAAATCTTTTCAAAAAAGAAACAGGTACAACTCCGCTTTCATTCCGCAAAGGTGCACCCGCTTTCTTAAAAAATGAATAATACAATTTTTATTGCCCGTAATAATTAAGTCACAAAAGCTTAATCACTATACCTGTATTTCGTATATTCACAACAGCTCAAATCACTTGGCATAAGGAACGCTCTTTCCTATTTTCTTAACGCTCTCACGCTCTATTATCTTACCCTGTATTGAAAAAACTCCCGCTGAATACAATGCATTCTGCATTTTGTGGAGCATTATATGAACAGCCCTTTTTGCCATCTCTCCTATGTTTATCTCATATGTCGTGATGCCTATATCAGCCTCCTGGTCGTACTCAAAATTATCAAAACCAACAACCGAAACATCGCCTGGAACTGAATAACCGGCTTCTTCAAGTTTTCTTATAATAAGACTCGCCGCTTTATCACAGTTGCAAAAAAATGCCGTTGGAACTTCTTTTGGCAGAATAAACTGCCTATTATAATTCATCTTGCCATAAATATTATCTCTATCGTCAATGATCCAATCCGCACGGTACTTAATCCCTCTTTCCATAAGTGCCTTAAGATAGCCGAAAAATCTGTCATCAATACTTGGTGTCATAAGCCTTGTACCTACAAAGCCAATCTTTTTATGCCCTCTGTCGAGGAGATAATTTGTCATATTATATCCTCCGTAAAGGTTATTGCTGACAACATAATCCCCAGCTTCATCACCGTCAGTCGTATCAAAATAAAGAACCGGAAAATTCTTTGTCCACCCCTTAACGGCATTCATATATTTCTTTCCAAAAGCACCCATAACGATTATCCCATCAACTTTATTTTCAGATAGCAGCATCGGCATGATACAGTCATTTTCCTGTGAATATTCAACTATCTCTATCATCGCAAAGCACTTTTTTTTAATGGCACGCTGCGATATTTCCTGATATATGTTCCAATAAAATGACTGTTTTTCCACTATATATCGCTCGGCAACGATAACACCGAGATTGTAACTTTTTCCTGCCTCTTTTTCTTTGTTCTGCACTCTCTTGACATATCCCATCTCATCAGCAAGTGCAACTATCCTGTCTCTTAATTCATCACTCATACCTTTCTGACCGGATAAAGCCTTTGAGACCGTAACCGTACTGACACCGATTTTTGCAGCAATATCAGATAACTTTACTGCCTTTGCCATTTCTTTTTCCTCCAATTGCTATGATTTTTCCTGTCCACACCATAAATGATGCGACCGGCAACTAAGATTTTGCCTTAAGTCCTTCCATAACGCCTCCGAGCAAATATGATGATACATATGCAACAGACGAGCCTCCAAATATCAGTATCAATGCCGCAAATTTTGATATGACACCTGGCAAAAAGAAAAACAACAACGGTATGCAGACATTTACACATATAACCAATACACTTAAAGGAAGATTACATACCACAAGTTTAAATGCTGCCAAAAAATATCCCTTTATCGTGTTTTCAAATATGGCTGCAAGTTCAAACACATACACAAACATTGCAACTCCAAACACAAGGAGCGTAATGCATCCGCCGTACATCACGGAATTAAAGCTTCCTGGTGCTTTATGTAAAAGATACATATCCAAAAACAATACTCCAAAAAACAGCCAGAATGTAAGCGATAAAAACATACCATTCTTAAATTCTACTTTAAAAGCATTAAAATAAGTTCTTACTATACCTTGTTCCGTATTGGAACGCATCTTTTCGATAACGATGTATAGGGCAACGGTTGACGGACCTATCGTCACAAGAAAAACGCTCGTGAGCAGCCAGACTATGTTTAAGACTGCCATGTCACATACCCTTGTGAGAATACGGGCAACTTTATTGTCAGGTTTCAAAACTTCTTTTATATCTGCCGCCATTCTTCATGCCTCCTCTGTAAGCACATGACCATATTAACTTTAACTTAAAAAATACCATAATTTAAGCAAATTGTCAATCTAGCACATTTCAATCACTGCACATGGCATGACAGTTGGTGTCATGCCTGCGAGTGAATGGTAATGATTATTAGTCTCTGCATTTTTGCAAATGGATTATCTCTGCCTTAAAATCTCCCCACGGTCTTTTTATGATAAATCCGCCATTCATAAGTGCATCTGCGTCATAGACCTTTCCATCTGTCTCATATTTTGCCGAAAAATCAAGTCCTTTAAGTTTCACACATCTGCTGTGCATATTTGGCTGTGCGAGCACCTGAACAAACACAACTATCGCTTCACTTTTATCCTTTGAAACTATCTCATAGCAATCAAAATAATGGTTGCTCTGGTATGATGATATACGGTAATAATCTCCCGTCTGTATAAGCGGACAATACTTTTTGTAAGTCTCTACCTGTGAAGCTATCATATTCCTATCCTCTTCAGGTATCTTTGTCACATCAAGCTCATAGCCAAAAGTTCCCGCCATCGCAATAACACCTCTAGTCTCAAACGGTGTGACCCTGCCGACTGTATGATTAGGACAGTCCGACACATGCGCACCTATAACTGAAAGCGGATACATAAGTGCCGTGCTCTCCTGAATGGCAAGTCTCTCTATCGCATCGGTATCATCCGAGCACCATATCTGAGGACTGAAATACAACATTCCCGGATCAAATCTCGCTCCACCGCTTGAACAGTTTTCGAGAAGAAGATATGGAAATTCTTTTAAGAGTCTTCCCTGAAGCTCATATACCGCAAGTGTGTGCCTATGCATTATCTCGCCCTGTCTGTCAGCGTCAAGTACATTACTTCCAACATCAGTAAACGGACGGTTCATATCCCATTTTACATACTCAATATTCGCTGAACGCAAAATCCTGGCAACAGACTCATATACATATTCAACAACCTCTCTGTTACTGAGGTCAAGTATAAGCTGGTTTCTGACCTGCCCCGGCTCTCTGCCCTCGATATGCACAGCCCAGTCAGGATGTTTTTTGTAAAGTTCTGACTCAGGAGAAATCATTTCAGGCTCAAACCATATTCCAAATTTCATACCAAGTGAATTTATATTGTTGACAAGTTTCCTTAAACCGCCTTTTAACTTATCTTCGTTTACAACCCAATCACCGAGACTTGTCCTGTCATCGTTTCTTTTTCCAAACCAGCCGTCATCTAGAACAAGCATTTCTATTCCGTGCTTTGATGCTTCTTTTGCTATGTCGAATATCTTCTTTTCATCAAAATCGAAATATGTTCCCTCCCAGTTATTTATAAGTACAGGTCTTTCACTGTAGACCCATGACTTTCTGATAAGGTGTTCTCTATATAGGTCATGGAATGTCGATGTCATCTTGTCAAGACCTGCATCAGAATAGACGGTAACAACCTCAGGTGCGGCAAAACTTTCACCTGCTTCAAGTTTCCAGCAGAATCCGTTTGGATTTATACCCATTCCAAAACGCTGCGTTCCAAATTGTGCCTTTTCCACAAATGACACAAAGTTTCCTGAATACACAAAGTTCATTGCATATACATCACCTGTTTCCTGCGTTGCCCCCTCTGATACAACAGCCATAAAAGGATGCTCCTGATGGCTTGATATACCGCGTGATGATTCAACACTGTGACAGCCAAATCCGACCCTCTGTCTGTCTATCCTCCTCTCCCTTGCCCATGAACCGTGAAGCGTTATGTAGTCATGCGGCTCATATCCAAGTTCAAGACACGCAGATAATACTTTTTCGATATATAACGGCTTATCACCATAATTTGTTATAACAGCACTTCTAATCACCGCATCGTTGCCCTCAAAGACAGAATATCTTAGTTCCACCTCAAGCTTTAACACATCTTCTTTCAATGTGATGCAAAGCGTCTGTGCACCATCGCCAAATGTTGCCGGAAGTCCATCAAGTGCTGGCTTTCCGGCAATTATCTTATATGAGTCATAGAAAAGTTCAACACCTGTCTTTCCGATAGTGTCAGCAGCTTCTATGCAGCTCTGCCTGAAATCTCCCATGCCCGCCGTCGGATATTCCATAGGAAGTCTGTCAAGGAATGATGATTTTTCTCCATAATTTATATGAATATCGTTGAGATACTCCTGATCCATATCGAGCAGATACGCAAGATGCGTGCCCGAAAGTTTCTTTCCATAATAGATATGTACAAGGTATTTTTCATCAATTATACCCATCACATAACTGTTATTTTCAGTATCAATCTTAAATATATTTTCTTTTCCGTCAAAAACTATCATAACATTCTCCATTCTATATAAATTTACTTTCAGCTAAAAATGTCTTTTCTCTGAGTTTTTTTTCTCTTATTTTCAGTCAAAAAACGATTTTTCTTTCAACTTAGTCTATATCAAATCTTCTTTTATGGCTTCAAGTTTTTTCTCGGCATCTTCGAGACTCTCACCCTTTACACCGTAGTAGAATTTAATCTTAGGCTCTGTTCCTGACGGACGAACACAGCACCATGCGTTGTTTTCAAGTTCATAATACAATACATTTGATTTTGGAAGTCCGGTCGTGCCTGTCTCACCCGTAACCATATCCTTAACTTCGTCACTCTGGTAGTCACGCATTTTGAGCACCTTAAATCCACCCATAACCGTTGCCGGATTTTCTCTCTTTTCACGCATCATGTTCTCAATCTGTTCCGCTCCGTCTATGCCTTTCTTGGTGATAGTAAAAAGTCCCTCTTTATAATAACCATATTCCTTATACATATCCTGCATTGCATCACAAAGTGTCATACCTTTAAGTTTGTAATATGCTGCAACTTCACAAAGCATCATAACAGCAACACAGGCATCCTTATCCCTTGCATATGTTCCTGCAAGACAACCGTAGCTTTCTTCCATTCCGAATATGTACTCGTATGAATTATTCTGCTCGAAAAGTTTTATCTGCTCGCCGATAAACTTAAATCCCGTAAGCACTTCCATAAGCTTTACACCGTATTTCTCAGCGACTGCCTTAAGCATATCTGTTGTAACGATAGTCTCAACTATGGCAGCATTTTCAGGAAGTTCTCCTTTTTCTTTCTTTTCCCTTAAGATATACTCCGCAATAAGCGAGCCGGACATATTTCCCGTAAAGCTTACATATTCGCCTGTCTTTTCGTCCTTAGCATAAACGCCAAGTCTGTCTGCATCAGGGTCTGTCGCAAGAACAATGTCTGCATCTTTTTCTTTTGCAAGTTCAAGTGCGAGCGTCCAAGCCTTGCTGTCCTCAGGATTCGGATAAGCAACAGTTGGAAAATTCCCGTCAGGCTTTTCCTGTTTTTCTACAACATAGACATTTTCAAAGCCAAGTTCTGCAAGCACTCTTCGTACAGGAATATTTCCTGTTCCATGAAGTGGTGTATAAACTATCTTTATGTCCTTTGCAACCTTTGTAATAGCTTCCGGATGGATATTCTGTTTTTTAAGTTCAGCGATATAGGCATCGTCAATCTCCTTTCCAATAACTTTGATGAAACCATCAGTTACAGCTTTATCATAATCCATCGTTTTCATCTGCTCATAGTCATTGACCTTCGCAACCTCTGCAAGTATATTTTTATCATGTGGCGGAGTTATCTGTGCACCGTCCTCCCAATATACTTTATATCCGTTGTACTCTCTCGGATTGTGGCTTGCCGTTATTACAATTCCTGCTATGCAGCCCAATTTCCTTACTGAAAACGAAAGTTCAGGTGTTGGTCTTAACGACTCAAATAAATATACCTTTATCCCATTTGCACTAAGGCAGGATGCAGCTTCTTTTGCAAATTCAGGGGACATTATCCTTGAATCAAAAGCGATGGCAACACCTTTTTCCTGTCCGTCCTGACTTATTATGTAGTTGGCAAGACCCTGTGTAGCCTGTCTTACCGTGTATATGTTCATTCTGTTTGTTCCTGCACCGATTACTCCTCTGAGTCCGCCCGTTCCAAACTCAAGCCTGCGATAAAATCTGTCCTTTATCTCTTCCTCATCATCCCTTATCGCAAGAAGTTCTTTCTTTGTCTCATCGTCAAAATATTCATCAGTACACCATTTTTCATATTCTTTTTTAAAGTCCATTTCTTCCCCATTTCCGCAAAATATTGCATTGACATATTTCACTATTTAAATTTACTTAAATTTTCTCATATAATTACTTAAATGTCAAGTAATTTAAGTTATTTTATCCGCTTTAATTTTTCTTCTTATTAACTCATAAATTTATATGCCATCTGATTTATGAACCAGCCTGTATATGGCATTTGTCACCTTATCAATATCTATAGGCTTACTTATATGATCACTCATCTTTGCCTCGAAACATTTTTTTACATCTTCCGTAAAAGCGTTTGCCGTCATGGCAATTATAGGTATATTGTCTGTATAATCCATGCCCATTTCTCTGATTGCCATTGATGCTTCAAGACCATTCATCTCAGGCATCATTATATCCATAAGGATAACATCATATCTGCTATCCACTCCGTCTTCACAGGATTTTTTAATCTTCTCTACAGCTTCAAAACCATTATATGCCGTAGTAACGATTGCTTTTGCATCGTCAAGCAGAAATTTGGCTATTTCCATATTAAGTTCATTATCCTCAACGAGCAAAATATTTACACCGGTTATGTCTTTAGGAACACTTCTTTGTCTAAATACCGGCATTTCATCCTCGCAAACCTTAAATGGTATCTGGAATTTAAATGCAGAACCCTGACCGAGTGTACTTTCTACCTCTATAATTCCATCCATCAGTTCAACAAGTTCTTTAGTAATTGCCATTCCAAGACCAGTTCCATGATAATCCGTTCCCGCATCCGTATGTTCTCTTGAAAAAGGTTCAAAGATATGCTTTATGTAGTCCTCGCTCATACCTACTCCGGTATCTTTTACCGTAAAGCAATACATGGATTTTTCTTTATTCATAAATACTTCATCAAGCCACAATTCCGTTGTTCCATTCTTTTTATTATACTTAACTGAATTTGACAAAATATTAAGTAATATTCTTTGAATATGCAACGGACTCCCTACCACTTTTTTGTGCTTCACATTGAAATGCACTCCAACCATCACAACATCATTTTCCACTGCCATCGTGGATAGAGACTCAAAACAATTTGTCATAAGGCTGCATATATCAAACCTTTCTCTTGTAAGTTCAGTCTTCCCACTTTCAAGCCTGCTCATGTCGAGCACATCATTTATAAGTGCTTCAAGCTGTTTCCCCGAATCATTTATCTTTTCAAGTGCATATAATATCTTTTCTTTATTATCAATGCACTTTCCAGCTATTTTCGCCATTCCAAGAATACCGTTCATAGGAGTTCTTATATCATGTGACATTCTTGCAAGAAATTCCGTTTTTGCAACATTTGCCCTTTTTGCTTCCTCATATGCCTTTGCAAGTAATGTCTGTGACTCAAGTTCTTTTCTCTTTTCCTCATCTATCTTCTGAATACCTACGATGATCTGTTCAACTTTTCCGGAATTATCCCTGTTTATCGGAAGTGCCGTTATCCTGCACCATCCAAGTATTGTGTCAACAAACTCCTCTGATATACTTTTTTCTTTTTCGAGCTGCAGAGCAATCCTGTCAAGATTATAAAACTTCCTCATTATATCCTGATATTCTTTTGCTACACACCTGTCTATTACTATTTCTATTGTCTTTTTCGCATCATACCCGGCTTCGTCTGCCGGTGTAAACAGTGCAGCATCCTGATTTATGACTCTGACAGTATTTTTCTTTATATCATATGCCCAAACAACACTGTAAATACTGCTAAAAGCGTCAATAACCGCATATTGCTCACTAAGTACCCTCTTATGTTTTTCCTCTTTTAACTGTATATCCGTTACATCCTGATGATAACCTTTTAGTTTTATGCCATTTTTAAAATTTTTGTCACAGACACCACCGCATCGTACATATCTCTTCCCTAATTTAGGATGATGCCACGCATATGTACATTCTGATTTGCCATTTTTGACCATACTATCAACAGACTTCATCACCTGCTCCAGATAATCACTGTCAATCCGGCTGCTCCATTCCTGATACCTATACTGAGGTGTATCTTCAATTTTTATATCTAAAAGCATATTCATGGTTTTGTCCGCATACATACATGGCTCACCGTCATCGTGCAGTTCTATCGACCATATACCAATTCCGGCATTATATAAGGTATCTTCTATATCACCATAATCCATAATATGCATATTTTCACAAATATCTTTTTTATCATCGGACATACTTTTTCTCCCTATATATACTTTTTGCGGTCAACAGGCTTTAAAACACTCTGACCGCAAAAATACAATTTACTAGTTTAACATTGTCAATTTTCTTAATGTATATTGTATTTATTTCTCATCCATAAGTGGTCTTATCACCGTTACAACAAGAATAAATCCTGCTACCGTCACTACTGCCGCTACCACAAATACCGCATTTACACCATTTTTTATCAATGTCGTATTTGTCGGATCTGATGCTGTGCAGGCATTATATGCAACAGCAAAAACTGCTGCAGAAATAGTCTGTGCAAGTGAATTGGCAAAATTCACAAGCGATGTGCCAACTCCCATGTCATGCGGCTCTAATGCAGACTGTGCCGATGGAGTAATTGAAACGGCCCTGAAACTCTCGGCAATACCTGTTATTGTAAGTGCTGCAAAATATAATATTATTGATGTAGATGGTGTCGTAAATGCCATCATAAGCATAGGTATTGCTACAAATACTGTTCCAACAACCATAGCTTTCCACGCATTTGCCGTCTTTTTTCCAACCCAGACTCCGGCTATCGTAGGAAGTATAATAGTAAGAATTGTTCTTGGCATTTGCAATGCACCTGTAAGGCTTGCAGATGCTTTCATAACTTGCAATGCTCCAACAGGTGCATAAACATTCATCGCATTCTGGTAAAAATAACATATAAATCCTATCACAAGTAAAACTGTATATTTCTTATTTTTAAACAAATACATGGGGATAAGCGGCTCATTCGTTTTATTTTCAATTTTCACAAACAATATCAATGCTATAACACCGATAACAAAACCTGTTATAATTGCAGGATGTGCAAATCCCATTGATGAGCCAAAGTTAAGCGGAAGTAATATACCGCACAATGCTATCACCAGCGTTATGATACCCGGTATATCAAGTGATACACTTCCCTCATTTTTCTGATTTGGAAGATTAAAACCTATAAGCATAACTCCTGCTATAAGAGGTATGGCAGGCATTATTATTGCTGCTTTAAGCATCCCCATATCAGTAAGCACACCAGCTAAAATACTGCCGCCAAATCCTCCTACCGCAATCGATGTTGCAAGCATCCCCATTGCCTTTGGAACCTTTTTTCTTTCATTTATCAATCCGGTTATAATGTACGGTGCAGCAGTAAACGCTCCCTGTGCAAGACTTATCAGAAATCTTAATATCATAAGCGGAACAAGTGAACGGACAAATGCAAATGCTATGCCACATACAGCACAAATGATTCCCGGTATAACAACTATATTTCTTCTTCCTATTAAGTCTCCCAATTTTCCGCCTATCGGTGTCATTATTGAAAGACCAAGTGCTGAAAATATCGAAAACAATCCGACATATCCCATAGCATTTACGCTCTCTAATATCGGTGATGTCAAAGTTGCAAAAACAAGTCCGTACATTGCTACAGAAAGCATCATGCATATACATCCTGCTTGAACAAATTTTCTCTTTTTTTCCGGAAGCGGTATCGCCACCTGTATATTCTGTGTATCTGCCATATTTTTTCTCCCCGTACTTCTGATTTTTAGAATATTATCATCCACTCTATATACGCTCATCATACTCATTAAGAATCTGTATGATGGCAGATGCAAAAAACATTCTGCCACAACTGATATCTCAAATCACTATTTTTATTTATGTTTTTTTAGCCACTCCACAGCACAGTGTGCAAGGCACGCACTTCCTATAGGACATACATCCTCATTAAATCTTGCCTTTGGATGATGTGCCGGAAACTCTCCACGCTCGTCCATGTAACCTGCTGACAAATACATAAATGTACTTGGTATTTTCTCAGCTATGACCGCAAAATCCTCCGAAGCACTTGCCGATACATCAGGATACGGTGTAAGTCCCGGTATATCAAGTTCTTTCATAAAACCAACTATCTTGTTTGTCATATCAGTGTCACATATAAGCGGCGGTACCTCCGAGATCATTTCTATCTCTGCTGAACCGTTGTAAACCTCAGCAGTCTTTTGTGCAACTTCTTTCATTCTTCTGACAAGCTTTTCTCTTGCGGCATTGTCATTTGTGCGGATAGTCCCCTGCAAAATGGCCTCCTCCGGTATGATGTTTGCTGCCGTTCCCGCTTTAAACTGACCTATCGTAAGAACACAGGCTTTTGAAGGATCACTCTCTCTGGCGATAAGTTCTTGCAAAGCAAGATGAACATGGACACCAATGTTTATCGGATCGACTCCAACATGAGGATATGCACCATGAGAACCTTTTCCCTTTATGATTATTTTAAATCCATCTACCGAATACATCATTGTGTTTTTTGAGTTATACATAAATATTCCGACGGGCATCTTTCCCGGAGAAACATGGTATGCAAGTGCTGCATCAGGCTTCGGTGCTTCAAGTATGCCATTTTCTATCATATTTTTACTTCCCTCAAATGTCTCCTCCGCCGGCTGAAACATAAACTTGACCGTTCCCTCAAGTATATCTTCGTTTTCCTTTAACATCTTTGCCGCCGTAAGAAGCATTGCTGCGTGAAAATCATGACCGCAGGTGTGTGCTGCTTTTCCGGTAGGGCAGGCAAATTCCTCACCACTTTGCTCCGGCATCGGAAGTGCATCCATATCAGCACGAAGTAAAAGCACTTTTCCTCCGCCTTTTCCTAAAACTGCAGTAATACCATATCCACACTCTTTGGGCTCTATGCCATATTCTTTAAGTTTCTCTATAACAAATGTCTTTGTCACAGGTATATCAAGACCCGTCTCAGCATGTTCGTGTATATAACGCCTGTTTTTTATAGTCTCATCTTTAAGTTCAACTGCTCGTTTATAAAAATCCATCTGTAGTCCTCCTCTTAGGTCATTTCCGAATTTGACATACGGAATTTACTTTATTTAATATATTTTACCAAAGCAAATATAAAAATACAAGAAATCACAAAAAATTTATTATCAAACGGTAACAGTTCAGCCATAAAAATATAATCGGTAATATCTGAGCTTGCTCATTGTATTGACATCAACCGCAACAGTTTGGTCTGAAACAAAAAAATCCAATCTGCATCTTATTTGCAAATTGGATTTTTAATCGATATATTTATTGAAACTTACAATTATACTGTTTCGTTTGCATCATTTTCTGTACCGGAATTATATTTTTTTAGTTCTTCCACTGTTTCTTGCAATCCTCTTACACTTGCTGCGACTGAATCTAATTCTTTCATGTCATTTTCACTCATATTGCTTGCTTCCTGAGTACTTGCTGTTACTTCTTCACTTACAGCAGAAAGCTGTGTAATACTCTCTACAATTCGGTTATTTGATTCAAAGAGTCTCTCTATCTCTCTTTCAAGATTATCTGCACTTCCTGATAACTCCTCTGACTGCCTGCTAAGTTCATCAAAACTCTTGACATTTTCTTCAATAAGATCTTTTTGACGATTTGTTGCGGTTTTTGATCTCTCAATAAGATTTGCAGTAAGATCTGCATTATTGTTTAACTCATTAACAATCTGTTCAATCTGTTCGGTAGACTTTTTGGTCTGATCTGAAAGATCTCTTATCTGATCTGCAACAACCGCAAAACCTTTGCCCGCCTCACCTGCTCTCGCACTTTCAATGGATGCATTTAATGCAAGAAGAGTCGTCTGGTCTGATATCGAAAATATGACCTTTGTTATCTCCGAAACTTCTTCTGCCTTTGCTTTAAGCTCATTCATCGCCATCTGTACATCTCTTTCTACAGATTCAATATCTTCTGATTGATTTCTAAGTATTTCCATTCTTTTTGAATTATTACTCATCTGCTCTGATGAATTTTGAGCTGCTTTAACAACCTCAATCGTATTTTCTTTTGCTACACTGACAGCTTTCTGAATTTCTCCTGTCATCTCTGACTGTTCCTGAATACTTTCTGCCGTACTTAATATTCCCTGTGCTATTTCATGTAATGACTGATTTACATGACTTGTAGAATCCTTTAATGACATCATCCTTTCTGATGTTTCTTCTACTTTACCTCTGGTTGTATCAGCAACACCCAAAATATCTTTCATCATGGCACTCTGTCGTTTTTGCTCATCTCTCATCGTATGTATTGCATCATGATCAAATTGTTTGAGAACCCTTGTTGACCACTGAAAAAACAACATTGCCATAACAGTAATCACTATCATCATAAATTCTGACTGATTGACATTTCCAACTGTTATAATATCCTTTACGGCACGTATTACAAGTATAGCTGTTGCAATTATAACTATACTTGCATTAAACTGCTTATGATAATAAAGCATACAGCAAAATAATGGAGGGATTATATAAAGAATAACAAATTGAGAACCGTTCATAAAATTAAGTATCGCATAGACAAGCAGAAATCCATACAATATGACATTTTTTAAAATAACAGACGAATGATCTCTTATATACAATACCCAGTCTGCTATAAGACCGAGTCCCAGCAAAACTGCCGGAATTCCAATAAATTCGGCTCCTTGTTTACCCAATAAAATCTGAGTTATAAAGCCAAGCAATAAAAAGCCTTTTATTATGGACATACATACTATAACCATCTGATTTGTCTTTTTCACACGTTCTGTTTTTTTGCTGTACTTTCTGTATTTTACAACAATCTTTTCTTCAATTTTTTCCAGTTCATTTTTTTCATTCAAACTCATATAGCTTCTCTCTTCCTGCATACCTGTACTCAGACTATCGTTGGCAAGTATGCACAACCAACCTTAGCCCACACTTTCATATCATTTGTCTTTCGATTGTATAACTGTCAAAATTCCACTGTCAAACGATACATAAGCTTTATCAATGCCTTCAACAAATTCGTTACTAACTGTTCTGCTGCTGCCTTTTATTACATCAACTCCTTCCAGTTCATACTTTAATCCTGATAATCGTAAATTTTTCACTTCATCCGTATAAGGATAAAATGAAATATATTTACTCCATATATCATCTTTATACAACTCTGTTTCCCCATCTATAAGATAAATTTTATTGTAAGAATCAATGATATATGTTTCAACACCATTTTCCAATGCTTTTGATAATATTCCAATATTTGCGAGAAGATGATCAATCCTCCCTCCTGTTGCACCTATTATAATAATCTGTGACGGGTAATTTTCTAAAATATAATCAAGAACAAGCTCTGTATCTGTCGCATCTTTTTCCGCAGGATATCGTATAAACTGTGCATCTATTGAGGATTTTATCATTTTATTCATATATTTGTCAAGAATTCCAGGTGATACACTGTCAAAATCCCCCATAAAACAGTCAACTTTTACATCAAGTTTACATGCTGTTTCAAGTCCTGAATCAGCACATACCACTGTATCAAATTTATGTGATTTAAGGTATATACTCACAAAGTCTATGTCTGTTTTACCTCCACTAAGAAGCAATGTTTTGCCAAATGTTTTATTATCAGTCATTTTCACTTATTTCTTCCTTTTCGGGCTTTGGAATTTCTCCTGTCTTTGTCTGATGGCTCTTTCGCAACTCTTTTTCCATATAATACATCTCTTTTTGACGCTTCAACGCTTCACGCTGAATATCATATATGTATTTTATAAGCCTTTTATATGTCTGCAAAAATACACAGCCATATGAATATGAATACTTACTTCCCTTTGTCGTTATATCGCTTTTTCTTACGACCTGTGCCTTAGCTTTTAATTGGCCGAATTTTGATGGAATAATAAAAAATACCGCATCATCCGTCTTTAATTTTATGTTAAGACAGATATTTATTCCTGTTTCACTGACATCCTTGATAAATCCCTGCACAAACTCCGGAACCGGTGTCTTATATGCTGCAAATTCAGGGTCATCAACATCCGGATAAGGCATTTCTGAAACTTTAAGTCCTGTTTTCGCATCCATATAAAAACCAAACATAGTCTCTGTATCAAGATCTACCCTGTATGCATTCCGTCTGTTAAAGGATTTCCCTTTATCCTTTATCTCAAAAAAATGAATAAGACTATTGTCTAGCTTTGCCATACCTGCCCGACATTCTTCCCATTTCCACATATTATCACTGTCTCTATAAACAACACTTATAGAATCCTCTGGATTAAACTTAAAAACTTTTCCTCTTGCAGCAATAAGTGTCACGCAGATCTTTTTTTTGTCAACATACTCTGCTTTACTGGTAAGTCTGTACCTATACCCCTCTCTATCAACAAATATTTCTACCGTTCTTCCTAAAGGTATATTTTCGAGAAGCAATTTAAAATTCCCCCTTTAATTTTCTTATATTTTCTTTAATATCACCGCCAAATACGGCAGTTCCGGCAACAATCCAGTCAACTCCGTTTTCAGCTATTTCTTTTGCATTTTCAATATTTACTCCACCGTCTATTTCTATCAGAAAATCAAATTTACTTTCTTTTCTGATATTGTCAAGCTTTCTAACTTTTTCCAATGAATCTCTTATAAATTTCTGACCGCCAAATCCCGGATATACACTCATCACCAGTACAACATCAACAATGTCCAAAAGACCTTCTAATTTTGACACTTCCGTATCAGGACTTATCGCCACAGAACATTTCATGCCTGCTTCTTTAATCTTTTCCAAAGTTGCCCTTACATCTTTACAGGCCTCATAATGAACCGTCAGAAGATCAGCTCCACACTTAGCGAAATCCTCAACATATCTTACCGGTTCATTTACCATTAAATGCACATCAAAAAACATATCCGTTATTTTCCTGATTGATTTTATAACCGGCATGCCGAAAGATATAGACGGAACAAACTCCCCATCCATTACATCAATATGCAGCAGCTCAATATCACATTCTTCAAGCTCATGTATCTGTTCCCCTAATTTGCAAAAATCTGCCGAAAGTATTGACGGTGCAAGTTTACTTATTTTTTCCTCCATTATATAGAGTTCCTCCTGTGCTTAATATTTTCTTTTATTGCTAATTTCATCAAAAAATTGTCTGTAGTTATCATATCGTCCCTTTGGAATCCTGCCCTCATCAAGTGCAATCTTTACACTGCACTGTGGCTCATGTATGTGAACACATCCCAAAAACTTACAGCTATTTTTATACTCCTCAAATTCCGGATAATAATCCCTGAGTTCCTCTTTTTCAAGATTTGGAAGTCCAAGAGAAGTAAATCCCGGTGTGTCCATAATATAAATTCCGTCACCAAGTGAAAAAAGTTCAGAATGTCTTGTTGTGTGCTTTCCTCTTTTAATTTTTTCACTTATCTCACCAATCTCCATCCCTGCTTCCGGAAACAGTCTGTTTATTATAGATGACTTTCCTACACCTGATGGTCCTGCAAGTACAGATGTTTTGTTTTTAAGACACTCTCCAAATTCTTTGATTCCTTCGCCTGTAAATGTGCTTGTCATAAATATCCGGCTGCCGCACCCACGATAATTATCCGCAAGTTCTGCCAGATATTTTTCATCTGCATCATCTTTTTTATTAAAGCAGATAACTGTTGCAATCCCCTGTGTCTGCATCATAAGCAGAAATCTATCCAGCAGATTAAGGTTTGGCTTTGGGACTGATGCCGAAAATATCACAACAGCCTGATCCACATTTGCAACGGCAGGTCTTATTATGGAATTTTTTCTCGGCAGTATCTTTTCAATGCTCCCTAGCATTTTTTCCATGTCAAGTATCTTAACTTCTACATTATCTCCAACTAACGGCTTTACTTTTTTATTTCTGAATATTCCCTTTGCTTTACATTCCACAACTCCCGGCAAGTCTGTATCAACATAGTAAAAGCCGCCTATTCCTCTTATAATCTTTCCCTGCATTACTGCCTAACCTTTTTAAATTCAACATTGTATGAATTACCAGTTGCAACATCGCCTTTATACAATGTTACTGTACCATTGTTCTCACTCCAGCCCTTTATTGAAAATTTCTTTGGGAAATCATCATAGGAAAGTGTTCCCTTATATATAGTCTTAGTCTTTCCATCCTGCTCAAGAACAAGTTTGATAACAGCAGGTTCATCATCCTCATAATCAAACGGATTGCCGCTTACCGTAACACTGCCCTCATAACTATAATTATATACTGGCTTTGGTGTTGGTTTTGCTGTCGGCTTCGTGTCAGAGCTTTTTGTTCCCATGCTGACTGTATAATCCACAACTGTTCCGACCGGAACTTTTGTGCCGGCTTCAATAGTCTGACCTACAACGATTCCTTTTGCATACTTACTTGAGTAAATATAAGAAACATTTGATGAATTTCCCGTAAGACCTCTTGCCGTGAGCCTGTCAAGAGCAACCGCCTCTTTTATACCAACAATATTTGGCATTGTAACATTATCACTCTCAGGGCCTTTACTTAAGATAAGTTTTACGGATGAGCCTGATTTTACACTTGAGCCCACAACAGGATCCGTGCCACAAACAAGTCCCTTATCAACCGTATCACTGTATTCTTCTGATGTTGATGAAACGGAAAGTCCCAAAGCTTCAAGTTTCTTTGTAGCATCATCCTTTGTAAACTTTGTAAGCTCCGGTATCGTAACACCACTGCTTCCCTTACTATACTTAATGGTTACGCGTGAATATTCTTCAACGCTGCTTCCCGCATCAGGACTCTGCTCTAAGACCGTATTTGGTGTCTCATCTGACTCCACCGGTTCAAGTCTCCACTTAAGTTTCTTTTCTTCAAGTATCTCCTGTGCTTCTTCAAGTGTTTTGCCGCTTATACCAGGAACTTCTACCATGCCTGCCTTAGGTTCTTCTGTTGCCTCTGCTGTTGTTTCTGCCGGTGCCTCCGTTGTTATTGAAGTCACATCCTTATCGTCTTTTCCTGAGCCCTTGCCCCACCAGCCGCTCACTTTTCCGATTATCAAAAGAATCACTATAAGAATAATAACTGCAACAACCACACTACATATTTTTAATATCTTTTCAAGCTTAGGGTCTATCGCATCATCATCGCCGATTTCTTCCTCCTGCGGTTCTATGTTCTCCTCCTGAGCATATCTTCCTCTTGATGCATCTCTTACTTTGTTTACATCGTCACTTGAAAATTTGATTGTAGGCGAAAAATCATCCTCATCATCTACAATATTTACATATGCCCCATCCGGCTCTGACAAAGATCTCTTAAGATCAGAAATAAGTGCCGCAGAAGACATATAACGCATATCCGGTTTCTTCTGCATACATTTCTGCACAATTTTTGAAAGGCTTAACGGTATATTAGGATCAAGCTGTTGAAGTGGAACCGCTTCATCCTGTATATGAGCGAGGGCAACCGTGACCGTACTCTCTCCCTCAAAAGGCACTTTTCCTGAGAGCATCTCATATAAAGTCACTCCGAGCGAATATATATCACTCTTCTCATCACTGTAACCGCCTCTTGCCTGTTCAGGACTTATATAATGAACAGAACCCATAGCATTTGATGTAATTGTATTTGATGTTGCCGCTTTTGCAATTCCAAAATCCGTTACTTTTACTTTTCCTTCTTTTGAAATGATTATATTCTGTGGTTTAATATCCCTGTGTATAATATGGTTATTGTGGGCTGCTTCCATACCCTGTGCTATCTGTATTCCGATGCCGACAGCCTCTTTCACATCAAGCTTGCCCTTTTTCTCGATAAACTTCTTTAATGTGATGCCCTCAACAAGTTCCATGACAATATAATGAAGTCCATTGTCCTCTCCAACATCATACACATTAACTATATTCGGATGTGACAATCCTGCAACGGATTGTGCCTCTGCCCTGAATTTTGCAACAAATTTTGCGTCACTGCTGTATTCCTGTTTCAAAACTTTTATTGCAACATATCTATTCAAACGATGACATTTGGCCTTATAGACATCTGCCATTCCACCCGAACCCACTCTATCAATAATTTCATATCTGTCACTGATCATCATTCCGGGATTAATCATACTTTCCTCCATTCTGCCATCAGGCATAAATCTCATTTATAATCTTTTTTTCCGGATGTATACATCCGGATCCGGCTATATGTATTTGGTCTATATTTCAACCAAAATAACTGTAATATTATCTTTCCCACCATTCTCATTAGCTTTTTCAACAAGACTGTCTACTGCTTTTTCTATAGAGCTGCTATGACGCACTATATACTCTATATCATCATCCTCAACCATGTTTGTAAGACCGTCACTGCACATAAGTATCTTATCATCCGGCTTTACATCTACCTCAAAATAATCTGCATGAACTGTCTCGTCAATACCTAAAGCTCTCGTAATAATATTCTTCTGTGGGTGTATCCTCGCCTGACTTTCGGTGAGTTCACCCTTTTTGACCATTTCCTCCACCCATGAATGATCATTTGTTATCTGTTTTATATCATCACTTATGATATACAGACGGGAATCCCCAATATTAGCGATATATAATGTATTATCCATAACAGTGCATGCTACCATAGTAGTTCCCATGCCCTCATATTCAACATTTGCTTTTGCTTCTGCAAGAACAGCATTATTGGCAACCTTTACCGCCTCCTCCAATGTCGTTACCGGAGTTATACTTTCGCTGTTTTTTATGGATTCAGCCATTTTCTCAACACAAAGCTTTGACGCATAATCTCCTGCTTTATGTCCACCCATGCCATCTGCTACAATAAACAGATTTTGGAAACCACCAACTGAATTTTCATTGCAGTAAACGGAATCCTGATTCATGGCTCGTTTGCTCCCGATATCAGTCTTTGCATATGCTTTCATCGTCGTTTCCTCCTCGTTCTTTATTTCTAAGCTGACCGCAGGCGGCATCAATATCCCTGCCCATCTCTCTTCTTATAGTAACATTTGTGTGATTTTTTTCAAGTAGCAATTTAAAATTCTGTATGTCTGCTCCTTTAGAACGCTGTCCCATTCTTCCCTCAACCGGATTTAACGGTATGAGATTTATGTGGCAGTTAAGCCCTCTTACGAGTTCTACAAGCTGCATCGCACATTCCCTGCTGTCATTTTTTCCTTCTACCATACTGTATTCAAAGGTAATTCTTCTTCCTGTCATGTCAACATAATAGCGGCACGCATCAATTATCTCATGTATCGAATATCTATTGGCTATAGGCATCATTTCACGTCTTAATTCATCATTAGGAGCATGAAGGGAAATAGCTATCGTTATAGTCAGTTTTTCATCGACAAGTTTTTTTAATCTGTCAACAAGACCGCAGGTAGATAAGGTGATGTTTCTCTGACTGATGTTAAGACCATTTTCATCAGATATCATCCTGATAAATTTAACAACATTATCATAGTTGTCAAGTGGTTCTCCTATCCCCATCAATATAATATTAGAAACTCTCTCTCCGGTTGTCCGCTGAATTTCATAAATCTGGTCAAGCATTTCAGAAGTCTTAAGGCTTCTTATAAGTCCCCCCACCGTAGATGCACAAAATCTGCATCCCATACGGCATCCGACCTGAGTTGAAATACATACACTGTTTCCATGCTTATATTTCATAAGAACGCTCTCAACCGTGTTTCCGTCTGAAAGTCTCATGAGAAATTTTGCTGTTCCGTCAGATGACACCTGTTTTTTTATTATTCTTGCACCTTCTATCGTACAGCTTTCATCAAGTTTTTTTCTCATATCCTTTGAGAGATTGGTCATTTCATCAAAACTTAAAACAAGTCTTTTATGAATCCATTCATATAATTGTTTTGCTCTAAACTTCTTCTCGCCCATCTCCTCTAAAAGTTTTTGCAATTCAGTAAAATTCAGGCTCTTAATGTCAATCTTATCTTCAGTCAATATATCACCATCCTATTGTTTTATAAATGCCGCTATAAAAAAACCGTCTGACTCTGTCATATCAGGTAATATCTGTATATATCCATCGTCTTTCATATAATTTCTGATTTTTTTTGGAACTCTTTTTCTTATATCCGCTTTCTTAAAAGGAAGATTTTCAAGCATCCACCTGACATTATCTTCATTCTCTTCCATTGCTATTGTACATGTACTGTAAAGAAGCTGTCCACCTTTTTTTAAATAACGGCTTACATTTTTTAATATTTCCCTCTGTATCTCTGACAATGCATTTATATCTTCTATCGAGGTCTTATATTTTATATCACATTTTTTTCCGATAACTCCAAGCCCTGAACAAGGCAGGTCAGCGATTACAATATCTGCCGTATCCTCCCACTCTTTTTTAAATGCGAGTGCATCATTTTTAACAACGGAAACATTTTCAAAACCGTTTCTTTCGACATTTTCTTTTATAAGTGCCGTCTTTGCATCAGTAAGGTCACAGGAAATTATCTTTCCTCCGCCATTTAGTTTCCTGTCATTTAATCTGTCGGCAATATGAAGCGTCTTTCCTCCGGGTGCGGCACATATATCAATGATATTTTCCCCGCCTTTTATCTCAGGGATATGCCCTGCAAGTATCGAGCTGAAATCCTGCACCTGTATATAACCTTTCTTAAGTGCCTCAACATCCTGCAGTCTGTCAAAATCATCTATCGAGAAAGCGTAATCAAAAAGTTCACTCTTTTTAACACTGATGCCCTGTTTTTTTAACATATCATACACTTCCTGCGGTTCTGCTTTTGAGACATTGCATCTTACACTCACGCCTCTGTCTGCTTTAAGAAATCCCTCAAAAATCCTTTCTGTCTCATCCTCGCCGTACTCCTCACACAAATAATTTACTATCCACTCAGGCATTGAGTATCTGACTGAGGCATAAGCACAAAATCCGTCCTTTTTGTCAGGAAATTTTATCTTATCTTTTTCTCTTGAAATATTTCTTAAAACACCATTTACAAAACCTTTGAGATTTGTAAATTTTCTTTTATTGGCAAGCTTTACCGCTTCGTTGCACACTGCACTGTCAGGAACACTATCCATATGCATTATCTGGTAAACTCCCATTCTTAGTATTTCTCTGATAACAGGTTTCATTTTTTTTACTTTTGTCTTTGAAAACAGATTTATAATATAATCTGAGGAAACCGCATATTCTATGGTTCCCTGACAAAGTCTCGTAAAAAATGCTCTGTCTCTCTTTTCAAGTCCCGGATGTTTTTCAAGTGCAGCGTGTATAGCTTTGTCTGAATAAGCCCCCTTATCCATTACAGATACTATAACATCAAGTGCAAGATTTCTCAAATTTACTTCATCAGCCATTTAGAGTTTCCCCTTTTTCAACTTTATATCCACGAAGAAAAGCAGCTATATTCATTCGCTTTTTGCCCTCAAGCTGAAGCTCTTTCACATCAAGATAACCTTTTCCCGTGCTTATAAGCATCCTATTTTTGTCCACATATGCGATATTTCCGCAATCTGTCTTTGTAATATCAAATGCTTTAACTTCTTCATCGTCTAATACATCTGCCTCCCATATCTTCAACATTTTTCCATGAATATGGGTAAATGCACTAGGCCATGGATTTAATCCTCTTATAAGTCTCTCTATCTCAACCGCTGTTTTTGAAAAATCAATCTCACCTGTCGCCTTGCTTAACATTTTTGCATAAGTCTGTTTTGATTCATCCTGTTTGACCGGATTTAATTTTCCCTCTTCTGCCTGTTTTAAGACTTCGAGTATCATGGGTCCTCCAAATGAAGCCAGCTTATCAAAAAGACTTCCGCCTGTCTCTTTCCTGTCAAGCTTATATTTTTTTACAAGAAGCATATCTCCTGTGTCAAGTCCCTCATCCATCTGCATAATAGTAACACCGCTCTCCTCGTCTCCATCTATAACGGACCACTGGATTGGTGCTGCACCTCTGAGCTTCGGAAGTAATGAAGCGTGAACATTCATACATCCGTATTTTGGAAGTTCAAGTATCTCTTTAGGAAGTATCTGTCCGAATGCCACTACTATTATAACATCAGGATTTAATTTTTTTAATACCCCGATAAATTCCGCATCTTTTACTTTCTGCGGCTGATAAACTTCAATACCTGCTTTGACTGCTGCCTCCTTCACGGGAGTAAACATCATTTTCCCCCCGCGTCCTTTTGGCTTATCCGGCTGAGTTACTACAGCAGTCACATTGTGTTCACTGTTTATAAGTGTTTCCAGAGTCCCTACCGCAAAATCCGGTGTTCCCATAAAAACTATATTCATACTTTTCCTCCTCTCACATATTATGTACTCCCGGAATCTCCTGAACGAAAAATTCCGAGAGTACATTATTGCATTTTAGTTTATTATCTATCTTTGAATTGTAACAAACTGTATTTTACAACAGGCTTATACTTACTCTTCCCCGGCAGATGCATTCATAAGCTCGCCCTCTACCTTTGATACATAAAGTACACCTGATAAATGGTCTATCTCATGCTGGAGTGCTCTTGCCAAAAGTTCCTCGCCCTCTACCTCTATCTCTACCATATCCGCATTCAAGGCTCTTACCTTAGCATAATTTGCCCTTGTAACTATTCCTGCCTTGCCCGGCACACTAAGGCATCCCTCCTGTCCTGTCTGTGTACCTGACAGTTTTACTATCTGTGGATTGATAAGTACAATAGGCTGACTGCCATCCTCAGTCACATCAATAACAACAATCTGCTTTAACACACCGACCTGAGGTGCTGCAAGCCCTACCCCCTGTGCATCATACATTGTATCGAGCATATCCTCGATAAGTGTCTTTATCCTCGGTGTCATCTCCTTTACAGGTCTTGCATTCATTGTAAGTATTTCGTCACCGATCGTCCTGATATTTCTTATTGCCATAGTAATATTTCCTCCGTTTTTATTATGTGTTATATAAGATTAAATTCAAAATTAAGCCTGCAGTCCCTAAACGACTCCGTTTCATGCATAAATTCCTCGAAACTGTTTTTTATGGAGCACAGTATCCCATAATCTGCACACTTTCCATATATCATACGCCTGTAAACATCTTTCACCTTTGAAAGTGCCGCAGGTGCAGGTCCAAGCACCGTTACATCCTGATAGAGTTTCATCTTATCGGCGAGTATCTGTGCCAGATTATCCGCATTTCTTTCATTTTCTGAAAGCACCAACACTCCTAGTATATTTGAAATCGGCGGATATTGCAACATTTGTCTTGTAACAATTTCCTGTTCATAAAAATTTTTATAGTCATTTTTTGCTGCATAGACGATACTGTAGTGCTCAGGCTGATATGTCTGTATAACAACTTCTCCTGGCTTATCTGCCCTGCCTGCTCGACCACACGCCTGTGTTGTAAGCTGAAAAGTCTTTTCCGCTGCACGATAATCGCCTGAATTTAATGAAAGGTCTGCTGCAATTATTCCCACAAGCGTAACATTTGCAAAATCATGTCCTTTTACTATCATCTGTGTTCCGATAAGTATGTCCGCACCACCTTTTGAATATTCTTTTAAAATATTTTCATGTGCATTTTTACCCGTTGTCGTATCAGCATCCATACGAAGTACATCTGCCTGTGGAAATCTTTTTTTAACCATCTGCTCAACCTGTTGTGTACCAATCCCGAAACTGCTTATGTAAAGCGAACCGCAGGATGGACATTTATCCGGCATCTGAATTTTGTAACCGCAGTAATGACACATCAGATAGGAAACTCTCCCATTTACAGAATGTGGTTTTAATGCGACCGAACAGTGTGGACAGCCAAGAACCTCGCCACATTGCCTGCACGAAACGAACCCCGCAAATCCTCTCCTGTTTAAGAAAAGCATTATCTGTTCTTTTTTCTCCAGTCTGTCACGCATAAGTTCATCAAGTCTTCTGCTGAATATTGAATAATTTTTTGCTTTTAATTCCTCCCTTAAATCTTCTATATACACTGACGGATAAACTGCATTGCCGGCTCTCTCGTTTAGTTCAAATAATCTGTATTCTCCCTGCATTGCCTTATAATACGAGTCAACCGATGGTGTTGCCGAGCCTAAAACAACGCTTGCACCGACCATTTTAGCCCTCTGTATCGCAACCTCTCTTGCATGGTACTTTGGCGGCATCTCACTCTGATAGCTTGAATCATGCTCCTCGTCGATAACGATAAGTCCGAGATTTTGAAACGGTGTGAAAAGTGCCGACCTCGGTCCTATCATAACATCTATCTCGCCGTTTTTTGCCCTTGTGTACTGGTCAAACCTCTCCCCCGCCGAAAGTCTTGAATGCATGACTGATATTCTGTTTCCAAATCTTTTATAAAAACGGTTTACCATCTGAAATGTGAGTGAGATTTCCGGTATAAGCACTATAACCTGCTTTCCGAGGCAGATTACCTTTTCAACAATATTCATATACACTTCTGTCTTGCCGCTTCCTGTTATCCCGTGAATAAGGTATGTTCCTCTTACATCTCTTATATAATCATTTAATATCGAATCTACCGTGTGTTTCTGCTCTCTGTTTAAAACAGGACGCACCTCCGGTCTTTCATCAATATTTCCAATAGGATTTCTGTATTGCTGTATGGCATCGACCGTTATTATATCCAGTTTCCTAAGTCCCTCTATAACGCTCGCCGTAAGGCTTAGTTTCTTTGTGGCATAAGAATAATCAAGTCCCGCATTATAAGCCGTCTTATCCAGCTTAAGAAATTCATCGAGAAGTCTTACTCTTGCCTTATTATGCTTTTTTTCAAACTCGTCTCTTTTTTCCCTCATCTTATCCATGCTGACAGCAGGATATATAACTCTCTTTATCTGCTCTTTTATCTCCCTTTTAACAGGCATAACAGACTTTATGGCATCATTCATCGTTGAGCCGTAATTTTCCTTTATCCAATAAGCAAGGGAAAGCAGGTGTGATTCCACGACCACTCCCTGCTTTATTATTTCAAGTATGCTTTTCGTTTTTGATATATCAAACTTCGCTTCGCCTGAAAGACCAACGACATATCCTGTCATAGTTCGATTTCCCATGCCGAACGGGATTTTTACGACCGAACCTATATCAACATCAAACTCCATCTCCTCAGGAACTATATATTGAAATGGTCTGTCAAGACTCTTGACTGATATATCTATTATTACATCAGCAAATATCATTTCTTTCCCCTAATTTTTCTTTTTAATTTTTTATCGTCCAGGACTCCCATAAACTTTCAACTTTAAAAATTTCCCGCCTTCAGCCTTTTGTATCTTCTTTAACTGCCATTTAGGAAGTCCTGCTCCTTTGGCTCAGTTATCTGATAAAATTGCCATCTTTTACTACATCAGCGACAAGTTCTCTCTCGTCCATATGATATTTCTTTCCTTTTATCTCCTGGTAATCCTCATGTCCTTTTCCTGCGAGCACGATAACATCACCCTCTTTTGCATTTTCAATGGCATATCTTATGGCATCTGCCCTGTCGATGATGGTTACGAATTTACCATCCGCTTTCTTTACACCTGTAACTATATCATCAATGATAGCCTGTGGTTCTTCATTTCTCGGATTGTCGGATGTAACAATCGTGAAGTCTGCAAGTTTTGAAGAAACCTCACCCATCTCAAAACGACGCTCTCTCGAACGGTTTCCACCACATCCAAACAGACATACCAGTCTTTTTGGCGAATACTCTTTAAGTGTCGTGAGCAGACTGTTAAGGCTCATTGCGTTGTGAGCGTAATCTATCATTATCGTAAACTTAGGTGATACGGGTATTATCTCAACCCTGCCTTTAACTCTGACTTTTGAAAGCGAGTCGAGTATAACTTCTTTCTTTACACCGAAGTGTCTGCATATTGAGATTGCGGTCATTGAATTGTAAACACTGAACTTGCCCGGTATATCTATCTCAACATCCATATCCATAAGACCGCTCATATGATATGCAACTCCGAGCGTTCCACCTTTATCCATAAGATGAACATCAGATGCCTTTATATCTGCATTTTCAGAAAAACCGTATGTCTCAACTTTACAGGTATGACCCTCAAGTATCTTTTCAAGATGGCTGTCATCCGCATTGAAGATACCCTGTTTGCATTGTCTGAAAAGCAGGCTCTTACAGTGGATATAATCATCAAGGTCCTTATGTTCATTTGGTCCGATGTGGTCCGGCTCAAGATTTGTAAATATTCCGTAATCAAATACAAAGCCGCCTACTCTGTTTAGCATAAGTGCCTGTGAAGAAACTTCCATAACGACACATTTACAGCCTGCATCAACCATCTTTCTGAAATACTGCTGAACTACATATGACTCAGGTGTGGTATTTGCAGATGGAATGACCTCATCACCGATAATACTCTCGATAGTTCCGATAAGTCCTGTTTTGATGCCTGATTCCTCCAATATGGAACGAACCATATAAGTTGAAGTGGTTTTCCCCTTTGTTCCGGTAATTCCGATAGTTGTAAGTTCATTTGCAGGATTTCCAAAATATGCCGCTGATGAAACAGCAAGACCGAGTCTTGTATCAGCAACTTTAATAACAGTCACATCGTCAGGCACATCTACATTCTTTTCAACGATAAGAGCCTTTGCTCCTGCCTTAACAACATCTTTTGCAAAATCGTGTCCGTCCCTTACCGCACCACTTATACACACAAAAACACTTCCATCCTCAACCTTTCGTGAATCATATACAAGTGTAGTAATATCAATGTCAGTGCTTCCCTGAACACACTCAAAATCTAAATCTTTTATCAGTTCTAAAAGTTTCATTTATGTTCTCCATTCCGTTTTTTATCAAAACAAATATAATAAATTTTTTAAGACGCTGTTACAAAGCAGTGCCATAAGTTTAATCTTTGTTATATCTCTATCGTTCCCTCAAATGCAATAGCCGCAGGTCCGGTCATCCAGACTGTATCGTTATCTCTGTCATATTTTACCAATATATCACCACCGAGCAGATGAACCGTTATCTCATCTTCGGTAAGACTATTTAAAACGCAGGCAACGACTGTCGCACAAGTTCCCGTACCACAGGCAAGTGTCTCACCTGAGCCACGCTCCCAGACACGCATATTTACTTCATGTCTGTTTAACACCTGGACAAACTCCGTATTCACCCTGTCAGGGAACATAGGATGATTTTCAAACTTAGGACCTATCTTATCAAGTGGGAATTTATTTACATCCTCATCTATAAAAGTAACTGCATGAGGATTTCCCATTGAGACGCAGGTTATCTTATAGACTTTTCCGTCAACATTTATATCCGCATCTATACATTTATCCGTATCAACCGCAACGGGAATATCTTTTGACTTAAGGATAGGTGCTCCCATATTTACTTTTACGAGTGAAACCTTTCCATCCTCCACTGTAAGCTCAAGTTTTTTTATTCCGCTTTTTGTTTCGATAGAAAGATTTTTCTTGTCGGTAAGTCCTTTATCATAAACATATTTCGCAACACATCTGATACCATTGCCGCACATTGCCCCCTCTGAACCGTCAGCATTATACATAGCCATTCTAAAATCTGCAACATCAGATGAACATATAAGTATCAGACCGTCAGAACCTATTCCAAAATGTCTGTGACTGACTTTTCTTGAAATCTCACCCGGATTTTCTATCATCCCCTTTGTGCAGTCAACATAGACATAATCATTGCCACAACCATGCATTTTTGTAAAATTCATAATTCCCTCCATTTCCATGTGCCATTTTGCATATGCCTTATTTCATATGCTTTTGACCTTTGCATTATTTTATATTTTTATATATTTTAATCGTATTCCCCCAACTGCCATATACTTTCTTTCCGTTTTTCTTAGTATATGCCCTCATCTGTATAAAATGTTTTTTCCTTGACTTCTTCAATCTAACCATAGTTTTCGTTGATTTGCAAGATACGGCTTTGCTGCTTAAGTCTTTATTATATTTTACGCTCGTCGAATATCTCACCTGATAACCCGATGCATTTTTTACTTTTCCAAAGTAAACAGTGACCTTATTTTTATTTATCTTCCACTTTTTTATCTTAACTTTTGCAGGCTTTGTCACCGGCTTTGCTGTCGGTGTCACTGTTGGTCTTGCAGTTGGAGCTTCTGTCTCCTCAGGCTCCTCTTCCGGTTCTTCCGTCTCCTCAGGTTCGTCCGTGATTTCTGGTTCCTCTGTCTCCTCAGGTTTCTCTGTGATTTCAGGCTCTTTTGTCGGCACTGCCGTCGGTGTTTCCGTTGGTGCTGCCGTCGGTGTCTCTGTAGGCTTTACCGTAGGTTTTGCTGTCACAGCCTGACCGTCTTCAAGACTAAAGAAATTAACCGTGTAACTTACATCACTGCCAAGACCTGTTATGTCTACATCAAACACATCATCTGCTGTATATTTTATACTGGTATCAGGTCTGAATATAATGCATCCTTTCTGACCGTAACCTGCATTATTTACATTGAAATAACCGTCTGCTTCTTCACTTGAAAAGTTCCATACCTTGCCATCACTTTCCCTTGTAAGTTTTACCTTAACAGAAGTAATATCTACATTTTTTCCCATAGATACAGACCACGGAAAATCCGTACCAAAATATTCTACAGGCATATTCTGTGCCGGCCATGCAACTCCGTACTCACCCGCTTTTGTATTTTTCATATCAAAAGAATACATCGCACTGTATGTTCCATTAGTTCCAGTCACTGCTCCAAAACCGGTATATTTCATATTTGGATTTAACACCCATCTTCTGTGCCCTAATCTGTCGATATTGTAATCATCTCCATCATCAAGCCAGCCGTTTACCAAACTCTGGTTCATTCCGGCATTTTTCCATGAAGCCCATGCAATATTACTCTCTCCTGCTCCCTTTGCTCCAACATTATATAAATCTTCGTCCATATCAGCAGGTTTTGACGGATAGTGGCTGAGTTCACCATTTACATAATTTACAAGTGCTGCCGTCTGTGTAAGGCTGTTGTATGTATCGTCTAATTGCACATCGTATGAAATCCCCGCTATATATCTCACCTGATTAAACATATTGATAGCACTGTTTAATGTCTTGTCAGATAGCTTTCCGGCAGAATAATCTCCACTGACAACAGGATTTTCTGCAAATGTAAGTGCATCATTTAAGCCCGCAGCATTTTCTGCACAAAATGCTCTTATCTCATCCTGTGTATGATATGCCACATTTATCCCCTGTGCCTCTGTATCCTCAGCCCGTACATAACTGCTTCCCAATGTCACACACAAAGCCAGCGTCATTACATAACAAATACTCTTTCTGTTCTTTCTAATCATAGATTCTTTCTCCTTTCCGTACTTATGTACTCACGAAATCTTCTGAACGAAGAACTCACAGAGTACATACTTTGCAAACTGCCATTCACACCGCAGACATGAAATCAGCCTTTGCGATAACCGTTCACACCATAAGCGGGAGCGGCAATATTTTGTAACCCGGTTTTTCTTAATGTGAATTAATTATAATATATAGCACCTTTTAGGGCAAGTAAAAGTTACTGTTCACCCATCTGCATAAAACAGGCTGCAATCTTATAAAATTTACTTATCAGTACATAATCTACAACTGTTATCATTAGTGTAACAGTTCAGTTACCCATTATTATTGAATTTTTTCTTTATGATATACAATCCACAAAATGTATGCTATAATTTTATATATTTATGCAGGAATGGAGAATGAAATGAGACATAAAATAGTGCTTATGACAGGCGGAACCGAAACCCTTGAATTTTTTTCATTGCAATTAAAAAAAGGCTTTGAAGCCTTAGGATACAAGACTTTTCTTTTCGACCAGACAACAGAAGAAGAAAGTGCAGAAAAACTTTACGATTTTGCAACAGCTTATGACACGATACTTGTCACTTTTAACTTTGACGGTATTCATTATGAGACTTCACTTTTTAACATGAATGGAGTCTCTATCTGGGATGAACGCAAAATCCCATGCGTCAACATAGCCGTTGACCATCCATATTTTTATCCCGAACTTTTCGATATACATCCAGATATTTTTTATGAAGTATCCATCGACAGATACCATGACAGATATATGAAAAGATTTTATCCGGAACTTATGAGTGGAACTTTTCTTCCACTAGGCGGCACCTCACTCTCCCCAAACGGAGATTACAAGAAGATGGCTGACAGAAAATATGACATATGTTTTACCGGTAATTACACACCACCGGAAGTCTTTGACGATGCAATAAACAGACTCGGTGACGAATATGCAATGTTTTATCTTGAGATAATACATGATCTTATCACCAATCCCGACAAACCGGATGATCTGACAATGGAAGAACACTTAAAAAAAGCTATTCCCGGAATCACACATGAGGAAGTAAAAACAGCTATTCCAAACATGATTTTCATTGATACATATGTCAGATGTTATTTCAGAGGTGAAGTGATTAAAACTCTTGCCGATGCCGGCTTTAAGATACACTGTGTCGGCAAAGGTTACGATAAACTCAGGTGTAAACATCCCGAAAATCTTGATATGAATCCTGATGAGCTTTCCTATGGATGTCTTGAAGCACTCGCCGACAGCAGACTTTCATTAAATGTCATGCCATGGTTTAAAGATGGTGCCCATGACAGGATATTTAACTCTATGTGCAACGGAGCAGTCTGCATAACAGACCACAGCAAATACCTTGATGAGATACTCACACCTGATGAAAATATTATATTTTATGACCTCAAGCAGCTTGATAAACTGCCTGAGATATTTGAAAATGCATTAAATGATACTGATAAACTGGAGAGAATACAGAAAAACGCATTTAACTTTGCAAATCGTGAACACACATGGTATGCGAGGGCAAAACAGCTTCACAATGAACTGTTAAAATTTTTGTAAATATACAAATATACAAATCTACCTGTTTATTCCCTGTATAATCCCTCTTTTGCATTAACTACCCCATGCTCCATCATAGCAGTATTCAGAGAAGATACATCACGATTTGTGCTTTCACCTCCGAGAATTTTTTTAAGAGTAGCACAGCATGCCATATCACCCAATACATCGACCATCGTGACTATCATATCTGAAAGTGTGCTTATACTTATGAATATTCCCATAACACCTGCCGGGATACCTGCTATCTGGATAAGTGCTGCAAATGATGCAACCTGACCGTTTGGAATACCCGGTGTACCTATTGACAAAAGCACATTTGCCAATACTATCACGACCATATTAAGTAAAGTAAGGTGAACCCCGCAGGCATTTGCGAAAAATGTTATCATAACCGACATAAGTATTGATATTGCATCCATATTTACAGTTGCACCAAGAGGGAGCACTATACTTGTTATCTCCTTTGATACACCCATTCCCTCCTCTGCACATCTCATGCTGATAGGAATAGTTGCAGAACTTGAACAGGTACCAAATGCATTAAGTGCAGAAGGACTTACCGATTTTACAAATGTCTTTAAAGGCATTTTTGCTATAACTCCCACTATGATGCCATAGACCACCACGGCGTATATTATTATTATCGCATATGTCGTAAGAAGTGCCGTTCCTATTGAAACAACCGTATCTGCACCGGTAGTAGCAAGAACCGGCATTATCGTACAAAGAACACCAAGCGGAGTAAATTTCATAACCTCAAACAATATTTTCATTGAAACTTCATTGACAGATGTTATAAGATCCATCAAAGGCTGGGCTTTTTCCTGTAATGCAAGTATCGCAAAACCTATGATAACCGCAAACACCAGGATTGACAGCATATCACCGTTTACAAACGAGGCAAACGGATTAGACGGAATAAGGTTAGTTATTGTATCTAGTATGTTTGACACATTATTCACATCTACATCCGCACTTGCAAGCTGCAGCTTTGCATTTTTTCCGATACCGAGCATCTGCGGAACAAATATACCAAAGACACAGGCAAGACAGGTTGTCGATAAGAAGAATACCATCGCTCTGCCTGCTATCCTGCCCGTTGCTGACACGCTTCCCATGCTCCTTATTCCACATACAAGAGAACAGAATACCAAAGGATATATCATCATTTTCAAAGCATTCATATAAATCGTTCCTATAGTCTGCGATGCCTTGATAACTCCTGTCCAGCTTTTAGGAATTATAAATCCAAGTATCACACCAATTGCAAGCCCTATCATTATCTGTACTGTAAGATTTAATTTTTTCCATCGTTTTATCATATTAGCCCCCGTTTCTGCACACGTTTTTTTGTGCATAGTGCAAAAGGTTTTGCCTTTCGCACATAAGTTTTGTGCCAAGTGTGCCCAGACACAAATCCTGCAAAAAAATAAGCGGCAAACATATTTTATGTTTTGTCGCCTTTGACACGCTATATACTATATTTATTTTTAGTCAGTCAGAAATTAGTAATCTTCTGTCTGTTTATAACACTATTACTTATGTACTATATCAAATTAATCTTTTATTACCTATGTATTAGTATTATATCAAATTAATCTTTTATCAAATATTAAAATCATCCGAACTTTTTATTTATCATTTCAAGAAGCATATCGACAGTTCCGTCAACTCCCATTATACTGCTGTCAAACATTGCATCTTTTCCGTCATGCTCACCTCTCCTGTTTCCCGTGACATATTTATAATATGTATCACGCTTTTCATCCATCTGCCTTACAAGTCTCTTTGCCGAAAACATCGACATATCATATTTCTCCGCAATATGCTTAGTTCTTACATCAAACGGAGCATATATATATATCTTCAGACAGTCATCCCTATCTTTCAAAATATAATCAGCACATCTTCCCATTATGATGCACGACTCATTCTGTGCAACTCTCTCGATTATATCAGCCTGTGCATCAAGCACCTGGGTTGAGAGATAAAAATTGCCGACGCCGTATGTAGTTTTTAAACCCTCAATATCTTTTGCAGATACCTCATCGGCTTTCTGAACGGTATGCTCATCCATCTCAAGTTTCTTTGCAGCTTCCTCGACAAGCTGTCTGTCATAAAGTTTAACTCCAAGTTTTTCGGCAAGCTTTTCAGCAATATCACAGCCCTGAGCTCCAAACTCTCTTCCTATCGCAACAACAAAATGCTTCATATGCATCCCTCATTTCTTTTTATCTGCTTAAACAAAATACTTTAAATCAACTATGTCTTTAAAAACATCACTGTTACTGATTGTCACTTACAAAACAAATGAAATAAACATCATCTTTACACTACAACTTCATAATATAAATCTGCAAGGACAACTTTTTGTTTTGCACAGCTTTATAATACCATTATTTTAGATTTATCTGTATGTCCATAGTAAACATAAATGTCAAAAAGTGTTTGTCCACTACAGACAAACTATAAAAAATAAAACTTACACCGCCGACGATAGCAACGGGCATAGTGCTTATTATGGCGGCAAATTTAGGAACAAAGCTGAGCACGGCCACATATATGGCGGCAAGTCTTACAACTCTTGGATCGTGAACCCTGCAAAGTTCAAGTACACCGATGTTTACGGTGTATGGAACTCGTTTTGGATTGCAGAGGTGATAACTGCATCGTTTAGTTATATTATGGTTAGGAGGATGTTTAAAAGGATGCCATGATGGCATCCTTTGCAGGGAGATATTTATAGATTCCTGTATTCTCATGCGTCTATATGTTTCTTTTTCCACTCTTTTTGAATACGATATTCACTGACATCCATTAAAGTTTGTTTTAATCTGTCATAATCCTCGTCACTTATCTTATCTGACAACGGCTCTGATAAATCCGTAGAACCCTCAACATTATCAAACTCACATACCGTCTTTTTGCCGTCAATAATATATTCTTCCCTGATTTTTGTCGGTCTGCCTGACTCACCGTTGTATTCAATTTTTATGTGTACGCTGACCCCTTTGCCCTCCTGTAATGCCTTAGCAATCTCATTTTCCATTCTCTTGTAATCGCCACGGTTAATCGTTCTCCGCATCGGCACAAGATTTTCTTCACCCTCTGAACCGCTGAGAATTCTCGCAATAATGTGTCCGCCGTCATCGTCCTCTCTGCGTTCTTCACCGCCCGACTCTTTTTGCTCTTTCATATTCCTAGAACCCTCCTCCGTATATTCAGGATTTGAGTCACACGATATTTTATTTCCGTTGCCATCCGTTTTATATACATTTCCATTTGCCGTATATTCAATATCGGGAAGAATTTCGCCGTTTTTCTTATATGTCTGACCGTTTTCGTCAGTCTCATATGTATTTCCATTAAACTCATAAACAGAGTTTGGTTCTCTCTTTTCAGAATAATCGGGTTCTTCGGGTATTATATCCTCCTGCTGCTCCGCAGATACTTCACTTAAATTATCATCACCCATAAGCCTGTCAAACTTTTCGCTTGCCTTTTTGCTAATCTCACCTGATTTCATACCTTTAGTTTCTGAAATCTCACTTAATCCACAAAAAAAATCCATACAACCACACTCCTTTATATGTGATCCATCAGCCGTTCAAATAAATCCACTGTCTCGGCTGTGCCATCAATCCGTGCCTGTTCTTTTGTCAATAAAGCAATTATTTTCTGCTGGTCATTTTCACTAAGAAGCATAATATCAGGTTCAAGCATCTCCTTTATGCAATCATACCAACTGCTTATATTGTTTTCTTTTCCTTTTGCAAGTCCGAATGCTATTTCATAATTGAACAGGCTATACACTACCTGACCTCTCAATTTTTGAACTTCATCCTTTGTCACGGCTTTTGTATATCTGATAAATGCAGCCTTTGACTCAGCCGGAATATCGATTTTATCCAAAAGTGCCTTAACAGAGCGGTTTTCATATGTTAATTGCAAACTCTTTCCCGCTGTTTTTGAAGATGAAACCGTATCGGTAACTGACCTGCTTCTCTGATTTGTCTCTGTTGTCGTGTTTGTCTTTCCCGTTGTATTTGCAGTGCTGCTGTTTACTCCTGCATTAAATCCCACATTTGCGGAAACAACAAAACTTACACCTGCACTTGCACTTCCGCCAAAATATCTGCCCTTTGAGTTCGTCTTACTCTGTGTAAATGAGATTCCTTTTGATATACCCTCCGAAATCCCGTCTGTCCTCGCCTTTGATAAAGACAAAGTGTCACTTTCATTTATCGTTACCGAACTGTGTGCAAACGTAGCAAGCTGCGTATGCAGCAATTCATATCCCTGTTTCATCCTCTGAATTTCCGATGTAGAAACAGGGTCTGCAAGCATTTTTTAATTTAATACTCTATCGTCCATCTATCAACACTTCCTTACCTCTGAACGCAAATCCATAGTGTTGTATATTTTCCTCTTTCACACCTCTTTTGATAAGCTCTGCATCATAATCTTTTTCTTTTATCTGTCTTAATGCATTTTCTACCGTTTCCTCTAATGTATCTTCCTTCTTTTGGTTAAATACCTTAAACTCTATCACAATGCCAGGTAGTTTTTCATTGTTTTTATCTATTGGTTCGAGCATTATATCATATCTTCCGAAACCACTCTCCCTGTTTGAACTTAGAATGTAATTGTCTACCTGGTCGACCATCAGTCCTAATACTAAACCATGGTAAAAATGCGATGACTTTTCAGTCATCGCATACAAGTTTGAACAACAGTTCAAACTTGAGCCATTAGCTACTCCCTTACAGTCGTAGCATGAGGCTAACCTTTCCGGTTCTTCATCAGACGGGTTTTTTCCTGTATCAAAATAACTTATTACTCCTCTTGTAACTCTGTTCATGTATTCGTTCATACTTTCAATGTCACCTGAAAGCATTGCATTTATAAATTCATTATATGGAACATCTGCTCCTCCAAACCACCTTTCTATCATTGTCCCAAACATTTGCTCTACTTCATAGTTCGTCAGCTTTAAACTATATATTTTTTTATTTAACCGTCCTTCTGTGCGAAATTCCTCTATGCGAAGATAACCACTTGCAAGCAGCAGACTCCAAACGGCATCCTTATTTGTTTTTAGTTGTTCAAACACTATCTGCTCGTCAATATTTTTTTCAACAGTGCCACCTGCCATCAATGTTTCCATCGTATTTTTTATCTCTGCTGAGCCAGTTCTTATAAGCTCATTTACCAATCCGTTTGAACTGGAATCCGCCCAATATGTTTCGTATTTTTTAAATTTAAGATAATTGATTATCGACCACGGATTATAAATATCTTTCTTATTTCCAAATGTAAATCCGTCATACCACTCTTTTACTTTTTCTTTCTCATCTGAAATTCCCTGTTCTTCAAGTACAGTAAATACCTCTTCCTCAGTGAAGCCAAATGCAGTATTGTACTGATTTGATGTTGTAGTAACAACTACGAGATTATTTAAATCAGAAAAAATGCTTTCTTTTGATACACGGGTTATTCCTGTCATTATCCCCCGTTCAAGATAAGGATTTGTCTTAAATGTCGAATTAAAAAGACTTCTCGTAAGTGCTACAAGTTCATCCCAATATCCATTCATATATGCTTCCTGCATAGGTGTGTCGTATTCATCAAGAATTATTATCACTTTTTTTCCATAATATTTATACGACATTCCAGCCAAAGTTTTTATTGCTCTACAAACAATTTCATTTGATATTTTTTTATTTATGTCTGCATTGTTTGCATAATTGTCCAGTTGCTCATACATATTTTTTTCTGCTTCTGTTAATTTATCACTTTTAAGCAGATATGAATGTTGTTTATAGGCATCGTTTATCACTGATACCAAATCGTTTTTTGTATCTTTAAAATTATCCGCCTTAATATCCGCAAAGCTCAAAAATATCACTGGATATGTCCCCTGCAACTCCCTATACTCCCCGTCTTTCCAAATATCAAGTCCCTCAAACAGCTCTTTTCTGCCCTCATATTGATTTGAGAAAAAACATTTTAACATATCCATATTTAATGTTTTTCCAAAACGACGCGGACGGGTGATAAGTGTCACATCATCAGCAGATTCCCACCAATCTTTTATAAAATCTGTCTTGTCTATATAAAAACAATCTTTTTTCCTTATATCATCAAAACTTTGTTTGCCAATACCTACGACTCTTGCCATATACACCCTCCTGTTCAATCTATACGCATTCCTCCGTAAATCTGTAGATATATTTTAGCATTGAGGTATTAGAATGTAAAGCATCCTTTTAAGAGAATAATTCATTGTTGCAAGAAGTTAATTTAATTATATTCTTGACTTCACATCAAATTTCCAGTAATATTATTTCCGTTGCTGTATTTTCACATTTAAACATATACGGCTTTGATATAAACAGGCATAACCGCTGCACTTCATATCTTTATTGCACCTGATTACATATGTCCGCTTATATTTACTGAAAATTTTTTGTGGATTTTTCCTGAATTTATCATCTTTTCACCACGCGCTTTTTTGAGTGCGTTTTTTTATTGCCAAAATGTTCCACTTCACAGTGTATTGCATCATTGATTTTCAGCTAAATAACGCAGATAAAAATTTAAACAACTCATTTAACCGAATGTCATCGATTCACTACACTATGACAATAACAATATAAATATTATCTGATTTTAAAGGAGATACAAATGAACAACAATGATTTTATGAAAACAAAACCAATTTTACCGCTTATTTTGTCTATGTCACTTCCTATGGTCATTTCAATGCTTGTCAATTCACTTTACAACATTGTTGACAGCTTTTTTGTGGCAAAAATAAGCGAGGATGCTATGACAGCACTTTCCCTTGTATTCCCAATACAAAATTTTGTAAATTCGATCGCCATAGGTTTTGGTGTCGGCATCAATGCTGCCATTTCATTTTTCCTCGGAGCAAAAAGCAGAGAAAAAGCCTGCAACAGTGCTTCACTCGGTATGCTCCTTGCAATAATGCACGGAATCATAATGACCTGTATATGCATTTTTATAATGCCGGCATTTTTAAGAATGTTTACATCTGATACAAACATTATAAATCTCGGTCTCAAATATTCACGCATAGTGTTCGCTTTCTCAACAATACTATGTATAAGCCTGACATTTGAAAAAGTATTTCAGGCAGTCGGAAAAATGACATTTACCATGATAAGCCTTATGTCAGGTTGCATCGTCAATATAATACTTGATCCGATTTTCATTTTCGGACTCGGTCCTATAAGACCACTCGGCATATCAGGTGCCGCCATTGCTACCATATCCGGACAGCTTGCAACACTTCTTATCTATATATTTATTTATGCCAGATACGATATCGGCATAAAATTTAACATAAAAGAAACGCATATTGACAAATCTGTAATAAAAAAATTATATGCAATAGGCATCCCTGCAACCCTGAATCTGGCTCTGCCATCATTGCTCACCTCTGCACTAAATGCAATACTCAGTACATTTTCAGGTATGTATGTTGTCATACTTGGAATCTACTATAAATTACAGACATTTCTCTACCTGCCTGCCAACGGACTTATACAGGGTATGCGTCCTATAATAGGTTATAACTATGGTGCCGGAGAGAAAGAAAGGGTAAATAAGATATACCGCACATCACTTATGCTAAACAGTCTTATAATGATATTTGGCACTGTCATATGCCTGATACTGCCGGACAGACTTATCGGTCTTTTTTCAATAAACACAGCCACCATACAGGCAGGTGCCACGGCACTTCGCATCATATGTCCGGGTTTTATCGTATCAACATTATCCGTCACGGCATCAGGTGCATTAGAAGGTCTTGGAAAGGGTATAGAATCACTTATCATATCACTTTTAAGATACACGATAATAATAATCCCTGCCGCATTCATACTCAGCAGAATTTTAGGTGTTTACGGAGTATGGCACGCTTTTTGGATTGCCGAGGTCATAACTGCCTTGTTTAGTTATATAATGTTAAGAAGGATATTAAAATGGATGCCATAATGACATCCCCCTTAATATCCTTCAATATTTATAAGTTTTATCTAAAAATATCTATCGTCCGTCTATCAGCACCTCTTTACCTCTAAACGCAAATCCGTAGTGGTGGATATTTTCTTGTTTTACTCCTCGCTTTATAAGCTCTGCATCATAATTCTTTTCTTCTATCTGTTTTAATGCTGCTTCAACTGTTTCTTCAAGCGTGCTTTCTTTTCTTGGATTTATCACTTTAAATTCTATTACTATTCCAGGAAGAACTCTTCCTTGGTACTTAGCATCGTTTTTGTCTATCGGCTCTAACATTATATCATATCTTCCAAAACCACTTTCGCGATTTGAGGTTATGATATAATTGTCTATCTGGTCTACCATAAGACCTAATACAAAGCCATGGAAAAAATTCTCCGGTGCTTTTTTAGAAGCTGTTTTCTTCCCTGAGTCAAATGAACTGAATGTATTTAATGCTACCTCATTCATATATACATTCATTCCCTCTATATCACCATTTATAAGTGCTTTTACAAACTCGTTTGTTTCATTTTTAGCAGGGCTGAACCATCTGAGTATCATTTTCCTAAACATAAACAGTATTTCTCTGTTTGTAAGAGCCAGTTCATACTCATTGGCACTTTCTCTTATCATGTTTAGTTCTTCTGCTGATATAACTTTAAGATATCCGCTTGCAAGCATAAGGCTCCATACCGCATCCTCTGAATAATCAAGCTCCGAAAACACTATCTGCTCATCAATCGGAACTTTTATGTTTTCCCCACTAATAAGTGTTTCCAGCATCTTTTTTATATATGAGCTTCCTTTTTGAACAAGATTATTTATAAGTCCGTTTGAACTTGATTCCGCCCAATATAATGCAATTTTCTTTTTATCAAGATAATTGATTATCGACCATGGATTATAAATATCTTTTTGCTCTCCAAATACGAAACCATCATACCATGCTTTTACTTCTCCCTTTTGTTCAGAAAGAGCAAACTCATCAAGTGCATCAAACACTTCCTGCTCCGTAAATCCAAATACAGTAGTATATTTTAGTGATAATGTTGTAACCACTTCAAGGTTATTAAGGTCACTAAAGATGCTCTCTTTGGACGCCCTTGTTATCCCAGTCATTATCGCTCTTTCGAGATATGGATTTGTCTTAAAGGTAGAATTAAAAAAACTTCTCGTAAATGTCACAAGTTCTTCCCAGTAGCCGTTTACATATGCCTCCTGCATCGGTGTGTCGTATTCATCGAGAAGAATTATCACTTTTTTTCCATAATATTTATACAACATTTCAGCCAGAGATTTTATTGCTCTGCATACAATTTCATTTGATATCTCTTTATTTACATCTGCATTGCTTGCATAAGTATCTAACTGCCCATATATAGTTTTTTCTGCTTCTGTCAATTTATCACTTTTTAGCAGATATAAATGTTGTTTATATACATCATTTATTACTGACACAAAATCATTTTTTGTATCTTTAAAATTATTCGCCTTTATATCCGCAAAACTTAAAAATATCACCGGATATGTTCCCTGCAACCTTCGATAGTCTTCCTCCTTCCATATGTCAAGACCTTCAAACAAATCACCTCTGTCTTTATATTTGTTTGAAAAAAAACAGTTTAACATATCCATATTTAATGTTTTTCCGAAACGGCGTGGACGGGTGATAAGTGTCACATCATCTTCCATTTCCCACCATTCCTTTATAAATGCTGTCTTATCTACATAAAAACAATCTTTCTTCCTGATATCCTCAAAACTTTGTTTGCCAATCCCTACAACTCTTGCCATGTACACCCTCCTGTTTTTTATCTATTACTTTTCAGATTTTCATATCTATATTTTTCTCCGAATATTTTGGTATATTTTAAC
>OOCB01000964.1_pt1 | contig 42023 bp, 34 predicted proteins | sample 1671351 | NCBI WGS metagenome assembly OOCB01 (sample SAMN06348148, study PRJEB24527) | human gut metagenome | biome: human gut; feature: ankylosing spondylitis patient; material: feces | host: Homo sapiens | place: China | collected 2015-10 | reverse complement strand
GTTTCCTCCATTGTGCAATATTCCCCACTGCTGCCTCCCGTAGGAGTCTGGGCCGTGTCTCAGTCCCAATGTGGCCGGTCACCCTCTCAGGTCGGCTACTGATCGTCGCCTTGGTGGGCCGTTACCTCACCAACCAGCTAATCAGACGCGGGTCCATCTCATACCACCGGAGTTTTTCACACTGTACCATGTGGTACTGTGCGCTTATGCGGTATTAGCAATCGTTTCCAATCGTTATCCCCCTGTATGAGGCAGGTTACCCACGCGTTACTCACCCGTCCGCCACTCGGTAAATAAGAATCCATCCGAAAACTTCATCTCATTTACCTCGTTCGACTTGCATGTGTTAGGCACGCCGCCAGCGTTCATCCTGAGCCAGGATCAAACTCTCATGTTAAAGTGTTTGTATCCGAGTTCAAAATTTAGCTTGGCTAATTTTTAAACCGTTCTACTGTTTTGTTAGGTTTTGTTCTGAATGTTCTCATTCATGGTCTAAACCAAAAGACCATTTTTATAAGAATTTTCAGGGTTTTACATACTGTTCAGTTTTCAAGGAACTTTGTTTCGTTGTCGCTCTCGTTCTCAGTGGCAACTCATTTATTCTATCATACCATTTCCGGTTTGTCAAGAACTTTTTAAAACTTTTTTGAAGCGATTAAGAAGTTTTCTTAATGACTCTCAATAAGTTTCGCCCTGTTTCTCAAGGCGAGTATTATAATATCAAATCCCCGTCCAAAAGTCAACCATTTTTTACATGTTTTTTCGCTTTTCTTTACATCTTTTACGGCGTTGTTATGCGTGTGTTTCATTTTTACAGCATATAGTATATTTTATCCATTATCATGTACCATATATGCTCATCTATTCATATTTTCACAGATTCCCGGACTGCAAAAAAGAACCCGGGTTCACATCCAAAATGTTCCGGGTTCTCTTTCTTCCATATATATTTATGAATTTCTTCCGTCCAGCGTGAACCAGAATTCAACACCATTCTCCCAGTTCTTTACGCCATACTGCTGGTTGTGCGCATCCATGATCGCCTTGACGATCGAGAGACCGATTCCGGTTCCTCCGTATGCGCGGGTTCTCGCCTTATCGACTTTATAGAACTTTGTCCAGAGATTCGGGACCGCCTCCTCCGGGATCGGAGTTCCGGTATTGAAGACAGATACACGGACGAGTCCGTTCTCCGGGATCATCCTGATGATGATCTTTTTCTCGCCGTCAATGTGGTGGATCGCATTGCTCAGATAGTTGGTAACTACCTGCTCGATCTTAAACTCGTCCGCCCAGACATAGACCGGTGTCTGATCGTCGAACTCCACCTGAATCTGGTTCTGCTCAATGAGGATCTTTGACGCATTCACAACACCTTTGATCAGTTCCGTCAGGTTAAAGCGGTCCATCACCGGCTTGTCGTTTCCGCTCTCGAGGGAAGAGAGTGTCAGAAGCTGTTTTACCATCTGATTCATCTTGTTGGCTTCATCCACGATGACATCGCAATAGTAATCACGGCTCTCTTTCTCCTCTCCCATTCCTTCCTGAAGTCCCTCCGCGTATCCCTGGATCAGGGCGATCGGAGTTTTCAGTTCATGGGAGACATTGGCGATGAATTCTTTTCGCATCTCATCGATCTTTGTCTTTTCCTCAATATCCTTCGTGAGCTGGTTATTTGCGGATTTCAGTTCTGAGATCGTCTCTTCCAGGCGTTCTGACAGCGTGTTCATGCTGTTGCCAAGGACCTGGATCTCCTCCATCTCATGCTTTTCCGGCTCATATTTCGCTTCGAAATCGAGATTCGACATCCGCTCAGAGAGGTTTGACAGGCGGTAGATCGGTTTTGAGATCTGTCTCGCTGTCAGGTAGATGACCAGACCTCCGATCGCCGCTGCGATGATTCCCACATAGAGCAGGAACTGGTTTGCAAGCCGGACGCTCTCCCCGACGCTCGAGAGCGGCGCGCTCATGATGAAGGCCGTGCTGTTGTCCGTGAAAAAGCCCCAGCTTTCCAGGTACATACTCTCGCGCTGCGGGTCGTACGTCTTCTGGATCTTGTACTGTTCGTTTTCTTCCAGGATCGTATACTTTGCCTTTGCCCAGCCGAAGATATACCGGTCCACGCGGTCTTTTAAGAACTTCGTATCCCGGGACGTCGAGTAGACCGTCGCGTCCTCCGTGCTGTTATCAATGATCAGGACCGAAACATTCGCACTGTCGCTGAAGTTCCGGATCAGGCGCTGTAAGTTTCCTTCCGTGATGTTTCCGTTCGCGTCGCGATCGCGCTCCATCGCTTCCTCGATCGTGATCCCGTTGTCTTTATTCTCCGCGATCTGGGCATCGATCGCCGTGTACATGGCGTTTAATGCCTGGACTTTCTTCGTCACATAGAAGTCTTCCAGGTACCACTTGTTGACGCCCCAGATCACAGCCAGGATCACCGCGATCAGTCCAATGAACGTGACCGTCAGACGGGAACGTACCGATTTCATCATGCATCCACCTCGAGTTTATATCCCATGCCCCAGATGGTCTTGATGTTGTCGCCTTTCGGACCAAGTTTGCTTCTCAGCTTCTTGACATGTGTATCGATCGTTCTCGCATCACCGAAATAGTCATAGTTCCAGACATTATTCAGAATCTTTTCTCTGGAAAGCGCAATTCCCTTGTTTTCCATAAAGTAGGTGAGCAGCTCGAATTCCTTGTTGCTCAGATCCACAGGTTTTCCGTCGACTGTCACCTCGTGGGCGTCCTTGTCCACGCGGATTCCGTCCGCCTCCAGGATCTCGCCGGTCGCCACTCCGTTTCTACGGCGCAGGATCGCCTCGATCCTTGCAACAAGGATCTTCGGGCTGAACGGTTTTGAGATATATTCGTCCACGCCGAGCTCGAAGCCGAGAAGTTCATCTCTCTCTTCACTTCTCGCTGTCAGCATGATGATCGGAACCTGCGAGTAGCGGCGGATCGTTTTGCAGACCTCCCAGCCGTCCATCTTCGGCATCATGACATCCAGGATCACAAGGCTGATATCCTTTTCTTTAAAGAAGATATCGATCGCCTCCTCGCCGTCCCCTGCTTCCAGAACACGGTATCCTTTGATCGTCAGGAAGTCCTTTACGAGCTTGCGCATTCTCTCTTCATCGTCGACCATAAGTACTTTTATTGCATCCATGAGTATTACCTCCGTATCTATTGTCTCACAAATTTCCTATAGAATAGAAAAATCCCACTTATCATCAGCTATATTTTAGCAGATAATAAGTGGGATTTCTATAAGTTCACGAACATTTCACAAAGGGATATTTCCGTTGTTCACGGGCATTTCTCCGGATGAAATTTCTCGTTTTATTCTTCTTCCTTCTTCTCCACGATCGCGATATCGAGATCCTCAAGCTGCTTCGGATCTACCGGAGCCGGAGCTTCCATCATGAGGCAGGATGCGTCTTTTACCTTCGGGAAGGCGATGACGTCACGGATGCTGTCTGCGCCTACCATGAGCATAACGACACGGTCGAGACCGTATGCGAGACCAGCGTGCGGCGGTACTCCGTACTTGAACGCGTCAAGAAGGAAACCGAACTGCTCTCTTGCTCTCTCTTTTGTGAAGCCGAGAACTTCGAACATCTTCTCCTGGATGTCATCCTGGTGGATACGGACGGATCCGCCGCCGAGCTCGGTACCGTTTAATACGATATCGTATGCTTTCGCGCGGACTGCACCCGGATCGGTGTCGATAAGTGGAAGGTCTTCCTCCATCGGCATTGTGAATGGGTGGTGCATTGCAACATAACGTCCCTCTTCCTCAGAGTACTCTAAGAGCGGGAACTCGGTTACCCACAGGAACTTGAAGTCGTCTTTCTTTAAGAGGTCTAACTGTCTTGCGATCTCGAGACGGAGATTTCCAAGAACATCGAATACAACTTTATTCTTGTCTGCTGCGAAGAACAGAAGGTCGCCCGGCTGTCCATCCATAGCCTTTACAAGAGCGTCTAACTCTTCCGGCTTCATGAACTTGCCGAATGAACACTTGTAGGAACCGTCCTCATGGATCGCAAGGTATGCAAGTCCCTTTGCACCGAAGCCCTTTGCGTACTCAACGAGAGCATCGATCTTCTTTCTCGGCATTCCAGCCTGTCCGTTTGCGTTGATACCGCGGACAGAACCGCCGTTCTCAAGAGCACTTTTGAATACAACGAACTCACAGTCTTTTACGACGTCAGATACATTTTTTAATTCCATGCCAAAACGCATATCCGGCTTATCGGAACCGAAACGGTCCATCGCCTCGCGCCATGTCATACGAAGGATCGGAGTCTGGACATCCACGTTGCAGATCTCCTTGAAGAGTTTCTTTAAGAGTCTCTCATTGACTTCGAGAACGTCTTCCACGTCAACGAAGGATAACTCCATATCGATCTGTGTGAACTCCGGCTGACGGTCTGCACGGAGGTCCTCGTCACGGTAGCATCTTGCGAGCTGGAAGTAACGGTCCATACCGGAGCACATTAATAACTGTTTTAATAACTGCGGAGACTGCGGAAGAGCATAGAACTCGCCCGGATGCACACGGCTCGGTACGAGGTAGTCTCTCGCGCCTTCCGGTGTACTCTTAATAAGAGTCGGTGTCTCGATCTCAAGGAAACCTTCATCAGCAAGGAACTGGCGGACCATGGTTGCCACGCGGCTTCTTGTCATGATGTTTCTCTGGAGATCCGGACGACGGAGGTCAAGATAACGGTATTTTAAGCGGAGATCTTCTTTTGTCTTGCTGTTCTCCTCGATCGGGAACGGCGGTACCTCGGACTCAGAGAGGATTCTTAAAGATTTCGCTCTCATCTCGATCGTACCTGTCTTTAAGTTCGGGTTTGCTGCGCCGGAACGCTTTTCGATCGTGCCGACAACCGCCACTGTGAACTCACTTCTTAATTTTTCAGCTTTTGCGAAGCTCTCAGCGCCGCAGTCGCTCTCCTCAAAGATGATCTGGATGATTCCGGAACGGTCACGAAGGTCGGTGAAAATAATGCCGCCTTTGTTTCTGCTCTTCTGGACCCATCCCATAAGTGTCATTTCCTGGCCTACGTTTGCCTCTGTGACTTCAGCACAGCGACAGGAACGCTTTAAGCCTGCCATTGATTCTGCCATGATTTTCCTCCTGAAACAGCCGGGATGTCAACGATCCCAACTGAATGTATTATGGTATATTTAGTGTTTCAAGTCTTCCTTATAGAATTCCTTAAACTCACTGTAGCCTTCTTTTCCAAGCTGTTCCTTCTGGAACTTCTTGTTCTTGTTCATCTGTGCGACAAGGATGATCTTTCCTGCCTTGCGGGCCGCCATCGCCTCTTTCATGATGGAAGCAAGTTTCTCGGAGCTCATGCCCTTTTCAAAGAGCCATGCCTCTTTCTCGTTGCCGCCCGGAACGGTAAATCCGTTGTCGAGAAGAATGGTAACAATACGCTCAAATCCGATGGAGAAACCGCAGGCCGGTGTGTCCATGCCTGTGAATTTTCCGATCATCTTGTCGTATCTTCCGCCGCCGGCTACGGAACCTCCGAAGCCTTCCATGGAAACCTCGAAGATGGTTCCTGTGTAGTAGCCCATTCCGCGGACTAAAGTCGGGTCAAACGCAAGCTTGAAGCTTCCATCGGAAACCTCGCCAACTGTCTCCATGATCTGCGCAAGGTTCTCCGCAGCGCCGTCCTCTAAAACGCCTGCAAGGATCTCGCCCATGCGGCGGACGCCTGCTGCATCGTTTGTTGCCTGGCTCATCAGATCCAGGTATTTATCGGCTGTCTCCTCGGAGTAGCCGTTTTCGATGAGTTCTGCCTTTACGCCGTCGGTACCGATCTTGTCCATCTTGTCGACCGTGATGAATACTTTATCGATATCTTCCTCCGGGAAACCGCTGTATACAGCCATCGCGCGGAGAAGCTTTCTGTCGTTCACGCGGACCTCAAAGCTGTTGTCCGGGCAGATCTTCTTTAACGCTGTCGTCGTCGCAAGGATCAGCTCGATCTCAGCCTGGTTCGTCGCATCACCGAGAATATCGATATCGCACTGGACGAACTGTCTGAAACGGCCTTTCTGCGGACGGTCTGCACGCCATACGCTGCCGACCTGGAGTGCCTTGAACGGGGACGGCAGGTTTGCAGAGTTATTGGAATAATATCTGGATAACGGAAGTGTCAGATCGTAGCGGAGTCCGCCGTCTGCCAGGTCGTTTTCTGTCTCTGCTGTCTCGATATTTAATTTCTCGCCGCGCTTTAAGATCTTGAAGATCAGCTTCTCGTTGTCGCCGCCCTGTTTGCTCAGGAGGTTCTCAATGTGCTCCACGCACGGAGTCTCGATCGCGGAGAATCCGAAGCCGCGGTATGTCTCCTTGATCTGGTTCAGCACATAATCCCGGATCTGCATCTCTGCCGGGAGAATATCTTTCATGCCGGTGACCGGCTTTTTCTTTAATGCCATAAAGGTACCTCTGTTTCCATGTTAATCCTGTTACACTAGCCGCAGCACCTGGTTTTCCCGTGTACTGCAAGTCCTACGTCCATCATCATACGCTGATTATACTATCTTTTCAAGCATTTTTTCGATTCCTGTAGACATTTCATGTTACTTTTCATGGGTAGGAATTTTCTGAACTGAAAATTCCGTATGATACAGTTGCGGTCGTGGATTTTGCCGATTTGGAATGCGAAGCATCGGCAAAATCCGTTTTATCTGCTCAGCAGTTTTTCTTTTCTCTCGATCATCTCGTCGATCCTCGTGATATACTGCTCAACATCCTTGACGTTTTCCACCCGCTCTAAGCGGTTTTCTGCAGGGAACGTGACTTTCGTCGTTGTTCCGGCTCCGCATGCCACGATCGTCTGTTTTTCCTCCATGATCAGGATGTTGTAGATGCATGCCTTTCCGGGCGCCGCATAGCCGACATTCTCGAAATTTCCTGCCATATTTTTCTGTCGGTACAGATAATACGGCTCCAGCCCCATCCCGCGGGCATATTCCGCAGTCAGGTCGATCATCTCCTGGGTATTCTGGATCTTTAAGTTTGCGTAGCGTTCCTTAAAGATATTGAGGCGCGCTGCACGCTTGATCGCCAGGGAGTGGACAGTCACGCTGTCCGGGGCAAGTTCCTTTACCTGCTCCATCGTATCGCGGACATCGTTGATGTCTTCCTCCGGGAGACCGATGATGAGGTCCATGTTGATGTTGTCAAAGCCAAGCTCTCTCGCCATCCGGAATTTCTCCTTCACCATGTCCACCGTATGGCGGCGTCCGATGAGATCCAGGGTCGCCTGCTTCATCGTCTGCGGATTGATGGAAATTCTCGAAATATTGTGGGCGCGGAGAACCTTGAACTTGTCCTCCGTGATGCTGTCCGGACGTCCGGCCTCGACGGTAAATTCTTTCACATGGGAGAGGTCAAACGTATTCTCGATCTTTGTGATCAGAGCGTCCAGCTCCTCCGCCTTTAAGGAAGTCGGGGTTCCGCCTCCGAAGTAGATCGTATCCAGCGTCCGGTCTTTCATCTTCTCCGCCACATAGTCCAGCTCTTTGAACAGTGCCTCCAGATAAAGATGGACCTTCTTCTCCCAGGCGCCGATCGGGTAGGAAGTAAAGGAACAGTAGAGACAGGTCGTCGGGCAGAACGGGATCCCCACATAGAGACTGTATCCGTTCTCGTAATCGATATGGCTTAAAAGCTCGCGCTCACGCTCCGCGATCTCGATGCTCAGATCGATCTTTTCCTCACTTGTCAGGTAAGTATCCCGCATAAAGGTGCGGATGTTCTCCTCGTCCTCCCCGTGGTCCAGTCTCGTCATCGCGATCTTTGTCGGTCGGATCCCGGTCAGGGTTCCCCACGGGAGTTCCTTTCCGGTCCGTTTTTTCAGCATTCCATAGAGTTCTTTTTTGATCGCTGTCTTTGCGTTTAAGCGGACTGCGTAATCGATCGGGAATTCCGTCTCATCCACGGTCTTTCCGTCCGGCTCCTCGACCTGAAGGCGGAATCTGGTTTCCTCCCCGTCATCCGTGCGTGTTCCCTCTATATAGAAGGTCACATCATCCTGTTTTTCATGGACAAACGTCTCGCCCGGATAGAAAGCCATCAGAAGCTCTCTGATATCCTGCTCGTACGCAGTGTCATTTAATAAAATTCCAATCATCTCATTGCCCCCGAAAGAGGATTATACTTCTTCTCAAAGCCGATCGTCGTCGTGTCCATATGACCCGGATATACCATCGTGTCCTCCGGCAGTGTGGAGAGCAGCCGTCTCACAGATTCCGCGATCTGACGGCCGCTTCCGGTCGGGAAATCCGTGCGGCCGTAAGAGCCTGCAAATAAGGTATCTCCCGAGAAAAGAACATCCTCTTTTTCAATATAGTAACAGCAGGAACCGATCGTATGGCCCGGTGTCTCAAAGACTTTCCAGGTAAAACCGGCGATGGAAAGTTCGTCGCCTTCCTTCACCGTCACATCCGGGGTCAGTGTATACGGTTCTCTGTAATAATTTGTGACAAGACTCTTTCTGCTGTCTGCGAGCACTTCAACTTCCTTCTCACAGGCGTAGACCGGCACGTTCCATGCCTCTTTTAAGTCTTTTGCCGCCATCATGTGGTCAAAATGGCCATGTGTCAGAAGGATCGCTTCCGGCTTTAATTCCAGGGAAGCTGCCATGTTCGCGATCTTATCCGCACTGTCTCCAGGATCGATCACGGCAGCCCGCTTTGTCTCATTGTCGTAAACCAGATAGCAGTTGGTCCCGACCATACCGACTACCAGGCCTTTGATTCGAATTTCACTCATATTTTTCTTTTCCTCCACGGTTATAAAAAGGTCCACCGTCCGTAACATCTCCGGCAGACCTTTTTCCGACTGCAGCCGGGCGATCCGTTTTTCGTCCGCCCGCTGCAGATATTTTTAATTGTAGCCGATCAGCCCGTCGTTCTCTCGATATCCAGCACGCCGTCGATCTGGCGGAGCTTCGCCATCAGGTTGTTCAGCTCTTCGATTCCATGGATATCAAAGCTCATGGTGATCGTCGCCTTGCCCTGCTTATTGACGCGGGAGTTCATCGTCTTGATGTCGATCTCGCGCTCGGTAAAGATCTTGGAGATATCGACGAACATTCCGATCCTGTTGTTCGCAAAGATCGAGATCTCAGTCGTGTAGGTCGCAGCGCTGCTGTCTTCCTCAACGCCCTGCCACTCCGCATCGATCAGGCGGCTTCGCTCGATCTCCGGGAGATTTAAGACATTGATACAGTCGGTCCTGTGGATCGTAATTCCGCGGCCTCTCGTCACGAATCCGACGATCTCATCGCCCGGCACCGGACTGCAGCACTTCGAGAAGCGGACCGCAAGGTCATGGATCCCCTTTACGATGATCCCACTCTTTGACTTGCTGCCCCTGATCGGAACGACAGCCGGCTTATTGTTGTCACCGATCGCATCGAGGATCGTCGCGTCGGTCACCTCGCGCTTCATCTTCTTTGTGCGCTCCTCGATCATCTTGTTGATGACCTGGCCCTCTTTCAGACCGCCGTGTCCGACAGAGGCAAGGACGGAATCCCAGTCCTGGAACGCGTAGCGCTTTAATACTTTATCGACAAACTCCGGTTTGTTGATATCGGAGAAGTTGATCCCTTTTGCTTTACAGTAGCGGTCGATCATCTCGCGGCCTTTTACGATATTGTCCGCTTTTCGCTCCTGTTTAAACCAGGCATTGATCTTATTTTTCGCCTGGCTGCTCTTTACGAGGTTTAACCAGTCACGGCTCGGTCCTTTTGAGTTCTGGGAGGTCATGACCTCGATCCGGTCGCCGTTCTGGATCACATAATCGATATTGACGAGTTTTCCGTTGACTCTCGCGCCGACCATCTTGTTTCCGACCGCCGTGTGGATCGAATATGCGAAGTCGATCGGGGTAGAGCCGCTCGGAAGTGCCTTTACATCTCCGGTCGGTGTAAAGCAGTACACGCTGTCGGAGAACATATCGAGGTCGCTCTTGATCGCATTCAGGAATTCCTTGTTGTCGGACATATCCTGCTGCCACTCAAGGATCTGGCGCAGCCAGCTTAACTTCTTCGCCTCGTCGCTCGCGGCAACCTGTCCGCTTCCGCTCTCCTTGTACTTCCAGTGTGCCGCGATACCATATTCCGCCGTGCGGTGCATCTCGAAGGTACGAATCTGGATCTCAAACGGCTGTCCGTTCGTCCCGATCAGCGTCGTATGCAGAGACTGGTACATATTCGGCTTCGGCATCGCGATATAGTCTTTGAAGCGGCCCGGGGTCGGCTTATACATCTCATGGATCACGCCGAGCGCCGCGTAGCAGTCCTTCACGGAATCCACGATGATGCGGACCGCAAAGATATCGTAGATCTGATCCAGCGTCTTGTGCTGGTTCAGCATCTTTTTATAGATACTGAAGAAATGTTTGACACGCCCGCTCACCTCGCAGCGGATCTCCGCATTGTCCATATGCGTCTTGATCTCGGCGATAATATCATCAATAAATTTCTGGCGTGCCTCGCTCGTCAGGGCGATCTTTTCTTCGAGTTCTTTGTATACATTCGGTTCCAGGTATTTTAACGCGAGATCATCCAGCTCGATCTTGATCTTGGAAATACCAAGACGGTCTGCGAGCGGAGAATAGATCTCGATCGTCTCTTTCGCCTTTTCTTTCTGTTTTTCCGGGCGCATATACTGGAGCGTCCGCATATTGTGGAGACGGTCCGCAAGTTTGATGATAATAACGCGGATATCCTTTGCCATCGCGAGGAACATTTTTCTCAAGTTCTCCGCCTGCATCTCCACCTTATCCGCCGACCAGGATAACTGGGTCAGCTTTGTAACGCCGTCAACCAGGAGTGCGACCTCTTTTCCGAAGATATCGGTCAGTTGTTCCTCCGTATAGACGGTATCTTCCACCACATCATGGAGAAGTCCGGCCGCGATCGTCTCTTTATCCATCTCGAGATCCGCGAGGATGATCGCAACACAGAGCGGATGGATAATATACGGTTCTCCGGATTTTCTCCGCTGGTCTTTGTGCGCATTATCGGCAAGCTGATATGCTTTTTCGATCATGCTCAGATCATCGGACGGATGGTACTTTCTGATACTCGCAACAAGATCCCGGTACAAAACATCCGGACTCGTAAAATCAGCAGGCGCTTCCAGTTCGCCTTCGATCGTTTTCAGTTTGTTTTCTTCCATAATATCTCCCACCTTCACTTTTAACGTACCATCCGGTCTCGTCCGCCGCCAAAATCCGCCAGTTTCGCGATATTTTCGTCAAAAGCAGACACCCCTGAAATATAACATCCATTATAATTTTTTTTGTAATAAATTGCAATCGTTTTGTTATAGTTTTGCATAGGCGCCGGTCTTTTATACCATTTATTTCCTATATATATATGGGCGCGTACTCCGGCTTCAATGTCGGCTGGGCAAACGCATCCACGATCAGTACCGCACAGCCGATCGCTGAACTCCCGATCTTCTCCGGTTTCAGCGTTCGTGTCGTATTAAACATCATCAACTTTGCAATCTGCTATTTCTTCACGATCCGCTACATGAAATCCATCAAAGCTGATCCGAAGAAGAGCTTAAACTACGAGGACGGCATGTCCGTTGCCGACTACATGGGAGCCGGAAAAGTGGCTCATGCCGCTTCTCGGATGCCAGGTGATCCTTGCATTCGCATCCTTAACGATCTTACAGAGCATCGGCTGGACCGGTCTGTAGGAAACCCGGGCATTGCCCCTTCATAAATTCACGCAAAAGAGGACCTTCCGTTCCCCGACGGAGGTCCTCTTTTTCTGTACTTCTCTCCACCTGTCTCTGCAGATCACGGACCGGAATGAGAGATATTTTTTTCGTTTTTTCTACCATGTTTTCTTCATATATAAAAGTCCTGTCAGGTCTGCCAGCACCCAGCCGATCGGGATCGCCATCCAGATTCCCACTTCCCCGATCGCTGTGGCGGAAAGCATATAGGCAAGCAGCACGCGGGTTCCAAGGGAGATTACGGTAAGCACGACGGACATCTCTGCCCGCTTGATCGCCCTGTAATAGCCGTACAGCAGGAACAGGCAGCCGATTCCAAAGTAAAATGCTCCCTCGATCCGCAGATAACGGACTCCGGAGGCAATGACGGCAGTCTCAGAGGCGCTCACAAAGATCTGCATCAGAGGTGCTGCAAAGGCGCACACGAGTGCTGAGATCAGCAGACTGAACACTGTGCTGATCGCGAAAGCTTCCTTTGTTCCGCGGCGGATCCGCTCTTTATTTCCCGCACCGTAATTCTGTGCAACGAAAGTCGAGTATGCGTTTCCGAAATCCTGCACAGGCAGATAGGCGAAGGTATCGATCTTGACGGCAGCTGCAAAGGCCGCCATCGTCGTCGCGCCGAAACTGTTTACCAGCCCCTGGACCATCAGGATCCCGAAGTTCATGACCGACTGCTGGAGACAGGTCAGGGACGAAAGTCCCGCGATCTCCTTCAGGATATTCCGGTCAAAGTGAAGATCTCTTCCGGACGGGAGCAGATTTCTGCAACAGAATAATACATAGAGCAGGATCCCGATCCCGGAAACATACTGAGCAAAGACCGTCGCACAGGCCGCCCCGGCGATCCCCCACCGGAACACCGCGACAAACAAGAGGTCCAGTCCGATGTTTAAGAGTGCGGACACTGCAAGAAACACGAGCGGGACCGTGGAATTTCCGAGTGCTCTCAGAAGGCAGGAGAAAAAATTGTAAAGGGAGGTTGCGATCAGACCGGCAAAAATGATCAGCAGGTACTCCCGCATCCCGCCCCAGACTTCCTGTGGGACCCGCAGAAAGCTTAGAATGGGATCAATAAAGGCATAGACGGCGGCGTTCAAAACAAGCGTTACAGCGAGGATCAGGCCGCAGGCGTGGGCGATGGAGGACTTCAGTGCCCTCTCATCTCCCTTTCCCCGGTAGATGGAAAACAGCGCGCCGGAGCCCATACTGAGTCCCAGAAAGATCGAGGTCAGGAATGTCATCAGCGTGTAGGAGGATCCCACCGCCGCCAGAGCATTTTTTCCAAGGACACGGCCAACGATCAAGGTATCCGCAATATTGTAGAACTGCTGCAAAAGATTTCCCGCCATCATGGGCAGGGCAAATAAAAGAAGGGAGCGTGAGATGCTCCCCTTTGTAAGATCATGGTACATGGAAACTCACTCCGTTATCACAGATTTATAAACGTACTGCACAGATATTTCACTGCACCGCACAGTTCTTCCATCATAGCATAATTCCTATTCTTTTACAAGGTGATCCCCACGGTCAAAGTCCTGTCAGCTTCCGCCGCGTTTTCATATAGACCGGTCACTCACAGCCATGTACCTTATCAGCACCGCCCTTTACGCAGGCTCAGACTTTGGCGCGTTGTTCGCGTAAACAAAAAGAAGGCAGAATCCACACCAGCTCGATTCTGCCTTCTGCTATTTTTATGTTGCTTAGATCACACCAGTCATCTTCAGAATGATCTGTGCGATGATCGTGGAGCCCAGGAATGTTCCTGCGAAAGTAAAGATCGCTACGATCACGATCGCAAGTCCCTGTTCCTTGAAGGTATCCATATCCTTGCCGATGGAAATTCCCGCATACGCAAGGATCGGGGTACATAACGGAAGAAGTCCGATCTTTCCGACCTGCTCGATCGCGTACTCGGCGATCGGGCTGACACCCGGGATCGTGATCAGGATCGCAATAAATGAGATATAGGCGATCGCCGGAAGATTCTTCGGTGAAACCTTATTGATCAGCTCATAAATGATACAGCCCACCAGCGTGCATAAAAGAAGAAGCACGAGCCCGGGCACTGCCTCAAGCGGGGTTACCGGATTTCCTGCCTTCGATGTACTGATAAAGTTGCCGATGGATGCAAAGATGCATACAAGGACAAGACACTTAATTCGTTTAAACCATACTGCTGCGTCCATATGGATCCCTCCTATTCTTCCCCGGCGGCTTTGACTTTCACCTTTTTACCGATCGGAAGTCCGTCTTTATAATGCTTATTATTCTTTGTGAACAGTTTATACATAAATTCACACATCGGAAGTGCGATGAAAAGGCTCATGTAAAGACCGTCCACGCTGCTCAGCATATTAGAAGTTGCCGCATAAGCGGTGATCTCCGCTTCCATATCCGGATATGCCTCAACGACTGCCGCAAGGCTGGCAGAAAGCATGGATGCGGAACCTGTTCCGCACGCCATTCCGAGCGCATACGGGTGGAAGATATTTAAGGAACAGAGCAGGGAGACGAAGATACCATTGAACATGGTTCCGAATACAGTGCCTGTGATATATCCGCCCATAACACCGATTCCCTCATCCGAATCAAGACCATATTTATCAGCAACGACCGCAAGGGAGCTCTCTCTTGAAATAGAGAAGGACGTTCCGATTGCCGCGCGTCCCATATGGAATACAAATACAGCGATCGGAAGCGCTAAAACCGCGGTCCCCAGATTTCCGAATTCCTGAAGGATCAGCGCCGGTCCGGCTTTGACAACCGCCCCGAGGTTCGGTCCGATTGTTGACGCAATCTTCGCAGTCAGCATCATAACACTGATCCCGATATACGGAGACGCCTCCGCCATCATCTTCTGCGGGATCATTTTTACGATTCCAAGGATCGCTCCGAGGATCAGAACGTACAGCATCGGAAACAGTGAGAACGACAAAGGCCCGAAACTGAATTTTTTGGTGCCGATAAATTCGGCGATTACGGTGAGTACGAAAGCAAGCGCATGGATACGCCAGTCAGCCATATGCTCTTTCATATTCAATCCCTCCTTTTCTTTTTCGGCAGCCGCATCGAAATTCAACAACTACCCTTTTTCGCCTCTGCATGTTTCACTTTTGCTGAAATCATGTACCTGTACCATGTCCGTTCAGACAAAAACACGTCTCTTTTCCGCAAACATTTGTCCGCAACGCAGAAACAATTTAACATTGATTCTATCAGATTCCCGGGAAAATGCAAGCATTTTTTGGCTTGTTTCGCGAAAAATACCGTGGTGATCAGGTACTGTATCACAGTATGCGATTTGTTTTTTCTATGTTTCATATTGTGGAATCTCTTTTGTATCATGGAATTTCCTGCTAAACAAAAAAGTTCCATCAGCCTTGTATTCAGCTGATAGAACTTTTTTATATGGTCTGTGCACGAGCCAGGAACATTATTCCCACATCATACTGATGGGTATCTTCTCTACTGTGACTCCTTCGTCAGTGTCACGTTCATATACTGATACGGGATCTCGATCCCTTCCCGGTCAAATGTGAGTTTGATCTCCTCCGTGATCGCCCATTTTGTTTTCCAATAGTCCTCACAGAGCACCCAGCCTCTCGCGCTCAAGTTCACGCTGCTGTCTCCGAGACTGTCCACGATCACCTGGATATCCTGGTCTTTCATGATATATGGATTCTCCTCAAAGATCTGTTTCAGAACGTTTTTCGCCTTTAAGAGATCCGAGGAATATCCGATCCCGACGTTGATGATCAGGCGGCGTTTTCCCATTCTCGTGAGGTTTGTGAGCGGTGCGCTCGATACCGAGCTGTTCGGGATCGTGATCACGCGGTTGTCGATCGTCAAAAGTGTCGTGTATACAAGACCGATCGTCTCGACCGTTCCCTCACCTGCCGATGTGCTGATATAATCCCCGATCTTAAACGGTTTTAAGAGCAGGATCAGCGTTCCGCCTGCGAAATTTGAGAGTGTATTCTGCATCGCAAGGCTGAATGCCAGCGTTACGGTACCGATAACCGCAACGAAGGACGTTGTCTTGATCCCCAGCTGGTCCGCTGCCATGAACACCATGACTCCGAAAAGGACGGCGTGCAGCAGCATATCCAGAAACTTCTTTAACGTGATCTCCACGCCGGCGCGGTCCATGATCTGCCCTGCTGCGGTCCGGACCATCCGAATCACGCGGAGACCGACAAATACGATCACCGCGGTCCAGAAGATCCTGGTCCCGTATTTGATGGCCGTCGTAGTAAGAAAATCCAGTGTGTATTCTTTCATGTCTTTTTCCCTGCTGTTTTTCGGACATTTTCATGTCCTGTATTTTTCTGTCTATCCTTTGTTTCTTTTTCCCGTCTGGCTCTCCCGCGCCGTCTTTATGATCTGCCCGACTTTCTCAGAGATCACATCCAGCGGACTCGCCGGTATCTTTACGGACGGCTGCTTCGCCGGACGTTTTTTCTTTTCCGCCGGTTTCTTCTTTCCCGTCACAGGTTCTTCCTCATACGGGGTACAGGAGAATACCGCCACGGACATCGGAGCCAGGTTGATCACGATCGAGTTTTCTCTCGCGTCCCACTCCTCTTTCTTCGACATCTTGACTCTCGGATTTACCATGCCACTGCCGCCGAACTGCTTCGCGTCGCTGTTCAGGATCTCCTTGTACTTTCCGGCAAACGGAACTCCGAGGCGGAATTTCTCATGTTCCACCGGGACAAAGTTACAGACAAAGAGCAGTGTCTCCTCCGGTTTGTCCGTCTTTCTCTCGAAGATCACGATATTCTCGTCATTGTAAGTGCAGTTGATCCACTCGAAACCTTCCGGCTCATAGTCCATTTTATAGAGAGCCGGCTGTGTGCGGTACAGGTGATTTAACGCCTTCACATAATCCTTCATCTGGCTGTGGATATCGTACTTCAAGAGTCCCCATTCCAGACTCTCCTTCTCGTTCCACTCGTCCATCTGACCGAAATCCTGGCCCATAAAGAGCAGTTTCTTACCAGGATGCCCCATCATGAACCCATAGGCGGTACGGAGGTTTGCAAACTTTTTCTCCTGGGTGTCCCCCGGCATTTTTCCGGCCATCGAACCTTTTCCGTGGACCACCTCATCGTGTGAGAATACGAGAACAAACTTCTCACTGTATGCGTATAGCATGCTGAAGGTCAGCTCTCCATAATGGTCATGGCGGAAATACGGGTCGCACTGCATGTAATCGAGGAAATCATTCATCCAGCCCATATTCCACTTGAAGTCAAAGCCGAGTCCTCCGTCATTCTCATCGCCGGAAACCTTCGGCCATGCCGTGGATTCCTCCGCGATCAGGACTGCGCCCTCTGTGTCCCGTGCAAAGATGGAATTCAGGTGTTTCAGGAATTCCACCGCCTCCAGGTTCTCATTTCCGCCGTACATGTTCGCGATCCACTCGCCCGCGTTCTTTCCATAATCAAGATACAGCATGGATGCCACAGCGTCCATCCGGATCCCGTCGGCGTGAAACTCCTTCGCCCAGTATAAAGCGTTGGAGATCAGGAAGTTCGATACCTGCGGACGGCCGTAATTGTAGATCAGCGTTCCCCAGTGCGGATGTGATCCCTGGCGCGGGTCCTTGTGCTCATAGAGACAGGTCCCGTCAAAGGCCGCGAGACCATGCGCATCACGCGGGAAATGGGCCGGAACCCAGTCGAGGATGACGCCGATCCCCTCTTTGTGCATATAGTCCATAAACGCCTTAAAATCGTCCGGAGTCCCGAAACGACTCGTCGGCGCATAGTAACCGGTCACCTGGTAACCCCAGGACTCATCGAGCGGGTGCTCCATCACCGGGAGAAGCTCCACATGGGTGTAGCCCATCTCCTTGACGTAAGCAGCAAGTTTTTCCGCGATCTCCCTGTAATTATAAAACTGGCTGCCGTTGATGTCATCCCCATTTTCATCCTGAGCTACCGGTTTCTGCATCCAGGAGCCGAGATGGACCTCATAGATCGACATCGGCGAGTCCTTCAGCCGGTCTTTTGCCGCTTTTCTCTTTTCGATCCACTCGCCATCGTTCCACTGATAATCAGTCATATCCCAGATCACGGACGCCGTATTCGGTCGGAGCTCTGAGAAATTCGCATACGGATCCGCCTTTAACATCGGATCTCCCGCTTTTGTCTTGATCTCATATTTATAGATCGCACCCGGCTTCAGTCCCGGAATAAAGATCTCATAGATCCCAGACGGTCCGCGTTTTTTCATCTGGTGGCGTCTTCCGTCCCAGAAGTTGAAGTCGCCCACAACACTGACACGCATCGCATCCGGCGCCCAGACTGCAAAGTGCACTCCGGAGATACCGGCTTCCACGGTCGGGTGCGCGCCAAACTTTTGATAGGAATCATAGTAGATCCCGGCGCCGAATTTCTTTACTTCCTCCTCGGTAAACGCGGTGTAGAACTGGTAACTGTAGGGATCCACGATCTCCTCACTGTCCCCGTCCTCGTAAGTCACGAGAAAATGGTACGGCACTAACTCCAGACGGTCCTCAAGAAGGACTGCGAAGAATCCGTTCTCATCCGCCATCTCCATCGGAAAGCTTTCTTCCCCGATCTTTACGGAGACTTTCGCCGCATTCGGAAGGAACGCCTGGATCAGAAGTCCTTCCTTTATTACATGTTCCCCTAAAAGCCGTCCCGGATCGCTCGCCTCAGAATATACGAGTTCCTCGATCCCGGCCCAGTCCATCAGATCATATAAGATTTTTTCCATAAGCACTCTCCCTGTCGTGTTCCAATGCCGTTTTCCGGCATGGTCCACAAAGACCTGTCCATTTCTGGAATTTTCTGCGGCTGCGGATATCTGTTTCCTGATGTCCGAAGCCATTTTTTCTTAACAATATTTTAACATCATCATCTCTCTGATACAAGTGGCAGTATCGGCAAATATCCGTTTTTCCATCCGCATGGCGCTCCCGCATATTTTCCCATTAAAAAATTCCTTACCTTTTTCGAAATTCTCTTGCGAAACTTGACAATTTATCATAAACTCTTTATTGTATGTTGTGATGCCAGGGTCAAAAGTCCGGAAATCCGATGCCGGCTTGCCTGCAGGAAGATTTTTGAATCTGGGATCTGCCAAAAACAGGAATGTTTTTGAGTATATTAGTCAAACGAGGTTATCATCTTTATATGGAAAATAACGGAAAAGAAAAGAAAGAAAAAACAGGCTGGGTAGCGGAGCTGATCAGCTGGGTCCAGGTTCTTGTATCCGCCGCCGTCATTGCCTTCGTTCTCACGACTTTTGTCATCGCAAACAGTGAGATCCCGACCGGTTCCATGGAAAACACCATCATGGCAGGAAGCCGCGTCATCGGCTCCAGGCTGCACTACAAATTCGCAGATCCGGAACGCGGAGATGTCGCGATCTTCGTCTTTGGCTGGCAATGCCCGGAATGCAACGCCATCATCGAAGGCGACAAGCAGGATACCTGCCCGGCCTGCGGTTCCGAAGTCGGAAAACATGGTCATACGATCTACTATGTAAAGCGTGTGATCGGTATGCCGGGTGATGTCATCGATATCATCGACGATAAGGTCTATCTGAACGGTTCCGACACTCCGCTCGACGAGCCGTATCTGGCAGAACCGATGAACCAGCATGAAACTTACCATTTTGAAGTTCCGGAAAACTGCTACTTTATGATGGGCGACAACCGAAATTATTCTCTGGATGCCCGCTACTGGCAGAATCACTACATTTCCAGAGACAAGATGGTTGCAAAGGTATTCTTCGAATACTTCCCGACACCGAAGGTAATCCACTAATAAATCGGCAAAATCCGCGACCACAACGGTATCATACGGATTTTTCAGTTCAGAAAATTCCTACCCTTGAAAAGTAACAAATATTTCACTTACACAGGAGACAAATTATGAAAAAGGTTGTAAAGTTCGGCGGCAGCTCTCTCGCGAGTGCCCGTCAGTTTAAAAAAGTAAAGGCGATCATCGACGCCGATAAGACACGTTGCTATGTCGTTCCGTCCGCTCCGGGAAAGAGAGACAGCAAGGACACAAAAGTAACTGACATGTTATACCAGTGCTACGATGCAGCCAGCACAGGACAGAGCTACAAGCGCATTCTCGACCAGATCAAAAAGCGCTACACAGACATCATCGACGGTCTTGAGCTCAACTTAAACCTTGACTTTGAATTTTCAAAGATCGAAGAAAATTTCTTAAATAAAGTCGGACGCGACTATGCAGCTTCCAGAGGAGAATATTTAAACGGTCTCATCATGGCAAACTACCTCGGATTCACCTTCGTGGACGCGGCTGACGTGATCCGTTTCGATGCAGACGGAAACTTCCTCTCCGAGGAGACAAACGAGGAGATGAGAGAACACCTCGCTTCCTTAAAGCAGGCTGTCATCCCGGGATTCTACGGTGCTAAGCCGGATGGAACAATCCACACCTTCTCCCGCGGCGGCTCCGATATCACAGGTTCCATCGTTGCCCGTGCGATCCAGGCTGATCTCTATGAGAACTGGACCGATGTCTCCGGTTTCCTTGTCGCTGACCCGAGGATCGTCGACAATCCGGCTCCGATCGAAACGATCACTTACACAGAGCTCCGTGAGCTCTCCTACATGGGCGCAAGCGTTCTCCACGAGGATGCGATCTTCCCGGTAAGAAAAGAGGGAATCCCGATCAACATCCGCAACACAAACCGTCCGGAAGATCCGGGTACCATGATCGTTGAGAACACCAGCAAACGCCCGCACTACACGATCACAGGCGTTGCAGGAAAGAAAGGCTTCTGCGCAGTGAACATCGACAAGGCGATGATGAACTCCGAAGTCGGTTTTGGGAGAAAAGTCCTTGAGGTCTTTGAGAAGAACGGCATCTCCTTCGAACATATGCCGTCCGGGATCGATACGATGTCCGTTCTCGTCCATCAGGATGAATTCCAGGAGAAAGAGCAGTCTGTTCTTGCAGGAATCCAGCGTGCAGTTCACCCGGATATCGTGACTCTCGAGTCCGATCTCGCAGTGATCGCAGTCGTAGGACGCGGCATGAAAGCAATGCGCGGGACTGCTGCAAGGATCTTCGCAGCACTTGCACACGCAAAGATCAACGTTAAGATGATCGACCAGGGATCCAGTGAACTGAACATCATCATCGGTGTCACAGATGACGATTTCGAGCCGGCGATCCGCGCGATCTATGATATTTTTGTAAAGACAGAGTTATAAGGGATCGCAATTCCATAAATTCTTAAAAATCCCCATGCACCGGTGAATGTTTCATAGCGGTGTGTGGGGATTTTTTTAATGAATCATCTTCGCACGAGTGCGCATCTTTGACGCGCAATCACTTTTTATGTAATAGAAAGTTTCTGAAAAAAACTCCCCGTACCGTTCATATCCACCAGTACAGGGAGCTTTTTCATATTATTTTCAATTCTTTATTCCGACTTGACTTCCTTCCACAGCGCACTGTAGAAGTCATCCGCCTCGGTTCCGAGATAACTGTATACCTCAGAGTTTTCCAGCTTATCGGTATTCGGGAATACAGCTTTGTTCTCCTGATATTCCGGATCCAGAAGGTCGAACGCAGCCTTGTTCGGCGTCGCGTAGGTGATGTACTCGAAGTTCTTCACCGCGATATCCGGACGGCAGAGGAAGTTGATCCACTTCTCCGCATTCTCTTTGTTCTTCGCATTGTACGGGATCACCCAGGAATCGATCCAGATGTTTGTTCCCTCTTCCGGAAGTACATACTCCAGATCATAATCAAGATTCAGCGTCTCCGCCTCCTCCTGCAGATAGAGCAGCTCACCGGAATAGATGACTCCTACCGCCGCCTCACCGTTCAACATCTTGTCGCGGACCTGATCCACGACATAGGCCTGTACGAGCGGTTTCTGTGCGAGAAGCAGCTTCTTCGCCTCCTGAAGCTCCGCCTCATCGGTCGTATTCATCGAATAGCCGAGTTCCTTGAGCGCCACCATAAAGGCGTCGCGGACGCTGTCCTGCATCAGGATCTCGCCCTTTAAGCGCTCATCCCAGAGATCCGACCATTTCGTCGGTGCCGGAACTCCGAGTTCTTCCAGTTTCTGGACATTGTAGATGATCCCGACGGTTCCCCATGTATACGGAACAGAATAGCGGTTATCCGGATCAAATGCCTTCGACTTTTCAAGGTAAACCTGGTCGATGTTTTTGATATTCGGAACATTGTCAAAATTGATCTCCGCAAGAAGTCCGTTCTCCGCCATCTTCTGGATCATATAGTCGGATGGACATACGACGTCATAATTCACGCCGCCGGCCTCGATGACCGGGTACATCTCCTCGTTCGTCTCGAAAAGGTCGTAGGTCACATGGATCCCGGTCTCCGCCTCAAATTCGTCTATCACGCTCTCATCGATGTATTCGCCCCAGTTGTATACATAGAGCTCATCCGAGTGGGCGGAAGAAAAGTGCAGGTAGCTGGTATATGCCACGCTTCCGACGATCAGGAAGGAGGCAAGCACGATCGCTGCCTTTCCGGTCCATGCCGGTTTCTTTCCGCGGTCCGGTGCTGCGTTCGGTCCGAAGCTGCCCGCTCCCGCCTTCGCCTGCGGTTTTGCCGGAGCAAAGTTTGTAATGAGCAGCAGCGCGAGCACAGTCACAAAGATCACTGTGGAAAGCGCGTACATGGACGGCTTGATGCCGCGGCGCACCTCACTGTAGATCAGCGTGGACAGAGTATTGATTCCGGCGCCTTTTGTGAAGTGGGTGATGATAAAATCATCCAGAGACATCGTAAACGCCATCAAGAAGCCCGATAACACGCCCGGAAGGATATCCGGGAAGACAACCTTGAAAAATGCCTTTACAGGGCCTGCTCCGAGGTCCATGGCCGCCTCGTAGGTGTTCCGGCTCGTCTGTTTTAATTTCGGCATAACGCTCAGCATCACATACGGCACGTTGAACGTGATGTGCGCAAAAAGGATCGTCTTGAATCCCAGGGAGATACCGAACGCGATGAACATCAGCATCAGGGAGATACCGGTCACGATATCGGAGTTTAACATCGGAATGTTGTTGAGTCCCATGCAGATCGTTCTCGGGAGCTTCTTCATCGAGGAGATCCCGATCGCCGCGGCCGTTCCGAGGATCGTCGCGATCAGCGCCGACAGGAAGGCGATCAGCAGCGTATTATAGAGGGCGTCCATGATCGACGCGCTCTCAAACATCTGTTTATACCATTGTAACGTGAACCCGCCCCACTGGGATCTCGATTTCGAGCTGTTGAAGGACAGGACCATCATGACGAGGATCGGTGCATATAAGAAGATCAGTACCAGCACCAGATAAAAATCCTCAAAAAATTTCTTCAGTCTTTCTCTTACGGTTTTCATCAGAATGCAGTGCCCTCCCCATTCTTATCGTATTTTGCGATCATGGTCATGCTGAGAAGGATGAAGATCATGAGCACCATGGAAAGTCCGGCACCGAGGTTCCAGTTGCTTCCCTTTGTAAATTCCTGCTCGATGACGTTTCCGATGAGCAGGATCTTGCTGCCGCCCAGGAGGTTTGAAATAACGAACGTCGTGAGCGCCGGGACAAACACCATCGTGAGCCCGCTGACAATGCCCGGAACGCTCAACGGGATCAGGATCTTTGTGAGTGTCTGGTAATTATCCGCTCCGAGATCCCGCGCAGCATTGATCACGTTGTCATCGATCTTCACGAGTGCGTTGTAGATCGGCAGGACCATGAACGGCAGGAAGTTGTAGACCATGCCGAGAATGATCGCCGCCGGAGTGTTGATAATTGCAACATTCGGCAGATGCAGCAGCGTGAGGAAGGTATTGATCACACCGTTCTTCTCAAGCAGAGTCTGCCACGCCATGGTTCTTAAAAGGAAGTTCATCCACATCGGAAGGATAAAGATGAACACCACAAAGCTTCCTTTTCCGATATGGCGCTTTCGTAAGATCAGCGCCAGCGGATATGCGAGGATCAGACAGATCACAGTGCTGACACCCGCGAGAAGCAGGGAAAGCCACAGCGCCTTTAAGTGCTCGTAGGAGCCGATCGCCAGGATATTTGCCAGCGTAAACGCGCCGCTGCGGTCCGTCAGACCGTAGTAAAATACCATGAGCAGCGGGATCACGGTAAATCCCGCCATCCATATGATATAAGGATAAGCCAGAAATCTGGATGCTTTTCTATTCATTGACTCCAACGGCCTCCTCGTCCTCGGACTCCGGCTTGTTCATGATCTGGATATCGAACGGATCCACATGAATGCCGACTTTCTGTCCGACCGGGAACATGTCCGTGCTGTGGACCAGCCACTCGTAGCCGTCCGGGGTCGTAACTTCCATCTCGTAGTGTACGCCTTTAAAGATCAGGTGTGTAACAACGCCCTGGAGAGTGCCGTTCTCCGGCTTCACAAGATCGATATCCTCCGGCCGGATCACCACGTCGACCGGCTTGTTGTTTCCGAATCCTTTATCCACACAGGCGAATTTCGCGCCGAAGATCTCCACAAGCTCGTCGTGGATCATCGTTCCACCCACGATATTGCTCTCGCCGATAAAGTCCGCGACAAAGGCATTTTCCGGCTCATTGTAGATCTGCTCCGGCGTTCCCATCTGCTGGATATAACCCTGGTTCATGACAACGATCGTGTCGGACATCGTGAGCGCCTCTTCCTGGTCGTGGGTGACATAGATAAAGGTGATTCCCAGCTCATTTTTCAGGCGGATCAGCTCATATTGCATGTCCTGGCGGAGCTTCAGGTCGAGAGCTCCGAGCGGCTCGTCGAGAAGCAGAAGTTTCGGCTCGTTTACGATCGCGCGAGCGATGGCAATCCGCTGCTGCTGGCCGCCGCTTAAAGAATCCACGCTCCGGTTCTCAAATCCGTCAAGGTTTACAAGTTTCAATGCATATCTGATCTTATCATCAATATAGCTCTTCGATTTGCCTTTGATCTTCAGACCGAACGCGATATTCTCCGCAATACTCATGTGCGTGAACAGGGCGTACTTCTGAAACACTGTATTTAACTGGCGTTTGTTCGGCGGCATATTTGTGATGTCTTCCCCGTCAAAGATCACCTGACCTTTATCCGGTTTCTCAAACCCACCGATGATTCTTAAGGTCGTTGTCTTTCCGCAGCCGCTCGGACCGAGCAGCGTCACGAAGGAGTTTTCCTTTACGGAAAGGCTCAGATCGTCGAGGATCAGATCCCCGTCATAACTCTTAAAAATGTGGGACAAATCAATGAGCGGATGCTCCATTCCTTTTTCCTCCTGATGTAAACAGATTTTATACGATAGATTCCGCTGTTTTTGTGTTCGGCTTGAATGTATTTTTATACATGGTTTTCTTCAGATATACGAAAAGCGGCAAAATGCCTATCATAGTATATTTACGCATGGTTTTCCCGTTCTGTCAATAGATTTCTCTTGTTTCTTTTTCCTGTTTTTTGTACACGATCGCATCCATACAATTTTCAGATTTCAGTTAACAAACCGGTCAGATTATGATAAAATGAGTACATCTATGAATCTCCGGAGGAGGTTGGCAAAATCGGCAGTTTTTGCGTCTCCGGACATCGAAAGCAAAGGGGAATTTACCTATGACTGGAAAATACATGGCCTATGTTGGCTCTTATTCCTATACGGGAAAGGCAAAAGGGATCACCGTATATGATGTGGATGTGGAGGCAGGAAAATTCATCTACCGCTGCGAAGTGGAAGTGGACAACTCTTCCTATCTGAAATCATCCCAGAACGGAAAGATTCTGTACTCTATCGCCGATGAGGGCGTTGTCGCATTCCGCGTTCTTCCAAATGGAAGTCTCGCACGTTTAAACAGTGCGAAGATCAAGGGCATGCGCGGATGCCACCTTTCCACGAGCAAAGCAGATGACTATATCTTTATCTCCGGTTTCCACGATGGAAAGATCACGGTCCTTCATCTGAACAAGGACGGATCGGTCGGAGATATCGCCGACGGTGTCTTCCACAAGGGACTTGGCTCCGTCGCTGAGCGAAGCTTCCGTCCGCATGTGAGCTGCAGCCGCCTGACTCCGGACGAGCGCTTCTTAATGGTCGCAGACCTCGGGATCGACCAGATCAAAGTTTACCGTTTTGACCATAAAGACGGAAAGATCACTCTCGTGGACACGATCCGCTGTGAGCTCGAATCCGCCCCGAAATACTTCATGTTCAGCTCCGACGGCCGCTTCTTCTATGTCCTGTATGAGATGAAAAATGTGATCGAGGTTTATTCCTATAAAGAAGGCGAACGTGTCCCGATCGTTGAGAAGATCCAGACGATCTCATCCACAGGAAGCAAACCGAACCAGCTGACCGCTGCCTGTGCGATGCATTTCTCCCCAGATGAGAAACATGTATTCTGCAGCAATGCCGGCGACAATACGGTGTCCATGTACGACCGCGATGATGAGACCGGAATGCTGACCCTGCGCTTCTGTCTTCCGATCAGCGGGGATTATCCGAAGGATATCGCGATCTTCCCGGACGGAGAACATCTCGCTTCTATCAACCACGAGGGAAGTATTTCCTTCTTTAAGATCGACTATGAAAAAGGGCTTCTCGTCATGAGCGACCGCAGCATCAAGGTCAATGAGCCGAACTGCTGTGAAATTGTAAAGATTGGAGATTAAAATAACATGGCAGCAGGTTCTACCATCGGCACAATATTTAAAGTAACAACCTGGGGAGAATCCCACGGAAAGGCCATCGGCGTTGTCGTTGACGGCTGTCCGGCGGGACTTCCTTTAGAGGAATCCGATATCCAGAAACTTTTAGACCGCAGAAAACCGGGACAGAGCCGCTTTACGACCCAGCGAAAAGAGGGCGATGAGGTCGAGATCCTCTCCGGCGTTTTCGAGGGAAAGACAACCGGAACCCCGATCTCCATGATCGTGCGGAACACAGATCAGCGTTCCAAAGACTACTCCAATATCGCTTCCTGTTTCCGCCCGGGACATGCCGACTACACATTTGAGGAAAAATACGGATTCCGCGATTACCGCGGCGGCGGACGTTCCTCCGCCCGTGAGACGATCGGCCGTGTTGCGGCGGGTGCGATCGCTGAGAAGTTTTTAAAACAGTTAAATATCTCTGTGACTGCCTATGCGAAATCGATCGGACCGGTAGAGGTATCCCCGGAGCGCATGGATCTTTCGGAAATCCAGAACAACCGGTTCTGTTTCCCGGACGCTGAAGCTGCAAAAGAAGCCGAAAGCTACCTGGATCAGAAAATCGCAGAATGCGACTCGGTCGGCGGAGTTGTCGAGTGTGTGATCTCCGGTCTTCCGGTCGGTCTCGGTGAGCCGGTATTCGAAAAACTGGATGCCAACCTCGCAAAAGCGATCCTCTCAATCGGTGCTGTCAAAGGTTTTGAGATCGGAGATGGATTTGCAGCGACGAAAGCGTGCGGATCGGAAAATAACGATGAATTCCGTATGGATGGAGATAAGATCGTGAAGGAGACGAACCATGCCGGCGGCGTTCTCGGCGGCATCAGCGACGGAAGTGATGTGATCTTCCGCGCCGCATTCAAGCCGACTCCATCGATCGCAAAATCCCAGGAGACAGTGACAAAGGACGGCGAGAATATCGATCTCGTGATCCACGGCCGTCACGATCCGGTGGTTGTTCCGAGAGCTGTTGTTGTAGTCGAATCTATGGCTGCGATCACCGCGATGGACATGCTCTTAATGTCCATGACTTCCAGACTTGACCTGATCCAGATGTTCTTCCAGGTGGAGAATGCGGATTAACATTGTATCAGATTCCCACATGACAGAGAGTCTGGCCCTCTGTTCATGGAATAACAGCGGCTGCAAAATACGGAACAGCCGCGAATAATAAAAAATAACAGGAGAAAAATGAAATGAAAATCGCAATCGCTAACGACCACTCAGCTGTAGAGCTGAAAAACATCATCAAGGAGCATCTCGAGAGCAAAGGCTACGAAGTATTAAACCTCGGAACAGACTCCACAGAGAGCTGTGATTACCCGGTATACGGTGAGAAGGTTGGCCGCGCAGTCGCTGACGGCGAAGCAGATCTCGGAATTGCTATCTGCGGAACCGGCGTCGGCATCTCTTTAGCTGCCAACAAGGTAAAAGGCATCCGCGCATGTGTCTGCAGCGAGCCGTACACCGCAAAACTTTCCAGAATGCATAACAACTCCAACATTCTCGCGTTTGGTGCACGCGTTGTCGGAAGTGAGCTCGCAAAGATGATCGTTGACGAGTGGCTGAACGCAAGCTTTGAGGGCGGCCGCCACCAGAGACGTGTGGATATGATCATGGATATTGAGAATAAGTAATTGACGATAAAAACCCCCGAAGTGTACCAGACTTCGGGGGTTTTGTTTTATCTTCTGTTCGCCTTCTCCACATGAACGCTCTTACCTTTGATCTTCACATGGTTCATCGCATCCATGACGATATCGGCCTGGTCCTTCGGTACTTCGACGAAGGTGTATTTGTCGTACATATCGATGCTGCCGACGAGACGGCCCGGGATTCCGGATTCTCCGGCGATCGCGCCTAAAATGTCTCCCGGCTTCACATTCTGGTTCTTTCCGAGGTTGATGAACAGTCTCGTCATGCCGCCTCTGGCATTCTTTCTGTCCACATATTCCTCGTCATCGCCTCTGCCGCGTCTGCGTCCATTTCTTCCGCGGTCATTTCTGCCGCCGCGGCGGTCGAGATCATCAAGGTCACGGAGCGGTCTTCCTTCATCCACGATATCCTCGTAGTCATCTCCCATCGCCATCTTTAAGAACGCTGCTGCGAGCTCTAAGGAAGTATAATCCTCCGCGAGCAGGCGCTTTTCGATAATATCTGTCATGCGCTCGAGGTCGCTGTCCTCACCGATATGCTGCTGCACATCGTCTAAGATTTTCTCCGCCTTGATCGCTGTGACGTCGTCTAAGGACGGGATCGGCTGCGGAACGATCTTTGTCTTACAGAATCTCTGAATGTCACGGAGTTTGTAGACTTCGCTTCCGACTGCAAGGCTGAATGCGCGTCCCTCTCTTCCGGCACGTCCGGTACGTCCGATCCTGTGTACATAATACTCGTCGTCCTGCGGAATATCGTAGTTAAATACCGCTTCCACGTCGTCCACATCGATTCCTCGTGCAGCGACATCCGTTGCAACAAGGATCTCGGTCGCTCCGTTCCGGAAGCTGCTCATAACGCGGTCACGCTGCTCCTGCTTTAAGTCTCCGTGAAGACCTTCCGCGAAATATCCGCGTCCCTGAAGCGCCTGTACCAGCTCATCTACCTGCTTTTTCGTGTTGCAGAATGCAACAGAGAGCTTCGGGGAATAGAGGTCTAACAGACGGCACATTACTTCCACTTTGTTTCTCGGTTTTACTTCATAATAATACTGGGTTACCTTCGGAACCGTCAGTTCCTTCTTTACGACCTGGACCATCTTCGGGTCCTTCTGGAACTTCTGGGCAATCTGGGCGATCGCGTGCGGCATCGTCGCGGAGAACATCACGGTCTGGCGCTCCTCCGGAAGTTCACCGAGGATCGTCTCCATGTCCTCAAGGAATCCCATGTTTAACATCTCATCCGCCTCATCGAGAACGACCGTGTGGATCGCATCGGTGCGGATCGTCTTTCTTCTCATGTGGTCCATCACACGTCCCGGGGTTCCGACGATGATCTGGACTCCGCCCTTTAAGGAACGGATCTGCTTTACGATTTCCTGTCCGCCGTATACCGGAAGGATCTTGATCCCGGACATATATTTCGCAAGACGGCGAAGTTCTTCCGCCACCTGGATCGCAAGTTCTCTTGTCGGGCAGAGGATCATTGCCTGTGTCTTTCTGTTTTCCGGATCCATCTTCATAAGAAGCGGGATTCCGAACGCTGCTGTCTTACCGGTTCCTGTCTGGGCCTGACCGATCATATCGTGGCCTTCCATCTCAACCGGGATCGCCTGGGCCTGGATCGGGGACGCTGCCTCAAATCCCATATCGGTAACTGCGCGGAGGATCCGCGGGTCTAAATTAAGTTCATCAAATCTGATTGTTTCCATTCAATATCCTTTCTGTTTTGTCTGCATAACGATTCCATGCCTCGGATATATTCCTATATCATATGGAATTTTCCGTTCAGAAAATTCCTGCCCGTGAAAAGTCACGATATTTCTTCCTTACTTTTCTATAACGATTCATCCGGATTCCCGGATTTTCATACCGGTCACAGAATTCTATATACAATGCTGACGGCTGCCTTTTGTTTTCCAGCCGTGCGGGGTGCAAATGTAAAATATCTTATAACATAGGAAGAAAAAAGTCAAGCAAAAGCCTGCAAGGAAACAGAAAAGCCCGGAAAACATGTTTTTGACGCCATGTTTTCCGGGGAAACTGCCTGATTTGCAGTGTTTCGGTCATACGTGAAATAATCTGAACAACTGCCTGTATCATGTCATAAAATGATTCTTTTTATAACCGTGTATGATTCTTTCCGCTATACACGGTAAATGAACATCCTCTACACCTCTTTTTTATGGTAGCGCAGATATCCGAACGCCGCCGCAACGCCAACCGAGTAGATCACGAAGGTGCATGCAAACGGAAGCTTTGCATTTACAGAATAGATAAATCCGGCTGTCAGGGAACCCGCGATACTTCCCAGGGACTGGGTCGCGTTGAAGAATCCCATGACAAGGTTTTTCTGTTTCGGATCCGCCTGATTTGCCACCATATTCTGGAGGACCGGGACGCTGACGGAATAGCCCGCATAAACGAGAATACTGAAGAAGATGAAAATTCCGATATTCACGGAGATCAACGTTCCGATCGCCGCCAGTGCACAGAAGGCGGTGAGGACGACCATGGACTTTTTGACATTCGTCTTCTTGATGATCCAGATGCAGAGACTCATATTTGCGATAAAGGATACGAAACCAACGCCTGCCTTGATAATTCCGTTGTAGGAGGAAGTCAGACCAAGCTGTGCCTTTAAGTAATAGTTGAAAGCCTGGTCAAAACCGGTATTTCCGAAGTTGATAAAGATATTGATCGCGAACAGGAACACAAACGCCATGCACATAAAGTTTTTGCTGTCGATGAACGCCTGGAACGGATTTGCCTCTTTCATGAGCTGTTTTGCCGGAATATCCTTTAAATTTGCGGTACTGTCCGGCTCGCAGATCATAAAGAACGCAACTGCGACCGCGATCAGGGTTCCCGCCTGCACCAGGAATGCCAGCCGAACGGAAAACTCGCCTAAGAAGCCGCCGATCATATAGCCGAACGCACTGGCCACACTCTTGATCGTCGCGCTGTAAGTCAGATATTTTCCCTGGTCTTCCGGGTTTGACTTGTTTACGATGTAAGTCAGGAAGCTTACAAAGATCCCGCCGGTAAAGAGTCCCGCGAACATTCTCGCGAGGATGATCATGAGTTCCGTAGTCGCGTAGGCGAACCAGATCTGTGCCACGCCGTATCCAAGACAGCAGATCAATAAGGAAAGTCTCGAGGAAATATAGTTATTGATCTTTCCCCAGAACGGCGACAGCAGGAAGTTCGTGATCAGCATGACTGCCAGCGCCACGCCAAACATATAGTCGTGGAGGTGAAGTTCCTGGATCACCGTCGGCGTTACCGGATGGGCAAAGTTCGCTGCCAGGTTGAATACGACCATGGCGGCGAAAAAGGCGAAAAATCTCATTTTGTACTTCATAGGCGGTGTCTTCCTTTGTCTTTATTCAGTTTCTACCGGGCAGGCATTTCCAGTCGGCAACATTGCCTGCATCATGGCACACAAAGCCATATTGCGATCCGGATGCGCTTATCCATCAAGAACTGTTCTATCTTTTCTGTATTTACTTCACTTTTTACAGAAAATTCGCATAATTCAAGTTTAAGCGGATACAGTCGAAATGTCAAGTGCAAAACATCGCGGTGACCACTGCTGTTAAATAAAAAATACCTCTGAAGCAGATCTGTTTTTTCAACCAGTCTGCTTCAGAGGTATCTTCTCACATATCATGTTTCCCATGCGTCTGAGCGGGATTTCACGGCATCTTTTCTAAAAGTTTTCTTCTGCCCATCTTCGTCTCCTGCAAATCAGACTTTAAACCGGTAGCCGACTCCCCAGATCGTCTCGATATACTGCGGTTTTGCCGTATTCATCTCGATCTTTTCACGGATCTTCTTAATGTGGACTGTGACGGTCGCAATATCGCCGATGGATTCCATATCCCAGATCTTTGAGAAGAGCTCTTCCTTTGTAAATACATGGTTCGGGTTCTGGGCGAGGAACGCCAGAAGGTCGAATTCCTTTGTCGTAAAGTTCTTCTCCTCGCCGTTTACATAGACGCGGCGGGCGGTCTTATCGATCTTTAAGCCACGGATCTCGATAATGTCGTTTGCCGGGGTTCCGCTTCCGATCAGTCTCTCGTAACGGGAAAGATGGGCTTTAACTCTCGCTACCATCTCACTCGGGCTGAACGGCTTGGTGATATAATCATCCGCGCCGAGGCCGAGACCGCGGATCTTGTCGATATCGTCTTTTTTCGCGGAGATCATGATGATCGGGGTGTTTTTTGTCTCCCTGATCTTTTTGCAGATTTCAAATCCATCAACGCCCGGAAGCATCAGATCCAGGATAAAAAGATCAAATTCTTCCGACATGGCTCTCTTTAAGCCTGCTTCCCCATCATTTTCTATTTCAACTTCAAAGCCCGATAATTCCAGATAGTCTTTCTCGAGCTCTGCAATACTTTCCTCATCTTCCACGATCAGAATTTTGCTCATATTGTTGTTTCCTCCTATTAATCTGCTGTCGTCTTTCTCAGCACAAAATGGATCTCTGTTCCGATCCCTTCCTTGCTCGTCGCCCAGATCTTTCCGCCGTGATCCTCGATGATCTTCTTTACGATGGAAAGTCCGATGCCGCTTCCGCCCTTGCTGGAATTTCTCGAAGAATCAGTCCGGTAGAACCTGTCAAAGATGTACGGAAGCTCCTTCTGGCCGATCCCCTTTCCATTATCCTCGATCTCGATCTGGACAAAATCACCGACATCAAGGATCCTGATATTGATGATCCCATGCTTTTTGTCCATATATTTCAATGAATTTCCGATGATGTTGTTGATCACGCGCTTCATCTGCTCCGCGTCGGCGATCACCATCACGTCCTCATCCACAAAGTTAAAGTAGCCGAGCTCGATTCCTCTCGCTTCAAGCTCCAGGCCGACTTCCTCCACACAGTCACGGAAATAGTTTGCCACATTGATCTTTGAAAATGTGTACGGGATCTTATTTGTGTCGATCTTTGAGTAGAATGTCAGCTCATTGATCAGACGGTCCATATCATTCGCCTTATTGTAGATCGTCCGGATATATTTGTCCCGTTTCTCCGGCGAGGACGCGACACCTTCCATCAGTCCTTCCGCGTATCCCTTGATCGCTGTGATCGGGGTCTTTAAGTCGTGGGAGATGTTGCTGATCAGTTCCTTGCTCTCTTTGTCGTACTGGATCTTCTCCTCCGTGGATTCCTTCAGCCGGATCCTCATCTCCTCAAAGTTCTGGCAGAGCTGCCCGATCTCATCATCATCCTCAACGTCAAGAGTAAAGTCCAGATTGCCGTCACGGATCTGTTTTGTCGCCTCCTGGAGCTTTCCGATCGGCCATAAGATCGACCGGTATACCCACGCCGTCAGCATACCTCCGGTGATAAAAAGGATCATCGCACTGCTGAGGAACATCTCCGTGATCAGGGATTTCACCTCCGGGATCACATCTACCACGTTTGTCACGAGGTAGATCCCGATCCGGCATCCATCCGAAAGTTCAAATTCACGCTGTTTGATCAGGTGTTCCGTATTCTTATCCAGATAATTTCCCCACGAATCCACATCATTGATCTCCGCATAATCCGAGATCTGGCTCTCGAGCGCCGATGCCGCTTCCTCATTTCCCGAATAGAAGAGTTTTCCATTCTTTGTCACCATCAAAAAGGAATGCTTTAATTTCATCTGGTCATTCAGCGTTGCCAGATACGTCAGGTCCTCGAAGTCAGACGGATCATTTTTGATCTCCTCCTCGATCTCTTTCTGGATACTCTCTGTCAAATGGCTGAACACGCGGATCGACGCGCCTGCCGAGAGATCCACCTGGCCGACTCCATATGTCTCGCTGAATACCCGGTTCTGATATGTGCTGAGTCCCATGATCGCGATATAGATCAGGATGATCGGCACCACCGTGATCGTACAAAAGGTTACCAGTAATTTTGTTCGTATTTTCATGAGCGTCCGCGCGCTCCCTTCTTATTTTTCATCCGGTCTTCCGGTCATTCATCCGTTGTCAGGACTCCTGTCTGTATACAGAAAACCGACATATGATAAGTATAGCACAACTCAGGGGTGGTGTTTATAAAAGTATTCTAAAATGTGGAATCTTCACGTTGTTATCGCCACAGTCGCCAGAGTCTTACGCAAGCGCGGACTTTGGCTCATTGTTCGCGTAAATAGAAACAACGGCACAGTTTCCCGATCACCCCGGGGACTGTGCCGCTGCTTCCGATCATTTTCATGATATATATCCATGATCTTTCTGTTCTTTTATCCTACAGATATTTCTTTAAATCCTCAACCTTGTCGAGCTTCTCCCACGGAAGATCTACATCGGTTCTTCCGAAGTGACCGTATGCTGCGGTCTGCTTGTAGATCGGACGACGGAGATCAAGCATCTTGATGATTCCTGCCGGGCGAAGATCAAAGTTGTCACGGATGATCTCAACTAACTTCTCGTCGGATACCTTTCCGGTTCCCTCTGTCTCGACCATGATGGAAGTCGGATGAGCAACACCGATCGCATAGGAAAGCTGGATCTCACACTGATCTGCAAGTCCTGCTGCTACAATGTTCTTTGCAACATAACGGGCTGCGTATGCTGCGGAACGGTCTACCTTTGTGCAGTCCTTTCCGGAGAAAGCTCCGCCGCCGTGACGTGCATATCCGCCGTAGGTGTCAACGATGATCTTTCTTCCTGTAAGTCCACTGTCTCCGTGCGGTCCGCCGATCACGAAACGTCCGGTCGGGTTGATGAAGAATTTGGTATCTGCATCTACCATCTCCTGCGGAAGGATCTCATCGAATACATATTTTTTGATATCCTCATGGATCTGCTCCTGAGTCACATTCTCATCATGCTGTGTGGAGAGAACGACTGCATCGAGGCGGAACGGCTTTCCGTTCTCATCGTACTCAACAGTAACCTGGGTCTTTCCATCCGGTCTTAAGTACGGAAGAGTTCCGTTCTTTCTTACCTCTGTGAGACGTCTTGCAAGCTTATGTGCAAGAGCGATCGGGTACGGCATGTACTCCGGTGTCTCGTTTGTAGCGAAGCCGAACATCATACCCTGGTCACCGGCGCCGATCGCGTCTAACTCGTCATCGGTCATGTTGTTCTCTTTGGCCTCGAGTGCCTTGTCAACTCCCATCGCGATATCGGTAGACTGCTCATCGATCGCAGTGAGAACACCGCAGGTATCGCAGTCAAAACCATATTTTGCACGGTCATAGCCGATCTCGCGGACTGTCTCGCGGACGATCTTCTGGATATCCACATATGCCTTTGTTGTGATCTCGCCCATTACCATGACAAGACCTGTTGTTGTACATGTCTCACATGCAACACGGCTCATCGGATCCTGTTCCATTAAAGCGTCGAGGATCGCATCGGAGATCGCATCGCACATTTTGTCCGGATGTCCTTCTGTTACGGACTCGGAAGTAAATAATCTCTTTTCCATTGTAGCTCCTTTCAAGTTGTAGGAAGGCCGCACCTGCTCCCCGCAGTTACGGCAAAACAAAAGTCCGCTCATGCTAAGCGGACTTGACTGGTTTACGTGGTCAAATCCTCTTATTGCTCGATTTACTCGCTCAGGTTGGCACCTTCCTGCCCTCTCGCGTCTGCGATTAACAGGGGTTGCCGTGACTTCACCGGTCCTATGTACCTCCATCACTCTGAATAAGGGATATTGCGAACTTTTTTAAGTTTATTGGTAACTATTCCGTACCTTCATAGTCACGAGCAAAAATCCATTCCAGATCAGCTTCGCTGATGGGATTTTTGCTTTCTAGCCTATGTGTTCTTACGGTCAGCGCAGCATGTGCGCAGACCTACTGAATAGTTACGTTTATTATACTGTGAGCCACCCCAAAAATGACCCACGGACTGTATCTTATACGATTCATCCGGGAATGTCAAGCGGCAATCGCAAAAAAAGCCCGAAAATCCTGAGAAATCGGGAAAATTTCCCGGTATACCAGAACCTTTGGGCTTTTAAAATTCTCATCAGCCAACTCTCAGTCTGAATTTCTGCGCTTCCTTCTCGGAATCCACGCGCTCGATCACAGCACCGAGAGAGCGGAGCTTCTCTTCAAAATTCTCATAGCCGCGCTCAACATAGCCGATCTCATCCACAGTCGTGTATCCATCTGCGGCAAGGCCTGCAAGCACAAGAGCCGCGCCTGCACGAAGATCCGGCGCAACAACCTGAGCTCCTGTGAAGCTTCCGACACCGTCAACGATTGCGACACTGCCTTCCACCTTGATATTCGCACCCATGCGGGAAAGCTCATCCACGTATTTAAAGCGATTCTCAAAGATACTCTCCGTCACAACACTCGTTCCATCTGCCAGAGCAAGTGCCACCGTCATCTGCGGCTGCATATCGGTCGGGAATCCCGGGTACGGCAGAGTCTTAAAGTTCATGTGGCGCTGTTTCGGTTTTCCGACCACACGGATCTCCTCATCAAACTCTACTACTTCACATCCCATCTCCGTAAGTTTCGCGGAGATCGCTTCCAGATGTTTCGGGATCACATTCTTTACGGTGATATCACCGCGGGTAATCGCCGCCGCACACATGAAGGTTCCGGCCTCAATCTGATCCGGGATGATCGAATAATTTGTTCCGTGAAGACGTCTCACGCCTTTGATCCTGATCACATCCGTACCTGCGCCTTTGATATTCGCGCCCATGCTGTTTAAGAAGTTCGCAACATCAACGACATGCGGCTCTTTTGCAACGTTCTCAAGGATCGTCTCGCCCTCGGCCATCGTTGCCGCCATCATGATATTGATGGTTGCTCCGACAGAAACCACATCAAGGTAGATATGGCTTGCGACAAGATCGATCGCGTGGGCTACAACTGCTCCGCGGACGATCTTCACATCGGATCCCAGGGCACGGAAACCCTTTAAATGCTGGTCGATCGGACGGCTTCCGATCGTACATCCGCCCGGAAGCGGAACTTCTGCACTCTTATATTTTCCGAGAAGCGCGCCGATAAAATAATATGACGCGCGGATCTTTCTCATATGCTCATCTTCCACGGTCACGGCGTGGATATTTGCGGCATTGATCCTTACGGTATGGCGGTCGATCCGGTCAACTTTCGCTCCAAGATGACTGATCGCATCCAGGAGAGCATTGATATCGCTGACATCCGGGAGATTATCGATCACAACATCGTCATCCGTCATGATCGCCGCCGCTAAGATTCCCAGAGCCGCATTCTTCGCGCCGCTTATAGTCACTTCACCTACAAGCGGGTTTCCGCCCTTCATAATGTACTGTTCCATTACGCACCTCTATCTATATATCTAAAAAAGGACATAGCTATCCTGCATCCGTCCCAGCTCGTTTTCGTTATGATTATAACATATCTGGGAAAAATGTAAAGTTTTTCTTAAGATACTCCCCCTATACCGGTACACAGCAGATAAAATCATACCCCGCTGCGCCGAACATCTGGTTCGCCGTCTCCATGGACAGGACTTCCGTTGTCCCGCTTTCCGGATGGTACACGCGGACATGCGTCTGGTCATAGCCGGTCAGGTACATGCAGATTCCCTCTCCGGTATACGCCAGTACCGGGATATTCTGTCCCACAAAGTACAGGACCTGAACGATACTGCTGCCCGACGCATCCAGAAGGAAAGTTCCGTCTTCCATTGTCTGGTTCTTCTCAAAGGAATCCCGATAGCGCTCCAGCAGAGCGGAACCCGCGGTGAGATCCCTGATATAGAAGGCGCTCGCACGGTTTCCGCGGACCCATATGGTCCGGTCACGTCCCGCGGTCACGAATCCCATATGATCGTATGCTGCCTGCGCCGCATCGGCAAAGTCCACAAAACGTCCGAGGAATTGTCCTCGTCCATACGCATAAAACTCCGTAGTCTTACAAGCTGCCGCTGCGATCGGTTTGACTGTCGAACTGCTCTCCGCAAGCTTCGGAGATGTCTGGCGGATCTTTTTCTTTGACGCATCGACATCACGGTCAAGCTGTACAAACATGATCTGCCCTTTCTGGTCTGATGCATACCAGCCGATATCATCCGTCTTTCCCGAAAGGATCTCCGCATTGCAGACAAGCGTGTCCTCAGAATATGCTCCGAAAAATCCGTCCCGGCTGTTCACAGTCTTCATATGGATCCTGCTGTCATCCACAAACACCTCACGGATCCAGGAACCCGGCTTCTCATAATGCATGACCGACTTCATCTCCCGGTCAACGATATCGATGCTGTTCAGATAAGTCCCCATCACACGGCCGTTGGACATCAGATAGTCTCCGCTGTCCCCGGTTCCATAAATGCAGTCGTTTCCGACAAAACCAAGGATCCTCGTTACAGAACCACTCTGTCCCCCCACCTGAGTCTTGTCCCCGGTGTCGAGGTCCATGATCTGGATCGTCTGGGAATCCCAGATCCCGGTATTCTCCTGCCATGCCGCCCGGGAATGGTCCGCGCTGACCGCGAACTGCTCTTTTGTAAGTCCGGAGGCAAGTGCCACATACTCCAGACTCTTTAAGTCGATCCCATAGATCCCGTGATCCATATAGAAGTAGAAGATTCCATTCGTTCCGCGATGGGCAAGTACCGAGAGATCCTCTTTTAACTCCTCATAAGGTTCTGACGATGGAATAAAGAATTTTTCTTCCAGCGCATTCTGTCCCATATCATAATGATAGTACGCGATCCCCGTGCTTCCTTCATGTGTTCCGCGGTTCATTCTCCCGTAAACGATAAAATCGATCCCGCCGTCCTCATCGACAGCGAGGATCTCGACGCCATGCTCCGGCACATTGTCCCTGATATCATCGGACGCTGCTCCGCCGAACGCGAACACCCGCGCCCCCACGTTCTCACCGCTGTCGTAAACCCACAGTTCCCGGTCTGTCACAAATGCCGTATACTGGCCACCTGTGCTCTTTACGGCGTGAACTCCGTCACCGTTTCCGATCCCCAGAAGGATCCTCTTTCCGGAGAACAGTTCCGTGTCTCCGGTGAAAAGTTCCGTCATCGTGCGCTCGTAATCCATCATGTAGATCCTCTGGGATGACCATTTCATCGTGAAGTTTTCTGTCACTTCATAGTTTTCTGTCTTTTCACCATTTTTCGCCGTCACTCTCGACGTGATCTCCACATTCGCGAGATTGCCGGAAAGTTCCTTCAGCTTCGTGTATGCCTCTCCGGACCGCTCCACACCGAGCGATCCCCAGGTGAGCTGGGTAAATGTGTCTTTCAGTGTCACCGTCCCCAGGGATGTGCTGCCTGCGGTCGGGGATGTCTCCATATACATGGTCAGACTCTGGGCATCACTATACTTATAAGTTTTTGAAGAAAAGTCCTCCGCCAGCGACAGCATCTCATTCGCATGTCCCTGGTCCTGTTCCGTGATCCGCATATAGTACCAGGCCTCGGATCCATCAGAAAGTTCTGCACATACCCCGAGCAGATATTCCTTTCCTGCATCCAGAAGGTTCTGGATCGGAAGCTCTGTACTCAAGGCGTTCTCACTGTCCCCGTTTAATGACGTTTCAACCGATCCAATTCTCGTTCTCTCGATCAGATCCTCCGTATCGAGACTGCGGATTTCATAACGCACTCCCTGGATCTTCGTAGTCCCTGCAAACCGGATCTTTAGTTTCCGGTCCTCCGGAAGCAGGATCAGGCTGTCACGCCCTGCGGTCACGCCGCGCTCATCCGTCTGTCCGAACACGGGTGCCATCTCCCGTTCTCCCATCGTCGCATAGAGCACCGGGAATTTTGCTTTTTCCATCGCCGTGTACTCCGTGACTCCGTGCTCTTCTTTCTTCCCTACTGGGTGTACAAAATAAACCATTGCCGCCGCTACAAAAACAAGCAGCAGGATCATGACTTTCTTTCCGGTCTTCATCTCACTGTTTCCTCACTCTGTCTATCTGTCACTGCCTGTCGGCAGAATTTTTCAATTTCCGTAACTGTTCAGTACCTTCAAACCCGTGCTTTATTACAGTCAACGCAGCAAGTGCGCAGACCTGCTGAACAGTTATCAATTTTCAACTCTGTTTAAAATTCTTCTCCGGTAAATCTCATTCACAAACAGGACCTGCAGCAGATCCTGTTCTTCTGTTCCGCCCATAGTCTCCTCCGGGTGGCGTTCTCTGACTTTTAACAGTTCCCGGTATAAGAATTCCCGGTCCGGATATTCGTCATACATCGGACTCCCGGGGTATTCCAAAAGGTCACACGCCTCCTCTGCCAAAACCTGTTTTCTCTTCGCTGCTGAAGGATAGATTCCTCTCAGATAGTCCATCTCCGACCGGAGCTCATTTCCGGTCAGGACCGGTCCTGCGCTCTGTTCCTCTCTCCGATAAAGCATCCAGGGCACTTTTTTCACTTCCGGGGGGTATCCCCGGTATCTCTTCTCCATAAAAACGTTCCCGCTCCTTTGCTGATCCCTATACAGGATTATCATATGCAAAAAGGAGCGGGAAAGCTACCATCTCATTTTATGATAATTTCGATCTACAGCCGGCAATTTCATGAAGTCTGACATGTCGGCGCCGGACCGGCTAAAACAGTTTTTTCGGATAAACACCCGCATCGACCAGCTTCTGGATCGACGCGACAACTGCCGGTTTGTCCTCTTTGTAGGTCACACCAAACCATTTATCCTTTGTCTCAAGGACGCGGACTGTACCTTTTCCGTTATGAATACAGCTGTCGATCACCGCTGGGAGAAGGTATTCCGCTTTCAGATCCCCCTCTTTCACGCCGGAGAGGAATTCCGGGAATCCTTTTTCCAGTTCTTTTACGAAAGATGCCGGCAGTCCGAACATATTCATGGAAACGTGCTGGTCTTCTTTTACGATAACCGGGTTGCCATCGTGGTCAGCCGCATGCATGCCGTCTTCCGCTTTGTAGACGTCGTATGTCTCTGTGACCTTGGAGAGATATCCATTGGCATCCACCGTGCACACGCCGCGGGTCACCGGACCATTTTCACTCAATGTGTTGGAGAGGATAAAACCAGCCATACACATATCGAATGTATCCTTCGTATCATCCATCTCATTTACCATATAGTCATGGACGATCTTAAAGCCTTCTTTTCCGTAGTAGTCATCGGCATTGATGACAAGGAACGGTTCCTTGATCAGGTCTCTCGCCGCAAGGATCGCCTGACCAGTTCCCCACGGTTTTTTTCTTCCTTCCGGAACAGAAAAACCTTCCGGGAGATCATCCATCTCCTGGTACGCATACTCGACCGGAGCGATCTTCTCGATCCTGTTTCCGATGATCTCCTTGAAATCTTTCTCCAGATCTTTTCTGATGATAAAAATAATTTTATCAAAACCCGCTTCCAGAGCGTCATGGATCGAATAGTCCATAATGATCTCACCGCTCGGACCAACCGGGGCAAGCTGCTTGATTCCGCCGCCAAAACGGCTTCCAATTCCTGCTGCCATGATGACAAGAGATGTCTTTTTCATGTAACAGTCCTCCTTTATCTGATGATTCTTCTTGCACTCATTTGGAGATATCATAACACAAACACCGGAGGTTTTCAATCAAACACGCCGTTTCATACGTGTTTTCCCTGTATTTTTAAGGAATTTGTAGGTTATGGTACTCACTCGATCGCAGCTGCCCCACTGGATCATACGAAATTTTTTATTCAAAAAGTTCTTATCCGGAAAAGACAGCAATCGTAAACTCAGAGTTCAATCGTGTCGATCAACTCCTGAAGCCCATTGATAAACATGGATGTATGATAACCGTCCGCCGCTGCATGTGCAATGTTGACACAGAACGGCATCGTGAGCTGCCCATCATGTTCTGTGAATTTTCCGCAGGTGATGATCGGGAAGAGGCTCGCGGTTCTGATCTCCGTTGT
>OOCB01000961.1_pt1 | contig 42163 bp, 33 predicted proteins | sample 1671351 | NCBI WGS metagenome assembly OOCB01 (sample SAMN06348148, study PRJEB24527) | human gut metagenome | biome: human gut; feature: ankylosing spondylitis patient; material: feces | host: Homo sapiens | place: China | collected 2015-10 | reverse complement strand
AATATGAAATATTCATTTAACACCTGGGCTTTTAGTCACTTTCCATGCTGGGTACCTTCTTACCCAATTGAAGAAGTAATAAAACGTTTAGCAGAGATAGGGTATGATGCATTAGAACTGGGATGTGCACAGCCTCAGGCATGGCCATATTTTACTGATAAAGAAAAAAGAGCATCTGTGAGAAAAACATTAAAAGAAAACAATCTTCGTATTTCTTCTGTGCTTCCGGCACCAGGAGGTGGACCTGGTGGAAACATTGCTTCAGCAAATGTTTTGGAACGAGAATGGACCAAACAGTACTGGAAAGACTGTATTGATATGGGTTTAGAGATGGATGACTGTAAAACACTTCTTTGTGTATGTGGATGGTATATTTATGGAACAAGAAAGAGGGATGCATGGAAATGGGCCATGGAAAGCATCTCAGAAGTTGCAGAATATGGAGCAAAGAATGGCGTGACCCTTATGCTGGAACCAACCGCAACAGATTCCAATTTAGTAGAGTCATGCGAAGATGCCATTAATATGATGGAAGATATTGATATGGAGAATGTAAAACTTATGTTTGATACTACACATGCTTTATATCGCAATGAGGTACCATCTGATTATGTATATCTGATGAATGAAAATTTAAAACATATTCATATGGCAGACTATAACAGAAAGGCACCTGGCACAAATGGATGTGATTTTGTAGAAATTATGCAGGCTCTGAAAGATATCAATTATGATGGATATATTACTATGGAAAACGGATTTGAATCACGCTCCTCACATCCATTTGTTGTTGCTCGTCAATCACTTGAAAATTTGAAAGCAATTGAAAATAGTTTAAAATAATTGCAAATAGACAGGGGAAATGATAATGGTAAAAGTTGGTGTGATTGGGTGTGGAAAAATAGCAATTACCCGTCATCTTCCAGAGTATGCGTCTAATCCGGACGCAGAAATTGCCGGTGTTTATGACTTCAATCTGGAACGTGCGAAAGAGGTTGCAGAACAGTATCAGACAAGGGCATATGAATCAGTAGAAGAAATGTTAAATGATCCGCAGATTGAAGCTGTAAGTGTTTGTGTAAGAAATTCAGATCATAGCAAAGTGACGGTGGATGCACTGCGTGCCGGAAAACATGTTTTATGCGAAAAGCCGATGGCAGTTTCATTGGATGAGTGTAAAGAAATGGTTAAAACAGCTGAAAAAACAGGGAAAAAGCTGATGATTGGTCACAATCAGAGATTTAACCGGACTCACATGAAAACAAAAGAATTAATTCAAAGTGGTGCAATCGGAAAAGTGCTGTCATTTAAGACAACATTTGGTCATGGCGGACCGGAAACATGGACAGTTGATAAAAAAAATGTCTGGTTCTTTGATAAAAGGTTCTCTGCATTTGGAGCAATGGCAGATCTGGGAGTACATAAAACAGATTTACTCATATTTTTGCTGGAAACGAAGGTAAAAAAAGTAACAGCTGTATTAAAAACTCTGGATAAAAAAGATGCAGAAGGCAATCTGATAAATGTAGATGATAATGCGATTTGCATTTATGAGATGGAAAATGGGGCAGTAGGTACAATGACAGCAAGCTGGACCTATTATGGAGAAGAAGATAACTCAACAATTATTTATGGTTCAGAAGGCATTTTGAAAATTTATGATGATCCTAATTATTCAATTATACGAATTGGAAAAGATGGTACGAAAATATATTATGAATTGGATAAAATGCAAACAAATGATAATCAGACAAAATCAGGAATCATTGACAGTTGGGTAGCAGCTATAAAAAATGATACAGTCCCTGAGGTAAACGGTAAGGATGCACTGGATGCAATGAAAGCAATTTTTGCTGCATTGGAATCTTCTGAAAGTGGACAGACGGTGGAGATTACAGAGGAGGACTGATTATGAAGCTTGGAATTTTAACAAGTATTTTTGGTAATTATAATTTTGAGCAAGTGCTGGATATGACATCTGAATTTGGCTTGGAATGTATGGAGGTGGCTTGCTGGCCTCAGGGTGAAGGCGAAAGACGATATGCAGGTGTATGCCATATTGATTGTGAAAATTTTACAGATGAAGAAGCACATACTATCATAAATAAATGTGAAGAAAAAAAGATTTTTATTTCTGCACTTGGTTTCTATGCAAATCTAATGGATGAGAATCTTGAGAAGAGAAAAGAAAATATTCAGCATTTTATGAAGGTAATAGATGTATCTGCGAAATTGAACATAAACATGGTGACAGGTTTTTTGGGAAGAATGCAGCATAAAACACTGGAAGAAAATTTAAAGGCAGTAAAAGAAATATGGACTCCGATTATTGACTATGCAGAAAGCAAAAAAGTACGGATTGCAATTGAAAATTGTCCAATGCTGTTTACACAAGATGAATGGCCAGGTGGACAAAATATTATGACCAGTCCGGATAACTGGAGAAAAATATTTGAAATTCTTGACAGTGATTATTTTGGCATTAACTATGATCCGTCACATTTTGTCTGGCAGCAAATGGATTACATTAGACCTTTATATGAATTTAAAGAAAAAATATTTCATGTTCATTTCAAAGACATTAAATTACTTCATGATAAAATGCAAGATGTAGGGATTATGGCCACACCATTACAGTTTATGGTTCCGAAACTGCCAGGACTGGGAGATGTAAATTGGAACAAATTTGTTTCAGCATTAACAGACATCGGCTTTGATGGACCTGCCTGTATAGAGATAGAGGATAAGAGTTTTGAAAAAACAGACGAGAAGATTAAACAGGCTGTGGCTCAGGCAACCAGGTACATGAAAAATTTTGTTTGACTTTTTGAATAACAGGCAATATAATTACAACAAACGAGTAGCAAGTAAGCGTAAATCCAGTTTACCGGCTGCTCGTTTTTCTTTTGTTAAAATATAATATTCGTCATGAAAAAAAGTGTGTAGCCTGTCAGCGTAAGTCCAGCTTATAAGACAGGGTGTGCACTTTTTTTGTGCAGAAAAGAGAGGAGTTAAAACACAATGGCGGAAAGCAACAAGATGAAGGATATGCCGGTGAATAAGCTGATGATCCAGATGGGGATTCCGATGATCTTATCCATGGCATTGCAGGCAGTCTATAACATTGTAGACAGTGCATTTGTAGGAAATATGAGAGTGGGCAGTGAAGCGGCATTAAATGCTTTGACCCTGGTATTTCCGGTTCAGATGCTTATGGTGGCAGTTGGAATCGGAACCGGTGTCGGAACGAATGCACTTCTTGCAAGGACACTTGGACAGTGTAATAGTAAAAAAGCTGCAAAAGTAGCAGGTAACAGTCTGTTCCTGGGCGTGATCATTTATGTGGTCTGTTTATTGTTTGGTATCTTTGGAGTGAGAGCATACATTTCATCACAGACAGTAGATCCTGAAGTACTTGAGATGGGAGTCAGCTATCTGCGGATATGCTGTGTGATTTCTTTTGGTATTATCTTCTTTTCTTTATTTGAAAAGCTGCTTCAGGCAACAGGTCGTTCTCTTTATTCTACGATTGGTCAGGTAGTCGGTGCGGTTGTAAATATTATCCTTGATCCGATCATGATCTATGGTATTGGACCCTGCCCTGAAATGGGCGTGAAGGGTGCAGCCTACGCAACCGTAATTGGTCAGGTAGCATCAGCAGTTTTATTATTCATTTTCCATATGAAATTGAATAAAGAATTTGAGCATGGGGCGAAATACATGAAACCAGATGGCAGAATTATCAAGGAAATTTATGCAATCGGACTTCCGGCAATTATCGCTCAGGCTCTGATGTCTATTATGGTTTATGTGATGAACCTGATCCTGAAGTTCAATCCATCAGCACAGACAGCATATGGCCTGTTCTATAAGGTACAGCAGTTTGTTCTCTTCCTTGCATTTGGTCTGCGAGATGCAATCACCCCGATCATTGCGTTTTCTTATGGAATGAGAAGCAAAAAGAGAATCCAGGATGGAATCAAATATGGTCTGATTTATACAATTGTATTAATGATTCTGGGAATTGCAATCACAGAGATTTTCCCTGGAGCATTTGCCACTTTGTTTAATGCGGGACAGTCAAGAGAATATTTTATCAGTGCGATGAAAGTAATCTCAGTAAGCTTTTTGTTTGCCGGAATCAATGTTGCTTATCAGGGCATTTATCAGGCAGTGGATGGAGGTATGGAATCGCTGGTTATTTCACTTTTGAGACAGCTTGTGATTATTTTACCATTGGCGGGAATTTTTTCTATATTTGTCAGAAATGGTCAGATGGGAGTTTCGCTAATTTGGTGGGCATTTCCGATTACTGAAATAATTTCATGCTTTGTAGGATATGTGTTCTTAAAGAGAATCAGAAAAAATAAGGTTAATGTTTTGCGTTAAGGAGGACTCAGAGATGGCAAAAAGAATCATTACGATCAGCAGAGAATTCGGAAGTGGTGGACGCTTTATCGGAGAAGAGGTCGCAAAGAAACTGGGAATCGCTTATTATGATAAAAATATTATCAATGAGATTGCAGAAAAATCTGGTTTATCTCCGGAATATATTCAGGAAAAAGCAGAATTATCTCCGAAAAAAGGTCTGTTTGGATATGCATTTGCCGGACGTGACATCACTGGAAAATCAGTAGAAGATATGGCATATGAGGCACAAAGAAAGGTTATTTTAGATCTGGTTGAGAAAGAGCCTTGTGTTATCATTGGAAGAAATGCGGACTATATTCTGAAAGAGCGTGACGATGTGCTGAATGTATTTATTCATGGAAATATGTCGGAAAAAATACAGCGTATCACTCGTTTATACAATGTAGAAGAGAAGGTAGCTGTCAAAATGATGGAAGACACCGATAAAAGACGTATGACAAATTATAATTTTTATACGGATCAGAAATGGGGAAAAGCCAGCAATTATACATTGTGTCTGAACAGTTCACAGCTTGGATATGACAGATGTGAGAAGATAATAGTGGAATGCAGATAGCTATTCAGAAGGTAGTACCTCGTAACTGTGAGGTTACTGAACAGTTACGAATCCAGTAAATGACGGAGGCATGGGTCATAGAAATATGGTCCACGTCTTTTCTTTTGCTCTGAAAGGAAGTGATGAACAAGAAGCTTCTGAAGTATTATATGGAAACAGAACCGGAGAGTACTGCAAAGAAATATATCTTTCTGGTGGACAATCAGGATATTGCGATGAATATTGTGCTGTCCGATTATCAGGCAGTTTACCTGGGGCAGCAAGAAGAGGAAGGTTATTACAGTATAGATGGATTTGTAGGTGAAATGCCACAGAATTTGGAAGATAAATCGGATGCTTTCTACCGGCGGTTCCTTGTTTTGGATGTATGCCGATTATTCCAGGTGGTGGATATACTGTGGTTTCTCCATCAGAGGGCGAGATTGTAGCAAAGAAATTCTATGAGATGGGATAGCAGACAGCAGTTGTAACTTATACAACCAATCTGTTGCAGATGATTCCATTAAAAATGCAGCCAATGCAGGATCTGATGCGTGTAATCCGTTATACTAGAAAACATGCCGAAAACGTGCAGGATATTTTTTTCACCATTTTGCATGGCTTGTAGCGTTCACAAATTCTTCACAAAATAATTAGCACTCACCTCTTGACAGTGCTAATAATAAGTGTTATATTACAGCTAGAACAAAGGAAGGGGAACAAAAAGAGAACAAAGAAATAAGTTCTATGAGATTCCTGATAACCTAAGTTCCAAAGAAACAAGGTAAAGATGCATAACTGAGAGTCCATCACATGTAGATGGACGGTATAGAAAAGGAGAGATGACTTATGTTGATGCCTAGTATTTTTGGAGAAAATTTATTTGATGACTTTTTTGGAGATTTTCCATTTTATTATGATGACAGAGCAATGAAAGATACAGAGAAGAAACTTTACGGACGCAGAGCCAGCCATATAATGAAAACCGATATCAAGGAAACTGATAAAGGCTATGAACTGGTCGTAGATCTTCCGGGATTTACCAAAGATGAAGTAAAGGCTGACCTGGAGAATGGTTATCTGACTATCAGTGCAGAGAAAGGCCTGGATAAAGATGAGCAGGAGAAAGAAACCGGACGTTATATCCGTAAGGAACGTTACGCAGGTGCCTGCAGCCGTAGCTTCTATGTAGGTAAAGAAGTTGAGAAAGAAGACATTAAAGCAGAATTCAAACATGGTATCCTCACATTATTTGTACCAAAGAAAGAAGCAAAACCAGCAGTAGAACAGAAGAAAACAATTGCCATTGAAGGCTGATGAATAAATATTCTGACTGACCCGTTAAGGGTCGGCCAGAGATTAAAAACAGATATAAAAATAAAAGCTTACACTAAAAGATTGAAGATAAAAGGTTGAAAAAGCCTGTAAAGATAGATTTGGAAAGTAAATCTGGTGAACAGATTTGACATATATAAAATATATTAGAAAAGGAGATATGACTTATGTTAATGCCTAGTATTTTTGGAGAAAATTTATTTGATGACTTTTTTGGAGATTTCCCATTCTATTATGATGACAGAGCAATGAAAGATGCAGAGAAGAAACTTTATGGACATAAAGCAAATCATGTAATGAAAACTGATATCAAGGAAATGAATAACGGATACGAACTGGTTGTAGATCTTCCAGGATTTAAGAAAGATGAAGTTCATGCAGCACTTGAAAATGGTTATCTGACCATCAGTGCAGAGAAAGGCCTGGATAAAGACGAGAAAGAAAAAGAGACAGGACGTTATATCCGCAGAGAACGTTATGCAGGTGCCTGCAGTCGTAGCTTCTATGTAGGTAAGGAAGTACATCAGGACGACATCAAAGCAGAATTCAAACATGGTATCCTGACATTATTTGTTCCGAAGAAAGAAGCAAAGCCAGCAGTGGAACAGAAGCACAGCATCTCCATTGAAGGATAATAGATGTTAAGTTACAGCAACGGGAGGTCAAATCTTTTGGCTTCCCGTTGTTTGCATAATGAGGATTGCAGAAATATGAAGTCAGGAATGATTGCGTTAGAATGTGTTTATGAGGGAAGGTGATGATATTGAAAAGAGATTACTATGAAGTTCTTGGCGTGAACAAAAACGCAGATGCAGCAACGATTAAGAAAGCATACAGAAAACTGGCAAAGAAATATCATCCGGACAGTAATGAGGGAAATGCTTCGGCAGCAGAGCATTTTAAGGAAGTAAATGAAGCCTATGATGTTCTGAGTGATGAGAAGAAACGTAAACTGTATGATCAGTTTGGCCACGCTGCTTTTGAAGAAGGTGCCGGTAATTATGGAAACGCACAGGGAAGTCCTTTTGGCAGTGGCTTTGGCGGAGCACAGGGCAATCCATTTGGCAGCGGTTTCCATGGCTCGTACAGTGATGGCAATGGTTATCATGAATATCATTTTGAAAATGGCGAAGATATGGATGATATCCTGAAGAACATCTTTGGTGGTGGATTTAAGAAGAGTAAATCATCAGGTGGTTTTGGAAGCAGTGGCTTCGGTGGCAGTGGTTTTCACGGAAGCGGTTTTGGCGGATTCGGAAGTAATGGAACTGATGGTTTCGGCAGTGGCTTTGGTACGGGCGGAAGTGATTTCCGCAGTCAGGGCTTTGGTGGTTCTTACAGCAGTAAAGGTGAGGATCTTCATGCAGAGGTTACTGTCAGCTTTGATGAAGCAGCTTTTGGCGGTAAGAAGGTTATCCGCCTGCAGAGCAGCAACGGTGGCGTCCAGAATTACGAAATCAATATTCCGGCAGGTATTGAATCCGGTAAATCTATCAGACTTAAAGGAAAAGGATATCCGGGAGTCGGCGGAGGTGAAGCCGGTGATTTGCTTCTGAAAGTAAATGTTCAGGATAAACCTGGATATAAACGGGAAGGCAGAGATATTTACACAACTGTAAATATCTCATTTACAACAGCAGTATTTGGCGGTGAGGCGAAGGTTCACACTATTTACGGTGATGTTCTCTGTAACATTAAACCAGGTACTCAGTCCGGAACGAAGATACGTCTGAGAGGCAAAGGTATCGTTGCAATGAATAATCCGTCGGTACACGGTGATGAATATGCAACTGTACAGATTGAAGTTCCGACAAATCTGACACCGGAAGCAAGACGGAAACTGAAAGAATTTGAGCAGGAATGTAATGGAAGCCGCAGAAGCCGTGGATTTGGCAGCGGGAGTGCGGCGTGAAGAGTAATCAGAAATATTTTTGAGAATATAGTGAAGCAATTTTGCAGGGAAACGAAAAGGATACATGCACAGTAACATTACCGTGTATGTATCCTTTTAGCATAATAGGGAAAAATATTCTATGAGCTTTTTCTGATATAGAATATTGTTTATCTGGGTTCTTTTCCATCACGGAAGAGCATCATCATTTCCTTGGTCAGGCTGATATTATTGCCCTGATCCGGGATTTTGTCACGTTCTACCCACTGTGCCATGGAGAGCTCTTCATGGTCAACGGTCAGGGTATCATCGCCGTCCACATCACAGAAGAATCCAAAAAGCAAGGTACTGCTGAAGGACCATGGCTGGCTTTTGTAATAGCGGAGATTCTTTACCTTAAGGCCAACTTCCTCCATTACTTCTCTGTGAACAGTTTCTTCAATGGTTTCTCCGATTTCTGCAAAGCCTGCGATAAGGGCGTAACGCTTAAATCTGCGGCCCTCATATTTGGAAAGAATGATTTTATCTCCGTTTGTGATTCCTACGATTACTGCAGGACACAGGACAGGGTACTCCTGATTGCCGCAGGAAGGGCATTCCATCATACGTTCTTTTTGGCTGTGCAGCATTGGTTTTCCACAGCAGCCGCAGAACCGGCGCTTGCTGTACCACTGGAAAAGCTGATGTCCTGTAACTCCTGCAAATGCCAGATGCTGTGGCCGGGCTGTCCGAAGATTTCGTATATCCTGGAATTCGTAATCTGGAAGAAGAGTGGTATCCAATTCCGGGATCAGATAGAAACGCTGATCATCGATAGAAAACAGATAAATATACTTGCTGTAGAGATCTGAAACTTTTTCCTCCAGATCCTGAAAACGTGGAAAATAAATATCTGCTTCCCGTTCCTGATGTGGAAGAAGAATACTGCCTTTTTCGTAGGCAAGGATAAAACTGTTCTTATCCGGGGCAGAAGATTTGTATTCGTTGTGATAAGTATGTGGTGCGATGTCCTGAATCATATTGTAGATATCCTTTTCTTTATTTTGTTATAAAATAATTTCATAAGATTCTGATAAGATTATTTGTGAGTGTAGTTATAAATTCTTTATGGTTTATCAGAAAAATATAAGAAGATAATGAGTGGCAAAATAATACAGATTCATTATCTGTTCATAGTATATTCTTGGAGTTTTGTAAAAGCAAGCAATAAATATTTATTCTGAAAAAAGACAATATGTCAGATAATTTAATAATAATACAAAGAAAATTCATAGGTATACAAAAAAAACTAGATAGTTTATAATAGAATTTCAGAAGGATTAATGTTAATATATGCGGAAATAGACAGGGAGGAAGAAGATTGAAGGTATTAATAGCAGATGATGAAATAAAGGTATGTCGGCTGATCCAGCACCTTGTAGATTGGGATGCCCTGGAAATGGATATTGTTGGTTTTGCAAATGATGGAAAAACTGCTTATGAAAGTATTTGTGAAAAGAAACCGGATATTGTGATTACAGATATACGTATGCCGGTGTATGATGGACTTGAACTGATACGCAGGGCAAAAGAAGTGAATCCGGAGATTAATTTCATAGTAATCAGCGGTTACAGTCAGTTTGAATATGCACAGCAGGCAATCAAGTATGGGGTAAAAGACTACCTGCTGAAACCATTAAAAAAGAGAGAACTGGAAAACTCATTAACTGAAATTAAAGAATCACATGAATCTCTGATTAAGAGTACCAGAATCAGAAACGAAATGGAATCTATCATTGAAGCATCCAGAGAACATATACGGGAGAATTTTCTTATGAAAACGCTCCAAAACTCAGCAACTAATCCGCTAAAAGCAGATATGAGTTTGGAACAGTTGAATGAACAGTATGGTTGTAAATTTCATAAAGGATTTTTTACAGCAGTCAGAGTCAGGCCATTTTTCTCAAAAAATTCGGACAAATCTGCCGGTGACAGTGAAGAATTTGTAATGAACAAAATTCATCAGATGGTAAAAGAAAAATTGGAGATATACTGCGAAACTTATATGTCTACAGTATATCAGGATGAAATCGTATGCATTTTAAATACAGTGGATAAAGAGATTGAACCAGTCAGAAAAAAGCTAAAACATTTGATAGTTAATGTATCTAATTTGAAAACTGTATTTCCTGATATCAGAATAAGGATCGGACAGGGAAATACACATAGTTCTTATATGGGAATCACGGATAGTTTCCGAGAGGCAGAACTGGCGATCATGAATCGAATGGGCGAAAATGAAGATACATATATCTGCTACAGTGAAGACAGTAAAAGTGGAAAAACTAAAGAAGAAATTTTTGACAGTGGTCTGCGAAATGAAATTCTGACCTATCAGGAAAGACTGGATATTGAAGGAACCCTCCGCCTTGTTGACAAGGTTGGAGAGAAATTGAAGCCATTTAAGTATGACGGAAAACTGGTTTATGAAGTTTTTGGTGAATTAGTTGAAACATTGCGGTTTGGTATGAAATATTCTCGTGAAGGCAGAAATCTTTTTCTGATTGAAGATTATAAAAAACAGTACAGAAGGATATGGGATTATGATGAACTCTTTCAGTGGATCAAATCGGATCTGTCCCGGGTGCATCAGGTTTATATGAAGAATATTCAGGATGAAGAGAGTAAACCGATACGTGATGCAAAGAAATATATCCATGATAATTTCAACAAACATATCAGTCTGGAGAATGTCAGTGAGTATATTGGATTTAATGCTGCCTATTTTTCTACACTGTTTAAGAAAGAAACAGGAAAAAATTTCCTTGAGTATGTGACAGAGCTTCGTATCCAAAATGCAAAGAACTATCTCATACAGACTAATTATGACATTGCGGAAGTAGCATCTGCAGTAGGATATAATGATCTGAAATATTTTTCTAAATTGTTTAAGAAGACAACAGGATTGAATCCTTCAGAATTTAGAAAGTTATATAGTTAATCAAAATGTGCAGGTGCAAAAACTATGAAAAAAAGAAATATATTTAGCAGACAGGCAGTTAATTTTTTGTGGGTTCTTCTGGGATTAGGGGCAGGTCTTCAGTTTATAGAAGTTATATGGGCTGCATCGAAAGGATATCTGGGATTCTTTTCTATGATGGTGGTTATTGTGACAGAGATGGTTATGACAGGAAGCATTTATGTGATTATTTATAAGTTTCTGATAAAACCATGTAATGAGACCAGAAAATTATTCAAACATTTTATACAGAGTGGAAGTTTTCAGGAACTGATTGATCAGGATTATCAGATTTTTCCAGAGCAGAATGAAGTAATGCAGAAGCTGGATTCCATATTGGATAAAAAGAACATTATTGAGTTATCGACAAAACATGCAGAACTTCTTGCACTGCAGAATCAGATCAATCCTCATTTTCTGTATAATACGCTGGAAGCAATACGAGGAGATGCGCTATGTGAAGGAATTGATAGTATTGCTGATACGACGGAAGCATTGTCTACATTTTTCAGATATACCATCACGGATACAGGAAATCTGGTTTCAGTAGAAGATGAACTGGAGAATGTAGAGAATTATTTTAAAATACAGCAGTATCGTTTTGGAGATAAACTGGATATGAGAGTTAATTTTCCGGATGACTATGCAAGGATCCTGGAATGTAAACTCCCTAAACTTACTTTGCAACCTGTAGTTGAAAATGCAATTTTCCATGGTCTGGAAGCGAAAGCAGAAGGTGGAGTTATCACCATTTCACTGGAGATGACAGAGAAGAAACTTCTGATCAATATTCATGATGACGGAATTGGAATTGACGAAGAAGAGCTTATAAAGATCAACCAGAGACTGGAGATAACTTCAGGGCCGCTGACAGAAGAGAAGCGTAAACGTGGAGGTATTGCTCTGCCGAATGTATCCAGGCGTATTAAGCTGTTATTTGGGGATGAATATGGAATACATATTTATAGTATTCCTAATCTTGGAACAGAAGTCAGGATATCGGTACCGATCATTACAAACAGGGAGCAGAGAAATCAGTGAAAAGAGAATTACTGAATATAGAAGGCGGAAAGATAAAAAAAGGGAATAATGTTATATTTGATGATCTGTCTCTGGAACTGTTTCAGGGAGAAATAACAGGAATCGTATTCGATGATATTCTGGAACAGAAGCTCTTTATTGATATGCTGCTTGGAGATATTTTACTTTATTCAGGAAAGATTTTTGTAAATGAGGAAAGGAAAGCTTATGAAGAAGCTGCCAGATTGTTAAAACAGCAGGTGGCGGTGATTGGTTCTAAAAGTAAATTACTGCCTTCTATTACGATAGAAGATAATATATTTCTTTTTTCAGACAGAAAACTGTTTCTGGATCAGAAAGAGTATAGAGAACGTTTCCAGAAGTTAAGGACGGAACTGAACATTTCGGATGATATGCCTCATAAAGTCAGAAATTTATCTGCCAAGGAAAAGGTTATTATAGAATTACTTAAAGCCTATGAGGAAAGAAAGAAAATTGTGATTCTGGATGAGATTACCAGCCTTTTATCAGAAAAGGATCTGGGAGAAGTGTTTTCTCTTATTGACAAAATGAAATCCCAGATGTCATTTCTGGTTACAGTAGGATTTGAAGATTTTATTATGGAATGGATGGAATCTATTGCAGTTGTTCAAAATGGAAGAACTACATTTGTATCTGGGATTTCTCAGTTAAACTGTAAGTTGAGTAAAGTTCTGAAAGCTCTGATATATGAAAATAAGGCAGAAACATTTGGAGCCTATGGGCAGAAAGTAATAAATGGGCAGAACAATGTATTAGAAGTAAGAGATGTAAGTACCTGTTATCTGAAGAATCTTAATTTTACATTGTGTTCCGGAGAGCTGCTTAAGATTTATTATTCAGATGAAAAAAGCAAGAGCAGTTTCTGGGAAATGTTTTCGGGAGAAGAGAGCATTGAAGAAGGACAGATTTATATTTCTGAGAAATTGTATAAGGTATCAAATATGAGCCAGGCAGTACGTGAGGGCGTAGGGTTTATAACAGAAGCACCGTATAGGAGCATGATCCTGGATAATATGAGTGCAACGGAAAATGTGAGTGTGCCGCTGCATGAAAAGGTAAGAGGATTCTGGTTTGCGAAAAAGTATACCAGAAGTGTAAGTGATTTCCTTCAGAACGATGAGCTGAATAAGAAGAAACTGAAAAATATTGGAAATGCAGAACTACAGAAGCTGGCCTATGAAAAATGGCTGGTGTATCAGCCCAAGATTGTGATCATTGAGAATCCATTTACAGATATGGATATTAATATGAGGGAAATTACAAGAAAGATGATCGGAGCATTGCAGAAAAGAGGAATCGGAGTAATTCTTCTTACTGCTAACTTTGCAATTATGAATAAAATCAAGGGAGAATCCATGTTTATTAAGCACGGTGTGCTGACAAGAGAAGAATGGTAAAGTAAAAAAAAGACGAATGTGCAATAATGATAAAAATTTTGGATAATTCGTCTTTTTTTTATACAAAAATAAGAAACAAAAGAATGTCCCCCTTAATCTAAATATCAAAAGTTGAAAAAATAGGACCTCAAAGTTAATATGAGTATACAAAATAACAAACGCGTAAAATAAACTAATGGGAGGGTTTACAAATGAAGAAAAAGTTATTAAGTGTCTTAATGGCAGCAGTAATGGTAGCCGGTGTTGGCGGCGTAGGTGCAGCACAGGTAAAGGCTGATGATGAGAAGATTCTTGGCGCAGGTATTTATTCAGCTTCTGATAACTTCAACTCTTATATTGGAAAAGCGATTACAAATGCATGCGATGGAATCTTTAAAACAAACATCGAAGATGGACAGAATGACCAGTCCACACAGAACAATCAGGTTGATACAATGCTGGCTAAAGGAGCTTCTGTAGTTGCAGTTTCTGTATGTGATGTAACAGCAGCTCCGACACTGATCCAGAAATGTAAAGACGCAGGAAATGTTCCGATCATTTTCTTCAACAAAGAGATAACAGATTACGATGTAATTAATTCTTATGAAAATGCTTATCAGGTAACATCTACAGGTGGAGATTATGGTGCATCTATTCAGGCACAGATGGTAATCGACTACTGGAAAGAACATCCGGAAATGGATAAAAACGGTGATGGAAAATTACAGCTTGTATATCTGATGGGTGACCCGGGACATACAGCATCCCAGCCGAGATGTGATTATCTCAAGAGCACGATCGAAGATGCAGGAATTGAGATTGACCTTCTTGCAGAAGATACAGGAATGTGGGTAACAGCAACTGCAAAAGAAAAAATGGATGCATGGGTATCTAAATACGGTGACGAAATTGAATGCTGCGTAGCAGGAAACGATGCAATGGCACTTGGTGCTTTATCAGCAGTAGAAGCAGCCGGATTTAATACAGATGGAGAAGAAAGCAGCAAATACATTCCGATTTATGGAATTGATGCTCTTCCTGAAATTCTTTCCAAGATTGAAAGCGGTGAGATCACAGGTTCCGTATTACAGGATGCTAAGACTCAGGGACAGACAATTGTAAAAATGGCAGAGAACCTTACAAGTGGTAAAGACGCTGTGGATGGAATCGAAGGTGTAGAAACGGAAGAAGAAGCAAAAGCTGTACGAGTTCCATATCAGGCAATCACCAAAGATAATCTTGATTTAGCAAAGTCAACTTATGAATAAAAAATAACTGATTTTACAGGCAGGCATTCGTTTTAAACGGATGCCTGTAATAAAAAAGAGGGAAAGGATTTTAAAATGGGAACAGAATATATATTGGAATTAAAGCATATTTCAAAATCGTTTCCTGGTGTAAAAGCACTTGACGATGTAACGTTATGTGTACGTCCTGGAACAGTGCATTCTCTTATGGGAGAAAATGGTGCAGGTAAATCCACATTAATGAAATGTCTGTTCGGTATTTATTCATTTGATGAGGGCGAAATCATTCTGGATGGCAAAAACATTAAATTTTCCAGCCCATCAGAAGCATTACAGAATCATGTATCCATGGTGCATCAGGAACTGAACCAGGTATTAAATCAGACAGTTATGGAAAATATGTGGCTTGGAAGATTTCCAATGAAGCATGGTCTGGTAGATGACCAGAAAATGTATGAAGACACAAAAGCGATTTTCGATGATTTGGATATTCAGGTAAATCCGAAGGTTAAGATAGGAACCCTGAAAGTTTCACAAAAACAGATGATAGAGATTGCAAAAGCAGTTTCGTATAACTCAAAAGTAATTGTAATGGATGAACCGACTTCATCGCTTACAGAGAAAGAAGTAGAGCATCTTTTTAAGATTATAGAAAAGCTTAAGAAAAAGAATACCAGTATTATTTATATATCACATAAAATGGAAGAAATTTTGCGTATTTCTGATGATGTAACAGTCATGAGAGATGGCAGGTGGATTGATACAAAACCTGCCAGTGAGTTGACCATTGATAAGATCATCAAAATGATGGTTGGACGAGAATTAAAAGACCGCTATCCGGAAAAGAAAGCCAAGATAGGTGATGTATTAATGGAAGTAAAAGACCTCGGTACATTAAATCCAGGATTTGAGGGCGTTAATTTTCAATTACATAAGGGAGAAATCCTTGGAATCGCCGGATTAGTAGGATCTAAGAGAACGGAAATCCTTGAAACATTATTTGGCATAAGAATGAAAGGCAAAGGTCAGATACTGGTAAAAGGAAAAGAAGTTCAGAACAGAAGTCCAAAAGAGGCAATGGCGAATGGATTTGCAATGCTGACAGAGGAACGAAGATCGGATGGTATTTTTGGAGGTTTGAGTGTTGGATTTAATATGACAATTTCCAATTTACCGAAATATCAGAAGACGGGACTTTTAAACGGAGAAAAAATGAAAGCAGATATTACCAAAATGATAAATGCCATGAAAGTAAAAACTCCGTCAATGAAGTCCAAGATCGCGAACCTTTCAGGAGGAAATCAGCAGAAAGTAATTCTGGGCAGATGGTTGCTGACAGACCCTGATATCCTGCTCTTGGATGAGCCTACCAGGGGTATTGACGTAGGTGCTAAATTTGAAATCTATCAGCTGATCAACCAGCTGGCTGAGCAAGGAAAAGGAATTATCGTAGTAAGCTCAGAAATGCCGGAACTGTTCGGAATTTCCGACAGGATTCTGGTTATGAGCAATGGACATCAATCAGCTATATTTGATTCAAAAGAAGTAGGACAGGTAGATGTTATGCAGGCAGCGGCCCGATTTATCTGATCTTTCAATACGAACTCAGGAGGGGATTCTGGTGAAAAATTCAAAGAACATTTCAATTAAAGAACTTATTGCTGAAAAAGCAATTTATCTGGTTTTTATTATCCTGTTAGTTGCAATTGTGGTAGTAGAACCAAGATTCTTATCATTCAATAACTTTAAAAATATTTTTGCGCAGTCATCAACTAAGATTATTATTGCATTAGCAGCCGGAATGGTACTGGTAGTGCAGGGCGTTGACCTTTCCACAGGACGTATGATCGGTCTGGCAGCAGTTATCTTCGCATCTTTAGTTCAGAATCCGGACTATGCATACAGAATGTATCCGAATTTAAAAGAGCTTCCGCTGATCGTTCCATTATTACTGGTACTGGCAATCTGTCTTGTACTTGGTGGAATATCCGGTGTGCTTGTTGCAGTATTTAAAGTACCGCCGTTTATCGCAACGCTTGGTATGCAGTTGATCTTATATGGTGCATCTTCTATTTATTTTGACCGTCCGCCATATGGTGCACAGCCAATTGGTGGTATTGATTCAAAAGTAACTCAGATTGCAATTGGTTCCATTGGAATCGGAGACTTCCAGATTCCGTATCTGATCATCATTGCCGCAGCAGTATGTGTAGTTATGTGGATCGTATGGAATAAAACAAAATTTGGTAAATATATGTTTGCAGTAGGTGGTAACCCGGAAGCTGCAAAAGTATCAGGTGTAAATGTTATAAAGACACAGATTATGGTTTACGCAATTGCAGGTATGATGTATGCATTTGCAGCAGCCCTGGAAGTAGGACGTATCGGAAGTGCTTCCAATACAACCGGTAACGGATATGAAATGGATGCAGTTGCTGCCTGTGTAATCGGCGGTGTATCTCTTTCAGGTGGTGTTGGTAGTGTAGGCGGTATCGTAATTGGTGTTCTGATGTTCACAGTTATCAATTATGGCCTTGCATTCATCGGTGTAAACATGTACTGGCAGTATATCGTAAAAGGTCTGATCATTCTTCTTGCTGTTATTATTGACATGAGAAAATATGCAAAGAGAAAATAAAAATAAACATCAGACAAGTGCAATTATGAAAGGAGAAGTAAAGGATGAGGGATGTAGTAAAAAGAACAAAACTGACAGAAAATTGTTCAAAAAAAACAATAAAGAAATATGTAGATGAAGTGATCCGGGAACTCACACTGGATGAGAAGATCGGTGTAATGTCGGGCCAGGTTACAGAGAAGAAATTACTGGATGATCTGTTCCTGATCGAACACTATAATGTAAAGCCATATCCGACAAAGGCAGTAGAACGTCTGGGAATTCCGAATATCCGTTTCGTAGACGGACCAAGAGGTGTTGTTGCCGGATCTGCCACCTGCTTTCCTGTTTCTATGGCAAGAGGTGCCAGCTTTGACCGTGATTTGGAAGAGAAGATTGGAGAAGTGATCGGTGCAGAGGTTCGTGCAGTGGGCGGAAACTATTACGGCGGTGTGTGCATCAATCTTCCAAGAAATCCACGCTGGGGCCGTGCGCAGGAGTGCTACGGAGAAGATACCTATCATCTGGGAGAAATGGGGGCAGCTCTGACGAGAGGTGTTCAGAGCCAGAATGTTATGGCGTGCATTAAACATTTCGCAATGAACAGTATTGAAAATGCGAGATTTAAAGCTGATGTGCATGCAGATAAGAGAACACTTTTTGAAGTATATCTTCCTCACTTCAAGAGATGTATTGAAGAAGGCGCGGCTTCTGTAATGGGAGCATACAATAAAGTTTATGGAGAACAGGCATCTGAGAGTAAATATCTGTTAAAAGATATCCTCAGAGATAAATGGGGATTCGAGGGATTTACTTTATCTGATTTCCTCTGGGCTGTAAAAGATGGTCCAAAGGCAGTAAAGAGTGGAATGAATGTTGAAATGCCATGTATCTGCCATTATGCAGAACAGATCCCTAAAGCAATTGAAGACGGAACTCTTGCTATGGAAGATGTAGATGAAGCAGTTGGTTACATTCTTCGTACTGTACTCTATTATGAGACAAGAAAAGATCCGCAGGAATATACAGAAGATATTCTTGCATGCCCGGAACATATAGCAGTAGCAAAGAGAGCAGCAGAAGAATCGATGGTACTTCTGAAGAATGAAAATCATGTACTTCCGCTTGATAAAGAGAAAACAGAGAAGATTGTAGTTCTTGGAGTACTGGGAGATACAGAAAATATCGGCGACCATGGTTCCAGTAAGGTTCATCCATATTATACGGTTACGCCATTTAAAGGCCTGATGAAAAAAATGCCGAAAGCACAGATCCTTTATAATGACGGAAGTGATCTGGAACGTGCAAAAAAACTTGCAGCAGATGCTGATGCAGTAGTGATCGTTGCCGGTTATATCCATAGCGATGAAGGAGAATATCTGGCTGACAGAAGTGATATTGCCGGAATGGGCGGAGACAGAGCAAGCATGAGACTTCATCAGAGAGATATCGATCTGATTCATGGTGTAAAGGGTGTGAATCCGAATACTGTCGTTTCCATTATCGGAAGCAGTGCGATCCTGATCGATGAGTGGGAAAAAGATGTTCCTGCAATTATCTTCTCCTTCTACAGTGGAATGGAAGGCGGGAATGTACTGGCAGATATTCTGTTCGGTGATGTTTGCCCAAGCGGTAAACTTCCATATACAGTAGCACTTTCCGAAGACAGCTATCCTGATTTTGATCCTGACTGCACATATGCAGAGTATGAATACTATCATGGCTACTGCAAGATGGATAAAGAAAACATTCCTGTTCTGTATCCGTTTGGCTATGGTTTATCCTATACAACATTTGACATCAGCGAGCCGACAGTTGAAGTATTTGATAAAACAGCAAAGATTTCTGTTAATGTAAAGAATACAGGAGATGTAAAAGGCGCAGAAGTTGTACAGCTTTATATCGGATGTGAGGGAAGTGCTGTAGATCGTCCGGTTAAAATCTTGAAAGATTTCGCGAGAGTAGAATTAATGCCGGGAGAAGAAAAGAAAGTTTCTCTTCAGGTAAGTTCGAAGGATATGGCTTATTATTCAGAAGAAAAAGATGATTTTGTAGAAGAGGATATTACATATATTGCATATACAGGTGATTGCAGCTGTAAAGAAGCATTAAAATCCGTGAAATTTGAATTTGGAAAATAACAGGGAGAAAATACTATGAGAATTGGTGCGGATTATTATCCAGAACATTGGGAAAAAGAGCGTTGGAAAACAGATGCAGAGATGATGGTCAAAGCAAATATCAAAGTAATCAGAATTGGTGAATTTGCATGGAGCCTTTATGAGCCTGAAGAAGGAAAATACGAATTTGACTGGATGGATGAGGCACTGGATTTTTTCGGAAAGTACGGAATCAAGGTAGTAATGTGTACACCTTCAGCTACCCCTCCCAAATGGATGATAGATAAGTATCCAGATATTCTTCAGAATGATATTCATGGAAATCCGAAGCTCTTCGGAACAAGAAAGCATTACTGCTTTAACAGTGAGACATACAGAGAAAAAACAAAAAAATTAAATACCCTTATTGCAAAGAGATATGCAAAACATCCTGCAATTGAAGCATGGCAGGTAGATAATGAACTGGGATGGTCAAATACAACCAGATGTTATTGTAAGTCTTGCGAGAACCGTTTCCGTAGCTGGCTGAAAGAGAAATATGGTACGATTGATAATCTGAATAAAACGTATGGAACTACTTTCTGGAGTCAGACATACAGAAGTTTTGAGGAGCTGAACATTCCGAAGGCGGGTGCATGCTATGATACTTGTCACGATACACAAGGGCAGAACCCAGCATTGTTGCTAGACTACTATCGTTTCTGCAGTGATTCTGTAGTTGAATTTACAAAAGAATCTGTAGATACAATTAAGGAGTATTCTGATCTTCCGATAACTAGCAATCTTTTAGACGCTGCTATTAACTCGGGAACAGGAATTGATTATTTTAAATTATCTAAAGAATTTGATTTTGTAACATGGGATAATTATATTGAATTTCAGTGGGGGAAAGCAAAACCGGAAACAGTATCAAGAGACCATGCATTGCTTAGAAGCTATAAGAAGAAACCGTTCTGGGTTATGGAACAGCAGTCCGGTCCTTGCGGATGGAGTAAGTTGGGACCAACACCAACGCCTGGAAAACTCCGTCTTTGGACATATCAGTCAGTGGCAAATGGAGCCGATACAGTTGTTTATTTCCGCTGGAGAGCATGCCCGTTTGGAACAGAAGAACTCTGGCATGGCATTTTGAATCATGATGGAAAACCGAACAGAAGATATGCTGAAGTTTCTCGGGTAGGAGCTGAAATGGAAGAACTAAGTAAGAACTACCGAGCGCTGATGCCGAGAGCACGTGTTGCAATTATCAAATCTTTTGATAGTGAATGGAGTCAATCTATTCATCGTCAGGTAGAAGGATTGTATTATGATTCTTTATTGCTTGATTATTATCGTCCATTTTGGAACATGGGAATTCCAGTAGATTTCGTGACAGCAGAAGAAGACTTAAATAGATATGATCTTGTTCTTGCACCAATGTTGATGATGGTATCGGATGAAGGAAAGAAAAATATTGAAACTTATGCTCAAGCAGGTGGAAAAGTTCTATTCTCATTTAGAAGTGGAATCAAAGATATGTATAATAACATGCTTACAGAAACTGTACCAGGCGTATTTGCAGACCTAGCCGGTGTAGAGGTAGAAGATTATGATCCGCTTCTGGAGAAAACAACTGCTACGACAGGTGTGTTTGGAAATGGAATGGCTCACATGTGGTGTGATATAGTGAAACCAGTTACTGCAAAAGTAATTGGAAAATATACTTCTGATTTTTATGCAGGTGAGGCCTGCATGACTGTAAACCAGATAGGAAAAGGTGAGGTATATTATTTGGGCTGCGATCTGGATGAAAAAGCCATGAAAATGTTGGCTGTTTATCTGGGAAGAAAAGCAGGGATTGATATGGATTTATATAAAGTTGATGGTGTAGAAGTTGTAGATGCTACAGATGGAACAAATGATGCATTGTTTATTTTGAACTATAATGACCATTCAGTTATAGTTTCAATGGAGCAGTCATATGAGAATATGATCACACATGAAACAGTGGAGAATGTTGTTGAATTAAAACCATATGATGTTGCAATTTTAAAAGAAGCAAATTAAAAAAATAATGAAGGGGAGCTGCTGTGAAGCAGGCAGTTCTAGAGCAGGGTGAGCAATTCATTTAGAATTACTCGCCCTGTTTATATTATAGAAAAAAAGAAAAATAAAATCAGAAAAAACAGTTGATTTTTAAAAGCGATGGTAATATAATCATTTTAACAAATTGATTGGTATAACCAATATAAGAAGAGGTAATACTATAAGGAGGGGCTTTGCAGTTATGGGATATGTAAAATGGAGTTATGACACATTAAATACTTTTTGCCACGACGTATTTCGTAAATTTGGTTTTAATGAAGAAGAGACGAATATCATCAAGGATGTTTTGCTTACCGCAGATCTGTACGGGATTGAAAGCCATGGAATGCAGAGAATGGTAAGATATGATAAAGGAATTGAGAAGGGAACCATCCATCCGGATGCGAAACCTGAGGTCGTATTTGAGACACCTGTATCAGCAGTGATCGACGGACATGACGGTATGGGACAGCTGATTTCCCATTTTGCAATGGAGAAAGCTATTGAGAAGGCGAAGAAAACAGGTGTTGGATTTGTATCTGTAAGAAACTCCAATCATTTCGGTATTGCAGGATATTATGCGGAAATGGCTTCCAAACAGGGCTTACTTGGTATGGCATGTACCAACTCGGAAGCAATCATGGTACCTACCTTTGGACGAAAAGCAATGCTTGGTTCCAATCCCATTGCAGTGGCAATGCCGGCAGAACCTTATCCATTCCTTTTTGACTGCTCCACAACAGTAGTTACCAGAGGAAAACTGGAAATGTATAATAAGATGGGAAAACCACTTCCACAGGGCTGGGCTCTGGGAGCAAATGGTCAGGAAAGCACAGATGCCCCGGATGTACTTGCCAATATTGTTGCCAAGAGGGGCGGCGGAATCATGCCACTTGGTGGTAATAAAGAGGTAAACGGAAGTCATAAGGGTTACGGTTATGGAATGCTCTGCGAGATTTTCAGCTCCATCTTTTCCATGGGTGTTACTTCTGATAAATGCTGTACATTTAAAGACAAGACAGGTATCTGTCATGGATTTGCTGCCATTGATCCCGCAATCTTCGGAAATGCAGATGATATCAGGGCACATTTTTCCGAATATCTGGAAACTCTTCGTCAGAGTCCAAAGGCAGAAGGCGCAGAGCAGATTTATACTCATGGTGAGAAGGAAGTATTTGCAGAAAAAGAGCGCAGAGAGAATGGCATTCCTGTAAATGACAACACTATGGTTGAGCTTGCCAACCTCTGCAATTATCTGAAGGTTGATTTTGACTCTTACTTCAAGGGCTATGAACTGCCGAAGGACAGTAAGTTCTTTAGTGGTAATTATTAAATAAGCGCCCATCATGCTGATAACCATAACTATAGAATATATCATATAAAATTACTTTTTTTGAGACGCCCGTTTATCAGCATGTGGAAATAAAAAGAAACTGCATAATCAGATACGACCGGTAGAATTTACAGATCGTATCTGCTATGCAGTTTTTTGTTTTCTTTAATTTTCTTCAGTATTCTTCGGACAGTTATGAGCATTCATGTCATCGTTGTCTGTCATAAGATATTTGCGGATCGCAAACAGAACTGCGATACTGAGTACGCCAAGAAGAGTTTCTGCTGGCCCGAGGTGTTCGACTACCATCTGGCGTGCTGTGGCAAACATCAGAACCTCAACAACTGTCTGTGCGGAATGCTGGCAGAGCATTTTTACAAATTCCACGCCTACTACCAGAGACAAAGCCTGGGAAAGGAAAGTGCTGAAAAATTCTGTATCCATGGACATAACAGAAGTATCTGCAACCTCCATGATCAGCCGGAAGCCTGCCAGTGCGATCACCAGCAGAATTACCATAGAAAGAGCAATTTCCGCGTAACGTGAAATATTGTAAATGATTGTGTTAAAGTGTTTACGAATGTTATGGTTAACCTGTCGTTTGGGGCTCATAACTGTGAGTCCTTTCTGTTTTGTTGTATATAGTGAATGTAAAGAAGCGTAACTGTTTATAGTGTTACGAAAAAGATTAATATAAATAATCTTTATTTACATAACCATATTTGCAGAGTTTCTGGGAGTAAATATACCAGTACTGTGCATCAGTTGTATCCACAAGCTGAACTGTATCGCCGGAATATAACTGTCCGATCTCGTTGGAAGAGTCGTAAGCCTTCGCAGAGCGCAGAGCCAGATAACCGGTAGCAACACTGACTGTTCTGGTGGCATATGTGGTTGTTCCGCCAATCAGATAATCTTTATTTACATATCCGTTTTTTCCTAACTTCTGAGAGTAAACGTACCAGTACTGGGAATCGCTGGTGTCGATAAGCTGAACTGTATCGCCGGAATACAGCTGTCCGATCTCATTGGAGGAATCATAAGCTTTTGCGGAACGCAGAGCCAGATAACCCTTGGCAACACTGACAGTCCTTGAATCGCCGGAAGAACTCTGTGCACTGGCAGCAGTATCGCCACTGTAATATAAGTAATCTTTATTTACATAGCCGGATAAGTTCAGTTTCGGAGAATAGACATACCAGTACTGAGGATCACTGCTGTCAGAAACTGTTACTGTATCACCGGAGTATAACTGTCCGATCTCGTTAGAAGAGTCATAAGCCTTTGTAGAACGCAGAGCCAGATAACCTTTGGCAACACTGACAGTATAAGAACCGGACGAACTTGTCGGCTGTGATGAGAGAAAATACAGGTAATCGTTATTTACGTATCCGGATTTGTTCAGTTTTGGAGAATAGACGTACCAGTAATCACTGGTGGTATATTCTGTAACTTCAACAGTATCACCGGAATACAGCTCGCCGATCTCGTTGGAGGAATCATAATCCATGGCAGAGCGCAGAGCCAGATACCCTTTACTTACACCTACCTGATAAGTGTCAGATGCCATAACGATCTGTGAGCTGCAGGGTACAGATACAGCAGCAATCGTAGCTGCAAGAATCATGGGAATTGCAATATTTTTTCTTTTTTTCATAGTGATCCCCTCCTTTGGGTTATTATGTACTCTGAGAGTACATTATTTAATTATAGTAATCGTAAATCGTTCTGCTTAAGGTAGCGATCGTATTCTGTGCGGAACCGGCACTTGAGAGATTCTGGGACATAAATACGATTACTACGTCATTTTTGGAATCATAGATGATTCCGGCATCATTTTCCACGTTGTCAAGTTCTCCGGTTTTATTTGCGGTTTTGACTCCTTCCGGAAGCTGTGCGGGAATTTTGTTACAGCGTGTCTGTGCCTTGAGCAGATTAAACATATCAGTGGCATGGGTGTAGCCGGATGTATCCTGTTTATAAATCTCCTGCAGGAGATGACCACAGTCTCCTACAGATGTGTAGTTATCATCATTCTCATTGCTGGCAAGGAGCATACGTCCCATGTGAGTCTGGTCATAGCCATGTGCCTGGCAGAAACTGTTGACAGCCTGCATACCCGCTGCGGAATCACCGCCGCCAAGATAAGTTGTCAGGGTATTGGCTGCATCGTTATCGCTGACTGTGATCATGGAGTACAGATTGGAGTCTACAGAATCCCTGCCGTATTGTCCGGTTATCTGATCATAATTCTCGTAGACAGCTCCCATGATATAGAGCTTGATCAGGCTTGCAGCCTGCATTTTCTGATCATTAAGACTGCCCTCGGTTCCATTTACAAGATCGGATATGAAAACAGCCCAGGTTCCGTTTTCAGCGGGAAGCTGACTCTGAACCTGTTTTAAAATTGTCTCCAGTTTCTCATCTGTGACCGGTTCTGAAGATGTGCCTGCCCCGGAACCGTTAAAGACGCTTTCAGAATTCTCTGAAGATGAAGAAGGGGAAAGCATTCCCTGACCTTCTACGGATGTTTCCACGGCCTCTGTATTTTCAGCAGCATGACTGCTGTATGCAGGAGTAACAAGAAGGCTGAGCGATAGCAGAGGTATTAATAATTTTTTTGAAAACATTGCGTTCACCACCTGTTAAATATTTACTGTAAAACATTCGGAATCTGTTGATCTGTTATATAAATCGTATTTCTTTATATTTAGATAAATCAGGTTTAAAAGTCTTATTGTGCAGGCATAAATGATTTTTAAAATCTGATATCTGTATATACAAAATTATACAGTGTTTAGAGTTGTGTTACAAGTGTATTTACGGTTGACTTAAAATTTATTTTGGAATTGTTATAAGTAAGTTCCTGTGGAAGTTGCAGAAAATTCGTGATATATCGTGTGAATTTATGGGATAGTATAAATCTGGCGTAATACATCTGTCTTGTGCATGGTGTATATTGAGATTCGTTCATACAATTTGTAGGAATACGGGCGTGAAAAATCCGCATATCTGATTATATATTTTGGATTGTATAAATGCTACAATAAAATCATCAAAAACGAGACAAAGAACGGCAAATTAAACAAATAAATGTGGGAATGTGGGGGCATTTTCATATTGCATGAGGAGGTAGATTATATGTTAACACCGAAACAGAATATGCTGGAAGTTATAAAAGGCGGAAATCCTGACAGATTTGTTAATCAGTATGAAGCAGTACAGCTTCTTTTTCATCCGTTTATGTTTGCAAACCCGCTGCTTCAGCCGGGTCAGGAAAATGTAGTGAATGCATGGGGGGTAACCAATACTTTCCCGAAAGGAGTTCCGGGTTCTTTTCCTGTACATACTCCTGACAAGATCGTGGTAAAGGATATTGAAGACTGGAAAGACTATGTACACGCACCGTCTTTGAAATTTACCCAGGATCAGTGGGATATGGTGAAGGCTCAGTATGATGCAGTTGACGGAGAACAGGCATTTAAAGCAGCTTTCGTTGCACCGGGATTATTTGAGCAGACTCATCATCTGTGTGAGATCAGTAATGCGTTGGTTTATTATATTACTAATCCGGATGAAATGCATGATCTGATCAAATATCTGACAGAGTGGGAACTGGAACTTGCTGAAGGTATCTGTTCCAACCTTCATCCTGATGCATTATTCCATCATGATGACTGGGGTGGACTGGACAGTACATTTATGAGTCCTGCAATGTTTGATGAATTTTTACTTGAGCCATATAAAGAAATTTACGGATATTATCACAGTCATGGCGTTGAGCTGGTTATCCATCATTCTGACAGTTACGCAGCAACACTGGTTCCTTCTATGATTGAGATGGGGATCGATGTATGGCAGGGATGTATGGAAACCAATAATCTTCCGGAACTGATCAGGAAATATGGCGGAAGGATCAGCTTCATGGGCGGTATCGAAAATCGTGCAGTTGATTTTGAGGGCTGGACAGATGAGAATTGTGATGCAGTGGTACGTCGTGTCTGCGAAGAATGTGGAAACAAATACTTTATTCCATGTATCGCTCAGGGTGGCCCTGGTTCTGTTTATCCGGGTGTTTATAAATCTCTCTGTGATTCCATTGACAAGCTGAATGAAGAGAAATTTGGCATTAAGGCATCTGAATCTACAAGGCTTCCATGGCAGATTATGTTCTGATCTCAGGTATTTGTCAGTGGCAAAACGGAATACAAATATCTGTCCGACATTTAGATGAAATTTCAGGTGTTGCAGAGGATGATGCTATGGAGGTGTTTGAAAAATGATTATTATTGGTGAGAAAATTAATGGTTCTATCCCGATCGTTGCAGAAGCGATCGCAAAAAGAGACTCTGAATTTATTAAAGCAAGAGCAAAGCTTCAGGCGGAAAGCGGAGCTACTTATATTGACTGTTGCGCTTCTGTTCCGGAAGCGGAAGAAGTGGAAACATTGAAATGGATGATCGACTGTATTCAGGAGGTTACAGATCTTCCGATCTCAATTGACAGCCCGAGTCCGGATGTTCTGGCACAGGCTTATAAGTTCTGTAAGAAACCTGGAATTTTTAACTCTGTATCAGGAGAGGGACATAAGATTGATACGATTTTCCCGATCATGGCTGAGCCGGGAAATGAGGGATGGCAGGTAATTGCGCTGCTGAGTGACAATACAGGTATTCCGAAATGTGCAGCAGATCGTCTGAAAGTTTTTGACAAGATCATGGCGAAAGCGAAAGAGTACGGAATTGCTCCGGACAGGATTCACATTGATCCGCTGGTTGAGATGCTTTGTACTTCTGAGGATGGTATTGCAACGAATATTGAGACGATCACAAGTGTACGTGAGCAGTATCCGACCATTCATATTACGGCAGCAATCAGTAATATTTCCTTTAATCTGCCGGTTCGTAAGCTGATTAATTACGGGTTCCTGGTACTGGCAATGAATGCAGGACTGGACAGTGGAATTATGGATCCGACAAATAAGGATATGCTTGGACTGGTTTATGCAACAGAAACATTACTTGGTCTGGATGATTATTGTATGGAATATATAGGGGCTTACAGAGAAGGCTTAATTGGTACAACAAAGAAGAAGTAGGTTGAATCTGCAGAAACTGTGTAAATGAATTAAGTGGTTGGAATCTGAAATTGAGAAATAACAGGAGGATTTGATTATGTCTAAGATAAATGAAGTTGCGGAATTAGTTGAAAAAGGGAAAGCGAAATTAGTAGGACCGGCTGTACAGGAAGCCATTGATGAGGGTGATGATCCGGTTGCGATTCTGAATGATGGTATGATCAGTGCGATGTCTGTAGTTGGTGAGAAATTCAAAAATGGTGAGATCTTTGTTCCGGAGATGCTGGTTGCAGCTCGTGCTATGAAGAAAGGTGTTGAGGTTCTGAAACCGCATCTGGCATCTGGTTCTACAGGTGCACTTGGTAAGGTTATCATTGCTACGGTTTCCGGTGACCTTCATGATATTGGTAAGAATCTGGTTGCCATGATGATCGAGAGTGCCGGATTTGAGGTGATCGATCTTGGAGTCGATGTTCCGGCGGCTAAGATTATTGAGTGCTATAAAGAGAATCCGGATGTTAAGATCATTGCTCTTTCTGCGCTGCTGACTACTACTATGCCGGCTCTGAAGGAGACTGTTGAGGCGTTGAATGCGGCGGATTTCAGAGGTAATATTAAGGTTATGGTTGGCGGAGCGCCGATTACAGAAGCTTTTGCTGAGGAAATTGGTGCTGACGGATATTCTGATGATGCGGCTAGTGCGGCGTCACTGGCTAAGAAGTTGGCGGCCTGATCTGATTGCTAGTGCGGGTTTAGTATAACATGAAAATATTATGAGGGGACTGCTCTGGGGAGTGGTCCTTTCGTGTATTTTGGGATTTTTTTGGAGTGTGTTATAATGGGAAAAAGGGGACGCTCAGAAAAATATTTTATTTCATGTGCGGTTTCGGGGTCTAAGATATTCTAAGTTCTCAGAAATCTGCTAAAGGCATGAGCAGCCTTCTCAAACTCGCTCCGTTGCAAACTTCGCTCAGACAGTGATACAGTCTGCTCATAACGCAGATTTCTGAGAGCTAAGAATATCTAAGACCCCTGCAAATGCACATGAAATAAAATATTTTTCTGAGCTGGCTGTTGGTTGTTGTGATGTTTGGATTGGATATGTGGGAGGTTTTTATGGCTTGGGTTAAGTTTGTGCGTGAAGGGATTGAGATAGAAGTGAATGCCGGGATGTCTGTGTTGGAAGCTGAGATTCGGGCGGATTTGAGGCCGGATGCGCCTTGTGGCGGGCTGGGGAAATGTGGAAAGTGTCTGGTTAAGATTAATGGGGAAGTGGTTAAAGCGTGTCAGGTGCGGATTTGTGAAGGTGAGACTTGTGTAGTGGAGACATTGGACAGGGCTGGCAATGAAAAGATTTTGACGGATGGATTTAACAGAGAAGTTGTGTTTGAACCGGGACTACGGATGGCTCAGGTTGAGTTGGAGAAGGCGAAAACAGGGGAGAAGCGGTCGGACTGGCAGAGGCTGCTGGATACGCTGGCGGAGACAGATGGTGAGGTTGAGCCGGGGCAGATGGAGGTGGATCTGAAGCTGGCGGGTGAATTGTATGGGATGCGCAGGGATTCTGATGAATGGTATGTGATTTACAGTAGACGGCGGATTCTGGAAATGAGGAAGGAAGCTGGTCGGAGGTGTCTGGCAGCGTTTGATATTGGGACGACTACCATTGCGGGGTATTTGCTGGATGGTGCGGATGGGAGGACTCTGGCAGTTGAGAGCAGGATGAATCCGCAGGCGCAGTATGGTGCGGATGTGATCATGCGGGCGAATTATGCGCTGGAGCATGGAACAGAAGCGTTAAGTATGTGTGTTCGGAAAGCGGTTAATGAGATGTTGGGAAGTCTGGCAGAGGATGCAGGGATAAGGAGAGAGGATGTTTTTCAGGTGTGTGTTGTGGGAAATACCTGTATGCATCATCTGTTTCTGGGGATTTCTCCGGCTTCGCTGGTACATGCGCCCTATACTCCGGCTGTGAGTGAGAGGCTGGTGCTGAATGCGGGGGATTATGGTCTGGCTGTGCAGGAGCGTGCAGAGTTGATCATGCTTTCGGATATTGCAGGATATGTGGGAGCGGATACCTGTGGATGTCTGCTGGCTATCAGGCAGGATCAGCAGGAAGAGATTTCTCTGATGATCGATATTGGAACGAATGGTGAGATGGTTCTGGGAAACAGGGAGCGGATGGTGACCTGTTCTACTGCGGCCGGGCCTGCTTTTGAGGGTGCGAAGATTGAGTGTGGAATGCGTGGCGCGGCCGGGGCTGTGGATCATGTGAAGTATGAGGAGGGGAAGTGGAACTATACAACTGTTGGGAATAAGCCGGCGGTTGGTTTGTGTGGTTCGGGATTGATCGATCTGGTGGCGGGTCTTCTGGATGCTGGAATGCTGGATGAGAATGGTGTGCTGAGAAGCGGACAGGAGAAGCAAGGTGTGTTTATTCTGGTACCGCCAGAGCGGGGCGGTAATGAGAGAGGAGTTTATCTGACGCAGAAGGATCTCGGAGAGGTTCAGCTTGCGAAAGCTGCGATTGCAGCGGGAATTCAGATGCTTATGGAGCGGCTTGGGATTACAGAAGATGATATCTGTTCGGTATATATTGCAGGTGCTTTTGGCAACTATATGGATCCGGTCAGTGCCGGGAAGATTGGCTTGCTTCCGGCGACGCTTGTGAAGAAAGTGAAACCAGTGGGAAACGCTGCTGGTGAGGGTGCGAAGATCGCACTTGTGAATGAGAAGGAAATGCTGGAGATGGATGAGCTGGTGAGAAAGATTGAATTCGTTGAGCTGGCTGCTTCGGCTGATTTTCAGGATCATTTTATTGATGAACTGGGATTTGAGACAGGTGAATGATTTTATCTGCCTGATGAGGTTGCTATAGATTATACAAGAGAGTAAGGGGTTAGATTATGGATATAAAAAAAATAGAGCAAATGGGAATGGAGCAGGGGTTTTCGCATGTGGTGTTGCTGGATTGTGATACGATTGAGCTGAAGCCGGAGGTTCGACAGATGTGTGCAGCAGATACCTGTCATAAGTATGATAAGTGCTGGAGCTGTCCTCCGGGATGTGGCTCTCTTGAGGAATGTGAAGCGAAAGTCCGGCAGTATAAGTATGGGATTATTGTTCAGACAGTTGGTGAATTGGAGGATGTTTTTGATGGCGAGGGAATGATGGAAACGGAAGCCAGACATAAGGAGTATTTTGTGGAATTTGAGAAGAAACTTCGGGAGATTTATCCGGATATGCTGGCGATTGGTGCGGGATGCTGTACGAAATGTAAGGTCTGTACTTATCCGGATGCTCCATGCAGGTTTCCGAAACAGGCTTTCTCATCGATGGAGGCTTACGGGATGCTGGTAACACAGGTCTGCCAGGCCAATGAGCTACAGTATTATTATGGAGATTGTACGATTGCTTATACGAGCTGTTACCTTCTGGAATAACATTTTAGCCGAATCAGGTAAGTCCACTGCGGAGCAGTTATTTGGTGTAGCGAAGCGGATTACGAATATCTGCTTGATTTAAATCAAGTAAATTCTCTGGTTACTGTTCACTGGTAATATCCCGCGAGGTGTTTTTTGTGAGCGAAGGTCACAGAAAACCCGAGATATACCGCGCGAATTTATGCGATTAGCATAAATTAAGTTTGCGAAGCAAACGATACTCCTTGGGCATTGCACAAGGAGGTTCATATTTCCTGCATCGCGAAGCGTGTTACTGAGAACGGAGTGAACAGTAACATTCTCTGTGGAGGTTGCGGAAGGGGAAGTCAGTTTTCGTTGTAAATAACAGTGAGCTATGATAAAATACAGATATTGAAAGCGCAGAGCGTGTTTGAAAAAATAAAAAATCCTTCGCCGCAGGGCGGGGGATTTTTGGCAGAAGGTATTAAGGGTGGCTTGAGGATATGACAGTACTGGAACAGTTAAGAAAAACAATTGAAGACGGACATCCGGGGGAGACAGAGAAGCTGGTGAGGGAGGCATTGAAGCAGCATATTCCTGCAGGGCGGATTGTGGAAGAGGCCATGACTCCGGCTATGCGAACAGTGGGGGAGAATTACAAATCCAATGGTGCGGATATTATTAAAATTCTGGCAGCAGCCCGAAGTGTGCGCAAGGGTTTTGAATTGTTGGAGGAACAGGACTCGCAGTTTGGCAGGAGGAATATCGGAACTGTAATCCTTGGAACGGTGGAAGGTGATCTGCATGATGTAGGTAAGAATCTGGTTGCGATCATGTTTCGTAGTGCCGGATTTAAGGTGATCGATCTGGGAGTGGATATTTCTGAGAAGCAGTTTCTGCGTGCAGTGAAACAGAATCCGGATGTGTCGATCGTGTGTATCTCTTCACTTCTGAGTACTTCAATCCCGGAGATGGAGCAGGTGGTGAAGTCTCTGAAACGAAGCTGCAGTAAGCATAAATTTAAGATTATGGTTGGTGGAGGTGCAGTAACGGAGCAGCTGGCGAAGAATATGGGAGCAGATGCCTATACAGAGAACTGTATTGAGGCTGTGGAAGTTGCCAAAACATTTATTGTATGAAGATATATCTTCCTTGTCTTTCGCACTCTGCAGAACTGTCTTAAATGCATTCTTTACGAGGATTGCTATAGATTGTTTGCAGTAATTTATGGAAGCACTATAGCATTGACTGACAAAAATCGTGTAACAGGAGGACAGGAGACTTGCGGCTGTCATCAGTTTATTTATATGAAAAAATACAACAGCAGTATGAAATTCAGGAGAAGGGAAATTTATCTGGTTCAGACGGATATCTGCGCCCTTTTTTACGTTGTGGAATAAGTAAAGAAGGAAAAAAGTCAGAAGATGGATTTCAGACAGGACATGTATATGTAATTCAGGGTTGTGATGCAAATGAATGTGAGCCGGTAAATTCGAAGGCGGAAAATATTTTCTGGATTTTCTGTAAACGAAAGGATACTGTCAGAGCAGAAGAGAATGGAGAGACTGTCGGGAAAGGAGCTTATATTCAGGTAGCACTTGATAGTCTGGAAGAAATAGCAGAATTTATGAATGATGTGCAGGAGATTTTTGATGCGGCTGATGAATGGGAACGGAAGATTCATGATCTGATGTTAGAACATGCCGGAATGGACAGGCTTTTGCAGGTGACATCGGAATTTCTGCAGAATCCGATGACTGTAACAGGACTGGATTTTACCTTTGTGGCGGAAGCGGGAAGCGAGTATCTGCCGCCGAGGGCGCGGCTGTATACAGATGACGGGTTGAATATGGAATATGTAAATGCACTTCTGCAGAATGAGACTTATCGAGATATGGCAGATACGCATGAATATGTGATGTTTCCGGCTTACATCAGTGGATGTCGTTCGATGAACAGAAATCTGTTTGTGGATGGGAAAGCAACTCACAGGCTGGTTTTGACTGAGTGCAGATCAGAGATTACACTGAGAGTTATCTGTGTACTGGATATTCTGGTGGAGAAACTGGAGTATTTGCTTGCGCATGAAGCGGAGGAAGAAGATCCGGACAGGGATATGGAGCAGATTTTTGTCAGGATTTTGTCGGACAGAACTGCGGATTATATGCAGGTGAGTAGAGAACTGAGTGAACTGGGATGGAGTGGAAATCATGAATATATGTGCCTGATCCTGCAGATTACCTATCTGAATCAGCAGAATCTTTCCACAAAGGCAATCTGCCGATATATTAAGAAGAAATTTGAGGATTCTGTGAGTTTTCTTTATCAGGATGAAATTGTGGCATTTTTTGACCTTACCAGACTTGGAAAAAGCCAGGAGGAAGTAGCCGGAAAACTGGTTTATTTTATCAGGGATACTTATCTGAAAGCCGGATACAGCAGGGTGATGACAGGACATATGAATCTGAGACGGCAGTATGTGCAGGCGAAGACGGCTTTGGATGTAGGAAGCCGTAAGAAGCCTTATCTGTGGATTCATTATTTCGGTCAGGTGGCATTGACTTATATTCTGGAACAGGCAACAAGAAGACTGCCGGGAACAATGATCTGTCATGAAGGGCTGCTGGAATTGAAGAAGCATGATGAGGAGAATCAGACTCAGTACATGGAGACATTGAGAGTGTATCTGGAGCAGCATCTCAGTGCAACCCAGGCGGCAAGGGAATTGTTTATCCACCGCAGTACGTTTCTTTACAGGCTGGACAGGATTAAGGAAATCCTGCAGTCGGAGCTGGATGATCCAGAGGAGATTTTTTATCTGGAATTGTCATTCAGGCTGCTGGAGCAGGAGCAAGAGAAAGAATAGTACGGGAACAGAATAGTGCAGATATCTGGAAAGGTCAATTATTTGTTGAGGGAGATGTTTTGATAAAAAAATTCAGGTACGCCTCTGGGCGTACCTGAATAAATGTTAAAAGAGATATTATGTTATTTAGCTTCTTCTTCGGCAGCAGCCTCTTCTTCAGCTTCCAGAGCCGGGTCTACGTGAACGGCGGCTACGGATACAACTGCAGCTTCAAGGTCTGTCTTTAAGTCTACATCTTTGTCCTGGGCGATGGCGAGGTCTTTGACTTTGATTACGTCGCCGACTTTCATGTCACCGACATCTACCATAATTTTGTCTACCAGTGCTGATGGGAGAGCTCTGAAGGAGATTTCTTCCAGATGCTGCTGTAATACACCGGCTTCCAGTTTGTCGTGGTTTACAAGTACGATCTCTGCTACGGAATGTACTTTCTCGTTGCTTACCAGTGCCTGGAAATCTATTTCATCCACCTGTCCTTTTAACGGATTGAACTGAATCTCTTTGATCAGTACGTCATATGACTGACCATCTACATCCAGCATAATCTGGCTTCCTTTGTTATTTGTCTTGAGAAGTTTCTCGACAGCAGATTTCTCGATTTTAACAGGAAGAGAACCTTCCATCTCTCTGCCAAATACGTTACCTGTAACGTAGCCTTCTCTTCTTAATCTTTTGGCCTTTGTGTCCATTGTTCTTTTTTCAGCTTTTAAAGTATTCATTTGACTTTTCCTCCATTTTACAGCTGAGGTGACACGCTTGACACTATCTTCAATTTATGAGCATCCGAAATGCTCCAGGTGGTGTTAAGTATTTTTAAGTATTCAGTTGTTTGTTCTTTATCTTTGTTACAGCTGTATTATAACACGCTAAAAATGAAATGCAAGAGGAAAATGTGAAGAGTTTGTGAAATTTAAGTAAACACAAACAAAGCCCTCCGGAAGTGACCGCTTCCGGGGGGGGGCTTTGCATTTAATCTAATTAATCATTAATTACAGAGTATCATTTCTTCTGATATAACCAGGCTGTTCAGTCGGGGAAACGATTTCTTTTTTATGAACGAGTTTCGCCCATTTGTCGACTACTTCATTCTCTACGTGAACACCCTCACCTACAGTAGCTTCAGCGAGAACAACACTGTTTCTTACAACAGCACCTTTTTTAATGATGCATCCACGACCGATTACAGAATTCTCAACAGTACCTTCAATCTGGCAGCCGTTGGAGATTACGGAATTCTTCACATCTGCAGTATTGAAATACTGAGTCGGGCAGGAATCATTGGTACGTGTATAGATTGGCCAGTTTTCATGGAAAAGTTCCTGAGCTGACTTGTAGTTAAGGAGAGCCATGTTTGCAGCATAGTAACTTGGGAAGTCTGTAATGCTTGCAAAGAATCCCTTGTGTGCAACGCCGCGGATATCCAGAGTTTCACATTTATCATTCAGGATGTCTGTCAGTGTGTACATGGAAGAAAGATTCTTGGCTTCTTTGATCAGGCTGATGAAAAGCTCTGTTTTCATAACACAGGTATCCATATAAACATACTGATTCTTCTTATTACCATGATTTGGTTCGATGGATTCCACACCTTTCTGGCGGTTCAGCCCCAGAACATTACAGGTAAGATAAGCCTCTTTTGCATTATCAACAGCGTGATAAAGGAGAGTAACATCTGCACCGGAGTCAATGTGGGTATGTAAAAACTGGTCAAAATCAATTGAATAAACCATATAGCTCGGGGCAATGACAACATACGGATGATACATTCTGCTGAGTGATTCCATGTTATCCAGATAGCAGGAGATATCGGTGTTATAGATATCATTGTCATTATTGTGCTCTGAGAAGAGAAGCTGAAGTTTGCCGCTCTTGGAGTTGATGTTGTAATGACGTCCTGTTCCAACGTGTTCTACAACAGAACGGGGTTTATTATTGATATAGACCTGAATACGGTCAATGTCGCTATTGGTCATATTGGAGATAGGGAAGTCAATGACTCTGTATCTGCCAAGGAAGGAAAACGCACCGATCGGGCGATAATCCTGCATACCATCTACATAAATATTTCTCCCGGAAGAGCTTACGATTCCAAATGCCTTATACATATTATTCTGCCCCCTTTACGCGTTTCGCTACAAGCTCAATGTGCTCACTGTCTGCGGCACCGACAACGGCACCTTTACCGATGCGGATACCGTCAGCTACAAGTGCACGCTGAACAACGGCACCTTCTTCTACCACAACACCCGGCATCAGTACACTGTCGATAATTCTGGCACCTGCACCAATCTTAACACCTGTAAAGAGAACGGAATGCTTAACTTCGCCCTGAACAACACAGCCCTGTGTGATATATGCATCTTTAACATCTGCTTCTGCGCTGATGTACTGTGGAAGTGCGGCAACATCTTCTGTATAAATCTTCCATGACGGATCGCCCAGATCAAGCTCATTTTTGGAACTTAACAGATCCATGTTTGCTTCCCAGAGAGAGTCGATGGTACCAACATCTTTCCAGTATCCTTCAAATTTATATGCATAAAGAGTCCTGTTATCGTTAAGCATAGTAGGGATGATATCTTTACCGAAGTCATGGCTGGAATCAGGATTCTTGATATCAGCCATCAGCATCTTGCGGAGGAGTTTCCAGGTGAAGATATAGATACCCATGGATGCAAGGTTGCTCTTCGGATGCTCAGGTTTTTCCTCAAACTCTACGATACGTCCGGATTCATCAGTGTTCATGATACCGAAACGGCTTGCCTCTTTCATCGGAACTCCGATAACTGCGATGGTTGCATCTGCCTTTGCTTCTTTGTGGGCTGCAAGCATCTTGTCATAGTTCATTTTGTAAATATGGTCACCGGAAAGAACGAGAACGTATTCAGGATCAAATTTATCAATGAAATCAATATTCTGGGAGATTGCATCTGCTGTTCCGCGGTATACATTCAGATTCTCATCTGCTTTCTCACGTGGAGGAAGAACGTAAACACCGCTGTTTTTAGCATCAAGACCCCAGCGTCCGCCGGCTGCTACATAGCTGTTCAGCTGGATAGATTCATACTGTGTAAGTACACCTACAACATCAACGCCACTGTTGGCACAGTTACTTAAAGGAAAGTCTACGATACGATATTTACCGCCGTATGAAACGGCCGGCTTTGCCACTTTATTGGTAAGATCATGCAGACGGCTGCCACGACCGCCGGCCAGGATCATGGCCAACATACTATTTTGTTTCATAATAGTGAACCCTCGCTTTCATTTGTTATGTAATATTATACATTTTTTCCTGACACTTTTCCATAGGTTTCTGAAAAAAATATGTAAAATTTTTGCTACAAACTAAGTAAAATCGACAAAAAATTATACATTATATACAAATATCGAGACAAATCGCATGACAGGGGATTAAAGACATTTGTAAATTATGCTTATAATGTACCAAAATTCATTCCAGATTGCCTGCGGCAATAGGATTTTGGCCTGTATGTCTCGGGATTTTGGCATATTCATGCCAAAACACTTTGCTGAATAATGGTGTGCAAACAGTAACATTTGTTCACAAATTTAAGTGAAACGGGTGGACGTATAATAGTTCTTACGCTATAATAGGTAGGAATTTATAGAAGAAACGCGTAACTGTGAAACACTGAACAGTTACAGAGAAACAGAGGTTATCACGTGAGTAAAAGAGAAGATTATAAACGATTTATCGTATTTTGTCTGGCGAGTCTGGTGGTTCTGGCACAGGCGGCGGTCTTTGCATGGGTGTGGTATTCCGTTTACAGAGGACAGATCGACGAGCCTTTCTGGCGCAAAGGTAACTGGGTACTGATCGCAATCTACGGTCTGATGTTTGCCCTGTTTGCCAAATTGTACGGAGGACTTAAGGTTGGATATCTTAAGAGGATTGATGTATTTTATTCGCTGACACTGGCACTTTTGTGTACCAATGTGGTGGAATATCTGGAGATCACCCTGATCAACAGATGGTTCCTGAGCGTATGGCCTATGATCGAGATGACAGGAATACAGCTGGTGCTGATCATTATCTGGATATTTGGTTCAAGGTATATCTATTCCGGACTTTACCGCGCACGCCGGCTTCTGGTCATTTACGGTGACCGGGATCCGGGGGACGACCTGATCCATAAGATGAATTCCCGAAAGGACAAATATGACATCAGCGGCAAGGTACACATCAGTGTGGGAGAAGAAAAAATCCATCAGATGATGCAGGATTATGACGGCGTGATCATCTGGGATCTGCATTCAACAGAGAGAAACCGTTATCTGAAATACTGTTTTGCACATTCTGTCCGATGCTATGTGAGTCCGAAGATTTCGGACATCATTCTTATGGGAAGTGAACGCATCCATCTTTTTGACACACCGCTTCTGGTATCCAGAAATATGGGACTGGCAGTAGACCAGCGTGCTGCAAAGAGAGTTATGGATATTCTGATCTCAGGGATCGGCATTATAATCACTTCACCGATCATGCTGATCATAGCGATTGCGGTAAAAGCATACGACAGAGGTCCGGTGTTTTATTTTCAGGACCGTCTGACATTGGGCGGAAAGCCCTTTAAGATCTGTAAATTCCGCAGTATGTGCGTAGATTCGGAGAAAAACGGTGCAAGACTGGCATCCAAGCATGATTCCCGTATCACACCGGTAGGTCATGTGCTGAGAAATCTTCATCTGGATGAGCTTCCTCAGCTTTTCAATGTATTTAAGGGAGATATGTCTCTGGTAGGTCCGCGTCCGGAACGTGAAAGTATCATGCTTGAGTATGAGAAAGAGCTTCCGGAATTCTATTATCGTCTGAAAGTTAAAGCAGGTCTTACCGGATATGCGCAGGTTTACGGTAAGTATAATACAACTCCTTATGACAAATTAAAGCTGGATCTGTTTTATATTGAGAATTATTCTTTCCTGCTGGATATCAAGCTGATCTTTATGACAGTCAAAATCTTTTTCCAGAAAGAAGTATCTGAGGGAGTAGATGACAGACAGGTAAATGCGTTGAAGGATTCCGGGAAAAACGCCGGAGTGTCAGAGAATAAAACGGAGGAATGACAATGAATAAACCGCTGGTATCTGTGATCATGCCGGTTTACAACGGAGAAAAATATATTAGAAAGGCTGTGGAATCCGTCTATGAACAGGGAGTTTCGCTGGAACTTCTGGTGATCGATGACGGTTCTACAGACCATACAGAGGAAGTCCTGTCTGCCTATGAGGGCAGAGAGGACTTTCGGTATATTAAGAATGAACAGAATATGGGAGCTGCAGGCTCCAGAAACAGAGGAGTCGGGCTGGCACAGGGAACTTACATTGCTTTTCTGGATGCAGATGACTGGTGGGAGTCAGGCAAGCTGAAAGAACAGCTGAAACGTCTGGAAGAGACAGGATACGTGCTGTGTTCTACAGGGCGGGAACTGATGAAAGCGGACGGAAGCAGTACAGGACGGACAATCCCTGTAAAAGAGAAGATCACCTACAGAGAACTTCTGAAACATAACAGCATCAACTGTTCTTCGGTAATACTCAGAAGGGATGTGGCGCGTGAATTTCCCATGGAGCATGACGACAGCCATGAGGATTATATCACCTGGCTGAAAATCCTGCGAAAATACGGCTGTGCTGCCGGAATCAACAAACCCTATCTGAAATATCGTCTCAGCGAAGGCGGCAAATCCAGAAACAAACTGAAATCAGCAGCCATGACTTATAATGTCTACAGATACGCCGGTTACGGTAGGATCAGAAGCTGTATTTTTTTCTGTTCTTATGCTGTACATGGAATATGGAAATATTGCTACTGTTCACTTCGTTCACAGTAACGTAGCCAAAATTCATTCCAGATTGCCTGCGGCAATGGAATTTTGGCTTGTATGTCTCGGGATTTTGGCATATTCATGCCAAAACACCTCGCGGGATAGTGGTGTGTGAACAGTAACAAAATATTTCCATTGACCGAAATGTTAAGTTTCTATTCCATAAATCGTAAAAATATGTTATGCTTGTTGCAGTAAATATGACTTTGCGGTTAATTGCCCGTTACATTGCTGTGCGTTTTTTTGTCTGCCGGTCATCTGAAGAATCTGGCAGAATGGGGTTGTATGTTCACACAGCAGAAGTCAGAAATATGATTAGAGGATAGTACTTAAACATGAAAATAAAAAAAGAGAGAGCGGCGGTGCCGTACTCCTGCCTGATTGATAACATTAAAGTTTTGCTTATCTTTCTGGTAGTATTTAACCATATTATTGCATTTAACCTTGTAAAGGTAGACACTGTAGTGAGATATGTGTGGTATGCGATCACGATTTTTCATATGCCTGCATTTGTTTTTATTTCAGGATATCTGTCAAAGAAACCTCAGAATGTGCTGAAGAATTTTAAGAACCTGCTGATCCCTTATGTTCTGGGATATACCTTAACCTGGTATTCACAGATATGGCTGGGCAGATCCGTAGATTATGAGATACTGCGTCCTACCGGAAGTGTCATGTGGTATATACTGGCACTGTTTATTTACCGCCTTACCATTGAGGCCCTGGGTAAGATCAGATTTATTGTTCCGCTCAGTATCCTGTTCGCATTATGGGCAGGAACCAGACCGGAATTTACCACATTCCTGTCATCATCAAGAATCGTGGTATTTTTCCCGTTCTTTGTTGCGGGGTATCTCTGGAAGAGTGAATATATCACAGCAATCCGTAAATTTAAGGGAAAATGGATCCTGGTGGCAATCTCCGGAGTCCTTTTGTGGGCGATACCGAATTATATGATCCCAAATGAAATGGGAATCGCTATTTTCCGAGGTAATCATGGATATCAGCTCTGTGGCCTGACGGATCCTCAGGGAGTTATCCTCAGACTGCTGATGTATCTGGTATCTTTCGTAGTTGTCTATACGATGCTTGCGTTAGTGCCGGACATCAAACTGCCGCTCACCTATGTGGGACGACATACAATGGGAATTTATTTCTTCCATTATCCGATCATGATCATTATGAATGGTTTATATATCCTGATGCTTCCTGCAATGAACAATGTATGGGTGCTTCTGGGAGTATCACTGGTATTTGTACTTGTGCTGGGAAGTCTGCCTGTGGATCTGCTCTATACGGGTGTTCTGAATCTGATCGCATTTATCCTGATCAAGAAGGATAAGACAGTCAGAGATGAAGGTCTGGAAGAAGAGTATGACAGCGAATATGATGAATATGAACTTCTCAGAAGAAAGAAAGCCATCGCAGAGCTTGCGGCAACGCTTGATTCAGAGAGTGAGCAGGACGGACATGTGGAGAAAGTAAATATGGACGAGGATACACCGGATCATACTTCTTCCGACAGTCATGAAGGCTTCAGCAATGTGGCTGGCATGGAGCTGGAGATTGAAGAAGATAATCTGGATGATATCCCTGATGAACTGATCAAAGGGGAAGAGGAGCTTTCGCTGGAAGACCTGATTCAGGAACTGGAAGCTACTACCAGAACGATGGACGACAACAAAGAACCATAAACACAAAGGAAGAGTTTTGAGATACAAAAACAGTATTTCAAAACTCTTCTTTTTGTAAAGTTAATGCGAATTTAACATTTTTGTAACGGACAGGTGACGGAAGTTGGGAAGTATGATATAATCAAAGTATCTATCGTATGGAGGTTACTGTTCACACACCACTATTCCGCGAGGTGTTTTGGCATGAATATGCCAAAATCCTGAGACATACAAGCCAAAATTCCATTGCCGCAGGCAATCTGGAATGAATTTTGGCTACGTTAC
>OOCB01000940.1_pt1 | contig 42718 bp, 38 predicted proteins | sample 1671351 | NCBI WGS metagenome assembly OOCB01 (sample SAMN06348148, study PRJEB24527) | human gut metagenome | biome: human gut; feature: ankylosing spondylitis patient; material: feces | host: Homo sapiens | place: China | collected 2015-10 | reverse complement strand
GCGTTGTAAACGTAGAAGCCCTTGCCGGTCTTGCAGCCCAGGTTGCCGCCGCGGACCATCTTGCGGATCAGCGGGCATGCACGGTACTTGCTGTCACCGGTCTCCTTGTACAGCACGTCCATGATGGCCAGGCAGATGTCCAGGCCGATGAAGTCGCCCAGCTCCAGGGGGCCCATGGGGTGGTTAGCACCCAGCTTCATAGCAGTGTCGATGCCAGCGATGTCGGAAACGCCTTCCATCTTGATGAAGGCAGCCTCGTTGATCATGGGGATCAGGATGCGGTTGACGACAAAGCCGGCAGCCTCGTTGACCTGAACAGGGCTCTTGCCGATGGCAACGGAGATCTCCTTGATCTTCTCAACGGTCTCGGCAGGAGTGTTGCAGCCTGCGATGACCTCGATCAGCTTCATGCGGTCTGCGGGGTTGAAGAAGTGCATGCCAACCACAGGGCGCTTGACGTTCTTGCCGATCTCGGTAATGGACAGAGAAGAAGTGTTGGAAGCGAAGATGCACTCCGGCTTGCAGATGGCATCCAGCTCACCAAAGGTGGTCTGCTTGACCTTCATATCCTCGAACGCTGCCTCCACGATCAGGTCGCAGTCAGCGCACAGGTCTTCCTTCAGGCCCGGGGTGATGGCAGCCACGATGGCGTCTGCCTTTTCCTGGGTCATCTTGCCCTTAGCAACCAGCTTCTCGTAGCCCTTCTTGATCTTTGCCAGACCATTCTCAGCCCACTCCTGCTTGATGTCGCACAGAGCAACAGTGTTGCCCTCAACCTGTGCAAATGCCTTTGCGATGCCCTGGCCCATGGTGCCAGCGCCGATAACACCGATCTTCATAGGAAATCTCTCCTTTAATATCAAAAATTGTATAGTTGATTAGTTGTTGGTGAACACTGCCTTGGGCTTCGGTTTCTCACGGCTCAGGAAGCAGGCCATGCCTTCCTTCTGGTCGTGGGTCTCGAAGCAGTCGCCGAACAGCTTCTCTTCGACCTCAACAGCCTTCTCAATGGGCAGGCTGATGCCGTCGTTGATGGCCTTCTTGCAGTTGCGCACAGCGATGGGAGCGTTCTTGGCGATCTTATTGGCCAGCTTCAGCACGTTCTCCATCAGCTCAGCCTGGGGATACACGGCATTGACCAGACCAATGCGGTAAGCCTCATCGGCCTTGATGTTCAGGGCCGAGTAGACCAGCTGTTTTGCCATGCCCATGCCCACCAGACGGGCCAGACGCTGGGTGCCGCCGAAGCCCGGGGTGATGCCCAGGCCCACTTCGGGCTGACCGAACACAGCGTTGTCGGAGCAGATGCGGATGTCGCAACTCATAGCCAGCTCGTTGCCGCCGCCCAGTGCAAAGCCGTTGACGGCTGCAATCACGGGGATGGGGAAATGCTCGATCATCAGGAACACATCATTGCCCAGCTTGCCGAAGGCCTCGCCTTCTGCCTTGGTCATGGTGCTCATGGAACCGATATCGGCACCAGCAACAAAGCTCTTGTCGCCTTCGCCGGTCAGAACGATGCAGCGGATGGTGTCCTGATCCACAGCCTCAAAAGCTGCCTTCAGGTCTGCCAGAACCTCGGGGTTCAGGGCGTTCAGTGCCTTGGGACGGTCAATGGTGATGATCTCAACTGCGCCCTGCACCTCGGTTTTTACAAATGCCATTGTGAAAACCTCCTATCAGATCTCTCTGTTTTCTCACAAAACAGCCCCCGGGCCAGAGCAGGCTCTCCGGTTCCTTCCCTGCCCCGGGTCTGTCATTCAATCAATGTTCAAAGGCGGGATGCTCAGTCCATCTCAACGATGGTAGCGCAGCCCATGCCGCCGCCGATGCACAGGGTAGCCAGACCCTTGTGAGCACCACGGTGCTTCATAGCGTACAGCAGGGTGACCAGGATACGAGCGCCGGAAGCGCCGACCGGGTGGCCCAGAGCGATTGCGCCGCCGTTGACGTTCAGCTTCTCCTTATCGAAGCCCAGAGCCTCGCCGACTGCGATGGACTGTGCTGCGAAAGCCTCGTTGGCCTCCACCAGGTCCATATCAGCAACGGTCATACCGGTCTTGGCCATGACCTTCTTGGTAGCAGCGATGGGGCCCAGGCCCATGACCTCGGGCTCAACGCCTGCCAGAGCACCGGCCACCCAGGTAGCCAGAGGCTTCACGCCCAGCTCCTTGGCCTTCTCCTCGCTCATGATGACCAGAGCAGCTGCGCCGTCGTTGATGGCGGAGGAGTTAGCAGCGGTAACGATGCCGTCCTTGGTGAAGGCGGGCTTCAGCTTTGCCAGCACCTCGGGAGCGCTCAGACGGGGGCCCTCATCGGTATCGAACACGGTGTCGCCCTTCTTGCCCTTGATGACCACGGGGACGATCTCGTCCTTGAAGGCGCCGTCCTTGATGGCCTTGTCAGCCTTCAGCTGGCTGTTGTAAGCAAACTCGTCCAGCATCTCACGGGTGATGGGGCTGTAGCCGTACTTCTTCTGGTAGGTCTCGTTGGTGCAGACGTTCTCAGCGGTCATGCCCATGTGCTTGTTGAAGCCGCAGGCATCCCACAGAGCATCGTTGACCATGGTATCCACGATCTCGCTCTTGCCCATGGGTGCGCCCATGCGGTAGCCGTAACGAGCCTTCTGCAGTGCGAAGGGAGCCATGTCCATGTTCTCCATGCCGCCTGCGACCACGATGTCAGCATCGCCGGCCTCGATCATCTGAGCAGCCATGTTCACGCAGTTCAGACCGGAGCCGCAGACCACGTTGACGGTGACGGCAGGAGTCTCGATGGGCAGGCCAGCCTTCAGGGAAGCCTGACGAGCGACGTTCTGGCCCAGACCAGCCTGGATGACGCAGCCCATGTAAACATGATCGACCTGCTCGGGTTTCACGTTTGCACGGTTCAGGGCCTCCTTGATGACGATGGAGCCCAGCTCAACTGCGGGAACGTTGGCCAGGGTGCCGCCGAACTTGCCGATAGCGGTACGGCATGCAGATGCGATAACGATCTTTTTCATGTGAATAGCCTCCTGAATTGTATGTGTGTTACGTTTCGTAAACCTTTTTATCAAAATGCCCTGTGGACATTTTTGCAAACAGATCAGAGCTTGCCGTTCCGGCGCCGTTCATCGAACTTTTCGTTGACGGCCTTTTCCACATTGGGCGTCACGAATTTGCCGATGTCGCTGCCGTAGCGGGCTGCTTCCTTCACGATGGTGGAAGAAAGGTAGCTCCATTTGATGCTGGTGGCCAGAAACATGGTTTCGATGCCGGGCATCAATGCGTGATTCGTCTGAGCCAGCTGGATCTCGTTTTCAAAATCCGTGACCGCCCGCAGCCCCCGCACCATGACGGATGCGTGCCGCTTTTTGGCGAACTCCACGGTCAGGCCGTCAAAGCTCTCCACGCTGACGTTCGGGATGCCCTTGCAGCACTCGGTAAGCAGTGCCACACGCTCCTCCACGGTGAACAGCGGGTCTTTTGCGCTGTTGATCAGCACCGCAACGATCAGATGATCGTTGATCTTGGCGGCGCGCTTGATGATGTCGAGATGTCCTTTGGTGACCGGATCGAACGAACCGGGATAAACTGCTGTTGCCATCGGCCAGTGTCCTCCTTGTGCGCTGTGAAAAGCGCGTTTTGGTTCTGCCATGATAGCACTTTCCAGTCTTGTGTGCAAGCCGCAGAACGATTTATCGTTAAATTTTAAACAATCAACTCTGCACTGCAGGGCAGCTGCTTGCTACGTTATTAGTAAATCACATCGTCAAAATTTTATCAAGTCCTTTTCCCAACTTTTTTGGATTTTACGCACCAAACAATCGTCACAAAAAGCCAAGAATTTTAGTCAGATTGCCAGATGACGTATTTTTTCGCCCGAAACTATTGATTCCGCACTTTGTTAATGTTATAACTAAGTTGTGCAGACGCATCTGTTCTGTGCCTTATTTATATAGTAACAGACAGATGTGGCAAAGCTGTGTACAGGCACCCCCGCCGGGCGGCCTGTGCCGCCAAAATTTATCCGTGCAGAATTGTAGAAAGTTTACAATTCTTTTATGTTTTTTAAGAGAGGATGGTTTATAATGGATTTTATGGAACTGTACGCTCAGAAACGCATGACGGCCGCACAGGCTGCTGCTCTGGTCAAAAGCGGTGACTGGGTGGATTACGGCTGGGCCGTGAACACCCCCGTTGCTGTGGATGCCGAGCTGGCCAAGCGCCTGCCGGAGCTGGAAGGGGTCAACTTCCGCGGCGGCATTCTGATGTGGGTCCCTGAGATCTTCCAGATCGACGACCCCGCTGCCCACATGACCTGGAACAGTTGGCATATGGGCGGCATTGAGCGCAAGGCCATTGCGCAGGGCTTCTCCTTCTATTCCCCCATCCGTTATTCCGAGCTGCCCCGCTACTACCGTGAGAGCCCGGACCCCGTCGATGTGGCCGTGTTCCAGGTGACCCCCATGGATGAGCACGGTTACTTCAACTTCGGCCCCAGCGCTTCCCATCTGGGTGCCGTGTGCGAAAAGGCCAAAAAGATCATCGTGGAGGTCAATAAGAACATGCCCCGCTGCCTGGGCGGCATGGAGAACTGCGTGCACATCTCGCAGGTGACCGGCATCGTGGAGGGCGACAACCCGCCCATCGGCCAGATGGCCGCTCCCGGTGCTGCCACCGAAGTGGACCTGAAGGTTGCCAACCTGATCGTTCCGCAGATCCCCAACGGTGCCTGCCTGCAGCTGGGCATCGGCGGTATGCCCAATGCCATCGGCGGCCTGATCGCCCAGAGCGATCTGAAGGATCTGGGTGTGCACACCGAGATGTATGTGGACGCCTTTGTGGACATTGCCAAGGCCGGCAAGATCACCGGTGCCCGCAAGCAGCTGGACAAGGGTCGTCAGGTCTACGCCTTTGGTGCCGGCACCCAGAAGATGTATGATTACCTGAACGACAACCCGGAGTGTATGTCTGCCCCGGTGGACTACACCAACGACATTCGCAGCATTTCCGCCCTGGATAACTTCATTTCCATCAACAATGCCGTGGATATCGACCTGTTTGGTCAGGTGAACGCCGAGAGCGCCGGTATCAAGCACATTTCCGGTGCAGGCGGTCAGCTGGACTTCGTGCTGGGTGCCTACCTGTCCAAGGGCGGCAAGAGCTTCATCTGCCTGTCCTCTACCTTCTTTAATAAAAAGACGGGTCAGCTGGAGAGCCGCATCCGTCCCACATTGGAGAACGGCAGCATTGTCACCGATACCCGTGCCAACGTGCACTACCTGTGCACCGAGTACGGCTGCGTGAACCTGAAGGGCCTGACCTCTTGGGAAAAGGCTGAGGCTCTGATCAGCGTGGCACACCCGGACTTCCGCGAGGAGTTGATCCGTGAGGCCGACAAGCTGCACATCTGGCGCAGAAGCAATAAAATCTGATAAGCGTCGAAGGGCATCCTGCAGCCCCCGACGGGAATGGAGTTTGCCATGATCGACAAAAAACCGCACATCAAGCCCTATCTTTACGGGATGCTTGCCGGGTTTGGGGCCATCTCTCTCAGCATCATCTTCTTTTTCCTGATCTACCGCTTTGACGGCTTTGGGGACGCCATCTCCACCCTGACCGGCATCCTGATGCCCTTTATCTACGGTGCCGTCATCGCCTATCTGCTCAAGCCGGTGTGCAACACCATTGAGGCGTTCCTGCGCCGGTTCATCCCGGAAAAGATGAAGGGCCTCATCAACGCCCTTTCGGTGACCTTTACCATCCTGTTCGGGCTGCTGCTGGTGTACGCCCTGTTTATGATGATCGTGCCCCAGCTGATCACCAGTGTCACCACCCTGTACTACACTGCCCAGCGGAACTTTGCTAAGTTTGTTCAGTGGGCCAACCATGTGGAGTTCTTTGAGCAGAACACCCAGATCATGGATCTGCTGAACTCTGCCTACGACACTGTGAGCACCAGCATCGACACCCTGGTCAAGACCAAGCTGCTGCCCTCCATGCAGAACATCCTCAGCGGCGCAGCCCTGGGGGTGCTGAACGTGGTGGTGGTGCTGAAGAACCTGATCATCGGCATCATCGTAGCCGTGTATATGCTGGCCAGCCGCAAGCGGTTCGTGCAGCAGGGCAAGATGGTGCTGTACAGCGTGGTAAAGCCCCGGTGGGCCAGCCTGATCACCGAGGAAGTGAAGTACGCCGACCGGATGTTCGGGGGCTTTATCAATGGCAAGATTCTGGATTCTGCCATCATCGGCGTCCTGTGCTATATCGGCTGCCTGATCTTCAAGTTCCCCAGTGCGCTGTTGGTCTCGGTGATCATCGGTGTGACCAACGTGATTCCCTTCTTCGGGCCATTCATCGGTGCCATCCCGGCCACGCTGCTCATTCTGATTCAGAACCCCATCAAAGCGCTGTGGTTCGTGCTGTTCGTGCTGGTTTTGCAGCAGCTGGACGGCAACATCATCGGACCCAAGATCCTGGGCAACACCACCGGCCTTTCCAGCTTCTGGGTGCTGTTTGCCATCCTGCTGTTTGGCGGCCTGTGGGGCTTTGCCGGCATGATCGTGGGCGTGCCGCTGTTCGCCGTGATCTACGACGTGATCAAAAAGCTGGTCATTCACGGTCTGCGCCGCAACGAAGAGCTGGATATGCTCAACACCTATCACGACCAGTTCGGCGACCCGGAGGATGATCCTCCCGCACCGGAAGCCCCGGCGCAGGCTCCCTCCGCCGACAAAACGTAAGCATCTTCCCTGCCCCGTACCGGCTCCCCGGTGCGGGGCTTTTTGCTGTCGCCGGGTCGTTACGCAAACGATTTGAACTGGTCTCCGCTGCGCTCTGGCCGTTCTCCATCATTTCTCTCACCGGCAGAACAAAGCCCCTGCATCCGGTCGGGACGCAGGGGCTTTGTTCCGTTTTATGATGTCTGCCGCTGATTACTTTTCAATGGGCTGCGAGGGCTTCCAGTCCTTATAGTTCTCGTAACGGCTCTCGCGGATCTTGGTATGGGACCAGATCTCGTCTGCCGTGGGCTGCCAGTCGGCGGCGTAAGCCTTGCACTTCTCGCACAGGTGCTCGACGCTTTCCGGGGACTGCAAGTCGGTGCTGTGGGCACCGGTCTCGTGTACCATCTTTTCCAGCAGCTCGGGGTTTTCCAGCATCGGGCAGGGACGCAGGTGATTCTTGTTGAAAGGCTGGCCGTTGTGGTAAGCCATGAACAGCGGGCTGTGCAGGATCTCCAGGATGCTCTGGTCGTGGATGTTGGCGTTGGAATAGTGGATGAACACGCAGGGCTCTGCGTCGCCGGCCGAGTTGATATGGAAGTAGTTGCGGCCGCCGGCAATGCAGCCGCCCACAAACTCACCGTCGTTCTGGAAGTCCATGGGGTAGAACGGGATGTCGCACTCCTCGGAACGCAGGTAGCGGATGCGCTTGATCATATACTGGCGCTGTTCCGGGGTGGGCATCAGCTCCGGAGCAGCATCGTTGCCCACGGGCATGTAGTGGAAGTAGAAGCCAAAGTGTGCGCCCTTGTCGCACAGAAAACGCATGAAGGTGTCGTTAGTGACAGCCTCAATGTTCTGGCTGGTATAGCAGATGGAGGTGCCGAACACGATGCCGTGCTTCTTGAGCAGGTCCATGGCGTTCATAACGGCAGCATAGTGGCCCTCACCGCGGCGGGCGTCGTTGGTCTCCGGGGTGCCCTCGATGGACAGCATAAAGGCAATGTTGCCCAGGCGCACCACTTCTTCGCAGAAGGGCTCGTCGATCAGGGTGGAGTTGGTGTAGATGGCAAACTGCACATCGTTGTGCTTTTCGGCCAGCTTCAGGATGTCCTTCTTGCGCACCAGCGGCTCGCCGCCGGTCAGCATGTACAGGTACACGCCCAGCTCCTTGCCCTGAGTGATGATCTTGTCCATATCCTCAAAGCTGAGGTTGTTCTTGTGGCCGTACTCACCGGCCCAGCAGCCCACGCAGTGCATGTTGCAGGCAGAGGTGGGGTCAAACAGGATCAGCCAGGGAATGTTGCACTGGTACTTCACGCGGTTCTCGCGGATGGTCTTGGTGCCCCGGAAGAAAGCCTCATAGCCCAGGTTCAGGGCCATGGTGCGGGCAACATTGGGGTCGGTCTGGTCCAGCACACAGTTGATCAGCTTGGACCACTTGCTGTCCGGGTCGCTCAGGGTCTTTTTGGCGCGCTCGTAAGTCTCATCGCTGAAGGAGCTGCCGTAAAACTGCTTTGCCAGATCCACGATCTGACCCATGGTCTTTTCAGGATCCTTATCTGCATGAGAAAGCACCACGTCCACCATCTTGCCAACGGCGGCGCGCTGCATCTTATGGGTCAAATTCTCAAGAGAAGTGTTCATAAGTCGTTTTCCTCCAAACAGATTCTGTTGAAATCATCCTTTATTTTATGAATGTATGGTACCACGTTCAGTCGAAAGGTGCCATAATCAGAAAATACGCCGTGATGGAAAACCCATCACGGCGCACTGTTTGATAAGATTTTTACGTTTTCGGCCGGTTCCGGGGCTTAATCCTCGTCCCGTGCGGTGCCGCCCCGGTTGCTGGCCAGCCGGCACAGGGCACGCCGCAGGTCACCGTGGATCATCGTGCTCAGTCGTGCGACCATCACAGCCGGGTCGGCCTTCATATCCCGCCGGGTCCACTCCAACGTCATGCCCACCAGTGCATACTTGTAAAAATCCACCACGAACTGCTTGTCGGCATCCTGGACCGTGATGTCCTGGCATTCACGGTTGGTGAATTCCTTCAGAACAGGATCCAGCAATCTATAAAGGTACTGCTCCACCTGTTCGCGGCCCACCGAACGGTACACATTCAGCACCAGGGTCTTGTTCTCCTGCAGCTGATGCAGGATGTCCAGATAGGCTTCATCCCATGTGTCAAAGCTCTTGCGGCCTTCCATCACCTTGGCGGCATCCTCCATCAGGATCCAGTCCACCAGATCGTAGATGTCTTTGAAATGATAATAGAAGGTCATGCGGTTCACACCGCAGTCCTCGGTGATGTCGTTAATCGTGATCTTGTTGAGGGGCTTCTGGAGCAGCAGCTTTTTGAGCGATGCCTCCAGCGCCCGCTTGGTCGTCTGTGACACAAAAACCATCCTTTCCAGGCAGAAATTTTTCTGCCCTGTGCGGCGAAAGCCGTGAGAAGATTTTCCATGTCCTATTTTACCGCAGAATCCTGTCAAAAAGCAAGGACAATTTTGTACACTTTTTGAATTTATTGTGCATTCACGCAAGTTTGTGTTTTGCATCGCGTACATTTTTGGGCATCCGGCCATATCAAATCGGAATCCCCCTTCCACCCTTTCGGCACGGCCGCCCGGCTTTGCCGCGGCAAAAAAGAGGCGGTTCCTCTTGATTTTATCGTCCCGCGTGCTTACAATGGAGGCAGGCAGAAATCGTCTGCCGTAAGGGAGGGTATGAATTATGATGGAAACGATCGGTTTTCTGGGCTGCGGCAACATGGGCGGCGCAATTGCGCGGGCCGTGTGCAAGGCTGCAGACCCTAAAAAGGTCTATCTGGCAAACCGCACCACGGCCAAGGCACAGGCTCTGGCCAAGGAACTGGGCTGCAAAGTGGCGACCAACGCTGAGGTGGCCGCGGAATGCGACCTGATCTTTCTGGCGGTGAAGCCCCAGATGATGGAGGCCCTGCTGGCACCGCTGAAGTTCTCGCTGGACGAGCGCCCGAGCCGTTTCGTGCTGTGCAGCATGGCCGCCGGACTGTCCATTGCCCGCATTCAGGAGATGGCGGGCGAGGACTTCCCGGTGATCCGCATCATGCCCAACACCCCGGCTTCCGTGGGCGAAGGCATGATCCAGTACTGCTCCAGCAATGTGACTGCCGAGGAAGAAGAAGCTTTCCGGAAGATCATGGCCCCGGCCGGGCGGCTGGATGCCGTGCCGGAAAACCTGATTGATGCAGCCAGCTGCGTGTCCGGCTGCGGCCCGGCCTGGGTGTACCAGTTCATTGAGGCACTGGCAGACGGCGGCGTAGCCTGCGGCCTGCCCCGTGCCAAGGCACAGGAGTATGCCGCTCAGATGGTCCTGGGCAGCGCCAAGCTGGTGCTGGAAAGCGGCCAACATCCCGGTGCCCTCAAGGACGCCGTGTGCAGCCCCGGCGGCAGCACCATTCAGGGCGTGCGCGTGCTGGAAGAGCACGGCCTGCGGGGCGCGGTGATGGACGCCGTGCTTGCCGCTTACGACAAGACAAAGGAAATGGGAAAGGGTTAATGGACTTATGCGCATCGTTGTGAAGGTAGGCACCTCTACTCTGGCATACGGCACCGGACGGCTGAACATCCGCCATACGGAGCAGCTGGTCAAGGTGCTGAGCGATTTGAAAAATGAGGGCCACGAGGTCATTCTGGTATCGTCCGGTGCCATTGGCATGGGCGTGGGCAAGCTGTCGCTGCCGCAGCGCCCAAAGGACACCGCCAGCAAGCAGGCCTGTGCCGCAGTGGGTCAGTGTGAGCTGATGTATACCTACGACCGGCTCTTCAATGCCTACAATCACACCGTTGCGCAGATCCTGCTCACCGGCGTGGACGTGGAGCATACTGACCGGCGGGTCAACTTCCAGAACACCCTGTCCCGCCTGCTGGAGCTGGGGGCTTTGCCCATCATCAACGAAAACGACACCGTTGCCACCGACGAGATCACGTCCATCGGCGACAACGACACTCTGGCCGCCATCGTGGCCTGCTGCTGCAAAGCCGACCTGCTGGTGCTGCTGAGCGACATCGACGGCCTGTACACGGCCAACCCTCACATCCATCCGGACGCTGCGCTCATCCCGCTGGTGGAAGAGATCACCCCCGAGGTAATGGCACTGGCCGATGGGGCCGGTTCGGCACTGGGCACCGGCGGCATGGCCACCAAGCTGCGGGCTGCCCGCATGGTCACCGGCAGCGGCGCCGATATGGTCATTGCCAACGGCGCACACCCGGAGGTGCTGTACGACATTGCCGACGGCAAGCCCGCCGGGACCCGTTTCAAAGGACGCAGACAGGAGGATCCAGCATGACGACACAGGAGATTCTGGAAGCCGCCCGCGCGGCAAAAACAGTCGTTGCACTGGCAAGCAGCGAGACCCGCACCCACGCTCTGTGGGCCATGTCCGACTGGCTGTGCCACCCGGAAAACATGGAGGCCATCCTGGCCGCAAACGCCGAGGATATGGCCGCCGCCAAGGGGCACATCAGCGACGTGATGCTGGACCGGCTGGCCCTGACCGAGGAGCGCATCGGAGCCATGGCCCGGGGCATTCTGGAGGTGGCCGCCCTGCCGGACCCGGTGGGCCGGGTGCTGAAACGGGTGGAGCGCCCCAACGGGCTGGCGATCGAAAAGACCGCCGTGCCCATGGGCGTGATTGCCATCATCTACGAGAGCCGCCCCAACGTGACCAGCGACGCCGCCGCCCTTGCCATCAAGAGCGGCAATGCCTGCATCCTGCGCTGCGGCAAAGAGGCCTGGCGCAGCGCCAATGCCATCGTGAAAGCGCTGCGGCAGGGTCTTGTGGAGAACGGCCTGCCGGAAGCCGCTGTCAGCCTGATCGAGGACACCTCCCACGCCTCGGCCAACGCCCTGATGACCGCCGTGGGCTATGTGGATCTGCTGATCCCCCGCGGCGGGGCCGGGCTGATCCGCGCCTGCGTGGAAAACGCCAAGGTCCCCTGCATCCAGACCGGCACCGGCATCTGCCACATTTTTGTGGATGACACCGCCGACCAGGATAAGGCACTGGACATCATTGAGAACGCCAAGGCCAGCCGCCCCAGCGTGTGCAATGCCGAGGAGGTATGTCTGGTGCATTCGGCCATTGCGGCAGAGTTTCTGCCCGAGCTGGCTCAGCGCCTCGGCCCGGACCGCACGGCAAAGGGCCTGCATCCGGTGGAACTGCGGCTGGACGAGCGCGCCGCGGCCATCATCCCCGGCACCCCGGCAGGCCCGCAGGACTTTGACACCGAGTTTCTGGATTACATTCTGGCCGTCAAGGTCGTGGACAGCGTGGACGAGGCCATTGCCCACATCGCTGCTCACTCCACCGGCCACAGCGAAGCCATCCTGACCCGGACACAGGCCCACGCCGACCGGTTCACCGCAGCTGTGGACAGTGCCGCCGTGTATGTAAACTGTTCCACCCGCTTCACCGATGGCGGAGAGTTCGGGCTGGGCTGCGAGATGGGCATCTCCACCCAGAAGCTGCACGCCCGCGGCCCGATGGGGCTGGAAGAGCTTTGCAGCTACAAGTACATCATCCACGGAGATGGGCAGATCCGCTGAGTTCCCCACCTCCCCAGTGTGAAAATAATTTTCTCGTGCAGGCCGACGTCCGATGTCCCGGCCTGCATTTTTGTTTTATCGGCATGGAGCGTTTTTTCTTCAGCAACAATTTTTGAAGATTGTTTTCACTTTTGATGATTTTTCCGTGTTTTGGGGCAGACTATTGTATCCAAGTTTTTTCTGTTTCTCACAAATAAAAAGTGTTACTTTCTCCGTTTTTTCTTGCAAAATCTTCAAAAAAACTCTTGACACCCCTGTTTTTGCGCGGTAAAACTATATTGGAAATTTTGATAACGATTTCAGCGTGTTTCATCATTTCGTCTCAAAACTGTCCGCCACCCACAACACTATACTGAGAACAAAGGAGAGAACACTATGACGATTGCCATTCTTGCACACGATTCCCGCAAGGAACTTGCGCTTCAGTTCTGCACTGCCTACAGCGCGATCCTTTCCAAAAATGTAGTCATTGCCACCGGTACTACCGGACGGATGCTGGCGCAGACCACCGGTCTGCCTGTGCATTGTTACCTCTCCGGCAAGCTGGGCGGCGTACAGCAGATCACTTCCCGCGTTGCCTGCGACGAAGTGGATCTGGTGCTGTTTTTCCGCGATCCGCTCAAGGTGGATGCTTCCAGCCTGAACGAGCAGAACCTGCTGCGCCTGTGCGATATGCACGGCGTGCCCATTGCCACCAACATTGCCACCGCCGAGGTGCTGCTGCGCGGTCTGGATCAGGGCGATCTGGACTACCGCGAGGGCATGCACCCGCCGGTTGTGGAGCCCGTGCCCGTACTGGAACACCGCGCCGTGTGCTGAGACAGACTTTGTGTATAGAGGGAAACAGCGCCGCAGAAATGTTCTGCGGCGCTGTTGTTTTGTTTACTCCTGTTTGCCTTCCGGGCGGAACACATAGCCCTTGCCCCACACATTGCACAGGTACACCGGCTTTGCGGGGTCCGGCTCGATCTTGCTGCGCAGGTTGTGGATGTGCACCTGCACGGTGCGCACATCGCCAAGGCTGTCCTTGCCCCAGATCTTCTGGTAGAGCTCATTGGCCGTAAAAAAGGTGTTGGGGTTGCGCACGAACAGGCTGAGGATGCGGTATTCCATATCAGCCAGATGGATGTCCTCGCCCCGGCAGTGCACACTGCGGTTGTCGGCATCCAGCCGGAAAGCCGGGCAGGTGTAGCCCCGGAGACTGGGCTCGGCGGCATCCATCTGCACCCGGCGCACGTTGGCCAGAATGCGGGCCACCAGCACCTTGTTGTCGTAGGGCTTGGTGAGGAAATCGTCACCGCCCAATTCCAGCGCATGCACGATGGTGTCCACATCGTCCAGGCAGGAGGTAAAGATGATGGGGCAGTGATGCCCGCTGCGCAGGGTCTGACACAGCTGCATGCCGTTGGTGTCCGGCAGCAGGATGTCCAGCAGGATCACATCAAAGGGGTCTTTTGCGTGGGCCAGTGCTTCCTCGCCGGAGGCTGCACACACCACCTCAAACCGCTTCTGACTTTCCAGAAAGATCCGGGTCATTTCCCGGATCATTGCATCATCCTCCACCAACAGGACACGAATCATGCCGCCGCTCTCCCTTTTTTGCCAAAATTCTGGTATACTGAAACTACCTTATAGTTCAGTATACCCTATTTACGATACCCTGACAACCGCTTTTAGCGAGATTCATGCTTGTATTTCTGAGGAAGGTGTGTTTATGCGGCACAAAACATCCGGCTATTTTCTGCTCTCGGCCTTGCTGGTGAGCCTGATCCTGGGGCTGTGCATCCTGCTCAACCTGCGCTGTCCGCAGGCGGTCAGCGACGATGCTCTGACCCAGGAGCAGCTGACCCGGGGCGTCACCCTGACCGGCTGGCAGCAGACCGGCCCCGGGCACTGGCGTTTTGCCTTTGAAGCGCCTGCCGACGTCCCGGAACTGGTGCTCTGCCTTTCCACCCGGTCGCTGGACGCCGTGCCGGAAGGGCTGGAGCCCACCGACCAGCGTGGTGAGGCCTTCTGGGTGCGGCCGGTGCCCGGCCGGACGTCCGAGATCACTGTGACCAGCACCACGGTCCCACAGATGTGGTTGATGCTGCCCGACACCCTGTGGCACTGGCGCGAACTGCGCAGCAGCCTGCAGCTGATGGCGCTTGTGGCTTTTGCCAGCATGGGTGCGGGCATTCTGGCGCTGTTCTGCTTCAAGCCCCAGCATGAACTGGGAGTTTTCCTGCTGTATCTGGGCGTCATGTTCGGTTGGGGGTTGGCTGTGCTGTTCCCGGCCGGGCAGACCGGCGCACTGCTCGGGTTCCTGATGGGGCTGTACTTTCCCTTTGCGGTGCTCACCCCCATCTGGCTGTGCTGTTCCCTGCTCCATGTGGCACTTCCCCGGCGCGGCAGCCGGCACTTTGCACTCTCGGTGCTGGCCACTTTGCTGTTTCTGATGCTGGGCACATCCACCCAGCCGGTACTGCGCAACGTCACATTGCAGGCCGGTATGGCGATGGTGCTGGTGGTGCTGGCCCAGGCACTGGCGAAAAAAGAGCGCCCGGCCTGGTATCTGCTGGCAGGCTACATCCTGACCTTTGGCCTGCGTCTGACGATCATACTGCCATCCTTCCGGTTCTGGTTTTACCGGGAAAGTTTCCCCTTCTACATGGTGCGCTGTGCCCGGCTGTACGACATTCCCTTTACGCTGGGGTGTCTGGTGTTTGTCAGCCGCCGCTACGCACTGCAATTTGACCGCACCGAGCAGCTGGCGCAGGAGCTGGAAGCCCGGGTGACACAGCGCACCCAGGCCCTGCAGAACGAGACGGACGCCCGCAAGAGCATGATGCTGAACATCTTCCACGACCTGCGCAGCCCGCTGTTCGTCATCGGCAGCGGGCTGGACACGCTGGCCGCCGCGCCGGACGCTCTGCCTGCCCTGCTGCCGGTGCTGCAGGAGCGGGTGGGCTTTGTGCGCAGGCTGACCGAGGACCTGTTTCTGGCGGCTAAGCTGGAGCAGAAGCAGGTCCTGCTCAATGAGGACCGCGCCCGGCTGGAAGCCCTGACTGCAGCGGTGTGCAGCGCCTGTCAGGCCGAAGCCGCCCACAAAGGAGTGGAGCTGCGGACCGATACCGGCACTCCCCTGCCCGTATGGGGCGACGCTGTGCGGCTGGAGCAGATCTTGCAGAACCTTGTGACCAACGCCATCCACTACACCCCCTCCGGCGGACGGGTCACCGTGGTGTGTGCTGCCGAGAACGGGCAGGCCTGCGTAAAGGTCACGGACACCGGCTGCGGCATCGCGCCGGAGGATCAGCCCGCCGTGTTTGACCGCTACTTCCACACCACCGCCGACACCAAGCACGATTCCACCGGCCTCGGTCTGACCATTGCGCAGGAGCTGGCGCACCTGCACCGGGGCGAGATTCTGCTGCAGAGTGAGCCGGGCAAGGGCAGCTGTTTTACCCTCTGCCTGCCGCTGTTGGACGCTGAATGACACAAAAAGCCCTGTGGCTTCCCGTTTTGAGAAGCCACAGGGCTTTTCTGTTACAGTGTTCAGGCAAGCAGAGCGGACAATTTTGACGTTATTTTTTCAATGACCCAATCAGTCCTTGAAATAAGCCTTCTGGATGGCCAGCAGCACACCGGCGCGGCTGGCGGCAAAGTTCAGGCCGCCCTGCAGGTAGCAGGTGTAGGGCTCACGCAGCGGGCCGTCGCAGGACAGCTCGATGGTGCTGCCCTGGGTAAAGCTGCCGCTTGCCATGACCACCTCATCGGTGTAGCCCGGTTCCGGGCTGGGTTCCGGGGCCGCATAGCTGTCCACCGGGCTGGCAGCCTGGATGCCCTGACAGAAACCGATCAGGGCATCGGCGGTGCCGGCATCAAAACAGGTCACGATGTCGTTGTGGTCCTCGCAGTAGCGCGGCACCGGGTTCTTGCCCAGCAGCTCCAGCATGCACTGCGCATAAATGGCGGTCTTGATGGCCTCACACACCACGCCGGGGGCATAGTAGAAGCCCAGATACATGTCGCGGGGCGTTTCCAGCGTGCAGCCCAGTTCCTTGCCCAGGCCAGGCGCGTTCAGGCGGTAGGCGCACAGCTCCACCAGATCCTTCCGGCCGGCAATGTAGCCGCCGGTGGGCGCAATTCCGCCGCCGGGGTTCTTGATGAGACTGCCCACCACAAGGTCGGCACCCACCTGGCAGGGCTCCTGCGTCTGGGTGAACTCGCCGTAGCAGTTGTCCACAAAGATGATGATATCCGGGTTGGCGGCACGGGCGGTGTCGGCAACCTTTTTGATGGTGTCCAGATCAAAGGCGTTGCGCTGCAGATAGCCGCGGCTGCGCTGGATATGGCACACCTTGGCCCCGGGGGCCTTCTGTGCAATCAGGTCGTAGTCCGGGGTGAAATCAGCCTTGAGGGGAGCTTCGTCGTATTGGATGCCGTAGTCCATCAGGGTACCGGTGCCCTTGCCCTTGCCGTCCAGACCGATGACGCCCTCCAGCGTATCGTAGGGGCGGCCGGTGGCGGCCAGCAGGGTGTCCCCCGCCCGCAGCAGGCCGAACAGGGCCACCGCCAGCGTATGGGTGCCGCTCTGGAACTGGCTGCGCACCAGTGCATCCTCTGCGCCCATCACCTGGGCAAAGATCTGTTCCAGCTTTGCACGGCCGGTGTCCCACAGGCCGTAGCCGGTGGTGCCCAGCATATCGGTGGAGGACATCTGGGTGTCGGCAAAGGCCTTGAGCATCTTGAGCTGGTTGAAATCGCGGATTTCCTCCATATGGCGGAAATAGGGCTGGCACAGCTCCATGGCCTTTTCGTCCAGTGCCAGCACTTCGGGTTTGTAATCAAAAAAGTGGTTGAGAATCGACATATCTGTTTCCTTAATTTAACGTTCTTGTATTTTCAGAAGCATGGACGCTCCGCTGGGCCAGAGGACAAGAGGGGCGTTTGGAGCGGCCCGCAGGCCGCGACAAACGCCAATATAAAATAGTTCTTCCTCTGAATATGCTCAGAGTGAAACGGAGGGCATTCAAATCGTCCGGCTCACGGCGCGGCAAAACGTACATACTCCCCCAGCTTTGCAAAGCCGAGGCGGGTGTAAAAATGCACCCGTTCCGGGGCGCAGAGGAACACCGAGTGCTCCCCTTCTGCTGCAAGGGCGTTGGCCATCTGCACGATGAGCCGCCCGCCGATGCCTTTGCCGCGCAAGGGCTCTGCAGTCTGGCCGCAGGCCATGTAGGCCTGTCCGTTTGCGACCGCATAGGCGCCCACGGTGCACACTGTCTGCCCGCCCTGCTGCAGCGCCCAGACCATGGCCCGGCCCCGGCTGCGCTTGGAGCACAGCTCTGAATAGGCATCGTCCCGCCGGGCGGGGTCCGTTGGATAAAGCGCCTGCGCCACCGTCATGGCGGGCGGCTGGGCGTCAAGAGTCAGGCTGCTCCAAAGAGCATCCTCTACAGCAGGCAGGGGCAGCATTTTGCCGGGAGCAAGGCCGAACACCGTCAGCGTTTCGGCCCGGTGCCAGCCTGTGGGCGGCGGGCAGACGCCCTCGTCCAGAATGACGCTCCCACAGCCGCAGAAGGCCAGAAAGCTTGCCAGCTCCTCCGGGTTTGCATGCCCGGCTGCCCATGCCGTGCGGCCGCTGAGTTCCAGCGCCAGTGTGGGGCCAGCATAGAACCGGCCGGGCTGGCTTTTGCCGAAGATCTGCTGATCCAGCGGCAGCAGGGCGTCCAGCACCCAGCGCCCCCGGCAAGCGTTCCGGAAGCGGGCACGGCGCGCCGGGGTGTTGACCCGTGCGATCACTTGAGCGCGTTGACGATCTTCTTGAACTCACGGCCACGCACCTCAAAGTTGGGGTACAGGTCGAACGAAGCACTGGCCGGAGACAGGATGATGATGTCGCCGGGCTTTGCGGCGGCGCGGGCAAGCTCCACAGCGTGCTGCATGTTGTCGGCATGCTGGATGGGCAGAGCTGCTTCGTCAAAGCCCTCGCATTCGCGCACAGCCTTCTCGATGCGGGGGCCGGTGGCACCCATCAGCACCAGGTTCTTGACGTGGGCAATGACTTCCGGTGCCAGCGGCTCATACGGGATGTGCTTGTCGTAGCCGCCCGCAATGAGGATGACCTTCTGGTTGAAGCTGCGCAGGCCCGCAATGGTGCGGGTGGGGCTGGTACCGATGGAGTCGTTGTAGTACAGCACGCCGTCCAGGGTGCGCACCGGCTCAATGCGGTGCTCTACACCGGTAAAGGTGCTGCCCACCTGCTGGATGGCTTCCACCGGCACGAGGCCCCACACGGCAGCCGCAGCGGCCAGCAGGTTCTCGATGTTGTGCAGGCCGCGCAGCTTCACGTCCTTCTGAGCCAGGAACGGAGTCACCACACCGTCCTCGGCCATGCAGAGCATGCCGTCCTTGCGCAGGAAGGCACCGTTGTCGGTGTCGTGCAGGCGGGTGAACCACACCTGCTTGCCCTTGCAGTCCTTCTGCATGGAGCGGCTGATCTCGTTCTCATAGCCCAGCACGGCACGGCAGGGCGGGGTCTGGTACAGCAGGATGTTGCGCTTGGCGTCGATGTACTCCTGCATATCCTTGTGGTGGTCCAGATGGTTGGGGGTGACGTTGGTCACCACGGCCACATTGGGGCTGGAATGCATGCTGATGAGCTGGAAGCTGGACAGTTCTACCACGGCCACATCGTCGGGGCTCACCTCGGGCAGCATGGGCAGCAGCGCTGCGCCGATGTTGCCGCCCAGATGTACCTTGCGGCCAGCGGCCTCAAAGAACTTGGCGATCAGGGTCGTGGTGGTGGTCTTGCCGTCGGAGCCGGTCACAGCCACGATGGGGCAGGGGCAGAAATCAAAGAACAGTTCCACCTCGCTGGTGACCATGGTACCGGCCGCCATGGCATCCTGCAGGGGTTTCTCAAAGTAGCCCACAAAGCCGGGGGTGCGCATAATGATATCCTGGCCCTTGAAGCCGTCCAGATAGTTCTCGCCCAGGCTCAGGTCGATGCCCAGCTCCCGGATGGTGGCGGCGTAATCTCCGAAGTCCTCCACGCTCTTTTTCTGGTCGCACAGGGTAACGTGTGCCCCCAGCTCCACAAATTCTTTGATCAGGGTCTTGTGGCTGACGCCCGCGCCGATAAAGGCCACCTTTTTGCCCTTGATGAGCTGTTCGAGCTTCTGTTGATCCTTCTGCATAAAAACAGATCCTCCTTCGTACAGTATCGTATTCTGAACACGCCGGAACTGCCCGGCATTTGTGAGTTTCGCTGTACTATTATAGTCCATTTGGCCGCGCTTGGCAACGGAAAACCGTGCACTCGGCACCAAAAAGCGCGGTAAATTCACAAAAAGGCAATTGTTTTTTGTCTGTGTTTCTGCTACACTTGTCGATGCAGAGCCGTTTTTGAGGTTTTCTGCACCATGATGAACGGAATGAGGGTTTCTTTTTTGAATCGTTTTTTGCGCATGACCGCAGTGGTGCTTGCCGCTGCGTTTGCTTTTCTGCTTGCGGGCTGCGGCGGCAGCTCCGCCAGCACCAGCTTTACCTGGTTTGTGGACAATATCCCCGCAAACCTTGACCCGCAGGTAGCCACCAAGGCCGAGGATGTGATCGCCTGCGAGAACCTGTACGGCGGACTCGTGCGCCGCAATGCCAGCGGCGAGCTGGTGCCGGACTTATGTGAGCGGTGGGAGATCTCCTCCGACGGGCTCACCTATACCTTTTATTTAAAGAGCGGCCTGACCTACACCGGCACAAAAGGTTCCGCCACGGACTACGCCATCACCGCTGAAGATTTCGTGTATGCATTTCGCCGGGTGTTCGACCCCCAGACAGCCTCGCCCTATGCGGTGGAGTTTTCTGCCATCCAGAACAGTGCCGCCGTGCTGGACGGCACTGCAGACCCCGGCACGCTGGGCGTGTCGGCCATCGGAGAACTGACGCTGGTGTTCCGCCTGAGTGAGCGGGACGACACCTTCATTTCCAAACTCACCCTGCCGGGTGCCATGCCCTGTGACGAAGCCTTTTTTGAGAGCACCCGCGGCACCTACGGTCTGAGCAGTACATCCACTCTGTCCAGCGGCAGCTTTTACATCTACAACTGGACGGCCAGCGGCCTGTTCCTGCGCCGCAGTGCCGCGTCCCCGCTGGTGAACAACCTGCGCCTTGTGCAGAACACCAGCAACACCGACAAGAGTGCCGCCCAGCTCATTGCAGACGAAAAGTGCTCGGCCGCCCTGGATGACACCGCCGAAGCCACTTCCCTGCAGAGCGTGGAATACTCCGACACCACCTGGGCCCTGCTGTTCAACGCATCGGAAGGCTCGGTGTTCGCGGTTGCATCCCTGCGGCAGGCGCTGGCCGGCATCGCCCTGCAGAACCTGTCGGTGCCCTCCTCGGGGCTGTTCACGGAGGTGACCGGCCTTGTTCCGGACGGCCTGACCGTGGACGGCATCGACTACCGCGATGCTGCCGGGGACCTGCTGCCCACCATCCCGGATGCAAAGGCATTGTACATGCAGGCCCGGCAGGGCATGGCCAGCTCCGACTTCAACGGGGTGACCATTCTGCTGCCCCAAGGCTCCGGCCTGACCGAGACGGTGGAGCAGATCAACGGTGCCTGGCAGAAAGACTGTTCCCTCTTCTTCTCGGTGGAAGAGGTGCCGCAGGAGGAGTTCGACGCCCGCCTTGCCAGCGGCAAATACACCATCGCACTGGCTCCCATCCGGGCCGAGGGCGGCAGCGTATACCAGATGCTGCAGCAATTTGCCGGAGACAACAATCTGACCGGTCTCACCGACCCGCTCTATGCCGGGACCCTGTCTGAAAGCATCCAGCGCACCGGCACCGCTCGCTGCCAGCTGCTGCGCGATTGTGAACGCCAGCTGCTGGAGGGCTGCACTGTGGTGCCGCTGGCCGCCCAGCAGAAGCGTCTGCTGGTGGCTGACGGCGTGGAAGGGCTGGTGTTCGACCCCTTCACCCCGGTGCTGGACCTGACCTACACCACGAAAAACTGACCCGACCGTTTTCGGCGCGATCCGCTCTTGACATTTGTCCCCTGCTTTGCTACAATGATAAAGCAGTGTGCAGGGTTAGCTCATCCGGTAGAGCGACTGCTTCCCAAGCAGTAGGCGGCGGGTTCGAGTCCCGTATCCTGCTCCAGCACAACAAGCCCCCGGTCTTACATGAATTTCGTGTAGGGTCGGGGGCTTGTTTTATGCCGCTCTTGCGTTTTTCCCGGTACTGTGCTATACTTCTCTGCGAACTGAACAAAAACAGCAGGTGCGTTCCGCCGCAGGCGCTTTGCCACGGCAGGAACGTTAAAAGGGAAGCGGGTGCAAATCCCGCACGATCTCGTCACTGTGATAAGGGAGCCCGCGGCCCGGGTGCTTTTGGCACCGGCCACTGAAGCGTTGCTTTGGGAAGGCGGCGGCGGGCGCAGATCTTTCAGCCAGGAAACCTGCCTGCTGTTGGTACAGGAGCGCACCGCTCCGGACCACGAGGAATTGGTCGTGCCGAAAAGCCTATGGATCATGGGTCTTTTTGTGTTGCCATTCCGCAAGCAGAAAGGCCTTTTTTGTTTGCGGAAAACGCCCTTTCAGCGCCATGTTCAGGGGTATGCAAACTGTTCTATACGAACAAAAAGGAAAGGAATTCGTCATGAGAAAACGCAACATCCGCAAGGCTGCTGCCGCCCTGACTGCCCTGGCTCTGTGCGCCGGTGTGCTCAGCGGCTGCGGCGGCGCCGCATCCAGCACCGCTTCCAGCGCAGCAAGTTCTTCTGCCGCTGCCAGCAGCGAAGCATCCGGCGAGGACGCCGACGAGGCTGCCGCAAAGAACGTGGCAGACCTGATCGATGCCATCTATGTCCAGGAGCGCAACGACAGCACCGACGAGCAGTGTGCTGCTGCCAAGGCTGCCTGGGACGCCTTGACCGACGCTCAGAAGGAGCTGGTGGAAGGCGAAAATGCTGACCCCGATTACTTTGGCCGTGACACCGGCGATGCTTCCAAGGATGCCGCCCGCAACGAGGACAACATCGGCGAGAACGAGCTGCTGGTGGTCTCCTTTGGCACCTCCTTCAACGACAGCCGTGTGAAGGACATCAAGGGCATCGAGGACGCCCTGCAGGCCGCCTACCCTGACTGGAGCGTGCGCCGCGCCTTTACCGCACAGATCATCATCAACCATGTGCAGGCCCGTGACGGCGAGAAGATCGACAACATGCAGCAGGCCATGGATCGCGCTGTGGCCAACGGCGTGAAGAACCTGATCGTGCAGCCCACCCATCTGATGCACGGTGCCGAGTACGACGAGATGATGGAGATGATTGACTCCTACCGCGACAAGTTCGAGAGCGTTGCCGTGGCTGAGCCCCTGCTGGGCGAGGTCGGCTCTGACGCCACCGTGATCAACTCCGACAAGGAAGTGGTTGCCAAGGCCGTGACCGAGGCCGCCGTGAAGGATGCCGGTTACGAGAGCCTGGACGCCGCCGCTGCCGAGAAGGTCGCCTTCGTGTTCATGGGCCACGGCACTTCCCACACTGCAAAGGTGAGCTACAGCCAGATGCAGACCACCATGCAGACCCTGGGCTATGACAATGTGTTCATCGGCACCGTGGAGGGTGAGCCCGAGGAAACCGCCTGCGAGAACGTGATCGAGGCTGTGAAGGCTGCCGGTTACACCAAGGTCGTCCTGCGTCCCCTGATGGTAGTGGCAGGCGATCACGCCAACAACGACATGGCCGGTGCAGACGAGGATTCCTGGCTGAGCCAGTTCAACGCTTCCGGCGCATTTGAGTCTGTGGACTGCCAGATCGCCGGTCTGGGCGAAGTGCCCTCCATTCAGGAGCTGTACGTTGCCCACACCAAGGCTGCCATTGATTCTCTGAACGGCTGAAAATAACTGCCAAATTGCCCGGAGGGAGTGATCTTTTCGGGCAATTTTTCTTTTTGACAGGATTGTGGTATACTGAGACCTGCAGGGAGTTTCTCCCTTTCTGATTCTGAAACATTGAGGTATTTTTCTATGCGCTGCAAACAGATGCTTTCCCTTTCCGTTGTCACCGTGCTGCTGGCCGCTTCTCTGGCAGGCTGCGGCACTTCTTCCACCGCTCCGTCGGCCGTCTCTTCCGAGGCTCCTTCCAGCGCGGCAAGTTCCGCCGCATCCGAAGTCACGGAGACCGCCGCTCTGCCGGACGGCGTATACACTGCCGAGTTTGATACCGACAGCGGCATGTTCCATGCCAACGAGGCCTGCGACGGCAAAGGCACCCTGACCGTCAAGGACGGCAAGATGATCTTCCACGTCAGCCTGGTGTCCAAAAAGATCGTGAACCTGTACCCCGGCCTGGCCGCTGATGCCGAGGCCCACAAAACGGACTGGCTGCTGCCCACCACCGACACTGTGACCTACTCCGACGGCACCAGCGAAGAGGTGTACGGCTACGACATCCCGGTCACCGCATTGGATGAGGACTTCCCGCTGGCCATTCTGGGCTCCAAGGGTACCTGGTACGACCACACCGTGAGCGTGCGCAATGCCCAGCCCAAGACCGAGGAGACCTCCGAGACCCCCGCAGACGGCGAATACACCGTATCTGTGGCACTGGAGGGCGGCTCCGGCCGTGCCACCGTGGACAGCCCCGCCACTCTGACCGTGGCCGACGGCAAGATGACCGCCACCATCGCATGGAGCAGCCCCAACTATGACTATATGGTCGTGGACGGCGAGAAGTACCTGCCCACCAACACCGAGGGCAACTCCACCTTTGAGATCCCGGTCGCTGCCCTGGGCACCCCGCTGGCCGTGACCGCCGACACGGTGGCCATGAGCACCCCGCACGAGATCGAATACACCCTGACCTTTACTTTGGAGTAACCTTCCATGAAGCTGACCCGCGCTCAATTTTTAAAGGCACTGCCCGCCGCGGTGCTGGCGCTTGCAGGCTGCACTGCCGCGCCTACTGCACCGGCCGATACGGACGAGCTGGTGTTTGACCACGCCTACCCGCTGGACTACGCCACCCAGTTTACCGCCGACTGCTATGCGGACGGCTCTACCCTGCTGACCATCCCGGACGCACAGGCAAAGTTCCTTGTCCGGCCGGAAGGCGCTGCCACCCTGCGCACTGTGCCCGAGGGCGTGACCGTTTTGCAGCAGCCGGTGCAGAACCTCTATCTGGTGTCCACCTCGGTGATGGACCTGTTCCTTGCACTGGACGCACTGGACTGCATCGCCCTGAGCGGCACCCGCGCCGAGGGCTGGTATCTGGACGAGGCCCGGCAGGCCATGCTGGACGGGCGCATTGCCTATGCAGGCAAATACAGCGCCCCGGACTACGAGCAGATCCTTGCCGCGAATTGTGGTCTTGCCATCGAGAACACCATGATCTACCACACCCCGGAGGTCAAGGAGCAGCTGGAGCGCTTCGGCATCCCGGTGCTGGTGGAGCGTTCCAGCTACGAGAGCGGCCCGCTGGCCCGCATGGAGTGGATCAAATTCTACGGCATCCTGCTGGGCAAGGAGGAACTGGCACAGCAGGTGTTTGACCGACAGGCGGAGCGCATCGCTCCCCTGCTGGACCAGCAGTCCACCGGCAAGAGCTGCGCGTTCTTTTCTATCTCGGCCAACAATCTGGCCAACGTGCGCAAGGGCGGCGACTATGTGGCCCGCATGATCGAGATGGCCGGGGCCGACTATGTGTTTGCCGATCTGACCGACAACGGCAACAGCCTTTCCACCATGAACCTGCCGCTGGAAGACTTCTACGCCGGTGCACGGGACGCCGACTTTCTGATCTACAACAGTACCATTGAGGGCGTTGTCTCCACCACCGACGAGCTGGTGGCCAAGTGCTCCCTGCTGGCGGACTTCAAGGCTGTGCAGAATGGGCATGTCTGGTGCGTTGCCCAGAGCTTTTTCCAGCAGAGCATGGAATTGGCCGATTTTATCCTGGAGCTGCACCGTCTGTTCACCGAGGATGCGCCGGACGGATTGCAGTATTTCATTCACGTTGAGTAAGGAACCGCTTATGACCCGCAAAAAACGCTATCTGTTTTCTTATCTCCTGCTGGCGCTGGCGCTGGTGGTTCTGTTTGCCGCCAACCTGTTCTGGGGCAGTGTTGCCCTGACCCCCGGTGCCGTGCTGGCGGCCCTGACCGGCCGCGGGCAGGACGCACTGTCGGTGGGCATCATCACCCAGCTGCGCCTGCCCCGGGCCGTGATGGTGGTGTTGCTGGGCGCGGCACTCTCTGCGGCAGGCTATCTGCTGCAGACCTTTTTTGCCAACCCCATCGCCGGGCCTTTTGTCATGGGCATTTCCAGCGGAGCCAAGCTGGCCGTAGCACTGGTGATGGTGGTGTTCCTGAACCACGGCCTGCTCACCAGCTCCCTCACCCTGATCCTGGCCGCCTTTGCGGGGGCTATGGCCGCCATGGCCTTTGTGCTGGCGGTGGCCCGTCGGGTGCAACGCATGAGCATTCTGGTCATCTGCGGCGTCATGATCGGTTACATCTGTTCCGCTGTCACCGAGTTCGTGGTGGCATTTGCGCAGGACTCCAACATCGTCAACCTGCACAACTGGTCACAGGGCAGCTTTTCCGGCATGACCTGGGGCAATGTACAGGCGGCGGCACTGGTGGTGCTGCCTGCGCTGGCAGCAGCCTTCTGCCTCTCCAAACCCATGAGCGCCTACCAGATGGGCGAAGCCTATGCCCAGAGCGTGGGCGTGAACGTGAAGCGTTTTTCCCGGCTGCTGGTACTGCTTTCCAGTCTGCTGGCGGCCTGTGTCACGGCCTTTGCGGGGCCCATCTCCTTTGTGGGCATCGCAGTGCCGCATCTGGTCAAGCAGCTGCTGGGCAGCGCAAAGCCGCTGGTGGTGCTGCCGGGCTGCTGCCTGGGCGGGGCCGCCTTCTGTTTGCTGTGCGATCTGATCGCCCGCAGCCTGTTTGCTCCCACGGAGCTTTCCATCAGCGCGGTCACCGCCGTGTTTGGTGCGCCGGTGGTCATCGGGCTGCTCATCCGCCGGAACCGGGAGGGTGCACAATGAAGGAATTTCTCTGTGAAACGCAGGAGCTTGCCATCGGCTACGGCAAAACGCCGCTGGCCTCCGGCATTGCACTGGGGGCAAATCCGGGGCAGATCCTTGTCCTTGTCGGCCCCAACGGTGCGGGCAAATCCACCCTGCTCAAAACACTGGCCGGGCAGCTGGCCCCGCTGGGCGGTGCTGTATTGCTGGACGGGCAGGACCTGACCGCCTACACCGGCACGGCCCGGGCGCAGAAGCTGGCTCTGATGCTGCCCCACACCCGCCACACCGAGCTGACCACCTGCTTTGAGTTTGCCGCCGCCGGGCGCATTCCTTACACCGGGCGACTGGGCATTCTGTCCGACGCCGACCGGCAGGCCGTGCAGGATGCACTGGAAATTGCCGGAGCTGCGCATCTCGCGGACCGGGACTTCAACTGCATCAGTGACGGCCAGCGTCAGCGTGTTTTGCTGGCCCGTGCCATCTGCCAGCAGCCTAAAGTGCTGCTGCTGGACGAGCCCACCTCCTTTCTGGACATCAAGGGCAAGATCGAGCTGCTGACCATCCTGCAGAAGCTGGCCCATGAACAGGGCCTTGCGGTCATCGTGAGCCTGCATGAGCTGGACATGGCACAGAAGATCGCGGACGCAGTGGTGTGCGTGTTCCCGGACCATGTTTCCGGCGTGCTGACCCCGGATGCCGCCTTTGCCCCGGACAACATCCGCGCGCTTTATGCGCTGAGCAAAGAACAGTATACGGCCCTGTTCGGGCAGGCAAAGCCCCAAAAGCCCACGTTCGAGCACTACGTCCGCAGCGGGCAGAAGCTGCTGCGCTGCGGCTATACCACCGGCACCTGTGCGGCGCTGGGGGCAGCGGGCGCGGCCCGGCTGCTGCTCACCGGCCATGCGCCGGAGACGGTGGCGCTGCGCACCCCAAAGGGCATCGTGGTGGAGGTAGCACCCCTGTTCTGCCGCCGCACCGACACTGGGGCCGAATGCGCCATTGAAAAGGACGGCGGCGACGACGTGGATGTGACCACCGGCTTGCCGGTGATCGCCACAGTGGAACTGCTGCCGGGCTGCACGGACATCCGCATCGACGGCGGCAGAGGTGTGGGCCGGGTGACAAAACCCGGCCTCGATCAACCCGTTGGTGCCGCCGCCATCAACCATGTGCCCCGGCAGATGATCGCCGAGGCCCTGCGCCGGGAGGCTGAAGCCGCCTGTTATACCGGCGGCTTTGCGGTGACCATTTCCATCCAGAACGGCGAGGAAGTGGCCCGGCGCACCTTCAACCCGCACATCGGGGTGGAGGGCGGCCTTTCGGTGCTGGGCACCAGCGGCATCGTGGAGCCCATGAGCCAGCAGGCCATTCTGGACACCATCCAGCTGGAAATGAACCAGGCTGTTTTGCGGGCCGGTACCCCAAAGCGGCTCATCCTTGCCCCGGGCAACTACGGGCTGGACTACCTGCACGACACCTACCCGGCCTTTGCGGCCATCCCGGTGGTCAAGACCTCCAACTTCATCGGAGATACGCTGGATATGGCAGCCTCTGCCGGGTTTGAACAGGTGCTGCTGGTGGGCCATGTGGGCAAGCTGGTCAAGGTGGCCGGCGGCATCATGAACACCCACTCCCACACGGCCGACTGCCGCACCGAGCTGTTCTGTGCCCATGCCGCCCTCTGTGGAGCAGGCCGGGAGCTGTGCGCGGCTTTGTACGCCGCCGCCACCACCGACGCCTGTCTGGAGCTGCTGGACGCCGCCGGACTGCGCGCCACGGTGCTGGAAAGCCTGCTGGATGCCATCCAACTGCACCTCGACCGCCGGGCGGGCGAAGCCTTCCGGGTGGGTGCGGTGCTGTTTTCCAACCAGCACGGGCCGCTTGGCGCAACACAAACTGCAAAGGAGCTGCTTGAACAATGGAACAACGCATGACCGGCACCTTTTACGGGGTCAGCGTCGGCCCCGGCAATCCGGAGCTGCTGACTTTGCAGGCCGTGCGTCTGCTGCGGCAGTGCCCAGTGCTGGCTGCGCCGCAGACCGCTTCCGGGCAGATGCTGGCGCTGGACATCGCCCGCCGGGCACTGGGCGCAGAGCTGGACGGCAAGACCATCCTGCCCCTGCAGTTCGCCATGAGCCGGGACGCCGCCGTGCTGCGCGCTTCTCACGAGACCGCTGCCAGCGCAGTGCGGCCCTTTCTGGATGCCGGGCAGGATGTGGCCATGCTGAACCTGGGTGACGTGTCCATTTATGCCACCTTTGGCTATCTGCAGGAGATCCTGCAGGCGCAGGGCTATGCCACCGCGATGGCGGCGGGTGTGCCCAGCTTCTGCGCGGCAGCAGCCCGGCTGAATCAGCCCCTTACCGGCGGCATGGACGCTCCGCTGACCATCGCCCCCGGCAGCCGGGCCGACGAGGTATTGGACACCCCCGGTACAAAAGTCCTGATGAAAACCGGGCGTCAGCTGCCCGCCCTGCTGGACACCCTGGACGCCCACGGTGCGTTGAGCCGCAGCGCCCTCGTGTGCAGCTGCGGCCTGCCGGATGAAACGATTTTCCCCGACCTTTCGACTGCGCGCCCGCCGCAGGATGGCAGCAAGGCCGGATATTTTGCAACGGTACTGGTAAAGGAGTAACTGCTATGGTACACTTTGTAGGCGCGGGGCCCGGGGCCCCGGACCTGATCACTCGGCGGGGCGCAGCCCTGCTGCAGGAGGCTGATTGCATCATCTACGCGGGCAGTCTGGTCAACCCGGCCCTGCTGGGACTGGCAAAACCCGGCTGCGCCATTTACAACAGCGCCGAGATGACGTTGGAACAGGTGCTGGATGTGATGCGCACCATGGAGGCAGACGGCAAAATCACCGTGCGCCTGCACACCGGCGACCCCTGCCTGTACGGGGCCATCCGGGAGCAGATGGATGCACTGGACGCTGACGGCATCGCCTACGATGACACGCCCGGCGTGTCCAGCTTCTGCGGCGCGGCGGCGGCACTGAATGCCGAATACACCCTGCCCACCGTGAGCCAGACCGTGATCATCACCCGCATGGAAGGCCGCACCCCGGTGCCCGAGCGGGAAAAGCTGGCCAGTCTTGCCGCCCACGGGGCCACTATGGTGATTTTTCTGTCCATCGGTCTGGTGGACAAGGTGCAGGATGCTCTGCTGCAGGGCGGTGCCTACACGCCGGACACCCCCGCCGCCGTGGTATACAAGGCCACCTGGCCGGAGCAGAAAACCGTGCGCTGTACCGTGGGTTCTCTGGCGCAGAGCGTGCACGACGCCGGCATCATTAAAACAGCGCTCATCGTGGCAGGCGATTTCCTTGGCACCCGGTACGAGCGCAGCAAGCTGTACGACCCCGGTTTTACCACCGCGTTCCGCAGGGGGTCCGACCAATGACCCGGGCCTATCTGGCCTTTACCGACACCGGTCTGGCACTGGCCCGGCGGCTGGCAGACGCCCTGCCCGGCAGTGTGGACCGCTGCGGCAGCGGCGGCGTCTCCCTTGCCGGGTGGACCGCCCTGCAGTTTGCGCAGAGCGACGCCCTTGTTTTTGTGGGAGCCGTGGGCATTGCGGTGCGGGCCATTGCGCCGCACTGCCGCAGCAAGGCGTCGGACCCGGCGGTGGTGGTACTGGACGAATGCGGCCGCTTTGCGGTGCCGGTGCTGTCCGGTCATCTGGGCGGTGCCAATGACCTGGCCCGTGCACTGGCCGCCGTGTGCGGAGCCGTTCCGGTGATCACCACGGCCACCGACGCCCACGGCATTTTTGCGGTGGACGAGTGGGCAAAGCACCAGAACTGCACGGTGCTGGAAGCGGAGCGCATCAAGCATGTCAGCAGCAAGCTGCTGGCCGGGCAGTCGGTGCGGTTTGCCGCTGAGTTTCCCGTGCAGGGCACCCCGCCCGCCGGGGTGGATCCTGCACGGACCCCTGCCGAAGCCGATTTTGCCCTTACTCTCTCCCCTGCCGGGGACGCTTTGCATCTGGTGCCCCGCATCGGGGTGCTGGGCATCGGCTGCCGCAGGGGGACATGTGCCGAGCAGTTGGAAGCCGCCTTTGCGGACTTCTGTGCCCGGCACAGCCTTGCCCCGGCGTGCATCACGGCGGTGGCCAGCATCGACCTGAAGGCTGACGAGGCCGGGCTGCTGGCGTTCTGCCGGACCCACGGCTGGCCCATCACATTTTATTCTGCGGAGCAGCTGCGGGCACTGCCCGGGCCGTTCACACCATCTCCCTTCGTGCAAAGCGTCACCGGGGTGGACAACGTGTGTGAGCGGGCCGCTGTGCTGGCGTCCGGCGGCTGCATCCGCATCCCGAAACAGGCGGGCGGCGGTGTGACCTTTGCGCTGGCGCTGTGCCCCTATGCCCCGGACTGGAGGTGGCAGAATGGCTGATATCGTATATGTGGTCGGACTTGGCCCCGGCGACCCGCAGTTTTTGACCGCACAGGCGCAGAGCGCCCTGGAAGAAGCCGAGGTGCTGTGCGGCTATCCGGTCTATCTGGATCTGGTACGCCCCTATTACCCGGAAAAAGAATATTACGCCACCGGCATGACCAAAGAACTGGACCGCTGCCGCTGGGCGCTGGAAACTGCCCACAGCGGCCGGACCGTGGCTCTGGTGTGCAGCGGTGACGCCGGAGTGTACGGCATGGCCAGCCCCCTGCTGGAGCTGGCCGAAGGCTGCCCGGACGTGACCGTGGAGGTGGTGCCCGGCCTGACTGCCGCCCTGAGCGGCGGCGCGGTGCTGGGTGCCCCGCTGGCCCATGATTTCTGTGTGCTCTCTCTTTCCGACCGGCTCACCCCGTGGGAGGTCATCGAAAAGCGGCTGGCCGCAGCGGCCATGGGCGATTTCTGCATGGCGGTGTACAACCCTTCTTCCAAGGGGCGGCCGGACTATCTGGCCCGGGCCGTGCGCATCCTGCTGCAAAACGGCAAGGCCCCGGACACCGTCTGTGGGCTGGTGCGCAACATCGGCCGGGAGGGCCAGAGCGCTCAGGTGCTGACGCTGGCCCAGCTGGAACAGACGCCCGTGGATATGTTCACCACCGTGTACATCGGCAACCGCAACACCCGGGTGCTGCAGGGCCGCATGGTCACGCCGCGGGGGTACCGCGTATGAGGGCAGTGGTGTTCAGCGGCACCACCGAGGGCCGCATTTTTTCCCGGCAGCTGGCCCAGCTTGGGGCGGACGTTCTGGTGAGCGTGGCCACCCCGCTGGGCAGCGAGGAACAGGGCAGCTTTGCCGGCATCATGGTGCACTGCGGCCGGTTGACCCCGGACGAGATGGCCGCCCTTGTGCAGGGAGCCGACCTGTGCGTAGACGCCACCCACCCCTATGCGGTGGACGCCACCCGCAACATCCGCACGGCCTGCCGCACCGCCGGGGTGGAATATCACCGGCTGCTGCGTGCGCAAAGCCCCCTGCCTGCCGGGAGCATGGTGTTCCAGTCGGCGGCACATGTGGCGGATTTTCTGGTCCAAACGCAGGGCAATGTCCTGCTGGCCACCGGGGCCAAGGAGCTGCCTGCCTTTGCGCAGCTGGCCCCGGAACGGCTGTACCCCCGTGTGCTGCCTACACTGGACGGCATTGCCGCCTGCGAGGCCGCGCACATCCCTCACAAGAATATCCTTGCTTTACAAGGGCCGTTCTCCTACGCGCTGAACCGGGCCCTGCTGGAGCAGTTCTCCATTCGCTTTCTCGTGACCAAGGACGGCGGGGCCGCCGGTGGCTTTGCCGAGAAAGCGCAGGCTGCCGCCGACACCGGCGTCCAGCTCATCGTGATCCGCCGCCCGGCCGAGACCGGTGAGACGGCAGACCAGATCCTGACCCGCTGCAGGGAGGTGCTGAAAGGATGATCACACTCATTGGTATGGGCTCCGGCACCCCCGGCAGCCTGACCGCACAGGGTCTTGCCGCCCTGCAGGGTGCCGACCGCATTCTGGGTGCAAAGCGGCTGCTGGCCACACTGCCGGAGGGCTGCACCGAAAACCGGCAGGCCCTGTACAAACCGGACGAAATTCTGGCCTGTCTGGCCGCGCACCCGGACGAGGAAATTGCGCTGGTGTACAGCGGCGATACCGGGTTCTACTCCGGCGCATCCCAGCTGCTGCCCATGCTGCGGGCCTTTGGCATCTCCTGCCGGGTGCTGCCCGGCCTTTCCAGCGTACAGCTGCTGGCCGCCGCCGTAGGCCGCCCCTGGCAGGACTGGACTCTTGTTTCTGCCCATGGCTGTGCCTGCGACCCGGTGTCCGCCTGCATGAACCATAAAACCGTATTCTTTCTCACCGGCGGGGCCGAGACCCCGGCCACCCTGTGTGCCGCGCTGACCGCCGCCGGGCTGGGCGATGCCCACGCCCTTGTGGGCGAAAACCTTGGCACGCCCGACGAAAAGATCCACTTTGGCACCGCACAGGAACTGGCCGGGCAGGCCTTTGCTTCCCTGAGCGTCCTGCTGGTGGAACATGCCGTTCACCCGGAACACCGCACCCCCGGCCTGCCGGATGAGGCCTTCATCCGGGGCGAGGTGCCCATGACCAAGCAGGAAGTGCGGGCCGCCGCGCTGGCCAAACTGGCCGTGCGCCCCGCCGATACCCTGTGGGACGTGGGGGCCGGTACCGGCAGCGTGAGCGTAGAGCTGGCACTGGCCGCCCCGCAGGGGCATGTGTATGCGGTGGAATGTGAGCCGGACGCCTGCGCCCTCATCCGCCGGAACCGCGAAAAATTTGCGGCGTGGAACCTCTCCCTCATTGAGGGCCGTGCCCCTGCCGCACTGGAAGCCCTGTCTGCCCCGGATGCCGTGTTCATTGGCGGCACCAAGGGCAGCATGGCCGCGGTGGTGGACACGGTTCTGGCCAAAAACGCCAATGCGCGCATCTGCATTGCCGCCATTGCGCTGGAATCCCTGAGCGCCGCCATTACAGCCCTTACGGCTCATGGCCTTTCCGCTGAGGTGACCCAGCTTGCCGTGAGCCGTACCAGACCGGCAGGCAGGCTCCACCTGCTGACCGCCAACAACCCCATTTTTCTGATCACGGGAGAACGCAAATGATGCAGTTCCTCATCGCCGCACCGCGTTCCGGCAGCGGCAAGACCACCGTCACCTGCGCCCTGCTGGCCGCTTTGAAAAAGCGGGGCATGGACCCCTGCGCCTTCAAGAGCGGGCCGGACTATATCGACCCCATGTTCCACCGGTCGGTGCTGGGGGTGGAGAGCCACAATCTGGATCTTTATCTTTCTGCCAAAAATACGGTACGGGAACTGTACGCCCATTATGCCGCCGGACACGGGGCTGTGGTGTGCGAAGGGGCCATGGGTTTTTACGATGGGCAGGGCCTGACCACCCGCGCCAGTGCCTGGGAGCTGGCCGATGCGCTGGACCTGCCGGTACTGTTGGTGGTACAGCCCAAGGGGGCCAGTGTGACGCTGGCCGCAGAGATCCAGGGCCTTGTGCATTTCAAACCGGAGAGCCACCTTGCAGGCATCCTGCTGAATGACTGCTCCGAAAAGCTCTTCCGGATGCTCAAGCCCCTGCTGGAAACCGAGACCGGCCTGCCGGTGCTGGGGTATCTGCCCCGCCTGCCGCAGGCGGTGGTGGAGAGCCGCCATCTGGGCCTGAAAACCGCCGGAGAGATCACCGATCTTGCCCAGAAGATCGGCCTGCTGGCCGATGCGCTGGAAGCAAATCTGGACTGGGCAACGCTGGAAGCGCTGACCGAACGACCGGCTCCTGCCCCGGTGCCGCCGCCTGCTCTGCAAACGGCGGGCGTCCGCATTGCTGTGGCACAGGATAAGGCATTCTGCTTTGCCTACGCCGAAACGCTGGACTGCCTGCGCACTGCCGGGGCAGAGCTGGTGTTCTTCAGTCCGGTGCACGACACCGCCTTGCCGGAGGACATCTGCGGGCTGTATCTGCCCGGCGGCTACCCGGAACTGTATGCCCGGCCGCTGAGCGAAAACAAAACCATGCGCGATGCCATCCGGGATGCCGTAAATGGCGGCCTGCCCACGGTGGCAGAGTGCGGCGGCTTTCTGTATCTGGGGCAGACGCTGGAAGATGCCAGCGGTACCGCCTGGCCCATGGCAGGCGTTCTGCCCGGCAAAGGCGTCAAGGTGGGGCGGCTGGTGCGGTTCGGCTATGCCGACATGACCGCCAAAGCCGACAGCCTGCTGTTCCATGCCGGAGAGCATTTGTATATTCACGAATTCCATCACTGGGATTCCACCGACAATGGTTCGGGCTTTTCCGTTTGGAAAAGCGAAAAAGTACAGTGGGAATGCGGATTTGCAAGCATGAGTTTGTACGCCGGTTTCCCGCATCTTTACTGGGCAGGCACTCCCCTGCCCCGCCGCTTTGTAAGCGGTGCAAAGTTCTATCAACGACAAAAGAGAAACACACATGACTGAAACGGAACTGAAAACTTTACTTTCCGGCATCACCCCGCCGGATGAAGCTGCCCGCGCCGCCGCCCACGCCCACTGGGCCGGGTTGGCCAAACCTCTGGGCGGGCTGGGCGCACTGGAAACTTTGCTGGAAGATGCCGCCGCCCTCACCGGCAGTGCGGCGCTGGATGTTTCCCGCCGGGCTGTGCTGGTGCTCTGCTCCGACAACGGCGTGGTGGCCCAGGGCGTGAGCCAGACCGACCAGAGCGTGACCCGCGCAGTGGCGGAGAATCTGGCTGCCCGGCGTACCAGCGTGTGCCAGATGGCCCGTACTGCCCACTGCGATGTGGTGCCCGTGGACATGGGCATGGCCGGAGACCCGGTGCCGGGGGTGGCAGACTGCCGCATTGCCGCCGGTACTGCCGATTTCACGCAGGGTCCCGCCATGACTCGTGCCCAGGCTGTGGAGGCCGTCGGCCGGGGCATCCGGCTGGTGCAGGAGCAGAAAGCTGCCGGTGTGCAGCTGCTGGCCACCGGCGAAATGGGCATTGGCAACACCACCACTTCCAGTGCGGTGGCAGCGGTGCTGCTGGGCCAGCCGGTGGAACGGATGACCGGCCGGGGAGCCGGCCTTTCGGATGAAGGGCTGGCCCGCAAGGTGGATGCCATCTGCCGGGGCATCCTGCGCAACGAGCCGGACCCCACAGACCCTCTGGACGTGCTGGCCAAGCTGGGCGGCTTTGATCTTGCCGGGCTGTGCGGCGTCTTTCTGGGCGGTGCGCTGGAAGGCGTGCCCGTGGTAATGGACGGCTTCATCAGCGGCGTGGCGGCCCTGTGCGCCGTGCAGCTATGCCCTGCCGCGGCCAAAGCGGTGTTTGCCAGTCACTGTTCCTCGGAGCCTGCCGCCCGTCTGGTGCTGGATGCACTGGGCAAGGCCCCACTTCTCACCGCCGGGCTGCATCTGGGCGAGGGCACCGGCGCTGTGGCCAGCCTCCCGCTGTGGGACATGGCACTGGCGGTGTACGACCACTGTTATTCCTTTGCGGAGGGCGGCATCACGCCGTACACTCCGCAATGCTGACGCTGGTGATCGGCGGGGCGGCCAGCGGAAAAAGCGAATACGCCGAGCGTCTGGTACTGCGCAGCACTCTGCCGCGCTATTATCTGGCCACCATGCAGGTGTGGGACGCCGAATGTGCCGCCCGGGTGGAAAAGCACCGTAGAATGCGGGCGGCAAAACAGTTTGAAACGGTGGAGTGCCCCCTGCATCTGGACGCCGTGCATCTGCCCGCCCGTGGTACCGCGTTGCTGGAAGATCTGGGCAACCTGACTGCCAACGAGCTCTATGATCCCGCCGGGGCCGGGCCGCAGACCGCGCAGGCCATTCTTTCCGGGCTGGACGCCGTGTATGCCCAGTGTGAAACCCTGATCGTCGTCTCCAACGAGGTGTTCAGCGGCGGGGCCGACTACGCAGGCGACACCGACCGCTATCTGCTGGCGCTGGCGCAGGTGAACAATGCACTGGCCGCCCGGGCCGATGCCGTGGTGCGGGTGGTGTGCGGCATCCCTGTTTATTATAAAGGAGTGGAAAAATGATCGTTTTGCAGACCGTTGCCGTGGCGTTCGCCATGTTTTCGGCTGTGCCGGTGCCGCAGTTCAACTGGACCGAAAAGAACATGCGGTATGCGATGTGCGCCTTCCCGCTCATCGGGGTGGTCATCGGGCTGCTGTGGTTCCTGTGCGGCGGGCTGCCCCTGCCGGGTGCGGCGCGGGCGGCGGGCTTCTGCCTGATCCCGGTCTGGGTCACCGGCGGCATCCATCTGGACGGCTACGCCGACACCTGCGACGCACTTTCAAGCTACGGCGACCGGGAAAAGAAGCTGGAGATCTTAAAGGACCCTCACTGCGGGGCCTTTGCCGTGATCCGTCTGTGCAGCTACTTTGCGGCCTATCTGGCCCTGTGCGCCTGTGTACAGTTCACCCCGCAGGCAGGGCTGCTTTGGATGATGGCACTGGTGCTGGAACGGGCGCTCTCCGGCTATGCGGTGGCGGCGTTCCCCATGGCAAAGAACACCGGCCTTGCCCACACCTTTGCCTCGGCAGCCGACAGAGCCACTGTACGCCGGGTGCTGGCCCTTCTGGCCGCTGTACTGTGCTGCGCCATGCTGGCACTGGGTGGTTGGGCGCTGGTGCTGGCCGCACTGGCTGTGCTGTGGCGGTACCACGCCGTTGCCTGCAAGCAGTTCGGCGGCATCACCGGTGATCTGGCCGGGTGGTTTTTGCAGAAAACCGAAATCTGGATGCTGGCGGCGCTGTGCGCCTGCCAGTGGGGAGGGCTGTTATGATCTTTATCACCGGGCCGCTCTACAGCGGCAAGCGCACCTTTGCCAAGACCCTGCCCGGACGGTGCATCTGTGATGTACAGGAGCTGGCCGCCGGGGCCGAAAATCTGGAAAAACTCGCGGACGAGCTGTCCGCTTACGATATCGTACTTGCCACCGAGGTGGGCGGCGGCGTGGTACCCATGGACCCCGCCGAACGTGCCGGACGCGAAGCCGCCGGGCGGCTGGCCTGTCTGCTGGCCGCACGGGCAGACTGCGTTGTGCAGATGTTCTGCGGCATCCCCACCGTTCTGAAAGGAGAACTGCCAACATGCTGATCTATTTCCTGCGCCACGGCCTGACCGAATACAATGCCGAGAAGCGCTATCAGGGCCAGCGGGACATCCCGCTTTCTGCCGCTGGCCGCGCGATGCTGCGCAAGGCAGACATCGAGCCTCAAACCGTGTACATCACCCCGCTGTGCCGCACCCGGCAGACCGCTGAGGTGCTGTTCCCCACTGCAAAGCTGGTGGTGGTGGACGGCCTGAAGGAGATGTGCTTCGGCAGCTTTGAGGGCCGCAATTACATTGAGATGGAGCACGACCCGGACTATCTGGCCTGGGTAGCCGCCAACTGTGAGAGCCCCTGCCCGGACGGCGAGACCAAGGCCGCTTTTTCTGAGCGCATCTGCCGCGCCTTTTCGGCACTGGTGGACAAGGCACTGGCCGACGGCGAAGAATTGCTGGTCATCCTGGCCCACGGCGGCACCCAGATGGCCGCGTTGGAGCGCTACGCCCTGCCCCATAAAGACTACTACGAATGGTGTGGCCCCAACGCGGGCGGCTTTGTGCTGGACGCCGCTGACTGGGCCGACAAGCGGGTGCTGCACCTTGTAAAGACCGTGCAGTACACCAGGGAGGCCGACGTATGACCGGGCTGGCCGTTCTGGGCGGCTTTGTGCTGGACACCCTCTTCGGCGACCCCGCGTGGCTGCCCCACCCGGTGGTGCTCATGGGCAAGGCCATCTCCGCGCTGGAAAAGCGCCTGCGCGCCCGCCTGCCCAAAACGCCCCAGGGCGAACTGCTGGGCGGCGGCATCGTGGCTTTTTGCCTGCCGGTGGGCACCTTTGTGTGCACCGGCCTTGTCTGCCTGGGCGCAGCAAGGCTCAGCCCGTGGCTGGGGCTGGCCGTACAGATGTTCTGGTGCGGGCAGGCACTGGCCGCAAAGGGCCTTGCGCAGGAGAGCATGAACGTGCACAAGGAGCTTGTGAAGGGCGACCTGCCCGCAGCCCGCAAGGCTGTGAGCCGTATCGTGGGCCGCGACACCCAGAATCTGACCGCTGAGGGTGTGACCAAAGCCGCCGTGGAGACCGTGGCCGAAAACGCCAGCGACGGCGTGATCGCGCCGCTGCTGTATATGCTCATCGGCGGGGCACCGCTGGCGCTGACCTACAAGGCCATCAACACCATGGACAGCATGCTGGGCTACAAAAACGAAACGTACCTTTCTTTCGGCCGCATCCCCGCCAAGCTGGACGACGCGGCAAACTATCTGCCCAGCCGTCTGGCGGGCCTGCTGTGGTGCGCGGCGGCGGCCCTGACCGGCAACAGCGCCAAAGGGGCGTGGCGTATCTGGCGGCGGGACCGGCGCAACCATGCCAGCCCCAACAGTGCCCAGACCGAGAGCGCGTGTGCCGGAGCACTGGGCGTGCAGCTGGCCGGGCCTGCCTACTATTTTGGGGAATATTACCCCAAGCCTACCATTGGCGACGCCCTGCGTCCCATTGAGCCGGAGGACATCCGCCGCGCCAATAAAATGATGTATGCCGAAAGCCTGCTGGCCCTGCTGCTGGGGCTGGCGATCCGAGGGGTGATCTTATGACGCAGCTGACACACGGCGGCGACTGGGCCGGATATCGGGCACAGTACGGGCACGACGCGCTGGATTTTTCGGCCAACGTGAGCCCGCTGGGCCTGCCGCAGGGCGTGGCGAACGCCATTGCTGCCGCCCTGCCTCACGCCGACCGTTACCCCGACCCCCTGTGCCGGGCACTGCGGGCAAAGCTGGCCCCGCACGAGGGGATCCCGTCAGAATCTATCCTCTGCGGCAACGGCGCGGCAGACCTGATCTTCCGGCTGGCGTGGGCGGCAAAGCCCCGCACCGCGCTGGTGACCGCCCCCACTTTTGCCGAGTACGCCGCCGCGCTGGAAAGTGCGGGCTGTGCGGTGCGGCGACATTTTCTGCAGGCAGCGGTCGATTTTGCCGTGACGGATTCCATCCTCTCCTCCATCACGCCGGAGGTGGACATGGTATTTCTCTGCCAGCCCAACAACCCCACCGGGCAGCTCACGCCGCTGCCCCTTGTGGAGCGCATCCTGCGCCGGTGCGAAGCCTGCGGGGCACTGCTGGTGGTGGACGAATGTTTTTTGGATTTTCTGCCCGGCTGCGACACCTTGACCGCCAAAGCCCTGCTGGACAGCAAAAATCTGCTGATCCTCAAGGCCTTTACCAAGCTGTACGGCATGGCCGGGGTGCGGCTGGGGTACTGCCTGTGTGCCAACACGGCCCTGCTGGAAGCCATGCAGGCCGCCGGGCAGCCGTGGGCGGTGTCCAGTCTGGCGCAGGCCGCCGGGCTTGCCGCACTGGACGAAACGGCCTATGTGGCACAGGTGCGGGCACTCATTGCGCAGCAGCGGCCCCGGCTCACGGCCGGGCTGCGGGCACTGGGCCTGCGGGTACTGGACGGCCGAGCAAACTACCTGCTGTTCCAAGGGCCGGAAACGCTGGGCGATGCCCTGCGGCAGCGGGGCGTGGTGCTGCGCAGCTGCAGCAACTACCCCGGGCTGGACGGCAGCTGGTACCGCACCGCCGTGCGTACCGGGCCGGAAAACGATGAACTGTTAAAGACCCTTGCGGAGGTACTGGCATGAACAAAGCAACCTGCATTATGGTGCAGGGCACCATGAGCGGTGCAGGCAAAAGCCTGCTGTGCGCCGCACTGTGCCGCATTTTTGCACAGGACGGCTACCGGGTGGCTCCTTTCAAGAGCCAGAACATGGCCCTGAACAGCTTTGTGACCCGGGACGGGCTGGAAATGGGCCGGGCACAGGTGGTGCAGGCGCAGGCCGCCGGGATGGAACCGGACGTGCGCATGAACCCCATCCTGCTCAAACCCAGCAGCGACACCGGCAGTCAAGTGATCGTGAACGGCGAGGTGCGGGGGCAGATGCCCGCCGCCGCCTACTTTAAAATGAAGCGGTCGCTGATCCCGGACATCCTTGCCGCCTACAACAGTCTGGCCGAAGAGGTGGACATCATCGTCATTGAGGGAGCTGGCAGCCCGGCCGAGATCAACCTGAAAGCCGACGACATTGTGAACATGGGCCTTGCCAAGCTGGTGGACGCCCCTGTGCTGCTGGCCGGAGACATCGACCGGGGCGGCGTCTTTGCACAGCTGTACGGCACGGTGGCCCTGCTGGAGCCGGACGAGCGAACCCGCATCAAGGGGCTGCTCATCAACAAGTTCCGGGGCGACGTGGAGATCCTGCGTCCCGGCCTTGCCATGCTGGAAGAAAAAACGCAGCTGCCGGTGCTGGGGGTCATCCCCTACCTGAAGGTGGATATTGAGGATGAGGATTCCCTTTCCACCCGGCTGGAGGCAGGGCGGGCCGTCAAACCACTGGATGCGGCCATTCTGCGCCTGCCGCACATCTCCAACTTCACCGACTTCATGCCGCTGGAACAGCACCCGCTGCTGGGGGTGCGCTATGTGCAGAGCCCCCGCCAGCTGGGCACGCCGGATGTGGTGATCCTGCCCGGCACCAAAAACACCATAGACGACCTGCTGTGGCTGCGTCAGTGCGGGCTGGAAGCGGCGGTGCTCAAGCTGGCCGCGCAGGGCACCCCTGTGCTGGGCGTGTGCGGCGGCTACCAGATGCTGGGGCACACCCTTGCCGATCCGGACGGCGAAGAAAGCGGTACCCCCTGCACCCTGCGCGGGCTGGCGCTTCTGCCCACGGACACCGTGTTCAACGCCGAAAAGCAGCTGCGCCAGACCCATGCCACCGCCGAGGCCATCCCCTTTGCCGGGGCAAAGCTGACCGGCTACGAGATCCACGCCGGGCGCACGACAGTGCAGGGCAGCCCGTTCTGCATTCTGGCCGACGGCACGCCGGAAGGGTGTGTGCAGGCCAATGTGTTCGGCACCTACCTGCATGGGCTGTTTGACACCGGCGAGCTGACCGAAAAGCTCACCGCATTTTTGTGCAAAAAGAAGGGCATCTCCCCCGCCGACGCACCGTTGCTCTCGATGGAGCAGTACCGGCAGCAGCAGTTCGACCTGCTGGCCGACGGCGTGCGGGCCGCACTGGACATGGATGCCGTATACGCCGCCATGGGCATGGACCGCAAAGGAGGGAACCGCGTATGACCCCGCAGCATCATCTGCCCGCCGACATCGAGCGGACAAGCCTTTCCATCATCACAGCCGAGCTGGCGGAACTGGGCCTGACGCCTCCGCCGGAAACCGCCGCCGTGGTCAAGCGGGTGATCCACACCACCGCCGACTTTGACTATGCCCGGAATCTGCGCTTCACCCCCGGTGCCGTGGCGGCCGGGGTGAAGGCCCTGCGGGCGGGCACTCCCATCATCACCGACACGAATATGGCGCTGGCCGGCATCACCAAGCCCGGCCTTGCCCGCCTGGGCGGCACGGCCCTGTGCTATATGGCTGACCCGGAGGTGGCCGCCCTTGCCAAAGCAGGCGGCACCACCCGGGCGGTGGCTTCCATGCAGCGGGCCGCGCAGGAGCACCCCGGTGCCGTGCTGGCCGTGGGCAACGCCCCCACCGCCCTGCTGACCATCGCCGACCAGATCGAAGCCGGGCTGCGTCCTGCACTGGTCATTGGCGTACCGGTGGGGTTCGTGAATGTGGTGGAGAGCAAGGAGCGGCTGTTTGCCACCTGCAAAGCCTTTGGCGTACCCGCCATCGTGGCCATGGGCCGCAAGGGCGGCAGCAACGTGGCCGCCGCCATCTGCAATGCCCTGCTCTACTCTGCCGCCGAAATGCTGGACCCCGCGGCCCGGGGCTGGCGGTGACCTATTTTTGACCGGAATACGCAAAAAGGACAGAACTGCCGCCATGCAGTTCTGTCCTTTTTCTTGTATTCGTTCAGGGGCTCACCGGGTAAATCTCGGTTGACGGTCTCTCATTTTCGGGGAGGGTAACAAGGTACTTCCGGACAGCACGCTCCAGCACCGCAATGTCCACCGGCTTGGACAGATGCTCGTCCATACAATAATTCCGCCCAATCCCATAATCTCGTCCTCTATTTTTTTAATGTAAAACCAAATGCCCGATCTCACTGCTCTTATAAGGCTTCGTTCTAACACTCTTCAAAAAGAACTGGTCGTAGGAACAACTTTTTATCGAGCCTATCTGGTTCAGCATAGAAGAGTATAACGAAAAAACGGTGACGTTCCGCATTGTGGAAAGTCACCGTTTTCTCTTATGCTGTGCAGTGGTCGTTCACTGCACAGATTGATAAGGAGAACTTAAATTTCATACCATCTGATTTCATTGGCATCCAGATGCAGGTCAAAGCTGTTGCCATCCGTCGTATAAACTGTGGTATCCTGCGGCTCGTAAGTGTTGTTCACAACGCAATACTTGCCATTTTTGACATAAGCATG
>OOCB01000936.1_pt1 | contig 43052 bp, 37 predicted proteins | sample 1671351 | NCBI WGS metagenome assembly OOCB01 (sample SAMN06348148, study PRJEB24527) | human gut metagenome | biome: human gut; feature: ankylosing spondylitis patient; material: feces | host: Homo sapiens | place: China | collected 2015-10 | reverse complement strand
CCTCCACGGGGCGCATACCGCCTTTTCTTGTTATCCAGCCCTCCGGCTGTATCGGTTGAGCAAAAGTCAGCGTGGGAATGGTGTGGTATCTTTATCTAAGTGAATCCCCGCTATCGCTCTGCGAGATGATGGATCTTAAAGATGAAAGGCTGTTGGAATTCGTGCAGGATTACCGCATTTTTCTGATAGATCCATATAAGCTCACTGCCAACGACTTAGAAAAATTTTCTTCAAGTCTGGGTGATGTGCTGGGGTACATTAAATATTCAAAAGATAAAAAAGCGTTGTCAAAGTTTTTGAATGACAGTAAAGCAATGATCATGGATAATGATGCAGCGCGGGTAATTCGAGATATAACAAATACACCAATCTATGTTCCTGATGGAAAGGGGGAAATTGACATGTGTAAGGCAGTTAAAGACATGCTTGATGAGAGTAAGACAAAAGGTCTGGCAGAAGGCAGAGCAGAAGGATTCAATCAACTGTCTAAATTAATTGAGCTGCTTTCTGATGAAGAACGTTATGCCGACATTAAAAAAATTGCAAAAGATGCGGCATATCGTGACATGCTCATGAAAGAGTATAATTTAATCTAAACATATGGATAGCAAAAAGCGTTCTGCGACAAGAAGTCGCAAGAGCGCTTTTTGTTTGTAGAAAGCATTCTGGTGATATGTCAAGAGATATTTCAAAAAACTTTGGGTCAATCATTTTTCTTTTGGGATTGACTTTGCTACATTATAAGTTTTCTATGCTGTCCGCCAACCTTGACATGAACCTCAAGCAATGCATAGAGTAAATAACCCGACGGCGAGGAACTCAAGAACAGATGCTGATTTCGAGCAGTCGGAACTCAGCAGTTTAGCATTGCCTGAGAACTTTGTCAAGGTCAAGCCCTAAAGGGTGGCTTGAATAATCCCACCGACTCGGCAGCCTAAGAACAGTTGTTGCTTTCACCACAGTTTTCTATTGAATAAAAAAGGATCTTCAGTTAAGATTGGTATTGCATCTTGGCCGGATGTAAACAACCCAATCGAAAGGAGATCCTCTGTCTTGGATTATATACGAAAGAAGCCGATGGGCAACTAATTTTTACTCATTCTACCGAATTTTTGATGATTCCTTCCTGTCTCTATGGCTTTCATAATGCTACAACCTCTGTTAAGACCGCCAAATCCGGTCGTACCGTGTTTTGTTTCGAAGGTTCACTGGATGTATCAGAGGAAAATCTGTTCTGTTCATGCGGTTCAAAGATGCATGTGAACAATCATCCTTATATAAATTTGAGACACCTTCCATTTGGCAGCAGCCTCAGCTGTGTAACCTTTTCCCGTAACCAGTATGCCTGCCCAAAGTGTGGTACTACAAAGATGCAGTTCATCTCATTTAAGGCTCCGGGACATATGATCACGGAAGAACTGTATCAGTATACTCGGGATATGCTCGCTTCCGGCGTATACACAAACAAGGAAGTAGCTGAACTTACCGGTCTCGGCAAAAACACAGTGAAGGATATCGGCAAAGAACGACTTCAGTAGCTGTATACCACTAATTTGAAGGAATTATTGCCCATGCAACTTATAATATCTCAGCTGGAAAGATTGAAGGTATCAACAACAAAATCAAGACTATTCGCAGACAAGGCTATGGATATCCAGATGATGAATACTTTTTCCTGAAGCTATTCGATATGAGCCGTCGGAGTTATGAGCGAAATCCTCAATCCCACAAAATTTGCGATTGAGTTATAAAAAATGTAACCAATCGAAAAAAAAATCGGACTTAAATGGTGAAAGGAGGAGAAAAATGGATGAGATAGCAGTACTAATTCCATGTTTTAATGAAGAAATTACGGTTGGAAAGGTGGTGGAAGACTTTAAAAGGGCATTGCCGCAAGCTACGGTATATGTATATGACAACAATTCTACTGACAAAACAGTGGAAAAAGCAAAAGAAGCTGGTGCAATTGTTAGATATGAGTATCAGCAAGGAAAAGGGAACGTTGTGCGAAGAATGTTTCAGGAGATAGAAGCACAGTGCTACATTCTGGTTGATGCAGACGATACCTATCCAGCATCAGAGGCGGTAAAGATGACGGAACGAGTTTTAAAATATCATGCTGATATGGTAGTAGGAGATCGACTTAGTTCCACGTACTTTAAGGTAAACAAGCGGAGATTTCATAATTCAGGGAATCGTTTTATGCGATTGGCAGTACAAAAATTGTTTGGTGGGAAGGTAAGAGATGTAATGACAGGGTATCGTGCATTGAGTTACCGTTTTGCAAAAACAATTCCAGTATTGAGCCGGAATTTTGAAGTAGAAACTGAACTGACAGTTTATGCATTAGAAAATAATCTGCAGGTAGAAGAAATTGCTGTAGCGTATAAGGAGCGACCAAATGGTAGTCAGTCAAAATTAAGCACAATAAGAGATGGTATAAGCATAATAAAAAAATTACTGCATCTGTTTTGCTTTTATAAACCTGGAAAACTTTGGAAAATAGTAGTGCTTGTGGCAGGATTCATAGAAATTAAAAATACTAGAGTAAAAAAATTCTCAAATATAAGAGAAAATTTACTACATATTTTAAGTGGAATGCAAGTTTTGACTGCGCTTGTTTTAATCGAGAATATACATTACAAAAATAAAATGGATTCTGAAGCTAGACTTCAAAATAAAAAAATATATTCTGAAATTATATAAAAACATGTATCGTAGGAGGAAAAGAAAAATTGATAATATGTGGTTGAAACGCAACGATGCAAAACGATTTATTTGCATAATAATTACAATCGTGATAAGCATTTATCCCATGTCACTTTCGCCTGTTTGGAATGGAAAAATTCCGGGTCATAGAGATCAATATGAGAGGATGGCACAATCTATTTTGAATGGTCATTTGTACCTTGAATATGAAGATGTTGATCCAAGATTATCTGAAATGGAAAATCCCTATGATCCACAGGCAAGGAAGGAACTAGGTATTTATTACCATTGGGATCATGCATTTTACAATGGAAAGTACTATATGTATTTTGGAATTGTTCCTGTAGTTCTTTTGTTTCTTCCATATCAGCTTTTGACAGGAAATGCGCTTACTACATACAAAGCAACACAGATTTTTACTGTGGGGACAATCCTTGCTATTTTTGCATTATTTGATTTCTTACGAAAAAAATTTTTTCCTAAAATGCCATTTGACCTATATTTGATCTTATCAATGGTACTATCATTTGTAAGTGTATGGTATGCAATCGCGGCACCAGCATTATATTGCACAGCGATCATGTCAGCTGTGTGTATGGAAATAATAAGCTTGAACCTGATGGTTAGAGTGGTGTGGGATTCAGAGCAGAAAAATGGAAGAAAAATGGCAGAATTGTCAGGAAGTTTCCTGTGTGCATCATTGGCATTTGGATGCCGACCGACTATTGCACTTTCCGGAATACTCCAGATTATGCTGTTTTATTTGCATCTGCATGAACTAAAATCAAAGAAAAAAAGTATGAAAGCCTGTTTAACAGCAGGGATTCCATGTTTGGTTACAGCTATATTGCTGATGTGGTACAACTATGCAAGATTTGGAAGTATATTGGAATTTGGTCAACACTATCAGCTAACGGTGGCAGATCAACGCTTATATAGTTTATTTGCAGGATTCAGATTAGACAAAATTATAAACGGACTCGTATATCAATTTGCTTCATGGAGTCCAATACAAGAAAAATTTCCATATATAAGCTATGAAGGAATTTTGTTTGCATTTCCTGTTTTTTGGTGCATTGCAGCTTTTTTGCAGGATTCAGTGAAGAAGGAAATAAAGGAAAAACATCTGACAGCAATAATAAATATACTTATTGCATTAATAATAGGAATTACAGTGTTCGATAGTGTTTATACACCCTATATGGTGACAAGATATCAGCTTGATGTAAATTTCCTATTGGGAATTGCTTGTTTTGTAGCGGTAGGATTTAGGTGTCAAACGGCAAAAAATAGGGGATGGAATCGTTTTGTCTGGATAACTGCAGTCATGACATTATTAATTTTGCTCTTACTTATTCTTGTTCCATATGATGGAAATTTTACGGAACAGAATCCACAGATATTGACTCAAATAGAAAAGATGATATTCTGGTGGAGATGAATTTGTGAATATTCGCTTTAATGCAGAACAATTTGGTATAATGGTCAATGTATGAAAAAAGCAAAAGAGAAAGAAGGTGGAAAGTATGGAGGACTTAAAAATCATACAGCTTTATTGGGAAAGAGAAGAGTCTGCCATTATACAGACAAAAGAAAAATATGGAAAAACAATGGAGCATCTCGCCTATCGATTGCTGTTTGACTATCAGGATACAGAAGAGTGTTGCAGCGATACTTATTGGGACTTGTGGAATGCGCTCCCACCTAATCGCCCCATTCATCTCAAGGCATTTATCATGCGGATATGTCGCTGCAATGCAATGAACCGTTTGGAAAGAAGAGAAGCAAAAAAAAGAAAATGTGTGATGGTTGAGATGACAAAGGAACTCGAAGAAACTATACCAGATGAGACATTTCAGAAAACGTCAGAGGGGGAATTGACAATGTATATTCAAGATTATCTGAGAAGTCTGCCTTCTGATAAAAGAATATTGTTTGTTCGAAGATATTGGTATGGAGATTCGATTAAGGAATTGGCGGTTATGTTCCATATGACACAAAGCAGTGTCAAGGTTTCTCTATTTCGCATGAGAGAACAGTTTAAAGAAATGCTGGTTTGTCAGGGTGTAATTGAATCTCATTAAAAGAAAGCACTTGCTATAAAATGGAAAAGTGGATATGGGATTAGAAATAGTATGACAACAGGGAAAGGAAAATATATGAAAGTTCATAGCTTGTTAAAATCATTAAATGCGATTGACGAAGAAATGATTGCAGAAGCAGATCGTTTTGCAGTAAAGCAAAGGGAGCAATTGAAAAGCAGACAGCATATTTTTGTGACAGAAGTGACAGCTGTGGCAGCTATTGCAATTGCGGTAGCAGGCGTTTTTTTCTTCTCGTTGCAGCCAGGTCACACACCACAAAGGCAGTCAGGTCAAAATGGAGTTCTGCTGGATGATACGCAGACAAAAACAACTGCAAAAGCAGATGAAGAGATAAAAACAACGGCAGAAGAGACACAAGAGCTTGTGAAGATTGCACTGGCACCTGCGGTGTATACACAGGATATGGTCGAGTATATAAAGGCAGTATCTAATGAATGGATAGAGCATTTTGAAATGTATAGTCAAACTGAGTACATAGATGACGCTGAGTTTTTTATCATGGAGCCATTCCAAACATGGAATAAGACACCATCTGGAGAAACCTGTTCAGAGGGGTATGTACTTCCAGTTGTATATGAGAATCAGGTGATTTGTACGGTAATGCTTTATCAGGTCGATAATAGTTGGCATTACTCATTATCTAGTGATTTGTGCAAAGAGCTAAATGAGCTGATAAACTATTCAGGGCAAGCCAGAATCGTGTATGAGTTTGACGATAATGGAACATATATACAAACTGCACTTTTGTATGACGAAAACGGAAATGATGCAAAAAGCATCACCGTGTTGTTGACCCTGACCGCTGGGGATGAACTCAGTTCATCTCGCTAGCAACTGCCTATTGTCCAAAAACGATTTGCCTATGGTATGCCAAAAATTTTTTCATAAATCAAGCAAAAGTGGGTTGACAGATTCAAATTGAATTGTATAATTGTATACAATGATACAAATTCATCACGGTAACGTGGCAGAATGGTATACAGAAAAAGTGATGTAACAGATGCACTGCAAATGAGGAGCAACAGAGGAGGACGACACTATGAAGGCAAATAAGACAATTAATCTGAGCACCAAAACCAACCTGCTAGAACAGGATCTGTATGAGTACAAGCTGCAGGATGTCAGCCAGCCGGAGCTGTTTAGGGAGATTTTCCCATATAACGAGGTTCCAAAGGTATCCTACAACTATCGCCATGTACCGATGGATATGCCGGAACATATTTATATCACCGACACCTCTTTCCGTGACGGACAGCAGTCACGTGAGCCATACACTACACAGCAGATGGTAGATTTGTATAAAATGCTTCATCGTCTTGGTGGTCCAAATGGTATTGTGCGTCAGACTGAGTTTTTTGTTTACTCAAAGAAGGACCGTGATGCGTTAGAGCGCTGTATGGAGCTTGGATATGAGTTTCCGGAGATCACAACGTGGATTCGAGCAACAAAGAGTGATTTTGAATTGGTAAAAAATATTGGTATTCGTGAGACAGGTATCCTTGTTAGCTGCTCTGATTATCATATTTTCAAGAAGATGAATCTGACAAGGAAGCAGGCAATGGAAAAGTACTTAGGCGTTATTTCAGACGCGATTGAGGCTGGTCTTCATCCAAGATGCCACTTTGAGGATATTACAAGAGCTGACTATTATGGATTTGTTGTTCCGTTTGCTACTGAGTTGATGAAATTGTCAAAGGACAGTGGTGTTCCGATTAAAATTCGTGCCTGCGATACAATGGGTTACGGAATTTCCTATCCAGGTGTTTCACTTCCGCGAAGCGTGCCGGGAATTATCTATGGCTTAAAGCATTATGCCGGTGTGCCAAGTGATATGTTGGAGTGGCATGGACATAATGATTTTTACAAGGGAGTTGTCAATGCATCGACTGCATGGCTGTACGGTGCAGGCGCTGTCAACTGTTCTCTGCTTGGTATCGGAGAGCGTACCGGAAATGTGCCGCTAGAGGCAATGGTATTTGAGTATGCGTCCCTTCGCGGTGGCTTCGACGGCATGAACCCGACCGTTATCACCGAGATTGCCGAGTATCTTGAGAAGGAAACCGGATACGAGATTCCACCGATGACCCCATTTGTCGGCAGAAACTTTAATTTGACAAGAGCTGGCATCCATGCAGATGGTATCATGAAGGATCCTGAAATCTACAATATCTTTGATACCGATTTAATTTTGAACCGTCCGCCGATGGTTGCAATCAGTAACACCTCTGGTCTAGCTGGTATTGCCGTATGGATCAACCAGTATTATGGCTTGAAGGGTGCAGATAAGATTGATAAGAAGAATGAGGGTATCGTTGCCATCAAGGAGCTGATCGATCAGGAATATGCAAATGGACGTATTACTGTTATCAGTGAGACAGAGATGATTCGTTATGCAGAACAGTATGTATTCCACAGAGACGTGGATTACGAGGATAAGTAAGACAAAGTCAAAAGAAATGGAGAAGGGCTATGCAGCAGAGTGGAGATCCGCTTCGCATTCAGGTGTTTAATGCGCTTGAGGACGCGATCTTAAACGGCAGTTACAAAGAGGGGGACAGTCTAAATGAGCTGAGGCTTTCAAAGAGTCTGGGTGTGAGCCGTACTCCTGTGCGGGAGGCTCTGATGCAGCTTGAGCTTGAGGGGTTGGTCAAAAATATCCCAAACAAAGGAGCAGTTGTGGTTGGCATTTCCGAGCAGGATGTGGAAGACATTTATGAGATCCGTATCCGAATTGAAGGGCTTGCAGCAAAGCTTTGTGCAGAGAAAATCACAGACAAGGAGCTAGAGGAGTTAGAGCAGTGTATGGCATTGCAGGAGTATTATCTGAAAAAGCCAGACAGTGCGAAGGAGATGGGCGAGTTAGACGGTGAGTTTCACCGAATTATCTTTGCCGCATCCAAAAGTAGACCTCTTCAAAATGTGTTGACAAGCTTTCACAATTATATTCGCCGGGCACGTGCAGGTTCTGTCTGTGTGACAGGCAGAGCAGAGGAATCGGTAGCCGAGCACCTGGCAATCTTAGAGGCAATTACAAAGCATGATGGGGAATTAGCCGAGAAGTTGACGGCAGAGCATATCAAAAATGCGAGGGATAATATTTTCGCCAGTCGCGCGATGAGTGAAAATTAAACCAAACCCACGAGGTGGAAGTGTTTTTTATTAATCTGGAAGGCTGCGACAAAAATGCTTGACAGATCGTGATCGATACTGTAGAATGAATACATTCTGGGGATGAAGTTCCCCCATTGATACAATCCTTGTATCACAAACCGCTGGTTAAGGCTGATGACTTCTGCGAAATTCGCAGGGGTTATCAGCTTTTTTCGTTAGCAAAAAAGGAGGATAAAAGATGCTTCAAAGTATCGCACTTATGCTACTGCTCGGGATGGCGCTCGGGTGGTTGTGCAAAAAAGTAAGCCTGCCAGGATTGGTAGGCATGATCGCCACAGGAATGATTCTAGGACCATATGGGCTCGGATGGCTCGATTCATCTATTCTTGATATTTCATCTCAGCTAAGACGGATTGCACTGATTATCATTTTGATGAGGGCAGGACTATCACTAAATCTGGAAGACCTAAAAAAGGCAGGGCGACCAGCCATTTTGATGTGTTTTGTTCCGGCCTGCTTTGAGGTGGCAGGTATGATTATTCTGGCACCAATGCTTCTGGGTGTGTCGAGACTCGATGCAGCAATCATGGGTGCTGTTGTCGGTGCTGTGTCGCCGGCTGTCATTGTACCTCGTATGATTAAGCTAACCGAAGAGGGATGGGGTACCAAAAAATCAATTCCGCAGCTCATTCTAGCTGGAGCATCGGTTGATGATGTGTTTGTCATTGTATTGTTCTCAGCATTTACCGGGGTAGCACTTGGAACAGGCGTATCGGCGGCAAGCTTTATAAAGATTCCATTTTCTGTTATATTTGGTGCGGCGGCAGGCTTTCTTGTAGGATACTTACTTGCTGTTTATTTTGAGAAAATTCATATCCGCGATACGGCAAAGGTAATGATTTTACTCAGTGTTTCGTTTTTACTTGTGACGGCAGAAGATCGTTTTGGTGAGGTAATTCCATTTTCGGGGCTTTTGGCCGTTATGGGTGTCGGAATTGCATTAAAAAGAAAGCGCACAGTTGTTGCCGTGCGATTGTCATCGAAATTTAATAAGCTTTGGGTGATGGCAGAAATTATGCTCTTTGTGCTTGTCGGTGCGACAGTCGATCTTCACTATGCAGTATCTGCCGGGGCTGCAGCAGTGGTTCTTATTTTAGGTGTTCTTCTTTTTAGAATGGTTGGTGTCTGGTGTTGTATGCTTGGCACAGCCCTCACAAAAAAGGAGAGACTGTTTTGCATGTTTGCCTATATGCCAAAGGCAACTGTGCAGGCGGCAATCGGTGGAATGCCGCTTGCAATGGGACTTTCCTGCGGAAATATTGTTTTGACAGTGGCTGTGCTATCAATCTTGATTACTGCACCGCTAGGGGCTTTTTTAATTGATGGAACCTATAAGAAGTTGTTGACGTTTCAAAAAAATTAAATGATAAGAGCCGTATGAAGGGAAACTATCAAAAATAAACTATCAATTTTTAAAGAAAATGATTGACACCATATACGATACCACATATACTATAGGTAGGAGGTATAACAGATGTCAAAATGGGATAAACTGATAACACGTATATGCAATTTATCGAAAGACCTCCGGTTTGATGAACTGCGGAAAGTATTGGAAAGCTGTGGGTATGAAATGAATGCTCCGAGAAGCGGAAGTAGTCATTATACATTCAGAAAGCAGGGCTGTATGCCGATTACTATACCGAAGCACGAACCGATTAAGAAAGTATATGTGGAAATGGTAAGGCAGATTGTAGAAAGCGAGGCGAAGAATGATGAAAACGCTGAATGATTACATGGCAATGTCCTATCGCATGGAAATTGTAGAAGACAAAGATGAAGGCGGATTTGTGGTTTCTTATCCGGATTTGCCTGGCTGTATTACCTGTGGAGAGACTGTGGAAAGTGCGGTGAAAAACGCACTGGATGCAAAAAAAGCGTGGTTAGAAGCAGCATTGGAAGAAGGTGTACAGATTCATGAGCCGGACAGTCTGGAAGATTATTCCGGGCAGTTCAAATTGAGGATTCCACGAAGTCTGCACCGATCACTGGCAGAACATTCTCAGAGAGAGGGAATCAGCATGAACCAGTATTGTGTATATCTTCTTTCTAAAAATGATGCGGTGTACTCGAAGTGATGCGTAAGAGTGCGAGGCACTCTTACCACATGTAATAATTTTTGAAAAAAATTTCATTCGTTTTCTTCCAATTTTACGATTTCCTTTATAAGAAGGATACCTTCATAACCTCTAAAAGGAGATAATGCTCCTTGCTCAATTGCAGTATCAATATATCTTAGTTCAACAATGTCACCAATTTTTAAATCGGTTACTGATATTTTTGAATTTTTATCATATATTGGAATTCCAACGGATTGCGTAAGAGTAGCAATAGAACGATTACCGTTAACCTCTTTTCCACCTATTGCATCTCCATGTATTTTGTCAATTTGAATTTGAACTGCATTTACGTGAAGAATATAATAATCTTTTTCATCCCAAGTCCATTTTTCAACAATTTCTCCACATGTGTATAATTTATCACCTACCTCTAAAACTTTTAAATAATAATTGTTTTCGATGCGATCTATTGGCAAATGACAACCAGTTATAAGCCAAATCCACAATATAAGTAAAAATCTAATTTTTATCACTCCTTCCTATCAAAGTAGGCAGAGTACCACGTCCATAGGAGCTATGCACCGCATGGGCGTGGAGACTTCATTAGAATCCCGCACTGTTATTTGATTTATTTATAACATGTAGAATATAATTCTGTCAATTATTTTTTGAATTTTCTAGTACCTGACCCCAATGTAACAAACCGACTGAATTAGGTGAAAAGCTTTTTTTTAGGGTGTCATCATTGACGGATTTTTGATCTCGTGCTATACTCCTACCGAAAGTTAGAAAACACTAATTAAAGTTTGACATATGGAGGAAATTATGAGAATCAAAAAAGCACTTTTTCTTGGCACACTTTGTACAGCAGTTTCCGGTATGAGTTTGTTTGCGCAGGCAGGCGTTTCCTATGCAAAGAGCGCGAAAGAAGCAACCGAGGAGATAAGCAGCGAGGAAGCGACTGAGGTAGAATCTGAGGAGGAGACCAGTGAGGAGGTCACCTATCCGATTACCATTGAGCATGCATTTGGCGAGACAGTAATTGAGAGCAAGCCAGAGCGTATTGCAACAATCGGTTGGGAAAATCAGGATACCCCACTTGCACTTGGTGTTGCACCGGTTGGTGTTTCAGCAGCAAACTATGGACTGGTAACTGATAATAATTTGCATCTGTGGACTGATGAGGCATTTGCAGATCTTGGCGTAGAGAAGCCGGTTGTTTTTGATGATGTAGATGGACTAGATTTCGAGCAGATCAGTGATTGCAATCCAGATGTCATTTTGGCAGCATATTCTGGTATGACTCAGGAAGACTATGATACGTTAAGCCAGATCGCACCGGTTATTCCATACAAGGAGAAGGCTTGGCAGACAAGCTGGAGAGAGCAGACCATCGAGAATGCCGAGGGTATGGGCATGAAGCAAGAAGGCGAGAAGAAGGTAAAGGAAGTAGAGGATCTGATTGCAGAAAAGCTTGAGGAATATCCACAGCTTGAAGGAATCCCAACTGCATTCTGTTGGATCAGTGCAGATGATTTCAGCACATTTTATGTATACCTTCCGGCCGATCCGAGAGCAGCATATCTGTTAGATCTTGGTTTTACACTTCCAGAGAGTGTACAGAAGCTTGCTGGCGAGACGGATGATTTTAATATCACAGTGAGTCGTGAGAATGCGGATCAGCTTGATGATATTCAGCTTATGGTTGTTTACGGAGATGAGGATCTGTTGAAGTCTTTACAGGAGGATAAGTTAATGAGTCAGATTCCGGCAATCAAAAACGGTGCAGTTGCATTGGTTGACAGTACCTCTGCACTTGCAGGCGCTTGCACTCCGTCCATTCTTTCGATCCCGTATGAGATTGACGAGTATCTTCAGTTACTTTCTGATGCAGCGGAGAATATCAAATGAGAGACAGACGGTTCCTATTAACAGCAGCTGCTTCTATCATGCTTTTGCTGTTTTGTGTACTGGCATCGATAGCCTGCGGATCAAAATCCGTGGGCTTTCCCACTGTTATTCGAAGTCTTTTTCATTTGGGCGAGGAGACATTTGAAAACAATGTTGTGCAGGCGAGAATCCCAAGAACTGTGTTTGGCATTTTAGCAGGAGCATCGCTTAGCGTATCAGGCGCACTGATGCAGGCAGTGACAAGAAATCCGATTGCGGATCCAAGTATTTTAGGAGTCAATACGGGGGCTTCCCTTTTTGTTGTATGCGGAATCGCTTTTTTTCATATTAGTAAGGGCAGTCAGTATATTTGGCTGGCATTTGCTGGGGCAGCAGCGACAGCAATCCTCGTGTATGGTTTGGCATCAATTGGTGGAAATGGTGCAACACCAATTAAATTGGCACTTGCCGGTGCGGCAGCAGGAACGGCACTCCAATCTCTTGTCAACACAGTCATGCTTCCAAACAATCAGGTAATGGATCAGTTTCGCTTTTGGCAGACAGGAAATATTGGCGGAGCAAGTTGGACAGATATCCGCTTGCTTGCTCCATATTTTGTGATTGGATTTGTCGTCAGCATTTGCATGGCAGCTCCGATAAACACATTGGCACTTGGGGATGAGGCGGCAACTGGACTTGGCTTGAACGTGCCGCTTACAAGAGCATTTGCTTCTCTTGCAGGCGTACTTTTGTGTGCATCAACGACAGCACTTGCCGGACCGATCAGCTTTGTGGGTCTGATGGTTCCGCATCTGTTTCGTCTGGTAATTGGTCCAGATATGAAAAAGATTCTTCCGCTGTCTGCAGTTGGTGGCGCAGCCTTACTTCTATTTGCAGATACAATGGGACGAATTTTGGGAAGTCCTGGCGAATTGGAATCAGGTATTGTCACAGCACTGATCGGTGCACCGGTATTTATTCTCATCATCAGAAAGGCAAAGGTAAAGTCACTGTGAAAGAAACGACATTGCGAACATCTAAAAATGTGTCTTTTGATGGAATCTCTAATGTAGAGGCAGGATATCACAGACGACAGAGAAAAAGCATCGTGGTTTCGCTTGTGCTTTTGGCAATCGCGCTCGTGCTAGCAGCAGTTATGATGCTTTACGGAAATACAATTTATACGCCAAGTGAGGTATGGGATGCCTTAAAAGAAGTGGAGGGCAGTGCAGTCTTCACGGTAAAGACACTTCGCCTTCCAAGAATGCTCACTGCAATTTTGGCAGGCTTTGCATTTGGTATGGCTGGAAATACATTCCAACAGCTTCTTGGAAATCCATTGGCAAGCCCGGATATTATCGGTGTGACTTCAGGAGCAAGTGTTGCTGCCGTGTTTGGCATTCTTGTGTTAAAACTGCCAACTGGTATTGTATCACTTCTTGCAGTGATATCAGGTCTTTTGGTATCCTGTCTGATTTATGTTTTGTCTCAGGGAGGTGGATTTTCCAACGCGAGACTGATCTTAACTGGAATTGGTATGCAGGCATTTTTAAATGCGATTATTTCATGGCTCTTATTAAAGGCATCCGAGTATGATGTGGCGAATGCACTTCGCTGGCTTTCTGGAAGTTTAAATGGAGTGAAGCTTTCTGAAGTTTTGCCGCTTGCAATTGTTGTCGGCGCGGCAGGCTGTGGAATCCTTCTGTTGAATCGGCAATTAACAATGCTTCAGATGGGAGAAAGCCACGCAATTACGCTCGGTGTAAAGTCAAAAAGGATTCGTCTTATACTGATTTTACTATCCCTTCTATTGGTTGCCTTTGCAACATCCGTGACAGGACCGATTGCATCAGTTGCCTTTTTGGCAGGACCGATTGCAGCACGCCTGTGTGGTGGTGGAAGAACCAATATGCTTTCTTCTGCACTTGTCGGAAGTGTTTTGGTATTGGCATCGGATTTGATCGGTCAGTTTGCACTTCCATCACGCTATCCAGTTGGTGTCGTAACCGGAATTTTGGGCGCACCGTATCTGATTTTTCTGCTTCTACGGATGAATAAAAAGAGTGAGCATGTGTAACGATTAATTGGGATAGACCGTATCTAGTGAAACATTAAGAATTAAGAAAAGGCAGGCACTTATGGAGAATAAGAAACTAGAACTGATGACACAGGACTTGTCGGCAGGCTATGATGGAAAAACAATTGTTTCTGATGTCAGTATTACAATTCCGAAAAATAAGATCAGCGTAATCCTCGGCGCAAATGGCTGTGGAAAATCCACTCTGTTAAAGACCTTTGCTAAATTGCTAAAGCCAGAAAAGGGAAGCATTCTTCTGGATGGAAAAAGTATTTTTACAATGCCGTCGAAACAGATGGCACAGACGCTTGGACTTCTTCCACAGTCACCTATTGTTCCAGAGGGAATAAAGGTAACAGATTTAGTTGCAAGAGGACGATTTCCATATCGAAAATTGCTTGGAGGTCTTCAAAAGGACGATTTTGCAGCTGTTGAGGAAGCGCTTGAGATGATGGGCATCACAGAGCTTGCTGATCGCTGCGTGGATGAATTGTCAGGCGGACAGCGCCAGAGAGTCTGGATTGCGCTTGCACTGGCACAGCAGACGGACATTTTATTGCTGGATGAGCCAACCACCTATCTGGATATCGCTTATCAGGTAGAGATCTTGGATCTTTTGATGGAATTAAATAAGAAGAGAGGAACCACAATTTTGATGGTTCTTCATGATATCAATCTTTCGGCTCGCTATGCCGATCACATCTTTGCAATGAGCAAGGGAAAGCTAATTGCACAGGGCAGTCCATCAGAGGTGATTTCAAGAGAGTTAATGAAACAAATTTATGGTCTGGATTGTCAGATTATTGAAGATCCGGTATCAGGCACACCACTTATTGTGCCGGAGGGTCGTCATCATAGACAAGAAAATACTTCAGCGAAGAAAGATACAGTTGAGGAAAAAACAGAAAAAGAGCAGATTGAAGCATCCATCAAGACAGAATCAATCTGTGCCTGAAAAATAGGAGCGAAACTTCCGAGGGGTAGTTTGGCTCCATTTTTTAAACATCGTGCGAAAGGCAGCCGGACTTTGATAGCCAGTCAGCCTTGCTATCTCGTCAACTGTCTTGTCGGTATTTTTTAACAATGAAGCCGCTTTTGTCATGCGAATCTGATTGGAATAGTCCCAGATCGTCTGCTGATAAAGCTCTTGAAATCCTGCCTTTAGCTTTTGTTCTCCGATGCCAAGTGTCTGACTGAGCGCATAGATAGTGACAAAGGAATCGGAATGATCACGAAGCAGATCATGGGCGGCAATGATTTTTTTATACTCATCAGGGCGAATTCGAATGGGTCTGTTTCCAACGAAAATGCGCTCGGACATCAAATCGGCACCTGAAAAGAAAAATTGGCGGTTGGCTTGACGAATCAAAAGGGCAGTAAAGGAAGTACTAAGAGCAAGCAAAAGCGCTGGTGTCATGGAACGTGATTCGAGCAAGCTTTGCACTTGTAAAATCAGGTCAGTCAGTTCCTTTGGGAGATGAATGTGGCGGACATTTTTGATCAAAAAGTCAAGAGAATCCTCAGAAGCACCTAAATATGGCAAAATTTTATGTTTCAAATAGTTGGTCTCAATTGAAATTTCCACTCCTTTAAAATGCTGTCCCTTTTTCCAACAGTTGATACCACCGCTTGCCTGCTCAATCGCAAGAAATGGCGATGGAATAGCAGACTGTTCCATACGATTTTCAACGAGAGAGTAGGTGATGCCCTCGTAAATAATACCAGCATGAAGATATTCGGTATTATATTGAAATTCAACAAGAAAATCATCTGGGATGGTGTAATCACCGATTCCAAACTGAATGGAGTCCATGCGACCATAGGTATAGATAGAGCCAATCTGATCGTTTGCCCAATCATTTTCAGGCAAAGAAGCAGACCGACGCTTTAGACCAATCTGTTTGTAAAAAATGGTTTGATACGAATCTGGATCCTTTGCCTGATGGTAGATCATTTTCCTAAATTTCCCTCCTTGAAGTGCTTTCTGCACAGAGCAATATACTTATCATTGGCGCCTAGTACCACCTGGGCGCCTTCTTTTATAATACCGTGATCATCGTAGCGGGCATTGCAGGTCGCCTTTTTGCCACACCAGCAGATCGTTTTGATTTCCTTGATTTCATCGGCGATCTCCATCAGACGGCGGCTGCCTGGGAAAAATTTATTCTGAAAATCAGCTCTTAGTCCGTAGCATAAGACAGGAATCTGCCAGGTATCTACGATATCAGAAAATAAATCAATTTGCTCAGGAGAAGCAAACTGTGCTTCATCAACAATAATCGCATTGTAATTTAATACACAGTCTGGATTTTTCGTAAATTCATCCAGAAATTCGTCAATCAGGCGGCATGTGTTTGAAAGACCGATTCTTGAAGAAACGGTGTGAATGCCATCTCTAGTGTCAGTAGCTGGTTTTAAAATCAGAGCGTGCTGCCCTCGTTCTTCGTAATTATATGCAACCATAAGTGCATTAGCGGTTTTAGAGGAGCCCATTGCTCCATAGTTAAATACAAGCTTAGCCATGTCTTTTAATTCCCTTCATAATATGCTGCTCCTAACTATACTCTGTTTTGCACGTGTGGTCAAGGGGAGAAGGACTTTTCCCAAACCTACCGAAAATATCACTTGTAACTTCTGCCCAAATTCGATATACTTTACACAGAAGAAACAGCATCTGCAAGTGCTGTTTGTATCGCATCATAAGGAGGAAGTATTATGGAACTTTTATTACTTGAGCCGGTATTTAAGCAGATGATTTGGGGCGGAAGCCGTTTAAAGGATGATTTTGGTTATGACATTCCGGGAGATAATACAGGAGAGTGCTGGGCAATCAGTGCTCATCCACACGGAGACTGTACAATTAAGAATACCGAGTATAAGGGAAAGACATTAAGCTGGCTGTGGGAAAATCACAGAGAATTATTTGGCAATGTACAGGGAGACCGTTTCCCACTTTTGATTAAGATTATTGACGCAAAGGCAGATCTTAGCATTCAGGTTCATCCAGATGACGCATACGCAGCAGAGCATGAGAATGGCTCTCTTGGCAAGATGGAGTGCTGGTACATTCTTGATGCAAAGGAAGGCGGCACTATCGTGATCGGTCACAATGCAAAGAATCACGAGGAAGTAGAAGAGATGATCCGCGGCAAGCGCTGGAAAGAATTTATCCGCGAGATTCCTGTAAAGAAGGGCGATTTCTTCCAGATCAATCCTGGCTGTGTTCATGCAATCAAAGGCGGCACCTTGATTTTAGAGACTCAGCAGAATAGTGATATTACCTATCGTGTATATGACTATGATCGTCTGCAGGATGGAAAGCCGAGAGCACTTCATGTACAGCAGAGTATTGACGTTATTAAGGCACCATTTGAACCGGCAGTGGCAGAGCATGAAAAGCTTGACGTTGAAGGTGCAGAGGCCGAGAAGCTTGTAAGCTGCCCGTGCTATACTGTATGCAAGGCAACTGTAAATGGAACAGCAGAGTTTGATTGGAATCAGCCATTTGTAGATATCAGTGTTCTGGATGGAGAGGGAAGTTTTGACGGTACTCCAGTAAAGAAGGGCACTCACCTTATCGTTCCGGCAGGATATGGAAAGATGAAGGCAGAGGGCAAAAATTTGATGATGATTTATTCTTACATCACAGAAAAATAAGAAGTAATCAATTAAAATCAAAATAAAACAGGAAAGATCACCCAAAAATAAAATAGAAGACAGGGGAAATAGAGGAGAATAGAAATGAGAATTGGCGCATTAGAGGGCGGCGGCACAAAGATGGTGCTTGCTGTCTGCAATGAAAATGGGGAAGTTTTGGATCGTGTATCCATTCCGACAGAGACACCAGAAATTACAATGCCGAAGATGATTGCATATTTCAAGGAGCAGCAAGTTGAAGCACTTGGAATCGGATTCTTTGGCCCGGTTATCTTAAACGAGCAGTCTCCAAAGTATGGCTGTGTCGGCAATACACCAAAGCTTGCATGGAAGTGGTATCCGGTACTTGATGAGTTTAAGAAGGCACTGCAGATTCCTGTTGGATTTGATACAGATGTAAATGCAGCAGCGCTTGGTGAGGCAACATGGGGCATCACAAAGGGCTTAAAGAACAGCATCTATATCACAGTTGGAACAGGAATTGGAGCAGGAGTTATTGTAGATGGAAAGATGCTTCACGGTATGCAACATCCGGAAGGCGGTCATATTTTAGTAGCACCTCATCCAAATGATACATATAAGGGCAAATGCCCATATCATGGAAGATGCTTAGAGGGTATGGCGAGCGGTCCGGCAATTGAAGAGCGCTGGGGCAAGAAGGCATATGAGCTGTCTGACAAGAAGGAAGTTTGGGAGTTAGAGGCTTACTATGTGGCACAGGGTCTTGTAGACATGATCATGCTTCTCTCACCAGAGCGTATTGTACTTGGCGGCGGAGTTATGCATCAGACTCATGTGATGGATCTGATTCGTAAGGAAACACTTCGTATGGTCAACAAGTACATTGACACAGAGGAGCTTTCCGATATCGAAAACTACATTGTGCTTCCAAGCCTGAATGACAATCAGGGAATCCTTGGCTGTGCAAAGCTTGGAATGGATGCACTTACAGCAGCAAAATAAATCTGATTAATACAGATAAAATGAAAGGCTCAGCACCGCGTTTAGCGGTGGCTGAGCCATTTGTATATGGAAAAAAGAATCGCACTTACAATGATAATAAGTGAAAGCAGACAAAGATAATAGACAGCATTTGGCTGAGATAGCGTCATGGTAATTGACAGAATATTATCTGTTGTCTTGGCAGAGTAAACATTATCTAAGATATTGTTTTCTGTTGTAAGACTGCTTTCAAGAGAATCAGATATTATGGAAGTACCGTTTGGAAGCTGCACCATCACAGTAATTAATGTTGCATCTGGCTGCACAAGAAAATTGGAAAAGTCCATGTTTTCTGTGAAGCGATATGTATGCTTTGGCTGAAACAGCGCCATAGTCTGAGAGCAGTAGTCAATTGTTTCCTTTCCGTCAAAGAAAGCTTCAAATCCCTTTGCGAGATAGGATGGTGTACCAGTCTGTGTAAAAAATAAAGTCAGGTGATTTTCATCATCAGTTTTGGCAGTTATAGTTCCGAAAGTGTTAGTATCACGCTTTGCAGTATCTGTGATAAGCTTTTGATGAAGCTTAGGTACCTCGCCGAGTGACAGAGTAATTGTGCGCGTCAGAAGCTGGATAGATTTTATCTGCGTGGAAACTGTGATCTGCTGCGGCTGATATTGGAAGATGGCATCATAGTTGTAGGTGCATCCACCTTCCACAAGATCATCAAACAGACAGACATAGCCATCATAACCATCGCGTGCAAGCGGAAGCTTTTGAAGCGTATGATCATTGTCGTATACTGCAAGTGCTGCATTGGTATCAGTACTGTAGAAATAGCGTGCCCTTGCTGTTCCTGAATCGGGAACAAAGAAGGAAAACTGAAAAGGCTCTTCATAAGAGTGCACGATTTTCATGGAATTTTCAGCAATGATCGATTCAGACGCAAGTGATTTGCTTGACGACTGAAATAGCTGGCTTGTCTTTACACACAATTCTTTAAAGCTTTCAGCGCTGAATGTCAGTTGCCATGTGGTATCATTATTCCAGACAGCTTCAATTCCATCTGGGACAATAGCGTCCAGATAGCTTTTTACATTAGAAGCATTGTCGCGCAGTTCATCAGGAAAGATGATATAAATAGTACGGTTCCATTTGTCAAGAGAAAGTGATGTTAAAATATCAATTCGCTTGGCATCAAGAATTGTTTCTGCGTTGCAGACTAGTGCATTATTCTGACTTTTATAGCTTCGGCCGTTATAGATAAGTTCATTTTCCTGCTGAGACAGGTAGGCTAAAAGCTTTGAGTCACTAAGTCCTGTGCGCTCCTTAAGAGCATCAGTAAACCAGGTAAAAACAGCCATCACATCATCTGGCTCAGATAAGGTAAAGCCAGTTTTCACACCGACTTGCGGTCGTGAAATAGAAGAAAATTGTTCAATGCCTGTAAGTGCATCAATTTTTTCCTGATATTCATCTAGTGAATCAAATGAAAGAACAAAAGTCAGCTCATAGGCAGAAGCAGTGTCCACATAATTCCATTCAAGTCCCTTAGGGCAGTTAGCCGTGATAAAGCTTTGAAAAGAAAAATTGCTGTTGTGGAAAAGCTTTTGCAGTGTCCTTTTATTGGCTGTAACAGACATCGTGCGTGTACCTGATTCGTCAGCCTGAATATCTAATACAGAAGAGAATGTGATTGGCGGGCACTTTGCGCAGCCGCCTATCACACAAGCAGTGATGAAAATAAAAAAGCAAAATAGAAAAGCGTGAAGAAATTGTTTTATCCTGTCAGTATGAATTATTCGTGTTTTCATAATCAAAACTGACCAAAATGGTTCTTCAGTGCTTCAAAACTCTCCTTACTGATTACATGCTCCATTTTGCATGCATCTTCAGCAGCAATGTTGCTGTCAACGCCAAGGCTAATAAGCCAATTTGTCAGCCACTGATGTCGCTCATAGATCATTTCAGCGATCTCGCGACCACTGTCAGTAAGATAAATATAACCAGCCTGAGTTACGGTAATTTTTCCGCCTTCGCGTAAATTTTTCATTGCGATGCTGACACTTGATTTTTTAAAATCCAATTCATTTGCGATATCGACAGAGCGCACAACTGGCAGCTTTTTGCTGAGCATCAGGATTGTTTCGAGATAGTTTTCGGCAGATTCATGTATTTGCATAAGCAAACCTCCTGTGTAAAATATATCTAAGTCAATTACCTATAAGAATACCATATCTGCGAAAAAAGTTCAACATAACTTCAACGATTCATTTTGCAAAAAAAAGTCATTGACAAAATAAAATCAGGTATTATAATAATTCTGTATCAAACAATTCGGAATCGAACAGTTCAAGATCGAACAATTTAAGACTATCATCGAGAACTTAGTTCGATTAAAAATTAACAGAAAGAGAGGGCTGCATGGAAAAAGAAAAATCGATATGCTTTAGCCTAAAGAGGGTAAATCATATCGTGGAGAGAGGCATTCACACAAGCCTCGCGGCAGCAGGTTTTGATGAAATCACAAACATGCATGGGTGGATTCTGGGCTTTTTGTATCACGCGCAGCGACCGGTCTATCAAAAGGATATCGAATCAAATTTTGGAATTGCCCGTTCAACGGTGACAAATATCCTGCAGCTGATGGAGAAAAAGGGGTATCTGACAAGGACTACCGATGAGCATGATGCAAGGCTTAAGCGGTTAGAACTGACAGAGTTAGGGAAAAAGGTTCATCTTGATACGATTGCAGTAATCGACTCAGCACATGATACGATGGAGGCTGGTATTACAGATGAAGAGAGAAGGATCTGCTTTGAGGTATTGGAAAAGATCTGTAAAAATGTAGAGAAAATAACAGGAGGAGAGTAGCCATGATAAAAACATTAGGTGCATATGTAAAAGAGTTTAAGCGTGCATCAATCGCGACACCGTGCTACATGATTCTGGAAGTTTTGATGGAGATGATGATTCCCTACCTGATGGCTTCCATTATCGATGACGGTGTCAACAAGGGCGATATGAAGCATATCTGTCTTGTCGGTGCAGGCATGCTTGTGATTGCAGCAATCGGTCTGTTTGCCGGAATCATGGGCGGTGTGTACGGTGCGAAGGCATCGGCCGGATTTGCCCGCAATCTTCGAAAAGGAATGTATGACAACATTCAGACTTTTTCCTTTTCTAACATTGATAAGTTTTCAACTGCCAGCCTTGTAACAAGACTGACTACTGATGTAACCAATATTCAGAATGCATATCAGATGGTACTTCGTATGTGTATGAGAGCACCGGCCAGTCTGATTTGTGCGCTAGCAATGGCATTTATTACAAATGCAAGAATTTCAATAATTTTCTTAGGGGCAGTAATTGTACTTGGCTTCGCATTATTTTTTATTGTCAACAGAGCAAGAAAATATTTTACTGCGGCATTTCCAAAGTACGATGAGTTAAATGCGAGTGTTCAGGAGAATGTTTCTGCTATTCGTGTTGTAAAGGCTTACGTGCGTGAAGATTATGAAAAGAACAAGTTTGTAAAGGCAAGCGAAAACATTTATAAGATCTTTGTTAAGGCAGAGGGTGTTGTTGCATTGAACTCTCCAGTCATGATGTTTGCCGTATATGGCTGTATCCTTGCAATCAGCTGGATTGGTGCGAAGATGATCATCGGAACAGGAAGTGTTGCGCTGACAACAGGAAAGCTGATGAGCTTATTAAATTATTGTATGAGTATTTTGATGAGCCTAATGATGCTGTCTATGGTTTTCGTTATGCTTACAATGAGTATTGCAAGTGCAGAGCGTATCTGTGAAGTATTAAATGAGAAGCCAGATTTAAAGAACCCAGATCAGCCAGTTACAGATGTAAAGGATGGAAGCATTGAGTTTGATCATGTTACATTCCGATATAATGCAGGAAGCGAAAAGCCAATTTTGTCTGACATAAATTTGTCTATCCGTTCAGGTGAGACAATTGGTCTGATCGGTGGAACGGGAAGTGCAAAGTCAAGTCTTGTTAATTTGATTAGCCGTCTGTATGATGTTCAGGAAGGTGCTGTAAAGGTTGGCGGATTAGATGTGCGAAAATATGATATGGAGGCACTTCGTAATCAGGTCAGCGTTGTTCTTCAGAAAAATGTCTTGTTTTCAGGAACCATTTTTGAAAATCTTCGCTGGGGTGATAAGACAGCTTCTGATGAGGAGTGTATCCGTGCCTGTAAGCTTGCCTGTGCAGATGAATTTATTGAGCGTTTCCCGGAGCGCTACAATACTTACATTGAGCAGGGCGGAAATAACGTATCAGGCGGACAAAAGCAGCGTCTTTGTATTGCAAGAGCACTTCTTAAAAAGCCAAAGATTTTAATTCTTGATGACTCCACAAGTGCAGTTGATACGGCAACTGATGCAAAGATACGTCAGGCATTTGCAACGGAAATTCCAGATACAACAAAGATCATCATCGCACAGCGTATCTCAAGTGTGCAGAATGCAGATCGTATCATCGTGATGGATGATGGTAAGATTAATGGAATTGGAACACATGAAGAGCTTCTTGCCCAAAATGAGATTTACCGCGAGGTATATGAATCTCAGACAGGCGGAAGCGGTGATTTTGATGAGAAAGGCGGTGATCAGTAATGCCAGGACCAAGACGTGATTTCGGACCAAAGCAGAAGGTCGAAAATCCAGTAAAGGTATTTAAACGCATCATGTCCTATGTGCTGAAGCGTTATCCAGTTCATTGTCTGTTTGTACTTATCTGTATTGTTGTAAGTGTATATGCAAATGTACAGGGAACTATGTTTATGAAGACTTTGATTGACGGTTATATTACACCTCTTTTAGGTCAGGCTAACCCAGACTATTCAGAGCTTCTGCAGGCAATTATCAAGATGGGAATTTTGTATGTAATTGGTATTGCTGCTACTTTTGGCAATACTAAGATCATGGTGTATGTTACTCAGGGAACGATGAGAAATATCCGTAACGACATGTTTAAACATATGGAATCCCTTCCAATTAAATATTTTGATACACATAAGCATGGCGATATCATGTCAATGTATACAAACGATGTAGATACGCTTCGCCAGATGGTCAGCCAGAGTATTCCGCAGTTCATCAATAGCTTAATTAGTATTGTAAATGTGCTGATCTACATGATCATCTTAAGTGTGCCGCTTACATTTGTTTCCATTGTTATGGTTATGCTTGTTATATGGGCAAGTAAAACAGCTGCTTCTAAGAGCGGAAAGTTTTTCGTATCACAGCAAAAAAATATCGGTGCATTAAACGGCTTTATCGAGGAGATGATGGATGGTCAGAAGGTTGTCAAGGTATTCTGTCACGAAGAGGAGAGTATTGAGCGCTTTGACCAGTTAAATAATGATCTGTTTGGAAGTGCATATAATGCAAACCGTTATGCTAATATCTTAGGACCAATCAATGTTCAGCTTGGAAACTTAAGCTACGTTGTTGTTGCAATCGTTGGAGGTCTTGTTGCAATCAACGGAATTGGCGGCTTTACATTGGGAAGTCTGGCAAGCTTTTTAACTTTAAATAAGAGCTTCCAGCAGCCAATTAATCAGATTAGTAACCAGTTAAATAGTATCGTTATGGCACTTGCCGGCGGCGATCGAATATTCCGTTTGCTTGATGAAAAGCCGGAGGTGGATGATGGCTATGTTACTCTTACAGATGCTGTTGTAAATGCAGATGGCACAATCACTGAATCAAATAAGAGAACAGGAACATGGGCTTGGAAGCATTACCACAAGGCAGAAGGTACAACCGACTACAGACAGCTTAAAGGCGATGTTGTATTTGAGCATGTGGATTTTGGTTACAACGATGATAAGATGGTACTTCATGATGTAAGCTTATATGCGCAGCCAGGTCAGAAGATTGCGTTTGTCGGATCTACTGGTGCCGGAAAGACCACGATCACCAATTTGATCAATCGTTTCTATGATATTCAAAGCGGAAAGATCCGCTATGACGGTATAAATATCGGAAAGATTAAAAAGGATGATCTTCGTCATTCACTCGGTATCGTTCTTCAGGATACGCATCTGTTTACCGGAACTGTTATGGAAAATATTCGTTACGGAAAACTTGATGCGACAGAAGAAGAGGTACATGCAGCAGCCAAGCTTGCCAATGCAGATGGCTTTATCCGCAGACTGCCGCAGGGCTACGACACAATGCTCACAGGAGATGGTGCTAACTTAAGTCAGGGTGAAAGACAGCTTCTTGCCATTGCCCGTGCAGCTGTTGCCGATCCTCCTGTACTAATTCTTGACGAGGCAACAAGCTCTATTGATACAAGAACTGAGAAAATTGTTCAGGATGGTATGGACAAGCTGATGCATGGAAGAACAACATTTGTTATCGCGCACCGTCTGTCTACAGTTAAGAACAGCGACTGTATCATGGTCTTAGAGCAGGGACGTATCATTGAGCGCGGAACTCATGATGATCTTATTGCACAAAAGGGCAAATATTATCAGCTATATACCGGAAATAAGATTAGCGAGTGAGTGCATAGTTTCAAACACAAAGAGCAAAAATACAAAACTAAAGTAACGAGTTTTCTTGTGCGAATTTTTAATCAAACGAGCAAATCTTTATGTTTTATCAGACCCTCGGCGGTATTCGCTGGGGGTCTTTTTGTATCGTTTTTTAAATGAACGGTTAAAATAAGAAAGATTCTCATAGCCGCAAGAGAGGGCAATATCTAAAATAGAGTCATTTGTCAGCAAGAGAAGACGCGCTGCCATTGAAAGACGGTACGAGGAAAGATATGAAGTAAAAGAGGTACCCATTGCAGATTTGAAAAAACGCATAAAATGAGAAGCAGAAAAGCCAGAAACAGAAGAAATCTCATCAATGGAGATTGTATTCATGTAGTTTGTTTCGATATATTTTAGGACACTTTTGAGTCGTTCAATGTGAGGGTCGTTTTTGGGAGCAGGAATATCGGTGGAATTTGTGAATATGGTGTAGAAGAAGGTAAAAAGAGCCCCCTTAATTGCAAGGCGGTAGCCTTTTGGAAAACTGCTGCTGATACTGTCAATATGATTTAGGCATGATGAGAGAGCAGGGTAATGTTCATCATCACAGCAGACAAGATGCTCAAAGCCAATGGTACCAGCCAAAAAAGGCTCAAAAAATTCACTGCTTAGAGCATCCATGCTTCCAGTACAAAGAAGATCAAGTGAAAAAATAATATTTTCATATTCCATAGAATGTTCAGCCGGGCCTATTGCATGAAGCTGACCAGGACTGACAATAATAATATCACCTGCCTCTACATAAAGAGAGGTAAAATCTAATGTGACGCGTCCACGCCCCTTTTTAATATATATGATTTCCACCTCATCGTGCCAGTGAAGCGGCACCTTCTCAAAATCAAGCGGAATAGAACAAATATACGCATTGTAAGGAAAATCAGGTGTGCTGTGTGATTTTGTCTCATGATAATTTTCGTATTCAGGTATCTGCATTGTGGCTCTCTCCTTAAGATTGGATAGCGGGTTCCAAGCTCACCCCCCCTCATCGTGCAAGCACGATCGGTGGTTGGAGCTTTTGACCCTGGTATCATCATGATAGGATAGTACCATAAAATGGCGGTATAATGCAAGAAAAATGATAGAAAAAGCAGTAAACTGCATACATCAACTCACGAAAGGAGTTTTAAGAATAATGATGGTAAATGAAATTTGTGAAAAGAAATATAATAAGCCGTTATCTGGCTGCACCAATGAGGAGATTTATTACGCACTGCTTGATATGACAAAGGATCTGGCAGCAAAGAAAGAAAGCGAAGCTGGAAAGAAGAAGGTATATTACATTTCCGCAGAGTTTTTGATTGGAAAGCTGTTATCAAACAACCTTATCAATCTTGGTCTTTACAAGACTGTAAAGGAAGAGCTTGAAGCAGCAGGAAAGGATATTGGTGAGATCGAAGAGATCGAGCCAGAACCATCTCTTGGAAACGGTGGACTTGGCCGCCTGGCAGCATGCTTTTTGGATTCCATGGCAACATTAAATCTGCATGGTGATGGTGTAGGATTGAATTATCATATGGGTCTGTTTAAGCAGGTGTTTGATCACAATTTCCAGAAGGAAACACCAAATCCATGGATTGAAAAAGACAGCTGGCTGATCAAAACTAATGTAAGCTATCCAGTTTCATTTGGTGATCTGACAGTGACCTCACGCATGTATGACATTGAGGTGACAGGCTATGAGGGACGCACAAATAAGCTTCATCTGTTTGATGTTGATACTTTAGATGAGAGTCTTATTAAGGACGGTACCATAAGCTTTGACAAGACAGATATTGCAAAGAATCTGACACTGTTTCTATATCCAGATGACAGTGATGAGGCAGGAAACTTACTTCGCATCTACCAGCAGTATTTTATGGTAAGCAATGCAGCACACTTGATTTTAGATGAGTGTACGGCACGCGGCTGTAAGCTGACCGATTTAGATGAGTATGCTGCTATTCAGATCAATGATACTCACCCGTCAATGGTTATTCCTGAGTTGATCCGTCTGCTTCTTGAGCGCGGCATTACCATGGATGAGGCAGTTGAACTTGTAACAAAGGTATGCGCATACACAAACCACACAATTCTGTCAGAGGCACTTGAGAAGTGGCCGCTTGCATATTTAGAGAAGGTTGTTCCGCAGTTAGTTTTGATCATCAAGGAGCTTGATAAGCGTGTAAAGGCAAAATATTCAGATCCGAAGGTAGCGATTATTGATGAGAATGACCGCGTTCACATGGCACATATGGATATCCACTATGGTCACAGTGTAAATGGTGTTGCTTACCTGCATACTGAAATTTTGAAAAATTCAGAGCTTAATGCTTTTTACAAAATTTATCCAGAGAAATTCAACAACAAGACAAACGGAATCACCTTCCGCCGCTGGCTGCTTTCATGTAATGAGGAGCTTTCAGAGGAAATTGAAAATAAGATTGGAAGTGGTTTTAAAAAGGATGCCTGTGAGCTTGAAAAGCTGCTTTCATTTAAAAATGATGACAGCGTATTAGACAGCATTCTTGCGATCAAGAAGGAGAAAAAGCGCCAGCTTGCTGACTATTTAAAGCATACACAGGGTGTTGTTATTGATGAAAATTCTATTTTTGATATTCAGGTAAAGCGTCTTCACGAGTATAAGCGTCAGCAGATGAATTTACTTTGGGCAATCCATAAATATCTTGAAATCAAGAATGGAAAGCTTCCTAAGACGCCAGTAACGCTGATCTTTGGCGCAAAAGCAGCACCAGCCTACACAATCGCAAAGGATATCATTCATGCAATTCTTTGCTTACAGCAGATCACAGAGCAGGATCCAGAAGTCAGCCCATATCTGCGCGTAGTAATGGTGGAAAACTACAACGTAACAAAGGCATCAAAAATTATACCGGCATGTGATATCTCCGAGCAGATCTCATTAGCATCAAAGGAGGCATCAGGAACAGGAAACATGAAGTTTATGTTAAACGGTGCAGTAACATTAGGAACAAGAGATGGCGCAAACGTAGAGATCGGAGAGCTTGTCGGAGAAGATAATATTTACTTCTTCGGAGAGAGCAGCGAGCAGGTAATTGAACATTATAAAAATGCAGATTATTGTGCAAAAGATTACTATACAAAAGACGAAGACATCCATACAGCAGTCGATTTCCTTATCGGTGAGCAAATGCTTGCAGCAGGAGACGAAGAAACCTTAACACAGCTTCATAAAGAACTGATAAATAAAGACTGGTTTATGACTCTCCTTGACTTAAAAGAGTATATAGCACGCAAAGAGCAGGTGCTTAATGACTACGCAGATAGAAAGAAATGGGCAAAGAAGATGCTAGTCAACATCGCAAAGGCAGGATTTTTCTCATCCGACCGTACTATAGCACAATATAACGAAGAAATCTGGAAGTTATGATAAATATTAAAAAAGGTGGCAGCAGAAACACGCTGCCACTTTTTCTCGTTGATTTTCCTCGTTTATTAGGGTAAAATGGAATACAGATAAGTTGCATACAGAAAGGATCGGGGGATATGTATCAGATATTGGTGGTAGACGATGAGCGAATTGAACGAAATGGCATTAAAATGCTGCTGCGCCACATGCAGCTGCCATGTGAGATTGCTGAGGCTGCAAATGGAAGGGATGCGCTTGAGTATTTAAAGGATCATACGGCAGATATTTTGCTTACAGATGTAAAGATGCCATTTATGGACGGCATTCAGCTGATAGAGGAATGTAAAAAAGACGACAGAAACGAGGATATGAAATGCGTAATTTTTTCGGGCTGCAGTGAGTTTGACTATGCCAGAAAAGCAGTGCGTCTAGGTGTTTCTGATTACATTTTAAAGCCAGTTGATCCGAGTGAGTTTAAAGAGACTATTACACGGGTCATTCAGGAGCTTGAAGCAGAACGTGCCGAGAAAAATATGAAAAAAAAGAGTATGCAGCAAATGCGTGAGCATGCACTATATCAGATTGTAAATGGAGTAAATGTAGCAGAAGTGCTTGAGAAAAGCGGCGGTGTTTTGACAAAATCAGACGTTGATTGCTTTTGCCGTATTCTAATGCTTGAGACAGATGATGATTTTTTCGGAAAAAATGGTGTTGATTTGCAGGAGCGCATTCTGGCAAAAAAAATGAAAGAAGTTTGCGACAGCGAAGCCTTTCTTTATTTAAATCTGACTCCGCAGCAGTCTATCATCTTATTAAAAGATAGATTTATTGATCCTATTGAGTTTGCAAATAAGCTGCTAGATCAGATTAAACAGGAATATGAAAATAGTTGTACAATATCCATTTCTTCAGAAATTTCATGCGCAGAGCAGATTATTTGCGCAATGGATGAGCTTGAGGAACTTATGGAAAATAAATTTTATCATCCGAATGTCAGACTGTTTTACAGTGGAATGAAGAGCAGTGATTGTGAGATCATTAAAATAGATGATGATACATTAATTAAGCAGATGAAGCAGGATATTCGAATGAAGGATGTTCAGAGCCTGCGTGATCATTTTGAGCGTTTCAGCCAGAAATACCAAAGCCAGACTGCATTTTCCCAGATGTATATCAAATTTTTATTTGCCAACTTACTAAAGGATATTTATGATGCAGTACCAGGAGAGGGAGAGAAGCAGTTAAATACGAAGATTGATCAGCTTTATCGTTCATTTGACTTTGTTCAGGTTACAGATATTGTAAGCGATTCCATAAATCTATTGGAAAAGACATTTTCAGGAAGAGTACAGACAGGCCATCGTGAGGTGGAGGCTGTCAAGCGCTACATTGCTGCTCATTATGGAGATGAAATGAGTGTGGAGCGACTAAGTGAGCTTGTCTATATGGCTCCAAGCTACTTAAGCAGTGTATTTAAAAAAGAAACAGGTCAGAATTTGAATCGTTTTATCAAGAGCGTTCGTATGGAAAAGGCAAAGGAGCTTTTGGAGCAGACGATGATGAAAATTGTAGATATAAGCACTGCATGCGGTTATCCAAATGTTTCATATTTTTGCTCAAGCTTTCGTGGGTATTATGGAATTAGTCCACAAAAATTTAGAGAAAGCGGGGATGAAATGATTGAAGAAGAGTAAGCTTGGCAGCCGAATTGTCAGCTGGTTTAGAAATGTAAGGCTTGGTTATAAGCTGGCCATTGTATATGCGCTGTCAGGTTTTCTTCCTGTTGTGGCGGTGCTGTCAGTTACTTATGTTCAGATGAAGCAGATTTTATTGCAAAATGAGAGAAACAGTATGGAATCGTATCTGTATCAGGCACTTGCCTCAATGGAAAACAAGCTTGCAATCTACACAAATTTAAATAACTATATTTGCTACAACCAGACAATCTCACAAGTGATTGGATACCAGTATGATTCAGTGTATGAGATGTACAATCAGCTTGTTACGATACTTGACCCAATGCTTGCTTCACTGAAATATTTTCACAACGATGTTGGCAAAGCTACGATTTATGTAGATAAGGATATGATCAAGCATGGTGACACGCTGGCACCAATTTCAGAGATTATAGATACTAATTGGTATAGGAGTGTGGCAGATTCTGGAGAAATGCAGTGGTTTGTTGATAAAAATGAAGAAATTGTGTTTGGGGTAAGCCCGATGAGTATGCTCAAGCGCTATGGGTTAGATGGTATTTTGTACATCAGCGTTGAGTATGACAGCATGTTTGAGACATTTAAGCAGACGCTTCAGAATAATTATGGTATTGTTATTTTCGATGAGAAGGGCAATGCAGTTTATGAAAAAGCATTCTTTGATAAAAAATATCTGGAATATGAATTAAACGCCGCGCAGCTTCTTGATCAGAAGAAAAATCAGGAAAATGAGTATACGATTCTTTCAGAAACATCATCTGTGACTGGATGGACAGCATGTTTATATAAGCCAAATAGCTTAATAGTATGGTCAGTAACGCCAATTATACGAATTGCGCTTATTGCGGTGTTTGTTATGACACTGATGTCAGTGATAGTCATGATGATTTTGACGAGATTTGTTACAAAGAGGATTAGAAGACTTAGATCTGGAATGAAAGAGGTAGAGCAGGGGAATTTTGAGGTTAATATTACTAGTGACAGCCGTGATGAGATTGGTGATCTTGTCAATGGTTTTGATTCAATGCTTCTTCAATTAAATACATTAATCAAAGAGGTTTACGAGGGACGAATTAAGGAAAAGGAATATGAGATGAGGGCGCTTCAGGCGCAGATTAATCCACACTTTTTATATAATACGCTTTCGTTAATTAATTGGAAGGCAATTGAGGCAGACGCACAGGATATAAGTAAAATTACGCTGGCACTTTCTACCTTTTACCGAACCTCGTTAAACAAAGGAAAGAATGTCATGTCACTCTCAGATGAGCTTCGTAACATGCGTTCTTATCTTGATATTCAGCTGATGATGCATGACTACGAATTTGATGTGGAGTTTGATGTAGATGAATCAATTGGTCAGTATCAGTCATTAAATCTTATGCTTCAGCCTCTTATTGAAAATGCTATTGCTCATGGAATCGATGTGAAGACAGACGGCAGAGGAAAGCTGACGATTACCGGAAAGGAAGATGGTGATCTGATAGTTTTGACTGTAGCAGATAATGGTGTCGGTATGAGTGATGAGCAGGCGGCTCGTATTTTAACAGAAGAGTCAAAGGGATATGGTGTTAGAAATGTCAATGAGCGCATAAAGCTTTACTATGGAGAACAGTATAGTCTGCAGATTGAAAGCAAAATAGGGCAGGGAACTAAGGCGAGTATCAGGATTCCAAAGAGGATATCGTAATTTCAGAATAAAACAACATGAATCTAATATTTTTGATATATACGGAATCACCAAAATTTCTTATAATAATGACATAAGGATTTCCGAATGGAAACAGAAAACAGGGAGGATTTTGTATTATGAAATTTAGAAAAGCATCCAGTTTATTTTTAGCAGGCGCTATGTGTTTATCAACTTTTGGCGGTGCAATGAGTGTATTCGCTGATGAAGAGACAAGCTCAGAGGCAGCAGAGGCAGAAACAGTAGATTATTCAGCAGAGGATCCGATTACAGCAACTATCACTGTATGGGGACCAGCAGAGGATCAGGCAGAAGAGTACGGCGAGTGGCTGCAGAAGCGCTGCGAAGCATTCAATGAGCTTCATGTAAACTGGGATCTTACATTTGAGTATGGTACCTGCTCAGAGGGAGATGCAGGAAAGACAATTTCTCAGGATCCATCTGGTTCTGCAGACGTTTACATGTTTGCAAATGACCAGCTTCAGATGCTGATCGATGCAGGTGCAATCGCAGAGCTTGGCGGAAAGACTGTTGATTATATTAAGGATACAAACTCCGAGGCAATCATAGATTCTGTAACAGTAGATGATTGTGTATATGGTGTTCCGTTCACAACTAATACCTGGTATATGTTCTACGATAAGAGCGTATATGGTGAGGACGATATTAAGAGCCTTGATACCATGTTGGAAAAGGGTAAGGTTTCCTTCCCGTTAACAAACTCCTGGTATATTGCTTCTTTCTATGTAGGAAACGGCTGTACATTGTTTGGTGAGGATGGCACCGATGAGGAAGCTGGCATTGATTTTGCTGGTGAGAAGGGTGCAGCAGTTACCAAGTATCTTGTAAATCTTGTAGGAAATAAGAACTTTGTAAATGATGAGTCTGGTGTTGGCGTTTCTGGTATGTGCGATGGAAGCATCAATGCAATGTTTAGTGGTTCTTGGGATTACACCAAGCTGTCAGAAGCAATGGGTGACAATCTTGGAATAGCAAAGCTTCCAACCTACAACTTAGACGGCGAAGATATCCAGATGGAATCATTCGCAGGTTCTAAGGCAATCGGTGTAAATCCTAACTGTGAGTATCCGCAGGTAGCAGTAGCACTTGCACTGTTCCTTGGAAATGAGGAGTCACAGCAGATGCACTATGATGCAAGAAGCATCGTTCCTTGCAATACTGATCTGTTAGCGGAAGAAGAAATTCAGAAGGATGAGCTTGTAATCGCTCAGAATGAGACATTTGATGAGACTTCTATCCTGCAGCCGTTCGTAAGCGCTATGAATAACTACTGGACACCGGCAGAGAACTTCGGTAAGTCTATCGTAAACGGTGAGGTTACATTAGACAATGCAGAAGAGATGACTGATAAGTTAAGTGATTCAATGAATCAGAGCATCGTTGACTAAATAAAAAGTGAAATAAAATAAAGAGCTCCGGGTTCCGCCTTGCGGGCCTGGGGCATTTATTTTTAAATTCATGTAACTATTAAGATTGAACGGGAGGTTTTTTATGTCCGAAAAGAAAAAAAGGGGCAAAGAATTTGATAATCCGTACTCTGTTGCGAAAGCAGTTACAAAGGGAAATGCATTGACAAAGCTTTCCATGGTTGTACTCGGACTCGGAAACATTGCACATCATCAGATAATAAAGGGTCTTGGCATGCTTGCCATTGAAATTGCTTTTATCGCATTTATGGTGCTTGAAGGTGCAGGCTATATTGTAGATCTTGTTCACCTTGGAGGACAGGAGCAGCAGAAGGTATGGAGTGAGGCAAAGCAGATTTATGAGTATACAAAGGGTGATAATTCACTTCTTATGCTTTTGTTTGGTGTGGCTACATGCTTTTTAGTTGTTGCATTTATTATTTTCTGGCGTGGAAGCGTAAAGAGTGCATATAAAATGCAGTGTCTGGCAGAGGCTGGCAAAAAGATTCCTACTTTTAAGGAAGATATCAAGAGTCTTTTTGATAAAGATCTGCATCGTACACTTCTTACACTGCCAATTCTTGGTATACTAATTTTCACAGTTCTTCCGCTTGTATTCATGATTTGTATGGCATTTACAAATTATAGTAAAGTAGATGCTCATACAACAATCTTTAATTGGGTAGGACTGGCAAACTTTGCGAAGGTATTAAATATTGGTGATTCCATTGGAAGCACATTCTGGTCAGTACTTGGCTGGACTCTTATCTGGGCTGTAGCAGCGACTTTTAGTAACTATATCTTAGGTATGATTCTTGCAATTGTCATCAACCGTAAGGGTACAAGATGTAAGGCATTCTGGCGCTTTTGCTTTGTTCTTTCAGCAGCAGTTCCGCAGTTTGTTTCGTTGCTGTTAATGAGAACTATCTTTAGTCAGAATGGTATTGTAAATACGCTATTATTAAATGCAGGCATCATTGAAAAGGCTATTCCGTTTTGGTCAAATACAATGCTGGCGCGAGTGATGGTAGTTGTAATAAATATCTGGGTTGGTATTCCATTTACCATGCTTCAGGTAACTGGTGTTCTTCAGAATATTCCGGCAGATTTGTATGAGGCGGCAACAGTGGACGGTGCAGGTCCAGTGAGAACATTTTTCTCAATCACACTGCCATATATGCTGTTTGTAACAGGTCCGTATCTTATTACAACCTTTACTGGAAATGTAAATAACTTTAACGTAATTTATTTGCTCACAGGCGGAAATCCTACACCTGTAGGATCAACAGCAGGAAGGACGGATCTTCTTGTTACCTGGCTGTATAAGCTGACAGTTGATAACCAGTATTATAATCTTGGTGCAGTCATCGGTATTTTGACCTTCGTGGTTCTGGCCGTTGTATCACTGATCACGTATCGGAATACAGGTTCCTATAAGAATGAGGAGGGCTTCCAATGATGAAAAAGCAAAATACTGCTTCGGCAAAAAGCAAAAGATTTATTACAAACACAATAGTTCATGTGATTCTTGCTGTTTTGGCAGTTATTTGGGTCATTCCGATTGCGTGGATTATTATGATCAGCTTTAGAGGAGAGAGTGGACAATATATTTCCACACTCATTCCGAAGACATTTACACTGAACAACTATAAGAAGCTGTTTACAGATACGCAGATTTTAAATTTTCCGCAGATGTTTATTAATACACTTATCATCTCAATTTTCTCTTGCGTAATCTCTACCTTCTTTGTTTTGTCTGTATCATATTGTATGTCACGTATGCGTTTTAAGATGAGAAAACCGATGATGAACATTGCACTTGTTCTTGGTATGTTTCCGGGCTTTATGTCAATGATCGCTGTTTACTATATTTTAAAGTCAGTTGGTCTGTCAGAGGGTGCGATGATTCGTGTAGCATTAGTGCTTGTATATTCTGGCGGTGCGGGATTAGGCTTTTATATTGCAAAAGGCTTTTTTGACACTATTCCAAAGTCTATTGATGAGGCTGCTTATCTGGATGGTGCGACAAGATTTCAGGTGTTTACAAAGATAACTATTCCGCTTAGTAAGCCTATTATTGTCTACACGATCCTGCAGGCATTTATGGCACCATGGCTTGATTTTATCTTTGCGAAAGTAATTTGCCGTGCGAATGCAAAGTACTATACGGTATCAATTGGTCTTTGGAACATGCTTGAAAAGGAATATGTAAACAGTTGGTTTAACTGCTTCGCAGCAGGTGCCGTGCTGATTTCCATCCCGATTGTCATTTTATTTATGTCAATGCAAAAATGCTACCAGGAAGGTGTATCAGGAGCTGTTAAGGGATAAAAACGGAGAATGTCTATGGAAAAGAAAATTCCAAAAAGTGTGTTGGCAGTGATGTTTGTATCGGTGCTGTCTGTTTGTCAGACAGTGCCGGCAAACGAATTAGCAAAAAAAGAGCAGTGGGAGTATGCCAGTACAACACCTGATGGCAAATATCCAGAGCTTGTAACATACACGCTTGGAAAAATGACTGGAGCAAATAACTCCAATCTTCCTAAAGGTGAGACTTACGAGAACAATGCTTATACACGTTATCTGCGTGAGTACTTTAACATTCAAAATAAGGATGTATTTGAGGAAAAGAATGATCAGTATAATGTCAGTGTGTCAGTGGCTATGTCTTCGGATAATCTTCCTGATTTAATGCTTGTAGGGAGCATTGAGGATTTGCGCCAGCTCGTAGCGCTTGATTTGATTGAGGATTTGACAAAAAGTTATGAAAATTGTTTGACAGACCGGATCAAAGATATTTATGCAAGCTACGGAGAGGGCATAATAGATGGTGTTACCTTTGATGGAAAAATAATGGCAATTCCAGAGACAAATATTGATGATGGTCCAAACCTTTTATGGCTAAGGCGCGACTGGATGGATAAGCTAGGTCTTGAAAGTCCTAAAACAATAGAGGATGCAGAGGCAATTGTTCAGGCATTTATAGAGAAGGATCCTGGTGAAAATGGAGAAGGCAAGACAGTTGGTTTTGTATGTGATCCGGAGTTATCGGGTGAGTGCGGCTACAGCAGCGAATATTTGATGGATATTGTGTTTGCAGCAAATGGTGCCTATCCAAAACAATGGATTGAAGATGAAAATGGAGAGGTCTCTTACGGATCAGTTTTGCCGCAGGCAAAAGATGCATTGGCTAAGCTTAAAAGCATGTATGAGCGCAATATATTAGATCAGAATTTTTTGCTTCGTACCTCTGTAAACAATATTGAACTCATAACGAAGGGACTTTGCGGATCATTTTTTGGACCTTGGTGGGCAGCGAATAATCCACTTATGGAAGCTATTGCAGCTAATCCCGATGCTGTTTGGGAGCCATTTCTTATTCAGACAGATGACGATGGAAGCACAAGCTATTATTCACAAAATCCAACTTACAAGTATGTTGTTGTGAGAAAGGGTTATGAACATCCTGAGATTGCCTGCAAAATTATAAATGGATTGTTTGATTATGTGCGCTATGATGGAACATATAACAGTGAGTTTGAAGAATATTATCAGAACAATGTAGATCCAACAGCCAGACCACTTGCAATCAATGTTGATTACAGCTATGCGCTGACAAAATGTTATCACGAATTAACAGATGTGCTTTCAGGAAAAAAAGAACCAGAAGATCTTGATTTATTGGAGTATTCATATTATAGATCCTGTAAGGCCTATCTGGATAACACAGATAGTGCTACGCCAGAGGAGTGGGCGGCATACACATCCCGAATCACAGCCTGCTCTTTGCTGGCGGATGCAAAAACAAATAAGGTTGAATCACTTTATTTTGATGAGACAGAAACTATGGGCACGCAGTGGTGGAAGCTTCGCAAAATGGAAAAAGAATATTACCTTCAGATCGTCACAGGAGAGCGTGACATTGATGCATTTGATGAATTTGTCACCAAATGGTATGAAAATGGAGGCGAGACTATCACGCAGGAAGTTAGGGAGGCTGTACATTAACAGAATAACCCCGCAAGGCAAACTTTGCTTTGCGGGCTTTTCTTTTGCGCACGAGTACGGTATAATAAAAAAAGGCTGATTTCTAGCGGAATCGAGTTGAAAATATGGCATAGTGTAAAGATTTGTTCAATGCCGGTAAGGAGAGGTACAGCTATGGTAGATCGCGTAAAAGGAGTAGAGAAGGTAACTGATAATCCATTTTTAAATCTCTATAATTTCGATGTTGAAAAAAGAAATGGAAAAACAGGCAAATATTATGTGGCATCCAGAAAGAAGGATCCAACGCAGCTTAAAGCAGCAACTCATAAAAATACATCTGATGGTGTAATTATTTATAGTGTATATGGAGAAAAAAAGGATAAAATCGTGCTTATAAAGCAGTTTCGTTATCCAATCAATGCATATGTGTATGAGTTTCCGGCAGGACTTGTAGAGCCAGGTGAGGAGATGGCACAGGCAGGTATACGTGAAATTTACGAGGAGACAGGGCTTGTTTTCGAGCCAAAGGTTACAGAAGGTGCATACACAAGACCATTTTTTACGACAGTCGGTATGACAGACGAAAGCTGCGGAACAATCTATGGCTACTGTAGTGGAACACCAACAAACGAGCACGAGGAAGAATCAGAGGATATCGAGATTGTATTAGCAGACCGTGAAGAATGTAAGCGAATTTTAAAGGAAGAAAATGTAGCAATTATGTGTGCATACATGCTTATGCACTTTATTCATACCAAAGGAGATCCGCTGGCATTTTTGGATGAGCAGTAAGAAAGTGTAATTGCCTTGATGTTTTTCATGAACCGTGGTATGATAGCCTTGTTTCGCAAAAATATAAAAAAGCTCTTTTAGGTGTAAGGTTGGAAAGAGAGGCAAATCATGAAAGAGGTAAAAACAGGACTTGTTCTTGAAGGCGGTGCCATGAGAGGACTGTATACGGCAGGTATTCTGGATGTTTTGATGGAAGAAAAAATCCAGGTGGACGGCGTGATTGGAGTTTCGGCGGGAGCTGTATTTGGCTGTAACTATAAGTCTGGACAGATAGGAAGAACTCTGCGTTACAACATGAAGTTTTGTGGTGATAAGCGTTATGGCACACTTCATTCACTTTTAAAAACAGGTGATATTTATGATGTTGATTTATGCTATCATCAGATACCAGAGATTCTTGATCCATTTGACAATGAGGCATTTGTCAAAAATCCAGCAGAATTTTTTGTGGTTTGCACAGATGTGGAAACAGGAAAGGCTGTTTATCACAAATGCACAGATTGCGGCAGAGAGGATCTTAAGTGGATGCAGGCATCTGCATCAATGCCGCTTGTATCAAAGGTGGTAGAAATAGATGGATATAAGCTGCTTGACGGCGGCGTTGCCGATTCTATTCCGATCATGTGGTTTCGCAGACAGGGATACAAAAAAGATCTTGTCATTTTAACAAGACCTGAAGGGTACCAAAAGAAAAAAATGAAATTTCAAGGTGCCATAAACAAAATCCTTCATCGTTATCCAAATCTGGCTAAGGCGATGGCACACCGCTATGTGATATACAACAAAACACTAAAGAAGATTGATGAATTAAAGGAAAAAGGTGAAGTCATGGTGCTTCGCCCAAGTCGTCTGATCGAAGTGTCAAGACTTGAAAAGGATCCAGAAAAGTTAAAAGCATTGTATCAGCTTGGCCGAGAGGATGCAATGAAAAATTTGGATCAGATTCACGCATTTTTAAGTAAATGAGCCGCATAGGCGGCAGAATGGGAGGGCAGTATGGTAGCACAAAAATATAAAGACATGCTTCAGAAAAAATCAGTGATCCGTACATTATCCGAATTTGCAACAAAGAGAGGACAGGAGATTGGATACGAGAACGTTTTTGATTACAGTTTAGGAAATCCATCCGTTCCTGTTGTGCAGGACTACACAGACAATACTATTCGCCTGCTTCAGACAAAGACATCGAGCGAGCTTCACGGCTACAGCCCGAGTGTCGGACTGCCTTCATTTAAAGAAAAGGTGGCTGCATCGCTTAACAAGCGTTTTGATATGAACTATACGGCAAATCATATTTTTCCAACCTCAGGAGCTGCGGGAGCCTTAGCTCATGCACTTCGTGCAGTAACATCTCCGGGAGACGATGTGCTTACATTTGCACCGTATTTTCCAGAGTATAACTGCTATGTAGGCATGACAGGCGCAAATCTGAGAGTGGTACCTGCAAACACAGCTGATTTTCAGGTGGATTTTGAACAGTTTGAAAAGATGCTGACGTCAAATGTGTCAGCTGTTTTGATCAACACACCGAACAATCCATCTGGTGCTGTATACTCAGCAGAAACGCTAAAAAAGTTGGCGCAGCTAATGGAAGACAAGCAAAAAGAGTATGGCCATGATATTTTTATAATCTCCGATGAGCCATACAGAGAAATCGTATTTGATGGAAAGAAAGCACCATATGTATCAAAATTTTATGATAATACGCTTTCATGCTATTCGTTTTCCAAGTCACTTTCTCTTCCAGGTGAGCGTATAGGTTATGTTGCTGTTAATCCAACATGTACCGATGCAGATTTGTTAGTGCCAATGATGTCCCAAATCTCAAGAGGAATCGGACACAACTGTCCATCATCACTTATTATGATGGGTGTGGAGGATGTGTTAGATGAGACGTCTGATATGACTGTCTATGAGACTAACATGAATCTGCTCTATGACAAACTCATTGAGTTAGGATTTTCCTGTGTGCGTCCGTCAGGAACATTTTATATTTTTCCAAAGGCTCTTGAGGAGGATGCAGTGGCATTTTGCAACAAGGCATTAAAGTATGACCTGGTATTAGTTCCAAGTGATTCCTTTGGATGCCCTGGATATTTTCGTATGGCATATTGCATCGATACAGAGAAGGTTGTGCGCTCACTCGATGCATTGGAGCGCTTTGTAAAGACAGAGTATCCGGACAGATAAGTCAGGCAAACAAAAACGTAATAAACAAGGAGTGTTTCGAATGAACAAAAAAGAAGTATCCGAGATTAAAAGTCTTTTTAAGAGAGACGGCGGTGCAATTGACCGCATTTGCGGCTGCCTGATTGATGGTGAGCAGCAGATCCGTATGACATTTAGCGATATGTTTTTGTCGTTGTCACAGGAGGAGATCGACAAATATTTTGAAATTTTCCGAAAGGCGCTTTCTGGAAGTCTGGGTAAAAATCTTCATTCACTCGATTACACACTTGATCAGGAACTTTCGGGGGAAGGCCATAAGCGTTTGATGCAGCTAAAGGCGACTGGATTAAAGGATGAAACTGTTTTAGAGGAGTTTTACAAATCAGTAGCAGAGACATATCATTTTGGCGAAAGCTACTACGTAGTTATGATCCATTGTAATTATGATGTTCCGGGAAGAGGAAGCGACAACTTAGATATGGATGATGCTTCAGAGGAGGTATATGAATTTATCCTTTGTTGTATCTGTCCTGTTAAGCTTTCAGAGGCTGGTTTATGCTACAATACACAGACAAACCGCGTCGAGGAACGTATGCGTGATCAGTGGATAGAGGCTCCTGTAAATGCCTTTTTATTCCCAGCATTTGACGATCGCAGCAGTAATATTCACAGCCTTTTGTATTATACAAAAAAGACAGAGGAGCTTCACGAGGACTTTATCAATGATTGTATCGGTGGTCCGGCACCTATGTCCTTTAAGACACAGAAGGCTGTATTTCAGGAGATCATAGAGGAGACTGTCGGAGATGTTGTAAACTATGATACTGTTTGCCAGATTCAGGAGAATCTGACAGAGCTGATTGAGGAGCATAAGGAAGAGCCGCAGCCTTTCAAGCTTCAAAAATCAGATGTAAAAAAGCTTCTTCAAAATAGTGGAATCAAAGAAGAAAAGCTTGAAAATTTCGAGCAAGTCTATGAGGAGACTGCAGGAGAAGATGCTTTCTTTCAGGCGGCAAACTTAGTTGAGGCAAAAAGCGTTGCCGTCAAGACGCCGGATGTGACAATAAAGGTCAGTCCGCAGCGCATGGATCTTGTACAGATCCAATTAGTAGAGGGACGCCGCTGCATCGTAATTCCGATGGAGGACGGCGTACAAATTAATGGAATGAATGTAACTATGGAGGGTACAAATGGAACAGATTGAGAAGATCTTTAAGATCAGGGAGAACCATACGACAGTGAAAACAGAAATCATTGCCGGTTTGACCACATTTATGACGATGGCGTACATCATCGCCTTAAATCCGAATCTTCTGACTGGATTTGGTGCAGAGGGACAGAATTTATGGAATGGTGTATTTTTAGCGACTTGTATCGCATCCTTTATCGGTATGATGGTAATGGCGTTTGTTGCAAATAAGCCATTTGCCATGGCTCCTGGTATGGGATTAAACAGCTTTTTTGCTGTAGTTGTTGCCAATATTGTTGGTTTGACGGGCATGAGCTATCTGGAGTCTTTCCAGTCAGCACTGTGCATCATTTTACTTGAAGGAATTATCTTTATTATCCTGTCTGTATTAAATATTCGAGACAAGATTGTAAATGCGATTCCGCTGGGTGTTCGTCTTGGTATCTCCCCGGCAATCGGTCTTATGCTTTTAAATATCGGTGTTGGTTCCAACGCTGGTATCTATTCAGAGAATGGTGGACCATTCTTTGTAATGAGAGATTTCTTTGGAGCGTTGACACCGAGTGTTGCTCAGGATGCAATGGGAAGCGGCTACACCCAGATGGTTCTGACAGTAGTAACTATGTTTATCGGTTTATTTGTCATCATCGTTCTGGCACAGAAGGGTGTAAAGGCAGCTGTAATTCTTGGTATGCTTGCAGCATCTGTTATTTACTGGGCAGGTGAGGCAATCTTCCTTGGAACTAATCCATTTGCAGGTCTTGAGGGTGCAAGCTTCGTACCTCCATTTGCAGATATGGCAGAGACAACTCTGTTCCATTTTGATTTTGCAGGCTTTGTGAAGATCGGCTGGTTCACAGCAATCACACTTATCATTACCTTCTGCATTATCGATATGTTTGATACCATCGGAACACTTGTTGGTACCGCATCACGTGCAGGTATGGTTGATAAGGACGGAAATATGCCGCAGATGAAGGAGGCACTGTTAGCAGATGCAGTTGGAACTGTAGCAGGTGCGCTGACTGGTACCTCAACAGTCACAACATTCGTAGAGTCTGCATCTGGCGTTGAGGCAGGCGGAAGAACTGGTCTGACTGCATTTACAACTGGAATCTTATTCCTGGCATGTATGTTCATCGCACCAATCGCAGCAATTATCCCAGCAGCAGCTACATCTTCAGCACTGATTTATGTTGGTATTCTGATGATCTCTGGTCTGTCAAAGGTAGACTTTACTGATATATATCAGACTGTTCCAGCAGCAATCATGTTAATCTCTATGCCAATCTCCGGATCTATCGGACATGGTATTGGTCTTGCACTGATCTCCTATACAATCATGAAGGTATTCACCGGAAAGGCAAAGGACGTATCTGTACTGACTTATATTATTTCAGCAATCTTCTTATTAAAGTTCTTCTTAGTAGTTTAAAAATAAAAAAGCATCGTCATCGAAAGTGGTGTGCTCCCTGTCAAGAGGACAATAAAAAATAATAAATTTTTGTATCGTCAGCCATGCTATGGCTGGCGATAT
>OOCB01000912.1_pt1 | contig 43824 bp, 35 predicted proteins | sample 1671351 | NCBI WGS metagenome assembly OOCB01 (sample SAMN06348148, study PRJEB24527) | human gut metagenome | biome: human gut; feature: ankylosing spondylitis patient; material: feces | host: Homo sapiens | place: China | collected 2015-10 | reverse complement strand
GGGAATTGAGGTAATTGAACATATTGCAGTTACATATATTACAGCAAAATGGAATAAATTTAATCTTTTCATAATTAATGATTTTTTGTTATTGATTTTGATGCAAATATATTTTTGAAGTATCAGAAATTAAAGGAAATGATTACAAAATGTCTGGTTTTTAATATAATATAAGTATCATACTTCGTGAAATTGCCAATCATACTTATAAAAAAACGAACAAAGAAAATTTACATTTTTAACTGTATTTTGTATTGTTACATAAATGAAAAAGCCGTTGGGAAACTCCGATTTTCCCAACGGCTATACATATAAAAACTTTTGATCACTATTGCATGTTTATTTCAGATATGCAATTTTATTGCATATTACTTTAGTGATATCTTATCGACAGTTTCTCTTTTCTTTTCACTCACTAATTCAGCATAGATTTGTGTTGTTGCAACATTCTTATGAGTAAGCATTTTTGACACTGTGAAGATGTCCGTACCGGCTGCGATCTGTAGTGTAGCATACGTGTGCCTAAAGCAGTGGAACAGAATACAAGAAGCAAGCAGATGAAGAGATGAGAAAGGAAAACGTAATTGGTTGAATATGAGCAAAAGTTCTGTTTTTTGCTGAGATAATGGAAAGCAAAAATGGACAGGTTATTGCAGGTGTTCAGTTACCAGAATGTTAGCTACCCAGTTACCTGAACCGAATAGGTAACAGACTGAACAATAAAGAAACTGTCACAGAGCCTATTATTCACTGTATGTCAATATTTTGCATATCAAAGGACGCTTATAAAATAGGTAATTTTGCCATAAAAAATAAGCGTATGAAAGTAGAAAAATTCAAGATGTTGCTCTACCTGAAAAAGAGCGGTCTAGACAAATTTGGGAAGGCTCCGATAATGGGGCGAATAACGGTGAACAACACGATGGCGCAATTCAGTTGTAAACTGTCATGTACTCCGGAGTTATGGAATCCAAGAGAAAGCCGACTGAATGGAAAGAGTAAAGAAGCAGTTGATATTAATGCAAAAATTGATCGTCTCTTACTTTCTGTCAATTCTGCATTTGATTCACTTGTTGAACGTAAGACTGATTTTGACGCGACTGCCGTAAAAGAGCTTTTACAGGGAAGTGTAGAAACCCAGATGACTCTGTTGAAACGGCTTGATATGCATATAGAGGATATGCGCTCAAGAATCGGTATTGATGTAGCTAAAAGCTCCATGTCAACATACATTTACACCCGCAGGTATCTTGGCGAATTTATTCAAAAACGATTCAAGACAAGTGATGTTGCTTTTGGACAGTTGAATGAACACATCCCATGGGAGTTTCAGGATTATATACTGAAGGACAAAGGACTTGCTGTAGATACGGCAAGACATTATCTGGCAATCCTGAAGAAAATCTGCCGGATGGCATTCAAGGAAGGACATGCGGAGAAGCGTTATTTTGTGAATTTTAAACTACCCCAAGAGAACCGGAAACCACCACGGGCTTTGAGTCGTGAGGATTTTGAGAAGATCCGTGATGTCGTAATACCACCGGAAAGAATCACTCATAATATAGCCAGGGATTTGTTTCTCTTTGCCTGTTATACAGGAGTTCCGTATGCGGATGCAGTTTCAATCACTAGAGATAATATATACAAGGACGATAAAGGCGACTTATGGTTAAAGTATCTGAGAAAGAAGAATGAATATCTGGCCCGCGTCAAATTGCTGCCGGAGGCTATCTCTCTTATAGAAAAATATCGTTCGGATGATAGGAAAGAGCTTTTCCCGATGATACACCATCCCAATATGAGACGCCACATGAAAGGTTTACGGGATCTGGCTGGCATAAGCTGTGATTTGGTCTATCATATGGGAAGACATACCTTCGGAAGTCTGATAACCCTTGAGGCTGGTGTTCCTATTGAAACAATCAGCAAAATGCTTGGTCATACCAATCTGACAACTACCCAGCTTTATGCAAGGGTATCTCCTAAAAAACTTTTCGAGGATATGGACAAATTCATCGAGGCAACGAGTGATATGAAACTGGTATTATAAATCAAGAATGAAAGAATCATGAGAAGTACATATAAGCAACTGTATTATATAAACCGCAGTAAAGTCAAATCTGACGGGACCACATCAATCATGTGTCGTATTACAATAGACGGAAAGGCTGTTGTATTATCGACCGGGTTGTATTGCCAGCCGGAAGAGTGGAACAGCAAGAAAGGGGAAGTCAAGAACAACAGACTGAACGGGATGCTTTGCGAGTATAAAAAACGAATAGATGAAACTTATGCTGAACTGTTGAAAGTAAACGGTGTCATCAGTGCAGAGCTGCTGAAAACAGCCATGACCGGAGCAGTCGACATCCCGAAATACATATTACAGGCAGGGGAGGTGGAACGGGAAAATCTGAAAATCCGTTCCATTCAAATAGATTCAACCTCCAGTTACAGGCAATCAAAAATGTATCATTACTATCTGGGGGAATACATCCGTTCTCTGGGCAAGGAGGACATGCTTTTTACAGATATTACCGAAGAGTTTGGCATCAATTTCATTTTGTATCTGAAAACAAATTACCCTCATAAGCCATCATACCGTAACCATTGTCTTTGCTGGCTGAAACGTCTGGTTTATCTTGCCGTGGATAACGGAATTTTGAGATATAATCCTTTAGATGATATAAAATATGAAAAGAAGGCACCTACAAAGCTCATGTATATAAGCAAGAACCAGCTTCAGGAGATAATGAGCCATCCAAAACCGGATCCACTACAGGAACTTGCAAGAAGGACCTTTATATTTTCATGTTTTTGCGGTTTGGCTTATGTTGATGTACGCAATCTCTATCCGCATCATATAGGTACAACTGCAGAAGGACGGAAATATATCAGAACATACCGCAAGAAAACAAGTGTTGAGTCATTTATACCATTGCACCCGGTAGCGGAGCAGATAATTTCCTTGTATAATACGACAGATGACAGTAAGCCCATTTTCCCGTTACCCATACGGAGTATGATTTGGTTTGAGATACATGAATTGGGATTTTCGCTTCAGTTCAAGCATAACTTGTCATACCATCAAAGCCGTCATACCTTCGGTACCTTGATGGTTTCTGCCGGGGTTCCCATGGAAAGCATATCCAAAATGATGGGACATACAAATATCAGAACGACACAAGGATACGCAAAAGTTACAGATGACAAGATTTCAGAAGATATGGATAAACTAATGGAGAAAAGAAAACATATAATCAACCCCGATAATATTTAACGTATGGAAAGAGAAAAAATATCCATTGACGGGCATGAAAATATTAAAATTCAAACGAGATTTGCTTCTGATATTTCGCTGAATGAGCCAGAACTGTGGTTCCATTTAGCATTGTAGCACCTGTTTTCAGGCAAGTATTCCGAGTTATCTATTGTAAAAAAGGCATGTTGAAATCTGGAGAAGTCGAAAAAACGTGTCAAACGAAAAGATGGATACTATGAAGTGTTTATTGTCTGATATTAATTGAGTTGTTTCTTCAGTAGGAAATTTCTTTTGCTTTATTAGCCAAAGTGTGATTAATATAAAGTGTTAGAATTATCCTCAGCTATAAATCCGGAAAACTGAGCTAATTTTTATTAGCTAGTTCCCGGATCTTATTAATGTATCATATTAATGTGCTAAGTCTAAATTTATCTAATGATATTTGAGTAATCCTCAATTTTTATTTTAAATCCTTTGATCCTATTAATAATATAATTTTCTAATTCAAAAGAACAAAAGTGACATTTGACTTTATATACATAATCTATACAATTTATAATTTCACCATCATCATTGTATTCTTCATAACTATCAAATTCAGGTACTAGTGCATCTATGCCGCAGACTGGACATGTATGTCTTTTATAATAATGTTCTTCTTTTGCATATATATCAGCTATTAGCCTGGCATGTTTAATTTTATTATCATAGATAAAACTAAACATGTTATTGTTATAAGAAATTATTGGATTCTTATACGATGCATTTCCTAATAACTTTAATAGTTGTATTTTATAATGGTCTATTTTATTATTTGAGTATTCTGTTATGATATCTTTAATAGGATTGACATTATCATTACACATATTTAATTGATGCATTAGGATATCATTGTATTGTGGTAATGAGGTTATTTTAATTATAAAAGGGAAAATATATTTGCCAAAAAGTTCATCCAAAGCATTATACCTTAATATGAAAACCCCTCTATGTGAGATTCTATTTCGTAGTGAATTTATTTTTTCAAGCCAGCGTTGACTGTCTTGTATGAACTTATAGGAATCATCAAGTTTTTTGTCTTTTATTAATGCAACAACTCTATCTAATGCAGTTTTAAATTCTATTTGCTTTAGCCCTTCTTTATCTGTTTCTGATATAGATTCATTTTGTATTAGCTTATATAATAGTATTGGTTTGTCTGATGCATCAACGGCTAATAGTGTATTAATGCTACGTAGAATATCTTTTAAAATGAGTTCTACAAAATGATGAAAATGCAAAATCGCGTTAGATGAATTACTCGCATATTGAATGCCATGTTTTTCATCTTTTTGCTTTTCATCCATTTTTTCTAGTAGAGAATCGGATAATAACCAATTTAAATTGATGGACGTTTGGAAATAAGATACAAGTGAACTTCGAAGGGCTAAAAAAGCTATATCTGAGTACCCTGAATTTATTTTATTTAAAAAGAAACCATCTTTTGATAAAGTTTCAATATCTTTATTATGTGTTGCTTTCATATACAAAGAAAATATAGTTAGCTTTTTTTAGCAAGGACAAGCAAAATTATTTGTACAATCCTCTAAAACAGTATATTTACCTATAAATAATCCTTCAACTAAAGCGTTATAGTCGGTAGGACTGCAACCTTCCCAATATTTATAAGCACATTTAATTTCTGAGTCTGAAAAATACCATGAATTTGCCCAAAAGATTCTGCCAGAACATGCTATTTTAAAAATACGGTGTTCATATTTGTTGTTTCGCTTTAATTCTTTCAACCACCGTTCAACGTCTTCTTCTCGGCATACGTAATAACATTTTTGTCTACTTGGTAAGTCTGGATAACTCTTTATTCTAACTAATTCAAATTCATTCTCATATTTTACTTTTTCTGGTTTGCACTTATTATATGTTCTGTCAATACAATAGGTATTATAAGTTTCTCCAATATCCAGCATATAGTCTTGATATATGCAGATATGATATAATATTTTATCATTTATTTCCTGAATCATAATATATTTATAAGGATTGAATTATGAAAATAAGTCAAATAGAATGAATAACTCTATTTAATGACACTTAAATCTAAAATTCAGTTCATTTTTATATTGTTTTATTGAAGGAATATTCATATTTTAAATTACAATTTGACAATATTATTTACCCCAAACCATTCTATAGCCTTTTTAATCACTGTTGTTGTTGGTTTATGATAAAATACTGCTAATTGTTCTTTTGCTCTTGTACAACAGACATAGAATATCTTCTCTGTCCTATCTATAACTCGTTCCTCGCGATTATTAGCCGCAAAAAGCTTCTCAAAATTATAATTATTCCACCTTCCATTATCTAATGTAACCAAAATATTATCAAATTCAGTACCTTTTGTTTTGTGTTGAGTTGAAAATGGAGTTTGCCCTTCTAAATAATTATACAAGCTAATGAATTCACTATATGGCACATGCATCATCCTATAATAAATATATGGATATCGTTCTTTATAATTTAATAACTTGTCATCGATTATACAGATATTCTTTTCACTCGCTAATTCGATTATATTTTGGATTGTTTTGCCTTCCGTATTTTGGAGTGATTCTATAGCGTTTTTTAACATTTCTTTGTCAGATATACTTCTTATTCTCCTATCAATACCATCTTTACGATCTCTTGTATAACCTGTAACTTTTAGAAATTCACTAATATCCCCATCACGATATAACCTAATGGCATTCTCGATTCTACATAAATGTTTTACTAAAGGAGACCGTTTTGAACCTGTCTTGCTATTTTCATCTTCGCTTTGTTTCTTATCATCAATAAGTTGAGAACTATCAACATAAGTATGACAAAGATTTTCAAAGTCGTAGGACTTAGCTATTTCATATAATTCAGGATGTAAGTCGATATAATCTTGTTGTGATTTAGTTGTTTTGTACAGTTTTTCGGCAATACCTTTCTTTTGCAGTGTTGTTAATATATCGCCAAGATTTTTTCCTAATATTTCATCATCTCTCAAATATGATTTTACGCATAATGAAAGTTTTCCTTTTACATATTTCAGAATTGGGTCTCCACTATATATTTCCATCAAATTAGCAAATCCTGCCTTGCCAGCTATTAAATTATGTGTAAGATTAAGCTCTTTTGTTTGTTCTGGATTCTCAAAATTCCATCCCTTTTTCTCAGATAGGTACATTCTTACAGAGTTAAGAACATCTGTATCTGTATCTGTATAAATAAATAAGCATTCTCCAGTTTTTATTTTCCCATTTTCCATATTAGGAGCATCTTTATCTCGTGAGGGAACTTGCTGTAATCCATCAGTACGAATTTTATTTGCTAATGTAATAACGGACAATGGATTTCGTCTATTTTGTGTTTTTAAAATCTCATAAACATATCCCTTATGCTTATAATCATTTAAATCACCGACCCCTCTGTCATATATACATTGCATTGCATCTCCAAAAAAACCTATAATACAAGTTTTTTTTGTTTGGTTTAAATGAGTAAGCATAATTTTTACAACTTCAGGGAATGTATCTTGATACTCATCTATCATAATAAAAGGGTATCGACTTTTTAATATATCACACAGTTTAGGATATTCTCGAAACATAGAATCTGCTACAAGAATCACTTCGTCATGAGATAGAATGCCTTCTTTCAGATTTGTATACTCTCTATATTCTATAGATATGGGCTTTTCCCTATTGCTAAAAAAATCATCTGGTACTCTATCCATGTTTGGAATGCTCAAGCCAGAGTCTGACGCATTTAATAACTTGACAATAACTTTGCATAATTCATTTTGATAATTTTTTATATTATCCCATAGAAAATCATGAATAGTGGAAACTACGAGGTTATCATGGTTTACTCTTTCTGTAATTTCATTTACAGCAGCATTTGTATAAGTAATACATGCAATCTGATCTGCAGGATAATTTTGGATTATCCAACGTATAACTTGTACGAGTGTATATGTTTTGCCACTACCTGCACCACCACTCAGTAAAAAATTATGTCCTTGAGTGATATGATTAGTAATTTGTTCAAATTCATTTCTTACTATTTCCTCAACCATAGCAGTCCTTCTTTAATATAATTGGGTATATTCCAATTTGAATAATCTTGTTTCTCCGTTGCCTTGCTGTTAAAAAGAATTTCGATAGCTAAAGATGATTTTGCTTTAACACCATTCTGTGCAAGGTTATAAGCATTTTTATCATTCCCAAAATCGATAATACAATCATCATCTAATGAAGAAAAAGAATTACCCATTATGAACTCATAATTCTCATTAAAAAATGCATCTTCAAAACTGCGTGGATGATATTGATTATTCATGGCATTTTGAAAAGCCAATCTTAAGTTCCCATTAAAATTATAAATCCATCTCTTTGTCTTTTCCTCATACGATAGAATGGCTGGAGTTTTTGTAAAAATATCAGAAATAAGCGTAGTATTATTTAGGAAAAATTTAATGGAAGCGTTGGATGTTACCAATGTCGTATCTTTTGGATCATATTCGACTTTTTCATAAACTGTTTGCTCTTTTCCTCGTTTATTTTTTATTTGTTTTGGCTTACAATAATCAATATCTGTTATAATGAGACATTTTTTTAAGCCAATAAATCTAAGGAATTTTTCAAATATATGTGAATAGGCACCAACTTCCACTATTGAGATATTTTGGGATAGAAGATATTCTTCACCTTCTTCAAGGTTGCATTCTTGATCTATTTTTTTCATCATAGCAGGTAATAGAATCCGTTCTGTATCTCCTTCTATAAATATTGCTTTATCTGCAAAAAAAAGTTCGCTACGATTTATCGTTAAGTATTGTTTTAAGAAAGAGAAATAACGTTTATCACTACACTCATATTCTTTTTGAAGTTCTCGCATATTTTTTGCGATGACACTATTCTTATCTAGGATTCCATTATTTTGTTCATGCTTTAAATATTTAATATCATCAAAATCACAATCTGATACTATATGGGCAGAATGAGAACTTATGATATATTGAAGATTACGTCTGATTCCATTATTATGTTTAATCCCTTGACGCAATAATTCTTTGATGTTTTTTATGAAAACATATTGCATCTGTGGATGGGTATGTGCTTCAGGTTCTTCAATAAACAATAAATTTATATCTGAAGGCTTACGATTCTTATTTCTTTGCATTTTTTTGATAATAAGATCTATGTCAAAGATCATGGAAATAAGGTTCATATACCCAAGACCGTTATAGTTTTCGGGTAATTCTTTATCTGCTTGTTGATATACAACAGTTGTGTTACCTTTTAATAACTCTCTGTGTTGAAGTGTTGAAATAATTTTTATAACGGTCTCATTTTTTGACATTCCACCAAACGTCCTTACTTTATTAATGATATCCTCGAACATCTTACTATAGACTGAAGATAATACTATATCAGTGTTTTTTAAATTATCTCGAAATTTTTCAATAACTTCTTGTTGATCATCATCTGTTTCTTGGGCTTTGTATAATTCTGATGTTTGTAAAGACAATGTTTTATCAACGTCCTTGTTATCCACATTCCTTTTAGCGTTAATGTATTGAAAATTAATAACATCATCCAGATGGAAAGTTGGTCTATCCTTTAAGTTAATGAAATTATTTTCATTAAATATCTTGTTTCTTTTATCTATAAGAATAGATTTCCTAATTATTGTAAAATAATTAGCTTGTTTAGTTTCAAGAAATTCACTATATTCTTTAACAACATATTTATTACCCTCAGTGTAAGATTTTTTTTTCTTTCTCGGCCTCATGAATTATAAATTCATTATATGCTTGTTTCAGTTCGAGATATTTATCATACGTTAGGACATAATCAAATCCCAACCCTAAAAAGTTATTCTCAATATCTAAGTCCATTAGTATCGGACTGATATACTCAAGATCGTCATCTTTCCCATATTCAATTAATAATCTTAATCTAATTCCAACTTCTTTATACTCTTCCTCTTTAATAATATCTTTATTCAACAAATCTTTCAAAACTGTGCGGAAGTCAAGATTAAAATCATTATATTGAAATTTTTTAGTTTCATTCCCATTCAAGAATTTATCAAGGACAACTAATAGTGACGTTTTCCCTATGTTGTTTTTTCCAATAACAAGGGATAACTCTTGCTCTAAGTCTAAATTAAAATTCTTTAACAAGCGAAAGTTCTCAACTTTGATTTTTATTATTTTCATAAATTACATATCTATGATTAACCTATCTTATTTTGCGAATTTCCAACGAAAACTTTTTATTTAATCAGCTTTTTAATTCTTGTAAGATTCTTACTATTATCACAAAATTAATTAATTAGATACTGTTTTCCAAGATTTGTATCACCCAATTATCAGTCTTATAACTAATATTTTAATTTCTATTTTTATCAGTCGCCCATTTCCTCGCCGTCCATAGAAGTTAGTACAGACTCTATTGAAAGCGAAAAGGTCTGGCGGCTTTGCCGTTTCGGGCAGAATCTTCCTCTTTCAGATCGTATTCAGCCCGAAAACCTTTTCCCTTTCACGTCTGTACAATGGACGCCGACGGCAGCGGAAACAAGCGACTGACGGAAAAGTCAGAAAAAGACAAAACAGCATATAGATTGGTTCAAATAGGACCTAATTCTATATGCTGTTATTTTATCATTTGGAAAGGCTGTTTTTTAGAAACATACATAAAATGGGCAGGCGGTCAACTGCGCTCCCTCCAGAAAAACCAAAATCCCTACGTGTCCTTTGTGGAGCGTTTTGCGTGTCAGCTTCTTTTGTATCTGTACGCCTCCTTGTACCCTTTCATCAGTGTCTTTTCTATGTCGGAAGCCCGGTAGAGGATCTTGCCGCCTACCTGTGTGTAAGGAAGAATGCCGTTGTTGCGGTAGTCCTGCAAGGTTCTCCGGCTCACTTTCAGCAGGTATGCCACTTCCTTGTCTGTCAGCAGTTCATCGCCATAGGCAGACGGTTGCCGCTTTTCCAATAACTTTTCGAGCAGGGCCAGCAGCCTGTCGAAATTCGAGTGGAACGTCTTTACCCACTCGTGGTCCTTTTCTCTGATTTCATTACTCATACGCGTTTGATATTGGTTAGACATTATTCTTGAAACTCGTTCAAATGGTCTTTCCTTTCCAACGGGCTTCCTTGCGTTTGTCCTCCACGTTGCCGACTACCCGTTCCACATCATCAGGACGATAATAAGTCCGGTTCCCGATTTTGGTAAAGGCAAGCGTTCCGTTATCCCTCAAGGTCTGCAAGGTTCTCGGACTGATACGCAACCTGCGGCAGACCTCGTGGTTGTCCATCCATTCACTTGTTCCCTTCCCGCCGTGCTCACGGCACAGACTTTCCACCCGCTGCACGAAGTAATCCAGCTTGGCGGCAATCTCCTCGAAAGTCCTTTTTTCAAAGCTGATGATTTCCATTGTCTTCTTTATTTTCTAGTTAAACATATATTCAAAATTTCGGAAAAGGAAAGGTCTTTTACAGCTGATATTCCATCATGTATCATCGTCCTATTCTCGGCTGAAAATGTGACCGTTTTTTCTGTTCCCACTGCAAATAAAATCAGTAGAAATCACACTGCAATGGATTTTCAGACCGGTGACGATGCGTTGCCCGGAATGACATCATGTTACATATCGACTGCATACAATGAGCCTTCTTTATAAACGGAATCCGCTTGAACGATCCGGTCTGTAGGAATCACTCCGGCAAATCTAGGCAATCAGCACCGACCGCCCAATCTATGCAGTGCACAAGGTAACATAATTGCCAAGGTATCTCCATTTGCTTGATTCTGTTTACTATACACACTTCCTTTGCTCACGACAATGAGTCAAGGTGCGCACCGAGACCAGTGAGTAAACCGATTAAAATCAAAATGTATGGTAACAAAAAAGAAATTGACCAAAGAAGAATGGGAGGCTATGACAGGTACGGACATGTCACTCATACTCCCGTCAGATGGCAGCATTGAAACTGCCATAGAAGCATCCTTGAATGATACCGGGAAAGAGAAGTCAGAAGGAACGGTAGAACAGACCGACTCCACATCCGAGAACCTGCAAACGTCAACAGGAAAAGAGGAAGCAGTTCCAACGTCTCAGCGTCGTATAAGCTGCAGGCAGAGGAAGCTTTCTCTGGACGAATACCGGAAAACCTTTCTTCAGGTTCCGAGAATTGAAGACCGCAAGCCCGTGTTTGTTAGCGGCGAGGTACGTGACAGGCTGGACGAGTTTGTCCGCAAGTTGGGAGGACGCAAAATGAGCGTTTCCGGACTGCTTGAAAACATCGCCAGGCAGCATTTTGAAATCTACTCGGAAGACTTCGAGCAGTGGAGAAAGCTGTGACATTTTCAGGAATGACTGATTTGCTTACTGACTCCAGTCAGTACAGTATTCAGACAGTCAGTAGCCGACCGGAGGGAGTAACGGACAAAACTTCAGTTTTGGGAGTTAGCGAGGTTATCTTTCGGGCATCCCGAAAAACCTCGCTCCACTCCCGAAGAGTGGAGGCAATCCGCTCCCGGTGGTCGCAGATTGTGAGAAAAAGAATAATCAGAAATCAAACGAAGAAAATATGAATGACAGAAAGAAAAACAGACCGAGGGGACGCCCCAAAGTAAGCGGAGTGTGCAAACTCAGCAAAGCCGTTACAGTGAAATTTTCCAAGATAGACTATGAACGGTTGTGCCGACGCAGCAGACAGGCCAACCTCACGCTGGCGGAATTTCTCCGCATATCAGCCTTTGAGACGACGATAACGGCCAGACACTCTGCCGAGGAAACTGCCGTCATACGCAGTCTTACGGGGATGGCAAACAACCTGAACCAACTGACCCGTCTGTCCCATCAGGCCGGATTCCACCGTACCCAAAATACGGTGACGGAACTCCTGCTGAAGCTCAAGGAGATTATTGTCCGGTACAGGAACGGAGAAAGGAGGCAATCATGATTGGTAAGATCAAGAAAGGGAAATCCTTCGGCGGCTGTATCCGCTACGTGATGGGCAAGGACAACGCGGAAATCATCGACTCAGACGGTGTATTGCTGGGAAATATCCGGGAAATAACGGATAGTTTCAACTACCAGCGTGAGCTTAATCCGAAGATCAAACAGCCTGTCGGACACATTGCATTGAGCTTCAAGCCTGAGGATAAGACATTGCTGACAGATGAAATTATGGCTAAAATAGCCCGGGAATACATGGAGCTGATGGGGATAAAAAACACTCAGTTTATTCTGGTAAGACATCATAACACAGACAATCCGCACTGCCACCTGGTCTACAACCGCATCGGGTATGACGGCAAGGTAATCTCTTCCCAAGGCGATTACAAGCGTAATGAAATCGCCACAAAATTACTTAAGGACAAGTACGGGCTGACATACGCCGAGGACAAGGGCAAGACCAACGTGGAGAAACTCCATGCTTCGGAGCGTGTGAAATACGAAATCTTCAATGCCGTCAAGGCAGCTTTGAAGCATTCCAAAACATGGAAAGAGTTCAACGATTATCTGCTTCGCCGGGGCATCAGGCTGGAATTTGTAAAGCGTGCCAGAGAGATAAAAAGGCCGGAGGACATACAGGGAATCCGGTTCACCAAGGAAGGGCAGACCTTCAAGGCTTCACAAATCAGCCGGGAGTTCAGCTTTGCCAAACTGAATGCCTTGTTGAGTTGGAAGCCCTCGGAATCCCAACAGGAATCTGAACATAGGGTGCAGCAAAGGATACCGGACGGAGGCCATCTCCTCGAAAGTACGGGGCCGGGACTGTTCAGCCCGACAAACGGCACCGCTCCCGAAGAGCCGTTATCTCAGGAAGAACTCTTGCGCAGACGCAAGAAAAAGAAAAGGAGGAAAGGATTCGGGCTGTAGCCTGTCCTTTCTTCATTCAAATTATTCATTAACATTAAAATTGCAGGAATATGAAATTGGAAGAATATATCGAGAGCATCTTCGGATGCCTGGAAAGAATCGAAAACAAAATCAACGGGTTGTCCGTCCCTTTGCCGGAGGGTAATAGCCCAACAGAAAATAATGGAAAGGATGAGTCCGTGCTGAATGAAGTCCGGAATGATCATGAGACATTTCGCAAATTGTTGGCTCGCGTGTACGAAGGTCTTGCCGTCATCAAGAACGATATGGTTTCCATGGACAGGAAAAACTCGTCACAGGAAAGACTTGGACAGGTCTTGTCGGAAATACATAATGAACAGCGGCAGAACCAGGAGAAAGTGGAAGCCTTGTTTTGTGAGACCAATGACACAATCAGAAAGAATGCCGTCAAGACAAGCAACATCAACCATCATTTCAGCCTGAGCATAAAATCCCCGTACATCTTTGGAGGTTTTTCCGTGATGTTCGCAGCAATCATGGCCCTGTCCGTGGCTCTCTATTTTTCGGCGAGAATAGATAACGAGCAGGCCGATAATGATCTGAAGTACCGTTATGTCAAGATGAAAGGAGAGGCTACCCCCGAGCAACTTATGGAACTTGAGAACCTCTTTGGACCGAACCGGGATAACGAACGGATAGAACAGATGCGCGAGGACGTGGAAGCCTACGAGGAAGCGGTACGGAAACAGGCCACCTTGACCGAGCAGGCACGGCTGAAAGAACAGGCCGCGAGAGAACTGGACAGCAAGGCGAAGTCCATCAAGGACAAGTCTATTACGGACGAACCTAAAAAGTAAGCCATGGCCAGTGTAAAAGTGAAATTCAGACCTTCCACCATAGAGGGAAAGGAAGGTACCATCTATTATCAGATTATCCAGAACCGTGTAATCCGTCAGTTAAAGACGGATTACCGGATATTTACGGATGAATGGAACGAAGCTAGAAGCTGTATCATTGTCGGTAGTTCGGAACGAAGCAATCTGCTCCTTTCCTTGCAGGAACGCATGGAATGGGATCTGAAGCGGCTGGACATGATTATCCACCAACTGGATAACCGGAAAGCTACATATACGGCAGATGATATTGTCGCTTCTTTCCAGAGCAATACAGAGGGACAGTCGCTTTTCAACTTCATGCAAGGCGTCATAGCCCGTCTAAAACAGATGGGCAAGATACGCACGGCTGAAAATTATTCCTGCACCCTGAAAAGTTTCATGCAGTTCAGAGGGGACAGGGATGTTCTGCTGTCCGAAATTGATTCGGATCTGATGCAGCTTTATGAAGCCTACCTTCATGGGAAAGGTGCCGTAAGGAATACCAGTTCATTCTACATGCGTATTCTTCGGGCGGTATATAACCGTGCTCTGGAAAAGGGACTGATGGAACAGCGTAATCCTTTCAGGCATGTCTATACGGGAGTGGACAAGACCGTCAAGCGTGCCGTTCCCTTATCCGCCATCAAGCGCATGAAGAACCTGGATCTGTCTTTGCAGCCTAATCTGGAATTTGCAAGGGACATGTTCCTGTTCAGCTTCTATACCCGTGGCATGTCGTTCATAGATATGGCTCACCTGAAAAAGAAAGATCTTCAGAACGGCTTCTTATCGTATCGCAGACGAAAGACCGGGCAGCAGCTGGTTATCAGGTGGGAAAAATGTATGCAGGAGATTGTCGGCAAATACCCGGGAAACAGCCTCAGTCCTTATCTTTTGTCGGTATTGAAATATCCTTTTAAGGATACGCACAAGCATTACAGGAATGTCATGTCCGGAATAAACCGAAACCTTAAAGAAATAGCCAGACTGGCCGATATATCCGTTCCTCTTAGTATGTACTGTGCCCGTCATTCATGGGCGAGCGCAGTCAAAGGCAAGAATATTCCGATTTCGGTTATCAGTGAAGGAATGGGACATGATTCTGAGGCTACCACACAAATTTATCTGGCCTCATTGGATAACTCCGTAGTAGACAAAGCTAACGCACAGATATTAATGGATTTGTAGGGCTCAATTAAGTGTTTAGTAAAACGACTACATTCTATGTAAGAGAGATATAATATGTTGCGAAATTACGTAAAATATAGCAACTATTATTATTTAAGAGCCAATAAAAGCATATTGTAATGTTCAAAAACATAGAATTGTTTATCAGATTCGAGTTTTGAGACTTAAACAACAGTTGATAACCAGGATATTCCATCTGTCATACTACCTCTTACATAGAGAGACTCAGCAAGATGGAATATGAGTCAAATAAAGTCTAAAGAAAGAGTTGCACAACGAGGTGAAGTATTCACAGCAGAGCGTGAGGTTAACGCAATGTTGGACCTTGTAAAAAATGAATGTTTGAGACCGGATTCCCGATTTCTAGAACCAGCTTGTGGTGACGGGAACTTCCTTTCTGCCATACTCAGACGTAAACTCGCAGAATTAAGAAGAAAATATAAGAAGAGCCCCCGTGACTACGAAAAGCAAGCGATCGTAGCCATAGGCAGTTTGTACGGTGTAGATATAATGAACGACAATGTATATGCTTGTCGTGAACGCTTATTCTCTATTTGGAATGAAGAATACACCGACCATTGTAAAGCCGAGGCTTCGGACGAAGCTCGTCAAGCGGCTAAGTTTATTATCAGCCGAAATATCATCAACGGAAATGCGCTAACACTGATGTGTGTCGATACTGATGGCAACGATACCACAGCTCCCATAGTCTTTTCAGAATGGACACTAATCGGTAGCACTCAGATGCAACGCTCTGACTACACAATGACAGACCTCCTTCTCTACAATGATAGTAGTGAGGACAATCTATTCGCACTCACTGAAGAGCAAAAGGAAGAAGGTGGAATATTCCTGAGAAGATATATTACTCACTATAAAAAGGTTCAGGATTATGGAGAATAGTTTGTTTCAAAATGTATATAATCCTGATGTGCTGTCTTGTATTGCAAATCTTAGCAATGATGAGGTGTTTACCCCACCGGAATTGGCTAACAAGATTATTGATATGCTGCCGCAAGAGTTGTTTGAAAATCCCGATACGACATTCCTTGATCCTTGCTGCAAAAGCGGTGTGTTTTTACGGGAAATAGTCAAAAGACTGATAAAAGGGCTTGAAAAACAAATTCCTGATCTTGAAAAACGTATAGAGCACATATTTTCAAAGCAACTCTTTGGTATTGCTATTACAGAACTCACGAGTTTACTTTCTCGTCGAAGCGTTTATTGTAGTAAATATCCGAGTGGAGAGTTTTCAGTATATCAGTTTCCTGAAGAAAAGCCTCAAGGAAATATAATCTTCCAACGTATTAGACATACTTGGAAAGATGGTAAATGTATCTATTGCGGGGCTTCGAAAAATGAATATGATCGTGGAACAGAACTTGAAACCCACGCTTATCAATTTATCCACAACTTAGATGTACACAAAGTATTCAATATGAAATTTGATGTGATTATAGGCAATCCACCTTATCAAATGAATGATGGAGGAGGAGAAGGCAGTAGTGCCACTCCTATATATGATAAGTTTGTTAAAAACGCCATAAAGCTTAATCCTCGGTATCTAACGATGATTATTCCCGCAAGATGGTACTCAGGTGGTAAAGGACTTGATAGTTTTAGAGATGAAATGCTGAATGATAGACATCTACGCATAATTCATGATTTTCCAGAAACATCTGATTGCTTCCCAGGAATTAACATTCGTGGCGGAGTATGTTATTTCTTATGGGATAGGAATCAAAAAGGGGATTGTCTAATTTACAACCATAAAGGTAACATTGTTACATCTTTTATAGAAAGACCTTTACTTGAAGGTAATTCAACAACTTTTATAAGGTACAATGAAGCTATCTCTATCTTAAATAAAGTACGCAGTTTTAAAGAAGAAACAATGGATAATCGAGTGCAATCAAGGTTACCGTTTGGAATACCTTCGAATTTTGAGAATTATGAATTGACAAAATCAAGCAAAGCAAATATAACTCTATTTCGAAGCGATAGAAGTAAATCTTCTCAGAAACAAGTGTTTATAGAATCACGATATATAACTAAAAATATTGCTTGGAAAGATAAAAAGAAAGTGTTGGTTTCCAAAGCTAGTCCTGGTGGAGATGAATATCCCCACAGCATTATTTCTACTCCATTATATGCAGATGTAAATACAGTCTGCACAGAAACGTATTTGATTGTAGATTTTGTTAATAACAAGGTCGAAGGTCAAAACCTAATTTCATATATGACCACGAGGTTCTTTAGATTTATGATGTTTCTGATAAAGAATACTCAAAATATATCTAAAGGCGTTTTTGCATTTGTTCCAGTTCAAGATTATTCTAAATCCTGGACTGATGAAGAATTATATGCTAAGTATGGACTGACTGAAGAAGAGATTGCGTTTATTGAATCAATGATACGACCAATGGAGTAATATTATGGAACATAACTACTTTCCCCAACGACCTGCTGTTACTCCTACAATATATGCCTACAGATTTCCTGGAGTAGAGTCACACAAAGGATATTTGAAAATCGGGTATACCAACCGCACTGCCCAGGAACGTATTGAAGAGCAGCTCCACACAAGCAAAATCAAGTATGAGATTGTATTAGTCAAGTCTGCAATGGCTAATGACGGATCTTGTTTTACAGATAAGGACATACACAAGATTCTTGAAAGCAAAGGATGTCATCGACTGAATCCTCTTGACAAAACCGATGAGTGGTTCAAGTGTTCAGTATCTGATGTTGAAGCTGCTATATTATCCCTTCGTACAGGGTCAGACAATGTTGAGAACAGAACACAGAATTTCACGATGCGTCCTGAACAGTTTCGTGTCGTAGAACAGACTAAAAAATATTTTGATCAGGCACTCAAAGAAGAGCCTGGTCACACACCAAAGTTCTTGTGGAATGCAAAAATGCGTTTCGGGAAAACATTTGCCAGTTATCAGCTGGCAAAGAAAATGGGGTTGTCGCGGATTTTAATCCTTACATTCAAACCAGCTGTAGAATCAGCCTGGAGAGAAGATCTTATATCCCATATCGACTTTGAAGGATGGCAGTACATATCCAATAAAGATTCACGCAACAATAATTTGAATATTGACCAGGAGTTTAATCGTACGGATAAATCAAGGCCCATTGTCGTTTTTGGTTCGTTTCAGGATTTGCTTGGCACAAACGAAAGTGGAGGAATAAAGACAAAAAATGAGTTTATCCATTCGACAAATTGGGATTTGGTAATATTTGACGAATATCACTTCGGAGCTTGGAAAGAGAGAGCGAAGGAATTGTTTGAAAAGGAGGATGAAGAAAATGAAGTAGATTTTGATGTGGAAAAATATCAGAAAGATGAAGCAAGCAATACCATCAATGAAACATGGCTTCCTATTTCAACACGATATTATCTGTTTCTCTCAGGAACACCATTTAGAGCCATCAATACCGGAGAATTTATAGAGGAGCAGATCTTTAACTGGACTTATTCTGATGAGCAGCGAGCTAAAACGGAATGGAAAGGTAACGGTAATCCTTATATAGCTCTGCCACGAATGGTAATGCTTACTTACCGTATGCCCGATGAAATACAGGAAGTAGCAAAGCAAGGTGAGTTTGATGAGTTTGACCTGAATGTGTTTTTCGCAGCAGAAGGCAAAGGTGCAAATGCCAGATTCAAATATGAGAACGAGGTACAGAAATGGCTGAATCTTATTTGTGGTTCATACCTTCCAGCTAGTGTAGATGACATGAAATTAGGACAGGATAAACGTCCTCCAATGCCATTCAGTGATACTCGATTGCTCAATGTACTTTCACACACAATTTGGTTTCTGCCTAATGTCGCATCTTGTTTTGCTATGGCAAATCTGCTCGCCCAACGCCAAAACAAGTTTTACCATGATTACAAAGTGACAGTATGTGCTGGAACTGCAGCCGGAATCGGTCTGGATGCTTTGTATCCGGTTCTGGCGAATATGGGAGATCCTCTTTGGACAAAGACAATAACACTGACTTGTGGTAAACTGACAACAGGTGTTACCGTGAAGCCATGGACCGGGATATTTATGCTCCGGAATCTGAAAAGTCCGGAGACTTATTTTCAGGCAGCATTTAGAGTTCAGAGTCCATGGGAAATAAAGGATGAGGATGGAAGACGTATCATAATGAAAAATGAATGCTATGTCTTTGACTTTGCCCTTGACAGAGCGTTACGGCAAATATCCGACTACAGTTGCAGACTGGATATCAATGAATCCAGCCCAGAGGCGAAAGTCGGTGAGTTCATAAAATTTCTTCCTGTACTGGCTTATGATGGCAGTAGTATGAAAGAAGTTGATGCACAAGACATCTTGGATATCGCTTTGGCAGGAACTTCGGCTACGCTATTGGCAAAGCGGTGGGAATCAGCCCTGCTTGTAAATGTAGATAATGATACACTGAAACGTTTGCTTGCGAGTCCTGAAGCCATGAAAGCCTTGATGAATATAGAAGGGTTTCGTAACCTGAACAATGACCTTACCACCATTATCAATAAATCCGAGGCCGTCAAAAAGGCAAAGAAGGAAAATCCTAATCCAACACCAAAGGAGAAAAAGGAAATTTCTGACGAGGAAAAGGAAATGAAGAGCAAGCGCAAACAGATTCAAGAGAAACTGATAAAGTTTGCTACTCGTATTCCTGTATTTATGTATTTGACTGACTACCGTGAAAGATGCCTGAAGGATGTCATTACACAGTTGGAGCCAGGTCTGTTCAAGAAAGTTACAGGTTTAAGTGTCGAGGACTTTAATATGCTCTGTTCACTCGGTGTATTTAATGCACCGCTTATGAACGACGCTATCTTCAAATTCAAACGCTATGAAGATGCGAGTCTGACATATACTGGTATCAATAGGCATATAGCAGACGAAGTAGGTGGCTGGGATACTACCATCCGCAAGGAGCAGTACGAAAAACTCTTCTACAATCAGCAATCCTCAATGACAAAGGTAGATTCTGATTCCTATTCAAAAGGTACTGAAACAGTCAATAAAAAACAAACTGAACAAGGAACAACAAAGACCTTACAACCTAATTCTATACCAATTGTACAATCTCACCCTGTAAATGAGCCCTCTACTGCGCAGTCACTATCTTTGCAATCAACGAAAGAGGATAGTGATATCAAAAAACAACTTGAGAAATTAGCGGTTGATAGTACTGTAGTTCACAAGAAGTTTGGCGAAGGAACAGTCGTAAAAATTAATAAAAATGAGAAGTTTATCTATGTCAGATTTACACTAGGAGAAAAGAAGTTTATCTTTCCTGATGCATTTCTTATGGGATTCTTAGAGGTGAAATAATAATCATATGAACAGCCAATAATTAGATAGTCCGAATATCGATTGGGAATAATAAACTTTAATACATAATGTTCAATAGCTTAAAAAGCTAATAGATAGTATTTATTTAACTTAATTCTAAGCATAAGACTAATAATTAACATGTGACAATAGAAATAACTGCTCAAAATGGCTTAACTTTGAAGTGGATTCTAACGTAATTGTAGATTTAGGCTATGAGTGAATATGATTTTAAGGAAATTAAGAATAAGCTATCATCTTCTTTAAAAATGAAGCTGGATCATATTAAGCGTTTCTTAACACAAGGAAATGCTTCGGTTCTAGTGGGTGCAGGATTTAGTAAGAATGCAGAGATGGATGCTTCTGTATGCATGAAAGATTGGTACTCTTTAGGGCTTGATTTCTATAATCGTTTATATGGAGACGTAAAGGGCTCTATAAGTATTGATCCCATTCGTTTAGCATCTCAAATAGATGCCTCATTTGGGCGTAATGAGTTAGACGAAATGATTCTAAATTCAATACCTGATGATAGAGTTTATCCAGGAGAGCTCCATAAATCATTGCTTAAACTACAATGGAAAGATGTATTTACAACGAATTATGACACATTGTTAGAACGTGCTATAATTGATGCGGAAAGACATTATGAAGTTGTAACGAATAAAGAGACTCTTCTGTATAAAACATCTCCTCGTATTATAAAATTACATGGAAGTTTTAAGAATGTTCGCCCATTTATTATTACGGATGAGGACTATCGAACATATCCATTTAAGCATCCTGAGTTTGTTAATACTGTAAGACAGTCTTTGATTGAGGGAATATTATGCCTGATTGGATTTTCAGGTAATGATCCTAATTTCTTGAAATGGGTTGGATGGCTACGTGATGTTATGGGAGAACATGCCGCACCTGTATATTTAATTACATTTGACAAGAATTTACATACATCTGAACTTAAATTAAATGATAGAAGGGGTATTAGTACAATCAATCTAGCCGATTTAGACTGTTTTAATTATAGTAGTATTAAGGATGCCTTCAGATTTTTGTTCCAATATTTAGAAGAAAACAATACGGGAGAAACTTGGAATGCTACATTTATGGAATATAGTTTAGAGAATGTCGAAAATATAGACAAGACTATATCTCAAATGTCCCAAATTCGTCTATCGTATCCTGGATGGATTTTACTTCCAGAGAACCATTATGGCGACTTTGAAGACATTAACCGAAAATTTCCTTTTTTGGAACGTGATATCTCTTTAGTTAAAAATAATAAATCACAATTATTGTCTTTTTTATATGAATTAGACTGGAGGTTAAATATTTCATTATCACCTAAAGATATAGATTGGTATGTTGAAACCCTATCAGAGTTTTTAAATGAATACATACCTAAAAATCAAAATGAGAATGACAAGTATAATTCACTGCTAATATCATTATTAACTATATACAGAAAACGTTTTGATGTTGAGAATTATTTTAGGATAGAGGAGCATTTGCAGTCATCAGTTGAAAAGTTGAACAATGATAATTTGAGACGCTTTTTTTATGAGAAAGCTTTGTATTATTTGTCAATCTTGGATTACGAATCAGTAAAAAAGATATTAAGACAATGGCCAACGTTGAAGTTTGATTATCTTGGGATATTATGTAAATCAAGTGTATATGCAGAAATTGGAATGGAGAATGATGCGGCAACTTTACTAAATGAAGCATTGCAGAATATCAGAACCCAATTATTGGTTGATAACACATCACCTTTACTATTATCTTGCCGTAGCTTAATTGAAGACTCAATACGCATCTATAATTATAGAAATGGTTATCTGTCAAATAGACAGAAAGACAACTCTTTCAATTTTGATAAGATTGTAAAATATTTTAAGCAAAACATACAAGATCAAAATGTAAGATGTTCAACATCTATAACTCATGACTTTAATATAGGTAGAACTACTACTACTTGGAATTTAGGTCCTAGTGGATATGTAAAATCATACTTAAATTCCTATCGATATTTACAGGCATATGAGTCTACTGGGCATCCTATAGGTCTCACTCATTTAACAATTAATGACGCTGATTTTCAATATATAATTTCCAACTACATACAATATAACAAGTATGCATTATTGCTATTGGTTCGACTTAATAATACGAACATAGTTAAGAAATGCATATTACGTGAGACATTGGTAGATCTTAGTACAGAATATGCAAACAAGATTTTTGACACTTACTATTCTTATATTATAACAGGTATTGAGGCAAAAACATCGCCTTTATACATAAGGACAGGAAATGTTTTATTGCCACTTTTCTCAAGATTAGCAACAAAACTAAGTAGTGACCGGATTATTAAGTTCCTAAATTTATACATAAAGAATTACATAGAAGATGGTAGATATTATAATAAGACTGATATATCAACCATTTACAATTGCTTATCTATACAAGATATAGGATCAATTTTAGAGTTGATATATTCTGTCCCTATTAATGTTTGTGGGGATGAAGATATTTTATTACCACAATTAGGTTTTACTGCATATAATGTAAGTAAAGAGGCTCTCTATATAATTAATTCTGGGTTGCGATCTGTTGATGAGCAAATTAGCGATTCTGCTTATCGCAGGTTAGTTCATATATATAATCACTTATCTCTTGTAGATAAAGAGTCTATTGATACAGCTATATATGAGTGGAGGAATCATGGAGAGTTAACCATTAATAAGAAATACTCTTTGAAATTACTGCCTTATAATAACATTGTTGACAAATTTGATATTAAGAATACAATAAAAGATGAGGTGTCCAAATTTGTCTCTCTAGACAAGTCTGTTGATGGTGGCTCGCTTTCCATACAAAATATGACAAGAAATTTAGAAAGCCTGTACTCTGCATGTGAATATATTACAACAGCGGATAATGAACGGATTATTATAGCTATTACAGAGTTTCTTGTAAATAATAAAGAGAAATTGTGTAAAGATGATTCTGATTCTATTTTTGGAGGATTAAGAATTTTTACAAATCAATTTTACAACCAAATATATAGATATATAAAAAGTGTTATGGATTGGAAAACAATCCGTGTTGATATTATTGACAATTTTGTTTCTATTATAATGGAGTTGGGTTCATATCATTTGAAACATCTTTCAATAATGTCGTTGTTATTACCATATTCAAGGATTTTGAAAACATCTACATTAATAGCCTTACTTGAAAACCATTTATTCTCAAGTAATGCTATAATTAGAAATGATGCTACTAATGCTCTTGTTGTTCTAGCCGAAAATAATGTAGGTATTCAGAAGTTAGTAAAAAAAATCATCACATTTGTAGAATTATCTCAGAGTGAATCAACAAGTAATTATATTGATATACTAACTGAACTATTCTTGATTAAAGCGGTTGGTAAAGAAGCTCAAAGTGAAATTAAGACATTATTAAATAAACTTTACAATAATGTTAATCAATATCCAATATCAGAGGAGTACAAAACAGATATTTATTATGCTACGAATAAATTGGCCGGTGTCATATCTGTATTGGGATCATCTTTTTCACCCGATATGAATAATACAATTCAGATGTGGAAAAATTTCTCAATGGATGAAAATGTATTCAATGATGTAAGGGTTGGATTTGAAGTCGGGGAAGTTTTATCAAAGAAAGTTATTTAAATTAGATAAAATCATTATCTTTGCCATGGGAATAAAGCGTTCTTTTCAATAATGCAGAATAAAACAGATAAGAGAACTTTGCTCGTTTCTAAATCGTTACCTGCTTAATAAAGCGATTCGTATAAACTACTTATTTTCAGAGAATAGGATAAAAGGTAATGCCTAAAGCAGTGGAACGTGATTTTCTTGTCTATGCCAGCCCGCAGCACCCAGTTCTGTATGGTCTTGTTGGTGCAGTCGGGCGTGAATACGTCCGTGAAGATATAATCCTCATTCTTGCCACGCTCTCCCATAATGTCAGCCGCCTGTTCCGTGATGTCGAGATATTCCTGCCCTTTGGTTTTCTTCTGCCGAAAGATGATGCGGGTAAAATCCCCCTGCCTGAACACGTCGCCCCATTTGAGCCGCAGGATGTCGCTGCGTCGTAGCCCTGTCAGGCAGGAGAACAGGAATGCCCGACGGACACCGTCATAGTCGCAAGGGGTGTTCACGAGCTTTTTCAATTCTTCGAGTGTCAGGTACATTCGTGTTCCTTCTTCCGCCTTGAACCCGTCAATGCCACGGCAGGGATTGACGGCAATTATACGATCATCGAATGCTTGGTTCAGGCAAGCCCGCAGTTTGTTGAAATAGCTCACTTTTGAATTACGGGACAGCAAATGTTCCTTTTCCCTGTGCCGTTTGTCGTGTGCCCAAGCGACAGCCCTGTTTTCGAGGTAATCCTTGAACCCCTGCACCCATTCGGGCGTTATGTCGGCAAATGTGATTTTCTCCCGCTTTTCATAGATGCGCAGGTGGTGGAGGCACGAATACCAATTCCCCCAATTGCCCCTGCTTTCTTCCCCGAGCCGTTTTTCGCATAGGGATTTGTAGTAGTCGAAAAATAGGGTTTCAGTGGCGAACCCGTTTTTGAAGCCGAACTCGCCGTTGCGAAGTTCGACAATCCTTTTCGACTTGATAGCCTCTGCCAGCTGGAGCGTCTCTCGGTTCTTGTCCTTATCAGCCCGTGTACGTTCAGGTGTCAGGTACAATTTCAGATACTCGTATGTCCGCTCCCCGTTCAGGTAGATGTCGAGGTAGAGTGAGGTGTTCCCCGACTTGGTTTTGCGCCTCCGCAGCTTTATTGGCTCTTTTGAATTTCCCATATTTTTGTTGCTTTTGTTGCTCTATTGTTTCCGAGCAACAAAAGTACAACAAAATTACAGTAAATCGGGAGTAACTTAAAACAAATAACCTTAAAATTTCAATCGGTATAAATCGCTGAACAATAGCGAGATATTTACTCCTTTTTACTCCCAATTTACTCTGAGTTACTTTGCTGTTTTTGTCGTCTATTTTCCGATGCAAAACCTCTCAAATATATTTCCCAATACCTGGTCTGTGGTGACTTCTCCGACGATGTCTGAGAGGTGGAAGATACATTCTCTTAAGTCTTGGGAGATGAAATCTCCGGAAAGATTGGCGGATAAACCTTCCTGGACATGGTGGATGGATTCGAGGGCGTGAGTTAGGGCTTCGTAATGACGGATATTAGTGACGATGACGTCGTTTGAGGACAAAGAGGGAATATGAGCAGCTTGGATCAGAAGATCCTGCAACTTGTCGATATGCTCTCTTTTCTTAGCCGAGATGAAGATCGATTGCACGTTTTCGGGAAGGCCGGTCGGTTTTAACTGGCGGTCAGTGAGCAGGTCGGCTTTGTTGAAAACGAGGATTAGCTGTTTCCCTTCCGAGCGGGGCAGTATCTTTTCGGATAATTGGGCGATCTGTAAGGAGGCATCGGTGGCATCTATCATCCAGAGGACAATGTCTGCTTGGTCGAGCTTTTGGAAGGTTCGTTCGATGCCGATACTTTCGATCGCATCGTGTGTTTCGCGGATGCCGGCGGTGTCGATGAAACGGAAAGTGATCCCTCCGATGTTGATCGTGTCTTCGATGACGTCACGGGTTGTACCGTGGATGTCGCTGACAATCGCTTTGTCTTCATTCAGCAGGACGTTCAGTAGAGTCGATTTTCCGGCATTTGTCTCACCTATGATCGCTACAGGAATGCCATTCTTGATCGCGTTTCCTACACTGAAAGAGTTGGCCAGACGCGATATGACTGTTTCGATATGGGCCGCCAATGTGCTGAGTTCGCTACGGTCGGCGAACTCCAGTTCCTCGTGGTCGCTGAAATCCAGTTCCAGTTCCATCAAAGAAGTGATATGCAAAAGTTGTTCGCGCAAGTTCTTTAATTCATGGCTGAAACCACCGCGCATCTGGTTTAATGCCAAGCGGTGTTGACCGGCTGAGGTCGAGGCGATCAAGTCAGCGACCGCCTCGGCTTGGCTCAGGTCCATTTTGCCGTTCATGAAAGCACGTTGCGTATATTCGCCGGGGAGGGCGGAGCGGCAACCTCTTTCAATCAAAAGTTGCATGATTTGTTGCTGGATGTAGACGGAACCGTGGCAGGTAATTTCTACCGTGTCTTCGCCGGTAAAAGAATGAGGTGCGCGGAAAAGGGCGATCAGCACCTCGTCTATGAGCTCTTCACCACGCCTGATACTACCGTAACGCAGTGTATAGGCTTTCTGTGACAGCAGGCCTTTTCCTGCTGTACGCGGTACGAATATCGTGTTGCAGATTGCGATTGCTTCCGGTCCGGAGATGCGGATGACGGCAATCCCCCCGGCTCCGGGGGCAGTTGATACGGCGCAGATAGTATCTTCCATTAGTCTATACAGTTATTAATTCATATTTCTGTGTTCCAAGACCAATCTTTTCAGCATGTTCCAGTCCTGCCTGCCAGTTCGTGTCGGGGTGCATGAGGTGGAATTTGTCGCAACCTTCTAGATGTTCGTGATGCGGAGCGTCTGAAAGGCGGTTACCAGTCTCCAGGATCGGGGCCTTGATCACCATATCGGCACAAGCCTTGTCTAATGCGACCGGATCAAAAGAAGCGGCGATGCCCAGATCTGGCACAATCGCTGCATCATTGTGGTTCCAACAATCACATTCAGGTGAGACATTCATGATAAAGCTGATGTGGAAATTCGGCTTGCCGGACAAGACAGCTTTGGTATATTCGGCGATCTTGTAGTTTAAACGTTCAGACGTGTCGCCTTCACCCATGACGGCTCCGTCGTATTGGCAAAGAGCTACGCACTGGCCACAACCGACACATTTTCCGTAGTCGATTTCTGCTTTATGGGAAGCGTTCAAATGAATGGCATCGTGGCGGCAATGCTTGACGCATATATTGCAACCCTTGCAACTTTCGATGTCGATTCTGGGTTGTGATGCCGAGTGAAGTTCAAGTTTTCCACCTACGCTGGCGCATCCCATGCCGAGGTTCTTCAAAGCGCCGCCGAATCCGGTCTGCTCGTGTCCTTTGAAGTGGTTCATAGAAATAATGATATCTGCATCGGCAATAGCGGAACCGATTTTGGGAGCTTTACAATATTCACCGTCGATTTCGATTTCACGGTATTCGGTTCCTTTCAGGCCGTCGGCGATAATCACGTCGCATTTGGCGGAAATGGGGTTGAAACCGTTTTCCATTGCACTTTCCAGATGGTCTACTGCATTGGCACGACGGCCTGAGTACAAGGTGTTGCAATCTGTCAGGAAAGGCTTCGCCCCTAAGTTGCGAAGCAACGTGGCCATCCGGGCTGCATAGTTTGGCCGGATAAAGGCCAGGTTGCCAGGTTCGCCGAAGTGGATCTTGATCGCTACAAACTGATTCTGGAAATCAATGTTTGCTATGCCCGCACGTTTTACGAGACGTTCCATCTTGTCCAACAAGTTACTGGACGGGGTCGTACGGAGATTGGTAAAGTAAACTTTAGACGTTTCCATTTGTTTATTGGTTTTTATAGGGACAAAGGTACGAAAAAAACTATTCTTCCTGTAAGTTGTTGGTTTTGTAGATTGGCTTTTATATATTATTTTTGTGTCAAATCAGTTATACTATGGACATGTTTTGGTTAAACCATGAGCAGTTACTTAAAGGCGTAAATCTGGGTTTCCAGCGTTACTTATCCCGACAGGTCAAGTGGGACAGGAGGCTGATCGGTATCTTTGGAGCGAAAGGGGTGGGAAAAACAACGCTTTTGTTGCAGCGTATCAAATTGGCTTATGGCGATTCTCATGAAGCCCTGTATTTGCCTCTCGATAATATATGGTTTCAGGAACGGTGCATGTTGTCCGAAACGGTCAGGCAATTTTATGAAGAGGGGGGCAGGCATCTTTTTCTAGATAATGTCCATCGATATGGTAGCTGGGTACAGGCGATAGAGTGTTTACACGACGATTATCCTGATATGCAGATAGTGTTTGCTGCACCTTTGCTGGTTGAAGGAGAGAAGACGGAGATGCCTTTTGATGGGAAAGGCGATTGGTATACGTTGCATACCATGTCGTTCCGTGAATATTTGTCCTATGAAGGTGCGCTAGATCTCAAACCAGTCCCGCTGGGCGAGCTTTTGCTTAACCATGCGGAAGTGACGCAACAGGTGATGGACGAGATAAATATAGTCCCTATTTTCCGGAATTATCTGGAACATGGCTGCTATCCTTTCTATTGGGAAGATCCGGATGCGTTCAACTTCCGTTTGCAAGATTTGATGCGGGATTCGGTCGATGTGGACTTGCCTGCCATTCGTCAGATGAACAATGCTGTGTTTCGTAAGATGAAACAATTGCTGATTCAGCTTGCCAAAGAAGCCCCGGAATTTCCCCGTATGCAGGTTCTGACATCCAAATACGAGATGGATAACACGCAAATGCACAAGTTGCTGGATTATGTAAAAGAGATGGGAGTGTTTCGTATTCTACAAGTTAGGAAAGAAGATGGCGGACTGGCTCGTTCGTATCGCTCTTTTCTGGCGAACACGAATCTGATGGCAAGCCTTTTCCGGGAGATGGAGCGGATTTATTGGGGCGAGACGTTCTTCGTCGATCAGATGTCTAATTGCGGGACTGTGGAGCTTTTGCATAATGGAGATTATCGTGTGAATGAAAAGTACACGTTCGTGATCGGTGATCCGTTGATGGACTATGAACGTATCAAGAATGTGGAAAATGCGTTTGCCGCCATACACGGGCAGCCCAAGAGTGTCGGAAACAAGATACCTATCTGGGCGCTTGGTCTTTGTTATTGATCGATTTTGTCATCAACTAATAAATATGTAAGTTATGTTGGAAAATATGAAAAACAGACGGACGATCCGTAAATATACGACTCAGGACATTCCGGATGCTTTGTTGAATGAATTGCTGGAGGTTGCTGTCCGTGCATCCAATACGGGGAATATGCAACTGTATAGTGTGGTCATTACCCGTGATAGGGCGAATAAGGAAAAGTTGGCTCCTGCCCATTTCAATCAGCCGATGATTACGGCGGCTCCGGTCGTGCTCACCTTTTGTGCCGATGCCAACCGTTTTGTAAAATGGGCGGAGCTGCGCGATGCAGTGGCCGGTTTCGATAATTTCCAGACTTTTATCGCTTCGACTATCGATGCGATGCTGTTTGCCCAAAGTTTCTGTACGGCAGCAGAGGAAAAAGGATTGGGAATCTGCTATTTGGGAACGACGGCTTATAACGCAGATAAGATTATCAATGCCTTGTCGCTTCCACGCTTGGTTGTCCCTATCGTGACAGTCACGGTCGGCTATCCCGACGGAATGCCTGAACAGGTGGAACGCTTGCCACTCGGAGCGGTGGTTCACCAGGAGGTTTATACGGATTATACGCCTGCTTCTATCGATGCCTTATATCACGATAAGGAAGAGTTGGAAGTAAATAAACAATTTGTACGGGAGAATGATAAGGAAACATTGGCCCAGGTATTTACGGATGTACGTTATACGAAGACCAACAATGAATATTTCTCCGACGTATTATTGAAAGTCTTGAAAGAGCAAGGTTTTTTGTAATCCTATGCGTTGTGGTTGCTAACCCTATGCTTTAACCTGCGTAACCCATAGGGTTAGCAACTGTAATGCATAGCTTTCTTTTAGATCCGGTCCAATACCGTTTCGATCAGGCCGGTCATGGAACCTTTGTATTCGGTATTCATGTCTTGGGCCACCCGACCGGCAATGATGCAGCACACGGTCATGGCACGATGTCCCATCAAGGCGGACAGTCCGGCGAGGGACGAACTTTCCATTTCGAAGTTGGTAATCCGGCTATCGTTGAACTCGAAAGCTTCTATTTTACGGTTCAGTTCCGGATCGGCGAGCGGCAAGCGGAGCTTGCGGCCTTGCGGACCGTAGAAACCGTTGGCTGCAATCGTTACTCCCCGGATAATATCGTCTTGTGTGATCTGCTTGACCAGGGATGGATCGGCGGAAACGACATAGGGCTGGATGCCGCTTAGCTTCCATTTCAATTGTCTCATCAGTTCTGATTCGAAAGCCTTGTCGCGCACTTTTTCGGAGCCGGCATAAAAATACAGAACTCCGTCGAACCCGATTGATTTTCCTGCTGCCACATAGGTCCCGACAGGAACAAACGGTTGCAATCCTCCTGAAGTGCCGACACGTACCATTGTCAGTTGCCGAAATATCGGTTTGATGGTACGAGAAGCAAAGTCGATGTTTGCCAAAGCGTCCAGTTCATTCAGGACGATGTCGATATTGTCGGTTCCGATGCCGTGTGAAAGTGTTGTGATGCGCTTCCCTTTGTAAGTGCCGGTGATGGTATGGAATTCACGGCTCGACACTTCACATTCTTTCGTATCGAAGTAGGAGGCGACGGTGTTTACGCGATCGGGGTCGCCGACCATGATGATCTTGTCGGCGAGCTGTTCCGGTTTCAGATGCAGGTGAAAGCAACTGCCATCGGGATTGATGATAAGTTCGGAAGGTGCGATCATTTGATTTCAGGTTTATGATTTCAGGTTTATGATTTCAGATTTATGATTTATCATCAACACATAAATCATAAATCTGAAATCATAAATCCTTGTTAGTCTTTTAATGGTTTCGAAGGTGCATTTGACGGTTTGGCGATTGCTTCACGCATGCTGGTATCTGCTTCGATATTCTTCATCTTATAATAGTCCATGATACCCAAATTGCCGTTACGGAAAGCTTCAGCCATGGCCTTGGGAACTTCGGCTTCGGCTTCGATAACCTTCGCACGGGCTTCCTGTGCTTTGGCTTTCATCTCCTGTTCGACGGCAACGGCCATGGCACGGCGTTCTTCAGCTTTTGCTTGGGCGATATTCTTGTCGGCTTGAGCCTGGTCCATTTGCAGATAAGCTCCGATGTTCTTGCCTATGTCGATATCAGCGATGTCGATGGACAAGATTTCAAATGCAGTCCCTGCATCCAGACCTTTGCGGAGAACCAGCTTGGAGATGGAATCCGGATTTTCCAGTACGCTTTTATGATTTTCAGATGAACCGATAGAGGATACGATGCCTTCGCCGACACGGGCCAGAATCGTTTCTTCGCCAGCACCTCCGACTAACTGCTTGATGTTGGCACGAACCGTCACACGCGCTTTGGCGATCAGCTGGATACCGTCTTTAGCGACGGCTGTAACGGGAGGTGTGTCGATGACTTTCGGGTTTACCGACATCTGCACGGCTTCGAATACGTCACGTCCTGCCAGGTCGATAGCGGTTGCCATCTGGAAAGGGAGGTCGATATTCGCTTTCGATGCGGAAACAAGGGCATGGACAACCTTTTCGACATGTCCGCCTGCCAGGTAGTGTGCTTCCAGTTCGTCACGGGTTAGCGTTTTTAGGCCGGCTTTGTGTGCTTCGATCATGGCGCGGGTGATGACATAAGGCGGCACGTTACGGATACGCATCAGGAAAAGTTGTATCAGCGAGATGTTGACACCTGAAACTTTTGCCGAGATCCATAGGAGGAACGGCACATAATAAAAGAAAATTACCAGCAGCAATATCGCTGCTCCCAAAAGGGCGAGAGGTACAAAGGTCATTTCCATGTGAGTAGAATTATGATTTATGAATTATGATTTATTTTTCAATTTTTAATTTTCACGATTACATTGTAGCCGTCGACACGTATCACCTCGACCGGCGTGTTTTCATCAATCAGCTCGTCCATCGATTTGGCTTCTACGGTGATCCCGTTAATGCGGGCCTTCCCGATAGGGGCGAGGCGTGAAAGCGTCAACCCTTCGTCACCCGGCACGATTCCCAAGTCGCGGCTGGATACCAGCTTGGAATCGATGTCGGTCTTCAAAGCCACCCGGTTGAAGGATTTGGAACGCAACAACCAGACGAAAGAGGCCGCGAACACAAGCAATGATATCGCCAACGTTACATTTCCCACCGGCGTACTGACCGAGTAGGCATAGAACAAGCTGCCGGCAGCAAAAAGGAATCCTCCGACACCGGCAACTGTGATACCCGGTAACATAAATATTTCCAGCAGGATAAGCACAATGGCTACAATCATTAGGAAGGCGATAATAAGCGTTTCGAATATCATAGAGCCTTGTTTTATCGTTTGTTTTTCAGATAATTGATTTCAGCATTACGAGCTTTCTTCTCCAACTCGCCGGGCTGTTCCAACAAGGCGTGCAGTTGCTCTTCTGCTTGCAGGATGGTTGGCTTCAGTTGCTCTTTGCGGGCCTTGTTGCCTTCGGCGTAAGAGACGCGCAGGCCGTCGAGTTTTTCATTCAGCTCTTTGATCTGTTTGTTCAAGGCAACCACCTTTTCGTAGTAGCCCTTAGCTTCGGGGCTATTGATGTCATCCAGTTTGTAATAGACAATATTATTACCGATGATAAATTCAAAATCCTTTTCGATCTTTTTCTCCCCGTAAGGTATTTCTGTGTGCGACAGACGAATCAGGTCGGCATAGTCGGAACTTTCTTTCCAGGAATCTCGGATAGCAGTGATCGCTGCACGGGCGCGTTTCACTTCTATGTCTTCGCTCTCCACCCGTTTATGCTCTGGATTCGGGATGAAGAGATAGACGCAGGCTTTTCCTTCCGGCTGGAAACGGTCGGATACGAACCATCCCAATCCTTTCACTTCATCGAAGACCATCATGTAATCATTGTAGGGCGAATTGAACGGCATGCCCAACTGCTCTGGAGCCAGATAAGTGTCGGAATTGATGTTGTAGCGGGTGACGAAGAGGTCATAGCCACCAATCGAACCGTTCCCTTTGGAAGAATAATAGATCGTGGCGCCATCGGAAAGGACGAACGGGTAGTTGTCATCGTCATTGCTGTTGATGTTCATCGGTAATTGTTTCTCGTCCCCCCATTCGTCCATAAGCATGGACTGGGTAAAAAGGCAATAACGGTCGCCGTCTGTCGAATGGGCATAGTAAATCTTGTCGCCTTTCTGGTTCTTGTAGACGGTCGAGTTCACTGGCTCGTTTGTCTGGAAAAAATCTTTGTAGGAATCGAGTGTGCCGCTTTCTTCGCTTAGGATATAGGCGGAAAGGAAATCGTCTTTGTCCACGACCAAGCTATCTATGATCTGAACATCTTCCACCTTTTCCATCATGCGTTGTGCATTGTTTGCCAAGTCGAGCTTGGTTTCGAACGATTGCGGATCCTGCTTTTTCTTTGCCAGCAGGTTGATATATTCTTCCAGCATTTCTCCGGCTTCGTCGAAACGATAGGTCTTGTAGTAGACTTCGGACATATAACGGTATGCTTCTTGTACTTTGCGTTTGACAGCTACTTTCAAATGCTTTTCCGCACCGGTCAGATCACCGGTCTCGTAGCAGCAGACACCATACCAATGATTATAGGAGGAATTGCTTGGCGCTTGTTTGACCAGCTTTTCAAAGGCAGGTTTGGCTTCCGCGTACTTACCTTCATTGTATAATTTTTTTGCTTCAGCCAGACTTTGTGCGTGCAGACCGCCGCTGAGTAACGTGATTCCTATTGTGTAAAACAGTTTATTAGATAACCAATTCATTGATTTATGATTTATGATTTTGATTTTAGATTTATAATCCATAAATCTAAAATCATTACTTTTGTGTCCGATTACAAAAATAGGAATTAAAATCAAGAATCAAAACCCTTATTTTTTTATTCTTAATTTTTAATTCTTAATTAGTAAAGTATGGCAAAGTTGACAGAAGAGGAACTCCTGTTTCGTAAAGTAGAAGAGAAAGTCAAGAAGGCGATATTCGAATATGGTCTGATTGTGGATGGTGACCGTATATTAATCGGATTGTCGGGGGGAAAAGATTCGTTGGCGTTGGTGGATCTGCTCGGACGCCGTTCCAAGATATTCCGGCCTCGGTTCGAGGTGGTCGTGACGCATATCGTGATGTCAAATATCCCTTATCGTTCGGATATTGACTACCTGAAAAGCCGGGCAGATGAGCACGGCCTTTCCTTTTTCGTGCATGAGACGAGCTTCGACGCTTCGACCGATACCCGCAAATCTCCTTGTTTCCTTTGTTCTTGGACGCGGCGGAAAGCCTTGTTCGATATTGCAAAGAGGCATGGTTGCAACAAGATTGCCCTCGGGCATCATCAGGACGATATTCTCGAAACCCTTCTGATGAACATGATCCACCAGGGAGCGATCGGAACGATGCCACCGCGCCTAAAGATGGATAAGTTCGATATGGAGATTATCCGCCCCATGTGTCTGGTGGAGGAGAAAGATTTGAACCGGATTGCTGTGTGGAGAGGATATCGGAAACAGATCAAGAATTGCCCGTACGAATCCGGCTCCAGCCGTTCGGATATGAAGGAGGTACTGTCGCGTCTGGAGGCGATCAACCCTGAGGCGCGTTATAGCCTTTGGAGCAGTATGTCGAATATTCAGGAGGACTATCTTCCTAAAATCATAAATCATAAATCATAAATCATCTCATGCAAGGATTTTATACTATTCTGTTATTGGTCGCATCCAATATCTTTATGACGTGTGCCTGGTACGGACATTTGAAGATGAAGCAGCAGTTCAGTTGGTTCGAGCATCTGCCGTTGATCGGTGTTGTCTTGTTCAGCTGGTTTTTAGCGTTTTTTGAATATTGTTTTCAGGTCCCGGCAAACCGGATGGGTTTCCGTGATAATGGCGGGCCTTTTAACCTGATCCAATTGAAGGTGATCCAGGAGGTGATTACGCTGGTTGTCTTTGTCGGTTTTAGTTCGATTGCCTTCAAAGGCGAATCGTTTAAGTGGAATCATGCGCTGGCTTTCCTGTTTCTGGTGGCGGCAGTTTATCTGGTGTTTAAGAAATAAGATTTTAGTATCACTTCAAATCAGGACGAGACAGTGATAGAGAAGTTTGGGATTAGTGATAGGGAAAAAACGCCCTGTGTCACAAGCGGGTGTTGAGGGTGGCGTCTAAATAGCACAGTATCGCCTCCTTTTCATCCGGATGGAACCATCGGATGTCGGTATCCCGTTTGAACCAGGTCATTTGTTTGCGAGCGTAAACACGAGAGTTGCGTTTTATCTTTTCAATGGCGAAATCTAATGTCCATTCGCCATCCAGGTATTTGAACAGCTCTTTGTAGCCGACAGTGTTGAGGGAGTTCAATTTGCGGAAAGGATAAACGCGGCGTGCTTCTTCCAGCATGCCGTCGGCCATCATTTGGTCTACGCGGCGGTTGATGCGATCGTAAAGTTCTTCACGGTCGCGGGTAAGTCCTATCTGGATGATCCGGAACGGCCGTTCTTTTCGGGTGTTGGTACGGAAGGAGGAATAGGGTTTGCCGGTCATGCGGCAGATTTCAACGGCATGGATTACGCGTTTGTAGTTGTTTCTATCTACTTCATTATAATGTATAGGGTCTGTTTCCTTTAACTCGGCAAGGATAGGGGAGAGACCCTCTTCTTCAAATTGCTTGTAGATGGCGGTTCGGATTTCGGGGGTGACGGTGGGGATATCGTCGATCCCTTTTGTGACGGCATCGATATACATCATGCTACCACCTGTCATAACGACAGTCGGATGTGTCTGGTGGAGTTCCCTGAGCAGAGACATCACATCTTCCTCGAAACTGCTTGCGCTGTAATAATCGGTGAGTGACAATGTGCCGACCATATAATGGCGTACACGTGCCATCTGTTCAACCGTAGGGGCGGCTGTGCCTATCGGAAGGTCTTTGTAAAGCTGACGGGAGTCGGAAGAAATGATCGGAGAACCGAAATGCTCTGCTACACGCAGACTCAGTTCTGTCTTGCCGACTCCTGTCGGCCCCAATAATATGACAAGAGAGTTCATTAATCAAAAGCGCTCGTCGTCGTATGGGTTATCCATCGGTCCGTCGCCGAGCCCGTCGAAACCTTCTTTATCGAGTTCGTCGATATCGTATTCGGAATCGCCGTAGAAATCTTCACCTATTTCGGTGTTACCTGTTTTGGCGTCCATTTCGTCGAACGACATGATCTGAACAGGTGCTTCGCCGATAGATTTGCTGCATACGGCTTTGTCCAGATCTTTGCCTGGGATGATTTCACGGAGTTCCATGAAGAAAGCGCGTTCAGTCATATAATCGAAGACAAAAAGCAACTTCTGGTGTTCGTCTTCCAGAAGCTCTTCCAGACGTGTATCTTCCATTATATAATTGTCCACTTCGGAAGAAGTATCCATTTCAACCAATGTGATTTCCGTATTCTTGCTCCAGTCATCATCACAGATGAAGAAAGAACACATCTGGTCTTTTGTATACCCTACAGAATCCATAATGGCATTGTACAAATCCAGAAATGTTGCTTCTGAGTCGATCTTGATCTCACGTTTGAAGTCGTCAACTTCATCTGATAGAATTAAAAATCTAAATACCATAGTCGTTATTAGTTTTTTGTTGGTTCAAAAGTAGTAAAAAAAACAATGTGGCAATAAAATAATGTGCCAATATACCCCATAAAATTCATTCTTTCATTGGCACATTGGCACATTTTCAAAGTGGCACATTATTATTCATCGATCGAACCTCTGACGATACCACGCTGGGATGATTTGATGAAGTTCAGAATCAGATCCCGTTCTTCACTAGGTTCGTATTCGGTTTCGATGGCTTTCAAAGCTTCCGTATTGTTGAGGCCGCGTGTATAAAGCGTACGGTAGATATCCTGGATCAAGAATACTTGGCTGTTGGTAAATCCGCGACGGCGTAATCCTACGATATTGATACCACAGTACACGATCGGATCACGTCCGATCAGGGTATAAGGAGGAATATCTTTGCCGATCCGGGAACCGCCTTGTATCATGACGTGCTTGGATATACGGGAGAACTGGTGAACCAGGCTACCACCGCTAACGATGGCGAAGTCGTCGATCTCTACTTCTCCGGCTATCTGTGAAGCGTTGCCGATAATGATATTATCTTTCAGCAAGCAATCATGGGCAATATGGGAATAGGCCATAATCAGGCAATTGTTGCCGACAACGGTTTTGCCTTTGGAGGCTGTTCCGCGATTGACGGTCACGCATTCGCGGAGAATGGTGTTGTTTCCGATTTCGGCAGTTGTAATTTCTCCTTTAAATTTCAGGTCTTGAGGGATACCGGCAATAACGGCTCCGGGAAATACCTGGCAATTATTGCCGATCCGGGCACCGTCTAAAATAGTCGCGTGCGAATAGATACGACAGTTGTCACCGATCACGACATCTTTTTCGATTACAGCGAAAGGGTCGACTGTTGTATTCTGACCGATTTTAGCCTCGGGATGAACGACTGCTAAAGGGGATATGTTCATAATGATTTATGATTTATTATTTATGATTTCGGATGTATGGTTTATCGTATCATGTCGTTACCATAAGTCATACATCTGAAATCATAAATCATTGATTTATTTATTCTTTACGATTTGTGCCATAAATTCGGCTTCGCTAACGAGCTTATCGCCTACGAATACATATCCTTTCATGGTTGAAATACCACGACGGATGGGAGCCAGCAACTCCAAACGGAGGATCAGCGTATCGCCCGGAACGACTTTCTGGCGGAACTTAACGCCGTCGATCTTCATGAAATAAGTGGAATAGCGTTCCGGTTCGTCTACCGAATTCAGAACGAGCAATCCACCGGTCTGGGCCATCGCTTCAACTTGCAGTACGCCCGGCATAACCGGTTCCTGGGGAAAATGACCTGTAAAGAAAGGCTCGTTGCTCGTGATGTTTTTCACACCCACGATATAGTTGCCGCCGATTTCGATGATCTTGTCAACCAACAGGAACGGGTAACGATGCGGGAGCAGTTCGCGGATACGGTTGATATCCATAACCGGAGTGCTGTTCGGATCATAGACGGGAGCCTGAACTTCGTTCAGTTTGATGTCCTTGCGGATCATGCGTGCCAACTGGTTGTTGATTTTATGTCCCGGACGGGTAGCGATTACGCGGCCCCGGATCGGTTTGCCGATCAGTGCCAGGTCACCGATCACATCGATCAGCTTGTGGCGTGCCGGCTCGTTGTCGAATACCAGCGGTTTATTGTTGATGTAGCCCAGGTCTTGTACGTCCTTATGCGGGATAGACAGCTTGTCGGCAAGATTGTCGAGCACCTCCTGCGATACTTTCTGGTCATAGATGACGATCGCATTGTCGAGATCACCGCCTTTGATCAGGTTATTCTGCAACAACATCTCTACTTCGCGGACAAACACGAATGTGCGGGAAGCAGCCAATTCTGTCGGGAATTCACTCAGGTCGTTCAGTGTGGCGAACTGGTTGGAAAGCACAGGCGAATTGAAGGAAATCAAAACATTGACGCTAAACTTGTCGTCCGGCAGGATAATGAGGGAAGAACCAGTTTCTTCATCCTTGACTTCGATCTTATGCTTTACGATATAGTAATCTTTCGGTGCGTTTTGTTCCACGACACCGGCTTTTTGAATCTCTTCACTGAAAAAACGGGAACTGCCGTCGAGAATTGGGAATTCGGGTGCATTCACCTCTATCAGGCAATTATCTATTTCGTAGGCATATAAAGCTGCCATCGCGTGTTCAATGGTACTTACCTGGATACCGTTTTTGGAAAGTACGGTCCCTCTCTGGGTTCCGGCTACGTTTTCAGCAACGGCATCGATTACAGGTTCTCCTTCCAGGTCAACACGTTTGATTTTATATCCATGATTTTCGGGTGCAGGATGGAAAGTAATCTGGATATCCAAACCTGTATGCAACCCTTTTCCTTGCATAGAGAAACTCGTGGCAAGCGTCTTCTGTTTCTGCATACGATCTATATGATTTATGATTTATAATTTATGATTTGTTCATTGGCAATTGTGCACATTGTCAATAGCCGATTTTAGTCGTTCTATCTCACGTTGCATCTGTCCCATCTGGCGATACATATCCGGCAGGCGGTTGAAGATTGCGCTGGAACGCATAAACGCCTTTGCGTTGATAGCCGGAGCCCCTAACAGGGTAGCCGGTTCTTTTACATCGCTGATCACGCCGCATTGTGCACCGAATACCACATGGTCCGCCACATGGATATGGCCGGATAGTCCGGCCTGGCCTCCAAACATGCAATGGCTGCCGATCTTTACGGACCCCGCAATGCCTACCTGGGCTGCCATGACCGTGTTTTCGCCGACTTCCACGTTGTGGGCAATCTGTACCAGATTGTCCAGTTTGACACCCCGGCGGATGATGGTAGAGTCCATCACGGCACGGTCTATCGTGGTATTGGCTCCGATTTCGACATCGTCTTCCAATACGACATTTCCCAATTGGGGGATCTTCTTGTAGTTATCGCCTTCGGGAGCGAAGCCGAAACCATCCGAGCCGATCACGCTTCCGGCGTGCAGAATGCAGTTGTTGCCGATTACGCAGCCGTTGTAGATGGTTGCATGTGGATAGATTGTACAGTTATCGCCAATGGTCACATGGTCGCCGATATAAGCGTGCGGATAAATGCGGCTGTTCTTGCCGATCTTCACGTCTTCGCCGATGTAGGCGAAGTTGCCGACATAACATCCTTCGCCGACCGTTGCCGAACCGGCGATGAATGCCGTAGCGTCTATACCCGCTTTTTTGACATTGGCCTGTTCCACCATATTCAACAGTATGGCGAGCGAAGCATAAGCATTGGCAACCTTGACCAATGTGGCTTTTACCGGTTCGGTGGGAGTGAAATCATTGTTTACTAAAACAATGCTTGCTTCAGTTTGGTAGATAAAATGTTCATATTTGGGGTTTGCCAGAAAGGTCAATGTTCCCGGTTTACCTTCTTCTATCTTTGAGAAGTTGTTGACTTTCACTTCAGGATCGCCTTCGACGGTTCCACCTAAAACGCTCGCTATTTGTTGGGCTGAAAACTCCATTACTTAATCTTATTATATGTATTTCAAATGCAACTGCCCGGACTTGCTTCAAGGCAGTTTGCAAAAATGGTGAAAATTATTGGGATAGCCTATGCTTTACAGGGAATAATTCCTTTATCATGCAGATATCCTGCCATTTCGCGTTGTACGGCTTGGGCTGCTTCACGTGCTGCGTTGGCAAAATTCTCCGTTTGGTCTGCATATATGATAGCACGGGAAGAGTTTACCAGCAATCCGCACTGGTCGTTCATGCCGTACTGAGCCACTTCGGCGAGGCTCCCGCCCTGTGCACCTACGCCCGGAACCAGCAGGAAGTGGTTGGGAGCGTGTTTGCGGATATCCAGGAACATTTTTCCCTGGGTAGCGCCTACCACATACATCATCTGTTCGTCCGTAGCCCAATCCTGCGACTTTTTCAATACCTTTTCGAACAGCCGTTCGCCGTTGGCATCTTCCGTCAACTGGAAATCGTGCGAGCCTTTGTTGGAGGTCAGTGCCAGCAGGATCACCCAGGCTTCCGGATAGATCAGGAACGGTTTCACGCTGTCTTCGCCCATATACGGGGCGACTGTTACGGCGTCGACCTTGATATGGTCGAAGAAAGAACGTGCATACATTTCGGAAGTGTTTCCGATGTCACCGCGCTTTGCATCGGCAATGATAAACTGGTCGGGATAGTTTTCACGCAAGTAAGCGACAGTCTTTTCGAACGACAGCATCCCTTTTACGCCTAAACTTTCATAGAAGGCCAGGTTCGGTTTATAAGCCACGCAGTAATCGGCTGTCGCGTCGATAATCGCTTTGTTGAATGCGAAGATCGGATCTTCTTCTGACAATAGATGCTGCGGGATCTTCTTTATATCTGTATCGAGCCCCACGCAAAGGAAGGACTGCTTCTTCTTGATGTTTTCGAATAATTGCTGCTTGTTCATGTTGTTACGTGTAAAAAATTAGTCTAAAAATGATGTTATAGTTCAGACTCTTTCAGTCGTTCAGCGTTCTCGGCCACGATCAGTTGATCGAGGCATCCTTGTATATCCCCATCCATAAAGGCTGAAAGATTATAAATCGTGTAGTTGATGCGATGGTCGGTGATGCGTCCCTGCGGATAATTGTAGGTACGGATCTTCGCCGAGCGGTCGCCGGTGGAAACCATCGTCTTACGTTTGTTAGCAATGTCATCCAGATATTTCTGGTGTTCCTTGTCATATATAAACGAACGCAGGCGCGTGAGGGCGCGTTCCTTGTTCTTCGGCTGGTCGCGCGTTTCGGTACATTCGATCAGGATTTCTTCGCTTACGCCTGTATTCGGGTTCTTCCAGACATAGCGCAGGCGGACGCCTGATTCGACCTTGTTTACGTTCTGTCCTCCGGCTCCACCCGAACGGAACGTGTCCCATTTGATTTCGCCTTCGTTGATTTCCACGTCAAATTCGTCTGCTTCGGGGAGGACGGCAACGGTTGCTGCCGATGTATGCACGCGTCCTTGTGTTTCGGTAGCCGGCACGCGTTGTACACGATGTACCCCCGATTCGTATTTAAGGGTTCCGTATACCTTTTCTCCGCTCACGGTAAAGATGATTTCCTTGAAACCGCCGGCAGCTCCCTCGCTACAACTGGACAGGGCCACTTTCCAGCCCTTCATCTCGCAATACTTCACGTACATGCGATACAGGTCTCCGGCAAAGAGTGCGGCTTCGTCACCGCCCGTTCCGCCACGTATTTCGACAATGGCGTTTTTGTCGTCCTGCGGGTCGGCCGGTACGAGGAGCAGCTTGATCTCCTCTTCCAGTTCCGGAATGCGCGCTTCGCAGGCAGCCGCTTCTTCGCGGGCTATTTCTCTCATCTCCGGATCGGTTTCGGCCATCATCAGGCGGGCCTCTTCCAAGCCGTTGAGACATTGCATATATTCCTTGCGGGCTTTTATGATTTCGTTCAGCTCCTTATATTCTTTCGTGAGCTTGACGTATCTTTTCTGGTCAGCGATGACGTTCGGGTCCGTGATGAGCGTCGATACCTCTTCGAAGCGCGATACCAATCCGTCCAGTTTCTCTAATAGCGTGTTATTCTCAGCCATATATGAACTCACCGAACTCGCTTTTAATAATCAGTTCCTTCTTGTCGCTTTCTTCTACACGGCCGACAACTTGTGCGTCGATATTGAATGATTTGCTGATGGCAATCACTTCTTCCGCATGCTCAGGAGAAAGGTAGACTTCCAGGCGATGTCCCATATTGAACACTTTGTACATCTCGTCCCAGGCCGTACCGCTCTGTTCCTTGATCGTCTTGAACAGTGGGGGAACGGGGAACATATTGTCCTTGACCACACGGCAATTGTTTCCGATGAAGTGCATTACCTTGGTCTGTGCGCCGCCTGAGCAGTGTACCATACCATGGATATTCGGGCGCAAGGCATCCAATAGTTTTTTGACTACCGGCGCATAGGTCCGCGTGGGAGAAAGCACCAGCTTGCCTGCGTTCAGCGGCGATCCCTCTACAGGGTCGGTCAGCTTCAAGCCACCGCTGTAAACCAGTTCGTCGGGGACAGCCTTGTCGAAGCTTTCCGGGTATTTTTCTGCCAGGTATTTGGCAAAAACGTCGTGGCGCGCACTGGTCAGCCCGTTGCTTCCCATGCCTCCGTTATATTCTTTCTCGTAAGTGGCCTGTCCAAAAGAAGCCAGCCCGACGATCACGTCGCCCGGACGGATGTTCGCATTGTCGATCACGTCGGCACGTTTCATGCGGCAGGTAACCGTGCTGTCGACGATGATGGTACGGACCAGGTCGCCTACATCGGCTGTTTCGCCGCCGGTCGCGTAACATCCGACTCCCATTTCGCGAAGTTCGGCCAGCAGTTCGTCAGTCCCGTTGATGATGGCGGAGATCACTTCACCCGGAATCAGCAGCTTGTTGCGTCCGATGGTGGAGGAAACCAATATGTTGTCTACGGCGCCCACGCACAGCAGGTCGTCGATATTCATTATCAAAGCATCTTGCGCGATACCTTTCCATACGGACAAGTCTCCGGTTTCTTTCCAGTACATATAAGCCAAAGATGACTTGGTTCCGGCTCCGTCGGCATGCATGATGTTGCAATATTCAGGATCGCCTCCCAGAATGTCGGGAATGATCTTACAGAATGCTTGGGGAAAGATTCCCTTGTCGATGTTCTTTATTGCGTTGTGAACATCTTCTTTCGAAGCGGATACACCGCGTAGATTATAACGTTGGTCACTCATTGTTTTTGTGAATTTGTCTGCAAAGTTACTACAAAAAAGTGAAATGCGGAAAGATATAGTGATAGAATTGAGTTACAAGGGTTTTGGTTGAAGTG
>OOCB01000911.1_pt1 | contig 43829 bp, 28 predicted proteins | sample 1671351 | NCBI WGS metagenome assembly OOCB01 (sample SAMN06348148, study PRJEB24527) | human gut metagenome | biome: human gut; feature: ankylosing spondylitis patient; material: feces | host: Homo sapiens | place: China | collected 2015-10 | reverse complement strand
TGACGGGCTTGTCGTTGATGACGGCGTCGGCGTTGCCGGCGAGCATGTTGAGGATGGCGTCGCCGGCGCTGTTGAAGGTCGAAATCTTGGCATCCTCGATCTTCTTCGCGGCGGCCATGCTCGTCGACCCGATCTGCACGGAAATGCGTTTACCCTTCAGGTCCGCAAAGCTCTTGATGTCCTTTTCACCCTTTTTCACGACGATCGTGAGACCCGACGTGTAGAAGGGATCCGTGAAGAGGACGCGCTTCTGGCGTTCGGGCGTGATCGAGAAGCCCGCGGCACCCGAATCGATCGTCCCCGCGAGCACCGCGGGCAACATGGCGTCAAAACCCATCGTGGAGAGCTGAAGGTCGCGCCCCATGATCTTGGCCATCTCGCGAACGAGGTCGACTTCGAAACCCTGAATTTCGCCCGTCTTCGAGTCGTAGAACTCAAACGGAGGGAACGTGCCCTCGGTGGCGACCTTCCAGGGGTCGGCGGCAAAGACGGAACCCGAGAGAGCGAGAGCGAGGAGACCGCTCAGAACGGTCCGAGACGAAAAGGCGGCTTTCATTGTGAAACTCCTTATGACAAATACCAACCTTAAAAACACATGCCGTAGCGTTTGGGCGGACCCGTTGTTTTGTCGGCCTGCGAGTTAACTATACGATCGGAAATACCAACGGCGGCGACCCGAATTCACAAAAAGATTTCGAATCTGATTCTTTCTTGTGTCTATTCGGCAAAGGATAGAGAGTGGATATTAGTTGCCGAATTTGTTGAAATTCGTAGGCTTCGTCGGGCGACTCGGAGGACTTATTTGTCGACAGAATGGGGTTTCGTTGAAAGCCCTGCTTCGATTCCGACGACATGGATCCTCGTTCCATACTTCGGGATGTGAGGGGATACTCGGACTCCCGTGACGGATATTTCGCGGGCCGCGGAGACGCTTCCCGTCCGGACGTCAAAATGGCGACCGAAGCTCGTTTCGGGCGCGCGTCAGGCAACAGGGTGGGGAGGGGGTGGGGGGAGGGGGTAGGCCGAAAAATGCGTTCGGGAGCCGCTTCCGCGGAGAACGTATGATCGCGATAGTCCCGTCCGATCTGAAAACAAGGCGAATCTAAGACATTGCAGTGCATCGTGGAAGAACCCGTGAAAGGCGACGTAGTCGAACTCAACGCGGACCGAAGCGTCCCGGAGGCATTCGGGTAACTTCTTGGAAGGATGCCGTAAACGATTCGCAATACCGCATCGCACGAGCCTCGGAGAAGAGATTTCGAACGTCGTCTCGGGATACGGTCCGATGGCGAAACGAGCTCCGAACGACCTCTGAACGCAACTCGAAAAGCCCCTGCGGATTCGACCGGAAATGCCATTCGGACGAGTATTTGCCGACAATTTTAGGGGTTCGAAGAACCATTTTTTCTCACGAAGAGGCGCAAAGCCTCTTGGGTGTTCTCCTTAATCGGTTCGACGGATTCCCCGAAGAACTTACATAGAATGACAAAACTTTGACGTCGAAAGACAGGGTTTTTCGGCACGATCCGAATTACAAACGAAGGAGAACAATGTGGCACTTCTTACGCACAAACGGCCCGAAGCGGCACTGGTACTCTCGGACGGACGGATCTTTCGGGGGCGCTCTGCGGGCGCTCCGGGATTGGCCTCGGGTGAGACCGTTTTCAATACGTCGATGACGGGTTACCAGGAAATCCTGACGGATCCGTCCTATACGGGCCAACTTGTGACGCTTACCGTGGCGCACGTGGGTAACACCGGCTGGAATGCCGAAGACATGGAAAGTCGCGCGATCGCGGCTGCGGGTTTGATCGTGAACCGCATGACGGAAGTTCCGTCGAATGCGCGCAGCGAGCGCGCCTTGGTCGACGTCCTGCGCGAGGAAGGGATCGTCGCGATCACGGAGATCGATACGCGTGCGCTCACGATGCACCTGCGCTCGACGGGGGCGCAGCCGGGCGCGATCGTCGCCGCGGAAAAGGGCGAACTGACCGAGGCCGATCTCGAAAAGGCGAAGACGGCCGCCGCTTCCTGGGGGCAGATGGTGGGGCAGGACCTCGCAAGCGTCGTTACGACGAAGGCCCCCTACGAATGGACCGAAGGGACGTGGAAAAATGCGACCGCCGAGCGGGCCGCGGGCTTTGTGACGCCTGCGGAGCAGCCCTATCACGTCGTCGCCTACGACTTCGGGATCAAGAAGAACATTCTGCGCATGCTCGCGGCTGCGGGCGTGAAAGTGACGGTCGTTCCGGCGCGCACGAGCTTTGAAGACGCAATGGCCATGAATCCCGACGGGATCTTCCTCTCGAACGGACCGGGGGACCCCGCGCCCTGCACGTACGCGATCGAGGTCGCGAAGAAGGCGATCGCCGCCAAGGTGCCGCTCTTCGGCATCTGCCTCGGGCACCAGATCATGGGCCTTGCGGTCGGAGCGAAGACCCTCAAGATGAAGTTCGGTCACCACGGCGGAAACCACCCCGTCGAAGACGTGCGCACGCACCGCGTTTACATCACGAGCCAGAATCACGGGTTTGCGGTCGACGCCGAGACGCTCCCCGAGAATGCCGTTGTGACGCACCGGTCGCTTTTCGACGGATCGCTTCAGGGATTCGAACTCACGGACGCGCCCGCCTTCTGCTTCCAGGGCCACCCCGAAGCGAGCCCCGGTCCGCACGACATCTCGCCCCTTTTCGCGCACTTTGTCGAACTGATGGCCGCCAAGAAGGCCTCCGCCGCGAACTGACCCCGACCGACAAGGACACATCATGCCCAAACGTACAGACATTCATTCCATTCTCATCATCGGTGCGGGTCCGATCGTCATCGGTCAGGCTTGCGAATTCGACTACTCGGGCGTTCAGGCCTGCCGCGTATTGCGCGAAGAAGGCTACCGCACGATTCTCGTCAATTCGAACCCCGCCACCATCATGACGGATCCGCAGACGGCGGATGCGACCTACATCGAGCCGATCACGTGGCAGACGCTCGAACGCATCATCGAAAAGGAACGCCCCGACGCGATTCTCCCGACGATGGGCGGTCAGACGGCCTTGAACTGCGCCATGGATCTCGTGCGCGAAGGGGTGCTCGACAAATACGACGTGGAATTGATCGGCGCCACCCCGGAAGCGATCGACAAGGCCGAAGACCGCGAACGCTTCAAAGAACTGATGACCTCGATCGGGCTCGAATCGGCACGCTCGGGCGTTGCGCACACGCTCGCCGAAGCGAAGGCCATTCTCAAGACGACGGGCTTTCCCGCCGTCATTCGTCCGTCCTTCACGCTCGGCGGTTCCGGGGGCGGCATCGCCTACAACACGGCCGAATTCGACGAAATCGTCTCGCGCGGTCTGGAACTCTCGCCCACGCACGAAGTCCTCATCGAAGAGTCGCTCCTCGGCTGGAAGGAATTCGAAATGGAAGTGGTCCGCGACAAGGCGGACAACACGATCATCGTGTGCTCCATCGAAAACTTCGACCCGATGGGCGTTCACACCGGGGACTCCATCACGGTGGCGCCCGCTCAAACCCTCACGGACCGCGAATATCAGGCGATGCGCGACGCGTCGATGGCCGTTTTGCGCGTGATCGGCGTGGACACCGGGGGCTCGAACGTTCAGTTCGCGCTCGACCCGAAGACCGGGCGCATGATCGTGATCGAAATGAATCCCCGCGTCTCGCGCTCCTCGGCCCTTGCTTCGAAGGCGACCGGTTTCCCGATCGCGAAGATCGCGGCAAAGCTCGCCGTCGGCTACACGCTCGACGAATTGAAGAACGACATGACGGGCGGAAAGACCCCGGCCTCGTTCGAACCCTCGATCGACTACGTCGTCACGAAGTGCCCGCGCTTTGCCTTTGAAAAGTTCCCCGCCGCCGACGACCGCCTTACGACCCAGATGAAGTCCGTGGGCGAAGTGATGGCGATCGGCCGGAGCTTTGCGGAATCCCTGCAAAAGGCGCTGCGCGGTCTGGAAACGGGTAAAGACGGTCTCACGCCCGTCACGACCGACACCTCGAAGCTCGTTCGCGAACTTACGGTTCCCGGACCCGAACGCATTTTCTACGTCGCGGACGCGATGCGCCTCGGCATGTCCCTGGACGAAATCCACCGCCACACGAAGATCGACCCCTGGTTCCTGCGCGAAATCGCCGAAATCGTCGAAACGGAAACGGCCGTGAAGGGTCACGCTCTGACGGAACTCGATGCGTCGGACTTGAAGCACCTGAAAGCGCTCGGCTTTTCCGACAAGCGTATCGCCGCGCTCGTGAACGCCGATGAATCCGACGTGCGGGCTCTGCGTCACGCGCACGGAATTCTCCCCGTCTACAAGCGCGTCGACACCTGTGCAGCGGAATTCTCAACGACGACCGCATACCTCTATTCGACGTACGGTTCGACAGACGCCAACGAAGCGAATCCGACCGCGAAGAAGAAGGTCATGGTGCTCGGCGGCGGTCCCAACCGCATCGGTCAGGGGATCGAATTCGACTACTGCTGCGTGCACGCCGCGATGGCCCTTCGCGAAGACGGCTGGGAAACCATCATGGTGAACTGCAACCCGGAAACCGTCTCGACCGACTACGACACCTCGGACCGCCTCTACTTCGAACCGGTGACGCTCGAAGACGTGCTCGCGATTTGCGACGTTGAAAAGCCCGACGGCGTGATCGTGCAGTACGGCGGTCAGACGCCGCTCAAGATCTGCCGCGCGCTGGAAAAGGCCGGAGTCCCCGTGATCGGTACGTCCCCGGATGCGATCGACCGCGCCGAAGACCGCGAACGCTTCCAGGCCCTCATCAACGAATTGGGCCTCAAGCAGCCGCCCAACCGCACGGCCCGCACGGAAGCGGAGGCGCTTGAGAAGGCGGCCGAAATCGGCTATCCCCTCGTCGTGCGTCCGAGCTACGTCTTGGGCGGCCGCGCAATGGAAATCGTGCATACGCCGGAGCGCCTCGAACTCTACATGACGAAGGCCGTGAAGGTGAGCCCCGAAAGCCCGGTGCTTCTCGACCGGTTCCTCGACGACGCAATCGAACTCGACGTCGATGCCGTCTGCGACGGGGAGAGCGTCGCCGTTGCGGGCGTGATGGAACACATCGAACAGGCGGGCGTCCATTCCGGCGACTCCGCGTGTTCGCTCCCGCCCTACAGTCTTTCGGACGAGGTCGTCGCCGAAATCCGCCGCCAGACGCGCGCCATGGCGAAGGCCCTCGGAGTCGTCGGTCTCATGAACGTGCAGTTCGCGATCCAAAATCCGCACGCCGCGAACCCCGACATTTACGTCCTCGAAGTGAATCCCCGCGCCTCGCGTACGGTCCCCTTCGTTTCGAAGGCGACGGGGCGCCCCCTGGCGAAGATCGCCGTACGTGCGATGGCGGGCGAAACGCTTGCCGCGCAGGGATTCGACGTCGAAACGCTCGAAAAGGCGCCGCCTTACTATTGCGTCAAGGAAGCGGTGTTCCCGTTTGCGAAGTTCCTCGGCGTCGACCCCGTCTTGGGGCCGGAAATGCGTTCGACGGGCGAAGTGATGGGTGTCGGCCGCACCTTTGCGGAGGCGCTCCGCAAGAGCCAGGTGGCCGCCGCCTCGAGCCTTCCCGAAAGCGGCACGTGCTTCATCTCGGTGCGCAACTCCGACAAGACGAAGGCCATCGTGTGCGCGCACGAGCTCGCACACGCCGGGTTCGAACTGATCGCCACCGAAGGTACCGCGAAAGTCATCCTCTCCGCGGGCATTCCCTGCCGAAGCGTGAGCCGCGTGCACGAAGGGCGCCCGAACGTGATCGACCTAATCAAGAACCACGAGATCAGTCTCGTCGTGATGTCGGTCGCGGAACACGAAAGCGAACTCGACGACGCGGCCGCCATCCGCCGTACGTGCCTTGCCGAACAGGTGACGTACTACACGACGATGGCAGGCGGCCTTGCCGCCGCCGAAGGCATCCGCGCGGGTCGCAAGGGGGACGTCTACGATCTCCAGGATCTGCACGCGGAAGCGCTTGCCGCTTCGTAACGTCTTGACGACGAATCCGCGAAGCGGGGAACCCCCGGGCGATCAAGGGCGCCCGGGGCGTTCCGAAAAACAGATAAGACGAGTGCGAAAAGCTTCAGGCATCGAACCGTCTCACAATACCTTCCATCCCGCTCACGCTACGAGCGGGATTTCTTTTATCCGGAAAAGCCGAAAAAAGAGGGCGTACGGATAAAGGCAAGAAGAGGGAAGGTCGGCCGGCGAGGTGACGGAGGGGCGAAAGAGGGTGACAAGGCAGGGCTCCGGCACCGTTTTGATTTCCCGGATTATGGCGTCGCGGTCAGTCGGGGAAGAGCGGATGAGTCCTCGCAACCTCGAAAAGCGCAAAACAGGCTCGATTTTCGGCGCTTCGGGCAAGCGGTCTGTTTGCGTTCGGACACGGGCACGGCAATAATACGGCGGACGATACATCTGAAAAGCAGGCAAATGCCGTCATGAACACGACAGCAATACCTTCATACCTCTCCCCGCACGCCGTCCTTCGGGAGGTCCGCTCGTGAGTGAAACCGCACGGCGCCTCGGTCGCGACTTCACGACTTGGGAGCTCTTTCGTTTCGCGCTCCCGCGCATGGGGATGTCGCTATTCATCATGAGCTACATGGTGGCGGACGGCGCGCTCATCAGCCACTACCTCGGCACGAACGCGCTCGCTGCGCTCAACCTCGTCTGGCCTTTGTCGAGCGTTCTCATGGCCTTCGGGATCATGCTTTCCGCGGGCGGAGCCTCCGTCATCGCGCGACGTCTTGGTGCGGGCGACAAGGAAGGGGCCGAATGCGCGCTCAGTTCGATCTTCATCGCGGAAGCGATTCTCGGTGCGTTGCTGGGTTTTCTCGGATGGGTCTTTCTCGACCAACTCCTCGTCTTTCTTGAAATCGGCCCCGAAGAGGCGCCTTATGCCGAAGCCTACCAGTACGTGGCGCTCGCAACGATGCCCGCGCTCCTCGTGAACGTCGCCGCGCAAACATTCTTCACAACGGCGGGGTTCCCGAAGGTAGGGCTCGCGGTTTCGATCGCATCGGGCGTCACGAACGTCGTGCTCGACATCCTTTTCATGGGACCGATGGGCTTCGGAATGACCGGAGCCGCGTGGGCCACCTCGATTTCGTGGATGGTATGCGTGGCGTGCGCCTGGTACTTCTTCCGCAGAAAAAACGCGGCGCTGCGCTTCTCCTTCCGCATCCCCGAGTGGCGGGCCGTGAAAAACGCCGCGACGAGCGGGGTCTCGGAGATGGTCGCGTACCTGTCGCACGCCGTAACGCTCTTCCTTTTCAATTCCGCCTTCCAGAAGGCGCTCGGCGTCGACGGCGTAGCCGCCCTGACCGTCGCGATGTACGCGAGCTACGTCTTCAACGCGATCTTCTACGGACTCTCGGAGGCAATTTCACCCGTCATCGGCTACAACTACGGGAACCGCAACTGGACGCGCCTGAAACGCGTCTTGAACGAAGCGCTCGTGCTCCTCGCGGTCTTTTCGCTTTCGGCCTACGCGCTTTCGTATTTCTTCGCGGACGACGTACTCGCGGTCTTCGTCGACGGCTCCCCGCACGTTTCGGCGCTCGTTGCGGACTATTTCCCGCTTTACGCCCTCTCGCTTTTGTTCACGGGTCCGAACCTTTTTGCGGCCTATCTCTTCACCGCGTTCGGTGACGGGAGGCGCGCGACCATCGTCTCCTTCAGCCACACGTTCCTTTTCGTGACGGGAGCGATCCTGCTTTTCCCGAAGCTCTTCGGCGAGATCGGCCTCTGGCTCTCGGCCCCGGGGGCGGAAGCCGCAGCCTTTGTTTTGTCAGCCTTCATGATCCTCGCGAACCGTCGACGCTACGGCTACGACGGGCGGGAAGCGGAACGCATCAACGTGGCGTGAGGCTTGGAATCCGAGCCCGCGTCCGAAAGCACGAAGCCCCGCTTCTTCGGCGGGGCTTTCTGCGTTGGGGACGTCCGAACGTCGGCTGAGTGGAAAAGGAAAATGCCGCACGTCCCTTCCGTCTACGAGTGACTCCGGTGAGTGCGGCATCCTACGGCTTGCCGGGCGACCTTGCTCCCTTAGGCGGTATCTCGTCCTTTGGTGGGGAGCTGCCCTTGCCGAGCTTTCGTTTTCCTAAGGAGCATCGTAGCACAGACTCGAAAACGTCGAAAGCCCCGCACGTGTGGCGGGGCTTTCGACGTTCTTGACCGCGTCGCACCGGGGGAAACCGGATTCTCACCGGCGCAACGGAACGCGGCGCTCGTCAGCCGAGCGCGGCGACGAGCGCGGCCTTGATCGTGTGGAGACGGTTCGCGGCCTGTTGGAAGACGATCGAAGCGGGCGATTCGAAGACTTCTTCGGTCACTTCGATACCGTTTGCAAACTGCGGGTAAAGCGCGGCAATTTCCTTCCCGATCGTGGTCTCCGTATTATGGAAGGCGGGAAGGCAGTGCATGAATGCGACCTTGGGGTTGCCCGAAGCGGCCATGAGTTCGGCGTTCACCTGGTAGGGAAGCAACAACGCAATGCGTTCGTCCCAGACTTCCTTCGGTTCGCCCATCGAGACCCAGATGTCGGTGTGGATGAAGTCCGTCCCCTTCACGGCTTCGACGGGGTCCTCGGTGATGGTGATCTTGGCGCCCGTCGTTTCGGCGATCGACTTGCAAAGCGCAATCAGCTCGTCCGAGGGACGAAGCGCCGCGGGAGAAGCGATGCGCACGTCCATGCCCATCTTGGCACCCACAAGGAGGAGCGAGTTCCCGGTATTGAAGCGGGCGTCGCCGAGGTAGGTAAAGGCGATTTCGGACCAGGGCTTGCCGGAGTGTTCCTTCATCGTGAGAAGGTCGCAGAGCATCTGCGTCGGGTGCCATTCGTCGGTGAGGCCGTTGAAGACGGGAACGCCCGAGTAGGCGGCGAGCTCTTCGACGGTCTTTTGCGAGAAGCCCCGGTATTCGATCGCATCGTACATGCCGCCCAACACGCGGGCCGTGTCCTTGATGCTTTCCTTGTGACCGATCTGCGACGTGCTCGGTTCGAAATACGTCGTGTGGGCGCCCTGGTCGTAGGCGGCGACTTCGAAGGCGGAACGCGTGCGGGTGGAGGTCTTTTCGAAGATGAGGGCGATGTTCTTGCCGAGGAGGCGCTTCGGTTCGTTGCCGAGACGCTTCGCCTGCTTCAGATCGGCGGCAAGCTCGACGAGGTAGTTGATTTCGGCGGGCGTGTGGTGAACGAGACTCAGAAGGCTGCGGTTTTTCAGATTGACGGCCATGGGGCACCTCTCGGGATTGAAAACTGACTTCGTTAGGGGGTTGAAATGCTCGGAGACCGCTATCGAGCGGCCCTTGAACACAAGGCGTTTCATCGATTGTCGCAAAGGCCCGCAGGCTCCCGATGAGGAATTCAGCTTAGTAAAGATGACGGCACGCAAAGAGACGTTTTGCGGCAAACTGTTGATTTTATTGGTTTTTCAATGGTCGACGAATAGGGTGAAACGGTCGCACGAGTGCGTTGCGTTGTCGCCTCTCGGGTGGCGCCGCGGGACCGGACGAACGGCGCGAAAGGACGAACGAGGGCTCTCGGTGCGAGGTGCCGCAGTTCAGTTGCGTCGCGGCCGGGGACCTTCTCGGAGCGGCATGGTCGCCTTCCACGCTTCCGCCCAGTAGTCTCCGCTTGCTCGGACACGCCGGCCGAAGTCTTGCTGGATGGCGAACGCGTCCTGAAACTCTCCTCCGTAAATTTCTTTCAGGACCTTTTCGCGGCATACGGGCAGGAGGTACGGGCGCTCGATCGGCTGATAGAGTTCGACAAGACGCCAAAAGATCATCGGGTAAACGAGCCCTCGGTTGTCGTAACACCGGCGAAGCTCGCCCCAGTCCTCCTTCTCCGCGGCGTTAACCGTATCGAGCAGGAAGACGATGAGCACCTCGAAATCCTCGTCGAGCCTGATGACGGGGTCGTCACCGAGTATGTATGCGGCTCGGGCTTTCGAATAGTACATGCCGAATTTACGGGGCGAGCCGCCGACAATACTCGAAAACGCATCCGGGTCGCGAACGATGTCCTCGCAAAACGTATCCGGATCTTCTCCGACGATGTAAGCCGTATCCGTCATGGCGACAAGCTTGTTGTACGGCCACTTCTCCAAAAAGCGACGCCACCCGGCGAGCGAAGCCTCTCGCCAAGCTTCTATGGATACGAAAAACGGATGATTCAGCAAAGCGGTCATGATCGAGTCGGGGTAGGGAGGATGGGGGTTCCGGGCGACCGCACTTGCGATCGTTGGGATCGCGAGGATTCGCGGACGGTAGGGCCCCGTCGGTTGCGGCGGAACAGGGTTCCCGCTCGGACGGGGGCCTCGTGTTCCGTCAGCCGATCCATTTGGCGTTTGCGACCTTCAACCCCGCGGGCGGCAGATCGTCCTCGGGGTCGGGATCCGGCCCGGGCCCTTCGGGCACCACGCGGAATTCGGAGCGAAACGGAAAGTCGCCTTCGGCGAGCGTTTCGCGGACAAAACATTCGAAAGCTGCGTCGAGGCCGCACGCGCGCAGTTCGGGCATTTCGCTCAGGCGACTCAACGTCTCCCGATCGAGTTCGACGGCAATATCGACGACCCGATGAGTTTTAGGGGCCATACGGCCTCCGATCTGGCAAAGGGTCGAAAGAAAATTCTCGACCTCACGACGAGAATAAACCTTCTTTCGAAAAAAAAGAAGCAATTATTGGGAATGAACGTTGCAGACCGAAATGTCGTGAAAATTCAAAAAATACGTTTTGCGTGAAATACAAACCTGCAACAGGGCACAAATTGGTGTACGGCCTTAGAAAACGAGAGAATTCAAAATCAAAGAACGAACTTGCCGCGCACATTTCGGATGGTCGTCCCACATGTCGGCGGAAATTCCGTTTTTCATTTTCCGACCTCCGGCCCGTCCTTTCGGCAAAGAAACTCCAAAAAAGAATGATTTCAAAGGCGGGATTTCACCGGCCGTCCGATTCTCGAAACAGAAAAACCGAGAGAATCTCAAATCCCTCGGTTTTCCAAGATCGTACGCCCCTCACGGAGCTCGGCCGGCTTAGGGTTCACGCTCGGGTGCCGTGACGTCGCCCGCGGCAGAGGGTTCGGCGTTGTCCCTCGCATTCTCGGACGAGGCACCGTAGGCATAGGGAGACTTCGAGAAGTCGGGCATCGAGTAGCCCACTTTCGAAAAATTCGTGATGAGCGTGGGTTCCACGTTGAGAGGGGCGAGCTTGCGGCGGATGCGGTTGAGCGTCACGCGCAGCACGTTGAGGGAATTCGACGGGTGGTTGCCCCAGACGGCGGTGAGAAGCTCTTCATGCGTGAGGACGCGCCCGCGCGCGAGGCACAGCTCCCACAGGAACCGAAATTCGAGTTCCGTAAGGCGAATGGGCGTATCGAACCAAAAGGCGCAACGCCCCTCCATCGAGAGACGGAAGGGGCCGTTCACGAGTTCTTCGGACTCTTCGTAGGTATGTGACCGCACGGTCGCGGCCGCTTGCCGCGTACGACGCAGGATCGCCTGAATGCGCACCTGGAGTTCGTCGAGCGAGAAGGGCTTCGTGAGGTAGTCGTCAACCCCGAGCCGGAAGGCGGACACCTTGTTTTGAACTTCGCCCTTGGCGGTGAGCATGATCACCGGAACCGAACTCACGCGACGGATTTTCCGAAGCACGTCGAACCCGTCCATCTTCGGCATCATCACGTCGAGAATGACGAGGTCGGGCTTGGGTTGCATCGCTTCGAAGCGCTCGAGCGCCTCCTCGCCGTCGGCGGCAAGCTCGACGGCATAACCGATCAGCTTGAGATTTTCCGCAATGCCCGTACGGATGGTGTTTTCATCGTCGACGACGAGAATGGTGGGGTGATAAAGCGCCATAGCTGCGAAAGGGGACCTCCGAGCAGACGACGCTTTCGGTCGGTGCCGACGTCGGGAGAAAACAAAAGCGGATCCCGCCCGAATATCGGGTCGCGGCTCGGGAAGTTTACTTCGGAATTACCGGAAGAATGATAACGAATTCCGCGCCCGTTCGCCCGCTCGCCCGCAGGACGTCGTGTCGTGCGTCGCCTTCGTTCGCCGTCGGATTCGCTAGCTCGATGCTTCCGCCGTGGGCGTTGCAAATAGCACGGCAAATCACGAGCCCCAAACCGATCCCGCCCTTCGAGCGACTGTCGCCTTTTTCAACCTGGAAGAACCGGTCGAAAATCCGTTCGGAGTGCTCGGGCCCGATCCCGATGCCGTTGTCCTTGATGCGCATTTCAACGTAGGGTTCGTCGTCGTCGCCGGTCGTGCCGTCGTCCGTTACGTCCCCGACGAGGCGGCCCGTTACCGTAACGACGCTCGGAATCCCCGGACGCGCGTAGCAACCCGCGTTGAGGAGAAGATTCGTGAAAAGTTGCGTGAGTCGTCCCGCATCCGCGTAGACCCCTTCGGCATCCGGCTCGAAATCGATCGTGAGCGTCTGATCGGGATAGGCGGACCGGACGAGCGTTTCGGCACGCTCCCAGAGTACGGGTAGCGACACGGGTTCCGGTTCGATCGTAAAACACCCGCCGTCGATGCGGGCGACGTCGAGCCAGTCGCGAATGAGCCCTTCAAGGTGCTTCGAGGAGGCGTCGAGGCTTTGAAGGATTTCGCGCCGGTAGTCCGGGTTCCAACGCACTTCGCGACGTTCGCCGTCGAGCCCCACGCGACCCTCGTACTCCGCCAGGAGCGACTCCACCTGAATGCGCATCGCCTGCACGGGCGTACGGAATTCGTGGGCCGCAATGGAAAGAAGACTTTCTTTAAGAGCAGCCGTCGCTTCGCGGTCCGTCACGTCGCGAACGAGCAACCCCGTGAAGGGCGGCTTGAAGTGACTCGCCCGCATGGTCATATCGAGCGTCTCGTCGACATGGAAGCATTCGAATTCGAGCGACCGCCCTTCGTAACGAAGCAGATGCAGGGCCTGCGAGGAGGGCACCGTCTTGCCCGAGTCGGCGGGCCAGGCTTCGGCGGGGGGCTTGACCGCCATCTCGTAAAGCGTCGCGTGGGCGTCCGGTCGTTTGGCATCCTCTTGCATGACGGCTCGGACCGCCGCCATGAGGTGGTCGGCGGGTCCGCCGTGAAGAAGCTCGCGCGCGACGGAATTTTGGTGCACGATCCGTGCTTCGCTGTCGGTCACCAGCACCCCTTCCGCCATACCTTCAAGAAGGGCGCGCAGGAACCGGTTGCGACCGTCCAGGTCGGCCGTGCGTTCCTTCACCTTGTATTCGAGGTCGCGATTAAGAGCTTGAAGGGCCTGCGAGCGCGTCTCGAGGACAACGGACGTCTGCTCGAGCGCTTCCTGCACGAGGCGCAATTCCGCGGGGAAACTCACGCGGTCCTCGGGATCGGGATGCGGGTTTCCTTGCCCGAGCCGCGTTACGTAGCGCTTCAGCTGCTCGACCGAGCGGCTGAAGCCGTTCGTGCAACCGCCCGCGACGGCAAAGGAAAGGGCGAGAACGCCGAAAAGGAGAAAGACCGCACGCTCCCAGACGCGGGCCTGTGAGGTGAGGCGGCTCCGGACGTCGCGCAGGAGCACCACGGTCCAACCGCCCACTTCGTCGGGAAGCTTCACGGCGGAAACGACCATGGTGGGACCGTCCTTCAAGTCGAGCCGATCGGTGGCGGCATGTACGAAGGGGTCGGGCATAAGGCGCGTTTTCCCCGCAATCCACTCGTCGCCGACGGGCTGAAGCGCCGAGGCGTTATCGATGAGGCGACTGAGGTGCTCGACGTCGCGCTCCGTGGCGGCGGACCCGACGAGCGTCCGACGGTTCGAGAGCGGCACGATCGGAACGCCCATGCTGTCGAGCACTTCGATTTTCGTTGCGGGCGGCAGCGTCATGTCGAGGTACTCGCCGATCCATCGCAAATCGAGGTACGCCGTGAGAATCCCGAAGCGCGCCTTCTCGCCGTCGATGGGAATCGAAATGGCGATCGTGGACCGGCGCTCGGGGCCGTATTCCATCGGAGGCGAAACGAGTACCTTGCCGCGCGGAGCCGCCAGCGCCTCGGCGTGCCAGAGGTGGCGATGATCGCCCGCGGGCGACCGCAAATCCGACGCGGCCGAGACGGGCGAGGGCCGAGCTTGGGCACTCAATTCCGTCTCCAACGCTTCGATGCTCGGGTAGGCGTAGACCGTTCGCAGCTCGATATTGTCGATGTGGGCGTTGCGGATGAATCGGACGGATTCCGACAAATGCCGCAGGTGTTCGTTCATCGTGAGCGCGACCCCTTCCGATTGGGGCATCTGCATGGGGACCGCCGCCGTGAGGGCCGACACTTCCACGAGCTTCATCGCCATCGAAAGGTGCGAGCGCAGACGCTCCGCCGTCGCATGCGTGAGCGTCACCTGAGCGATGTCCTGGTCGCGGGCTTCGCGGCGCAGCTCGTTCAACTGCACGACGGTAAGCGCGGCAATCGGAATGAGCGCTACGGACGCAAAGCCCGTGAAGAGCAGATAGCGAAACTTCATGTATTTCGAAAATTGGAGTCGACTCGCGGAATAGGCGCCTCATTGTAGTCGAGCTTGCTGTCGTACGGCCTCGGGGTGAGGGGCCCGGTTCTCGAGCCACGCTCAACACCCTTTGGACGAACCTTTCGACGTTCGGACGGCGCGGACCTGGATGCTCCTCACGAAGTCGGCCCGGACGCTGCGCCGCCACATCCGGTCGGCCTATGCCTCGGGGCGCAATGCGCGCGATGCGGTCGTGCCTGCGATGGCCGGTCTCTGCGACGACTGGGTCCACCGGGCGGGCTTTGAATCGAAGAGCGAACGGATGGGCTACGTTATCCTCTCGGGAAATTGCGACATGGCGCAGATCTTCGCCGAGCTCGCCTTCGTCGAACACAAGCCGGCTATTGCCGCGAACGACTGGAAATTCGAGGTCGGCATGCGCGAAGACCTTCGGATCGACGAGCGTCTTCAAGAGTGGATCGAACCCCTCGGCCTGAAGTCGATCCAGATCGATCCGAAACCGGCGGGCGACATGATTGCACTCACCGTCTATTTGGAAAGCGACGACCCGCGGCCTCGCTGTTACCACGAGGCAGTCGCGAGGCAAGTCGTGGCCGAAGCGATCGGCGAAGCGCCCTTCATGTACTTCTGCATGCAGGAGATCAGGTTCCGCCACGAGCCTGCGCTCGACAGGGGGATGACGCCCTCGGCATTTGCGCACTACTTCTACGACATGTTCCCGCAAGCATGGGCTGCGACCTGCGCCACCCTCTCGTTCGATTGGCACTTCGTCACGAACTACGAGATCGACACGCGCCCCGAAGCGCCGCTTTTTGCCGACATCAAATCGGGTGACACCTTTTTCCGGGGGCTTTTCGACCCGAAGATTTTCGTCGACCCGCAGGCTCCCGGCCTGCGCTTTTCCCGACTCATGCAGTCCTACGGCGCGCAACCCGTGACGATTGCGTTTGAAATCGCCCGTTCGGAAGAGACGAACGAGTTCGTTCTCGACCCCACTACCGTGGTCGTGAACTTCCGTCTCCACCTCGAAGGCACGGGCGCGGCCCGCATGGTCGGAATGGCCTACGGCGAAAATCGCACGTACATGAATCTCGTTCTCTGGCGACCCGATCAGGCGCTCCTCGAAGCGTCCCGTTGGTTCTCGGCCGAAAAGGGCGTTAAGTGGGCCGTCTATCGGTCGCTCTTCCCGCTCACCTTCATCCAAACGCTCGCTCTCAACGACCCGTCGGCCGCCCGAGCGGCCCTCGCGCCGCTCGGGGCGTTCGCAATGCTCGATGAGGCAGAACTCGCCGACCCGACGTCCGTCGTGAAAAAGTTCGAAGTCGCGTTCGAAGAAGGTCAGGAACGCCGTGCGAGGATTTCGTACGAGAACGCCTGTCGCGGGGACATCTTCAAGGCCCTTGACGGCGCCTACGGTCCGGAAGTCCCCGAACCCCAATTCGGCTGCTTTCAGACACGCAAGCGCCGTAAGGGGTTCTTCGTCGACGTCAACGGGAAAGTCCGGCAATACCGCGACGTCCCCAAGAAACAATAGCGGTAATGAAATCGGTCGTCCGATCGTGAGCTCGGGCTGAAAACGCGACTGCTTCGCAGGACGCAACACGCCGCGAAAGGCTCGAAACCCGCCGTCGGCCCCGGGAGCATTGATTGACTTCCCGGGGCCGACGTCTATCGGGCTTCGCGCTCGCGCACGGCCGAACGACGAACCCGTGTGACGAGACCGGCCCCGATGCTCTCGAACAAGCTTCCCTACAATGGAACACCACACAGACCGACCGCGACCGCCCGTCGAAAGGCGCCCGGTCAAGGAATGGAGAAAACATCGTGCACCGAACCCGCTGCCCGATCACGTCCGAAACGAGGATTTGCAGGCTTCAGAGATCGCCCGAGCGCTTCGGGACGAAGAAGTAGCGAGCACAGCGCCCGCTCTTTTTCGACCGAAGGGGAGGCGCCTTATGGACGCGCGCCCCGAACAAACCATCCTTATACCTGACCCGTGCCGAACCCCCTGACGGTTCGGCGAGCCCGGCCCCGAAAGCGAGAACAAAATGATCCTCAAACCCAAAAACCTCAGGGAGCTCGAAGTCTTGCAGGACAGTCCCGGACGGTTCGATTATCTCGATGAGGTCCTTCAACAGGGACTGCGCCGGAAGCGCTTCACGAAAGAGGAGGTCGCGCGCGACCTGCAGTTCGTCCTGACGTACGCCCGAGCCGGCCTCGAAAATCTCGATTACTCGACGCGGGTGAGGGCGCTGGACGTCCTCGAATGGGTGGCGCCCGACTCGCTCGACGACGTCGACTCGTACGAGTACCTCATGTTCCTTTTGGAAGCGCGCCTTCGCGACGGCAAGACCCGCGAGGCGATCGAAGCGGCCGAGCGCGTGCTTGAGATCGCTCCGTACGACCTTCGTGCGGTACGCTTTTTCGTTGTTGCAGCCGTTGCCGAGGGGCGGCCTCAGGACGCCGAAGACCTTTTGAACGAAGCCATCGAGTTTTACGAAACGATTCGGGAGATGCACCTCTCCGAACCGACGTTTTTCCGGCGGCTCCGGAGGAAGCTTCGCAAAGTCCTGAAGTCGAACCGAACGCTCCCTGAGAAGGTCGCGGACCTCGCCGACCCGATCATCGACGAGCAGGATCTCGACAAGCTCAAAAAAGGCGCGTTCGACTACTACCAGTACGCCGAGTTCCGCGAGTTGACCCGCTCGATCATGGTCGACCCTGAGAAACTCAAAAAGAACCTTCGGATCCTGAGAGCGACCGAACCGACGCGCACGCCCGAGGGCCTTCACGTCTCAACGTCGACCTTGCAGATTCCTTCGCTCACGATCGAATTCAACATGTCGCTCGCGGCGATTTCGATGCTCGATCCGGAAGCCGTCCGCATGATCGCGCGGGGCGTTTGGAGCGGTGCCTACGGCGAAGTAGAGCGCGTGCGCATTGCGAATCCGTTCCGCGCGGAAATCATCTCGAAGGACGGCAACCGGGACGCGATCCTCCTGACGCTGAGCCTCGGCCCAACGTGCGTCGAACCGCTCCTTACGGGGTATGAGCCCGTCTGGCGCGAGATGACCGAGGAGGAAGAAGACGAAGCGTTCGACCTTCGCAATCTCCCCGCGAAGGACGATCGCAAGGGATGGCTCGAACACGTCGCGCGCTGGACGCCGGAAGCGGGCTACGACATCCTCGCACACACGCTTGAAGCCATTCCCGGGACGAAAAACATCGACTTGACGATCGAATACGCTCGAGTGCTTTTGCTCACGTTCGACAACTTTTACGTTGACGTGTACAGTCGCAAGCGCTCGATCGACCTCTTGCAGGAGCTTCTCCCGAAAGTGACGAAGCCGTCCGATCGCGCCCACGTGCTGCGGCTTCTCGGCATGGGGTACCTTGCGAACGGGAGCTATCGCGCGGGGTTCGAAACGCTCCTCGCGTCGCAGGAATACGAACCCGATTCCCGAGCAATATATTCCATGGGCCGCGCCTTGCAGTACGCGACCGAAATCCTCCCGCGCCTGAGCTTTGAAGAGCGAGCCGAAATCGTCGGGCGCACCGTCGAAGAGTCGGAAGATTTGATGGTGCGACAGATCTCTTTGGCCGAACGCGCCGACGTGGACCCGCGGCTCGTGATCGAGGGGCCGATTTCCGTTTTCAGCAAAGCGTGGCTCCGGAAGGTCGGTCTCGACGAAGAAGGGAAGCCCGTCCTGCAACTCGGCGCCGGCAGCACAAAGAGCGAGTTGTTTGCGTTGCGCGAATTCCTGAAGCGTATGCCCGAGGGAATCACCGACCGCTGGACCTTCCTGCAAAGCGGTCGACCCGAAGCCGACCTCTCGACCTACGTCAACCCGCTTCTGAAGGACACGGACCTCGCTACGCTGCGTTTCCACCCGAAAATCGTCAACGGGAAAATCCGCCTCGCCGTCGCGGTCGGGAAGAAAATCAAGGCGAAGGAGCGCTTCTGCGCCGCATTGACGGACGCCGTGATCGCGGCCGTCGGGGAGGCGGCCTATATGACGTACTTCCGGCCCGATTTTCTTCTTTGGGATTGGCGCCCGAAGAAGCCGGGCTATTCGCTTGAAGACCTCCGGACGTACTTCTTCAAGAAGTTTCCCGACGCCCACGGCATGACGCTCGCAGACGTTCCGATCGAGTGGCAGGACCTCAAGGTCGACTGCATCAACCATCCGGGCGCCCCTTTCTTTATGGACATCCGAGAAGGTCGGTCGCTCTTTCCGGAGCTTTTCGACCCGTACATCTTCTCGCACTCCAACCTGTCCGGGGTCGACTTCACGAAGACCATGGAACACTTCGGGGCGACGACCGTCATGATTGCGTTCGACGTCGTCCGTGGCCCCAAGGCCCCGAAGGGATCGTTCGGAAACAGGCGTCGGGAGGCGATCGCGGAATTCACGCGGGCGCTTGAGGCGGACGGCCACGCGACGGTCGTGGGCACCGCGCTCGGCTCGCATCGCGCGTACGTGACGGCCGTGCTCTGGCAGGCCGATCGGGCGCTCCTGAACGCGGGCCTCTTGGTGAAGAATAATCCCTCGATCGCCTGGGCCTTGGTGCAGACGCTCTCGCCCCGGACGCATCCGATTGTGCTTGGGGCGAACGACGCCCGAGCGCTGCAGAAAACCCTCGTGGCGATGCGTATCAGTTTCGAAGGTCCCGCCCCGGACTTCACGGAAGCCATGCGCCAGATCGGCACGAAGCTTGCCGAAAGGCGGAAAATCATCGCCGAAGAGGCGCTCGATTACCGCAACGTCATCGAGGGCGCGATCGACGAGCTCGAGACTGCCGTCCTATTGCTCGAAAACGTGAAAAAGATGCGCGGCGGAGCGCCCGACACCGACAACCCCGCCGAACGGCTCTTCACCTTCTACGGGGGCGAAGCGAAAGCTTGAGGCACGCGCTCGCAAAAATAGGAAGTCCGAAAAACTCGGCCCCGGAAGCGGCAAATCGCTCCCGGGGCCGATCTGTTTTTGGGAAATCAAGCTCCGTTTTCAGGCTTCACGAATCGCTTGACGATTTGCGCCGTGAAGCCCGACGAAGGCCTCACCCCTCGGCCTCGATCTCGTTGAGGATCGCGTTCAATTCCGCCATACGGCGTGCCGAGCGGCGAGCGGGCGAATCGTTTTCGGGAACGGCGTCCTCCCAGTCGAGCTCCTTCTTGACGGGGTCGTAGGCGATGGCAATGACGCCCGAGCGGCGTCGGTCGGCGATCGTCACGAGGGACGCCCCGCCGATGTAGGGCTCCAACGTGTAGACCGCTTTTTCCGGAGTCGCAACGATCATCTGGAAGCCGAAGCGATTGAAGATGTTCATCGAGATGTCTGTGAATTCGCTGTCCGCCTTGTCGAACGCTTCGTCAAGGAGGACGGGCGCGAAGACGGGCAGGCCCGTAGCGGACCGCCCCAACTGGTAGCGAAGCGCCGCCGCGAGACACGTGGTTGTGAGTTTCTGGCGCTGCCCGCCCGACTTGCCCGCACCCGAGAGATAGGTTTCGACGACGCGATTTTCGTCGTCGTACTCGACCGCCGAGAATTCCACATGATTGCGTACGTCAAGGACGAGCGAGCGCCAGCGCTGCGCCTCGGGGTCGGCGGAGCCCATGCGTTCGACGAGCGAGCCGATCCGCTCGAACCGGGCGTCCGCCTCTTCGGGTGCGAGCGACTCCCAGGCCCCTTCGAGGATCGAACGGAGCGCCCGACGGAAGTCTTCCACTTCCGCAATGCGCCGATCGTTGATTTCGATGCGAAGGTGCGTGTCGCCCGTTTCGAGACGACTGAAGGCGACGGTCGACAAGGAGGCGTTCACCTGCGCCATACGGTCGAAAATGGAGCGGCGCGAGGCCGTGAGCTGCGACGCGAGTTCGATGAAGTTCTGAAGGGACTGCGTTTCGAGCAACTCGCGGAAGCGTCGCTCGAATTTCGGAAGGCCGTCCCGCTCCAGTCCTTCGAGGTATGCCATGTATTCGGGAGCCGCTTCGTAGGCCGTATCCCAGGCGCTCGCACGCGCGGGGTAGCGGCTCCGAAAGAGGGCGAACTGCGCGCAGGTCTCGCTTTGCGCCCGGGCGGCTTCGGCCGCGCCGAGGCGGTTTGCATCCGCAATCGACGCTTTGACCGCGTCGACCGCACGTTCGAGGTCCCGTTCCTCCATGGGAAGCTTTACGGACGCCGGCAAACGTGCGTCGAGTCGCAGGAAGACCGCGGGATCGATCGCATCGGCACCGAGCTTTTCCGCTTCGCGCAGAATCGCCGTGAGACGGTCTTCGGCGCGGGCAAGAAACGCTTTCTTTTCTTTCGCTTCGACCTTGCGGTCGATCAAAACACGGGCCGCGGTTTCTTCACGCGTGCGCGCCGCGAGGAGCTGCGACTCGATCGACTTCAGTTCCGAATTCGATTCGAGCACGGCCTTCAGGGCTTCGTCTGCTTCGGCTTCGCGTCGGCAGGCCCCCAGGAGGTCCACTTCCTCCCAGGTTGCGTTCGTAACGATTTCAGCCGTTGCTAGCCGTTCGCGCAGGCGACGCCCTTCGGCGTCGAGCGCTTCGCGGGTGCGGGTGATCTCTTTTTTACGCAGCTCCGTGCGTTCGGCTTCTTCAACGTAGAGTGCGAGCTTCGAGGCGTTCGAGAAACCCGTCACCCAGCTGCGACGGTCGTCAATCGCCGTCGAATCGTCTTTCGTCAAAAGTCGTCCGCGGGTTTTGACAAGCCCCGAAGGCATCACGGCCGAGTCTGCACGTCCGAACGCTTCGAACGTATCGACGCAACGGTGAGGAAAGCGTTCTGCGAATTCAAGCGCCACCGCGGAGCGCCAGGGGCCCGTGGCGAAATTCACCTTTTCGGAGAGGAACGCTTCGCCGCGGAAGGCCGGCTCTTCGTGGTCCGTCGGCTCGACGCGAAGGATTCGAAGCATCTCGCCCGAATCGTGTTCGGCAACGTACGCTTCAAGCGCCGGGAAGTCCTCGTCCGAAACGAGCATCGTCAGCGCGAAGTCGCGCGTCGCGCGTTCGATCGCCCCCTGCCAAAGGGCTTCTTCGGGCTTCACCTCGAAGAGCTCCCCGGCAAAGGGGAGACGCTTTTCGTCGAGCTTCAGGGCGTCCGCGATGCGACGCCGCATGCTCGCAAGATTCGAAGGAATATTGGTCGGGCGCAGACGCATCGCGGCGATTTCACGCGTGAGCGCGGAGAGTTCCCGCTCCAGGGCGGCCTCGGTCGCGACCGCTTCGTCACGCCGCTTCATGCGGTCGACTTCGGTCGATTCGCGGGCCTGAAGGAGTGCCTTCATTTCTTCGGAGAGAGTCACCCAGGCGCGCTCCTCTCCGGGAACCTTCTCGCCGCACTGCGCGAGACTTTTTTCGACGCGAAGGCGCAGCTTTTCGACGCGCTTCACGGCGTCCCTGCGGTGTTCGAGCATTTGCGTGAGGTTCGCGACCGCTTCGCCGCCCGCACGGTAGTGGAGCTGCTCCAAGCGGCGCACTTCGTTCTTCGCGTCTTCCGCGGCGCTCTCGGCATTGGCAAGCGCGGCTTCGGATTCGGCGGCTTCGCGCTTCAGGCGCGGGAGGTCCCGCTCGACGATGTCTCGCTCGAAGCGAAGCTTCCACGCAGGGGTCGCCCGGGCTTCCTCATCGCGCAAACGCGCATCGCGCTCTTCGCGCTGAGCGCGCAAGAGAGCGGATCGGGCCTTTTCGAGAATCTCGTGCTGTTTTCGAGCTTCCACAACCGCGCGGTGAGCGTCCGAGAGCTCCCCGAATTCGTCCACCAACCGATCCGCGGTCTCGAAGGTCTTCGGTTCGTCGAGCATGAACGTGCGCAGGAACGTATTCAAGTCGCCGAGGTTCTTTGCGGACTGAGCTTTCGCGAGAAGCTTCAAGGCCGCCTTGTCGCGAATGCCGAACAGGGCCGAGAAGGCGGCCGAATAGGCCGTAAAGGTCGTGAAGCTCTTGAGGTCAGCGGGAAGGCGCCGCTTCAAGGCCTTGAAGTCGAAGTCCGTACGCGCGAATTCCTTGAGGAGTTCGGACGTCAACGTCACGTCGCCCGAAGCGATCATGAATTGACGGATGACGGAATTTTCGTCGGTCGAGCGGCCCTTCACGTACGCAACCAGCATGAGCGTGTATTGGGCGCCTACCGCGTCAAAGAGCGTCAGGGCCACGACCGAAAAGGTCGAACCTTCGCGCAAATACCGCACCACCGAGCGCGAACGCCCCGAAGAGTCGTACTCGGTCGCGCTCGACCAGGCGCCGCGAACGTAACTCATCACCGAGCGGTCCGAGCGGCGACCGCGCTCCCCTTCGTGTGCCGCGGCATTGTATTCGGGTTGCGGCAGAAGGAGCGTCACCATCGCATCGAGCAGGGTCGACTTCCCGGAACCGGAAGCACCGACGAAAAGGTACCCCCGGGGGCTCACCTCAATGTCGTGCGAGCCCGAAAACGTGCCCCAGTTGAAGAGTTGCAGGCGCGCGATGCGAAACTGCGTATGGCCTTCGAAAACCGACGCGTTCAATTCATTCGTTTTGTTCATTATTCAAAGTCCGGATCGGTGAAAAGGAGACCGTCTTCGGCGGGTTTGTCCGCGACTCCCGACGATTCGGTGTTTTTCGCTTTGGGCCGGCTTCGGGGTTTCCGGGCAGTCGGGTTTTTCTTCGCGGGGACGGAGGACGTTTCTTCGGCCTCCTTCGCTGCCGTGGTGTCGACGGAAGCCGGCTCGGCCGGTACGGCTTTGCCCGCCTGATCGGTCACGACGACGTCGAGCGCTTGCATCAAATTTTGATCCCGATCGGGCGTGTTTTCGTCGACGGGAGCCTCGATCGTCGGAAACACGGGCTCGGAATCGAGAGATGCGGGAACGACTTCGGGAGAGACTTCCGCGTCGCCGGCTTCTTCAACTTGGTCGTCGTCCGATTCCGTTTCGTCGGGCGCGTCCGTATCGCCGGCATCGTCAGCCCCGTAGCCCTCATCGTCCGTCTCGAGATCCCCTTCGATGTCGGACCCGTTGTCGGCTTCGTCTTCTTCCGGATCGGCGACCGTGCCGCGCGTATCGGCTCGGTCGTTGTCGACCTCCGCCACGTCTTTGCGCAGCTCTTCGGCCTTACGGCGGTACTCGTCGGCAAGGGCCGCCACGTCCGTAGCGTCAAAGAGAAGTTGCAGAACGGGACTCACTTCGTAGCGGAGCTCTTCACCCGAGAGCGGGAGGAGAATCTTGCGGTCCTTGAGGCGCTTCACGACGCCCCCGACATGCGCGTCGAAGAGACGCACGTCACGATCCGCCGCTCGGTCGTAGTCGCGCAGGTATTCGACGATCTCGGCGTGTGCCACCACCGTGCGGTCGCCCGTTTCCGAGGTTCGCATCAGACGCGATCGGAGCATCAGGAGAAGCACCGAGTCGAGGAACTTCAAGCGAACGGTGTGCAGAAGCGACGGCGCCTTCGACTCGAACGTGTCGGGCCGACGGCAGAACGCAATCCCCGTTTCATCGTCGATCGCAAGATCGAGAAAAAGGTCATTCAAGCGCGAGCGCAATACCGCTTCGCTTGCGACCAATTCCGTCCAGAGATGACGGCTGCGGTCCCGCCGCAAGTAAGGGCCGCGCAAGAGGTGCACGAGCACCTGTCGGGTTTTGAAGGGGAGCGTCCCCGTGTCGCCCTCGAAGAGCGCCGTCCCGGGAAGTTCCGGGGTGGCGTCGTTCGCGCCGTACGCGAAGTCGCGGGCGTCGGTCGCAACGTCGGGAGAAATATCGTCGGTTTCGTCGATCATGGCATCTCAACATTCGGAGCCGAGCGGAAAAAAAGAGGAGCCTTCGCTCTTGATTCATCGTCTTCCCGCCCGGGAAATCAATTCGGTTACTTGCGGCTACTCAGCGCAACCCCCGCGAGCGGCGCATCTTTTCGAGGGACGCTCCCGTAAAGCGGAAGGTCGGTACGGTCGCTTCACGGGTTTCGTCCGTACGCGTCGTCCACGTGACGTGTTCGATGTCGGCGGAAGCCACGAGCGGAAAGAAAGCCTCGGGCGTCAGATTCACATCCCGATCGGGAGTGCTTTCGGAGGGAACACTTTCGGCAGAAGCGGGATCGGCATCGGTCGCATCCGCCGTGTCTGCCGCATCCTGCGCCGCCTGCACGGCTCCGTCCTCGGGTTCATGCACGAAGACGCGATCGGCCGGATCCTGCGCGTTGCCCGCCGGATCAAAATGAAAGAGCCGATAGCAGGCGGCAAGCTCGTCCGAAGCATTCGTCTCCGAGGCTTCCGAAATGTCCTCGGGCCCCTTTTTCGTCTTTTCTTCGTCGTTAGTTTCCGCAGGCTCGATCGCACGACGAGCGGCCAACATCTCGAGGAACTCCGCCTTCGGATCGCGTACGGGTACGCCGTAGCGGGCGGCAAGCGTAAGAAGTCCCACCAACGAAGCCAAACCGCGGCGAACCGTCGGGGCAGGCTTCTTCTCTGTCCGGGTGTCGCCGTCGGCCGTCGGCTCGCCCAAGAGGGCGAGGACCTCGCCGACCGTGACGGTCTCGCGTTCGGCAAGCGCACGCCGTACGGCGCGTTTCAGACCCGCATAGTCGATATCGGAGTCGCGCAATCGCGCGGCCAACGCGCGGAGGTCGGCAACGGGCGCTTCGGCCTCTTCGATCGGGGTCGAGAGACGCGAGAGTTCGGGATCGTAAAGTTCCAACGTGGAAACGGACGTCACGTACGCACTTGTAAATTCCAGAGTGTGCACGGGTTTCCCGACGGTAATCGCAAGCGCCGCATCCCGGGCCGCCGCGTCCGCCTCGCGAATGAGGCGGTCAAGACGTTTCTCTTCCCGGTACTCGTGGCGCTCGACGAATTCGCGCAACGATCGGGCGAGCGCGATCATGACGGAACGCGTATCGCGAGCGCGCTCCAGAAGGTCCGTCTGAAGGCTTGTCAAGAGTTCGCGGTCGCGTTTCCCGAGCTTTTCGAAAAAGGGTTGGGAGCGAATCCGATCGATCGCATTTTGGAGTTCGTCGGTGGCGCGGGGATCGGTGAGAAGCCGATAGAAGCCCTCGAAGGCTCGACCCGCGTCGGAATCGCGAATGGCGTCGTACCCTTCGAAGAAATGTTCGAGCATGTCGCCGCGCGGGGCGTCGCTTCGAAGAATCTCCGCGCGGAAGTTGCGGTTCAGCCGCTCGAACTCTTCGCGCACGCGACGGAAGTCCGTCTGCAGTTCGTAGAAGAGGTCGAGAATGTCGTTCGTGCGGGTGAGCGCCGAATCCGTCGCAAGCACTTCCGCACGCCCCTCGCGTACGGCCGCGATCTCGGCGTCGATGCGGGTTTTTTCGGCTTCCAGTCGCGCAATGCGGGCCTCGGGATCGGCATCCGAATCGTTCGCCAGCTTGATGAGGGCGTGGGTCACCATGTCGAGGCGCGTTTCCGTGGGACCCGCGCGACGCATGCGATAGCGCGTCAAAAATCGAATGACGTCAAGGCCCGCCGATGTGAGCTCGTACACCTCTTCGTCCGCCCCCGCAGGGAGACGACAGACGATGTAGCCGTCTTTCACCCAACGTGCGGCGTAGAGTTTCGCCAGTTCCCGGGGGCCTTCGCGGCTCTCCCGACGGCTTTCCCGGTCGGTTGCGCGGTCGGCGGCTTCGAGTTCGCCGAGTTCCGACGCAAGGCGGTCGATGAAGACGGACGCCGGGAGTTGCCGCTCGCCCTCGTAGAGGAGGTTCTCAAGGAGCCCGACCGTGACGGGCGCGTTTTGGCCCGTCAGGAGCTTCCAGATCGGCGTTTCCTTCAACGCCCTGTAGGTGTCGATGAGAGTACGGGCTGGCACGAGCGATGAGTCCTCCGGGGGTGTAGGGCGCCGAACTCCCCGCGGGGCTGCCGAAGGAAGGAGGGCGCCCGTCGATCGCGGGGCGAAAAGCCAATGCCGAGCGGTGAACGGAGTCGCCGAAGAAACGGTTCGCGCGCGATCGGGAACGACTTCGGACGACGAAGCCGCCCGAAAACTGTTTATTGTAGCGGATCGAGGCCTCGTGCCGCTGCCGTCGGAGCGGCTTTCGGCGCAAAAAGCTCGAACCCTTGGGGACGACAAAACGGCGGCAAAAAGAAAGCCGGGCACTGAGGCCCGGCAAACGGAAGGGAAGAAGAGAACGGACTCGCAGAAGACGCTGAGTCGAGCCCGTTCCGACTTCTTACCCGAGAAGGATACGCCTTTCGAGCAAAACTCGAGGAAAAAACTTTGCCGTAGGATTGATCTGCATTCAAGGTCTTGGGCTTGACTTTACACGGTGGTTTTCACAGTACCCGCGTCGACCGGCGCAACCTCGGATTTTTCGGCGACTTTTTCCGCCGTCTTTCTCGCCTCGATGTCGGGGAAGCGCATTTCATTGAACCGCACGATGCGTACTTTCGGGTGGGTGACGCGGTAGCCGATCCAGAGTGCGGCGAAAATCAGGAGCCCCACGTAGGTTGCAAGGAGTCCCCGTCCGTCGAAGGCCGTCCCCGTGAAGACGTCGAAAAGGGCTTCGTAGTTCTGACCCGCCGCGATGAAGGCGCAGATTGCAAACGCAATCGCGGGTCCGACCGGAAAGAGCGGCGCACGGTAGGGGAGGTCTTCGATTCGCCCGCCCTGCGCGACGTAGCCGCGACGGAAGCGGTAGTGCGAGATCGCCATCCCGAGCCAGCAAATGAAGCCGCCCATGCCGGTGGTGTTCAACAACCAGAAGTAGACCGTCTGGTCGCCGTAGAAGGCCGTGAGGAAGCAGAGGCAGGAAATGACGGTCGTAGCAAGAAGGGCGTTGCGCGGCACCCCGGAAGCGGACGTCCGTCCGAAGATCTTCGGCATCTTCCCGGCAAGCGCGAGCGTATGAAGCATGCGGGTGGCGGCGTACATGCCGGAATTCCCGGCGGAAAGGACCGTCGTGAGAATCACGGCGTTCATGACCGAAGCGGCCGAGACGAGCCCGGCGTTTTCAAAAACGAGCGTAAATGGGCTCACCGCCACGTCGGCGAGGTCGTTTTTGAGAAGCCGCGGATCCGTGTAGGGAATCAACAGGCTCATGACGACGGTCGACAGGATGTAGAAAAGAAGAATGCGCCGGAAGATCTGCTTCACGGCCTTCGGGATGTTCTTCTGCGGATCCTTCGATTCGCCCGCCGCGACACCGATGAGCTCCGTCCCCTGGAAGGAATACCCGACCGTCATCGCCACGGCGAAGAACGCCGCAAAGCCCCCGGCAAAAGGACCTTCGCCCGCGGTCCAGTTCGCAAAACCCGAGCCTTCCACTTCGGTCGGGACGCCGAGAAGAAGGAGCGTCCCCGCGATGATGAAAAAAACCACCGCCGCAACCTTCACGAACGCGAACCAGAATTCCGCTTCGCCGAAGATACGTGCCGACGCCCAGTTGAAGGCGAAGATCACCGAAAGGAAAATCGCGCTCCAGCACCAGCCCGGAACCTGCGGGAACCACCAGGCCATGACGAGCTGCGCGGCAACGAGGTCGACCGCAATCGCAATCGCCCAGTTGTACCAGTAGTTGATGCCGAGCGCAAAACCGAAACCTTCGTCGACGTACTTTTCGCCGTACGTGGCGAACGACCCCGAAACGGGTTCATAAGCGGCGAGCTCGCCTAGCCCCGTCATGAGAAAGTAGACCATAAGGCCGATGAGCGCATAGGCGGCGATGGCGCCCGCGGGACCCGCCTGGGAGAGAACGGCCCCTGAGGCAACGAAAAGTCCCGTGCCGATCGACCCTCCGAGGGCGATCATCGTCAGGTGTCGCGCCGACAAAGAGCGTTTGAGTGTGGTGGACATAGTGCGAGGGAAAGGAAAATTGAAGGAAACGCAAGAGCAAACTCCATGCCCGTTCGTGCTTGGAACGAAAAGCCCCGACGACGACGGGTGCCTTGTCCGATGCGTACATCTTGCTACGGAGAGGACGTTTTCGCGAGTGCGAACCCTACGCTCTTCTTGCCCGAAACTCTGAGAAGTGCGGGTCGGCACGTACGGATGTTCGATGCGCGCGGCAAGGGACAAAAGGGAAAAGGCGTAAGGAAGGCCGGATGACGGCGGTCGGAAGACACAAAACAAAAGCTCCCCCGCAACAAACGGGAGAGCTTCGAGGACACGCGAATTCGGGTGTCGAGAACGGGCGGCCGGATCAGGCGGCGAGACCCTGTTCGATGAAGGCCTTGAGTTCCGAGGGGGTCTTCACTTCAACGAGACGCCCCGGAAGTTCGACGCCGTTTTTGACGACGAGCATCGTCGGGATATGCTTCACGTCGAATTTTTCCTTGAGTTCGGGCGAGGCTTCGGAATCGATGGCGACGAACTTCATGCGACCCGCGTACTCCTTGGCAAAGGCCTGGTAGAAGGGCGCGGCGCGACGGCAGTCGATGCACCAGGAGGCGCCGATCGCGAGAATCACGGGGATGTCGGACTTGAAGACGACTTCGTCGAGGTTGGCGGAGGTGACGGGAACGATTTCGCTCATGGTGCGATCCTCTTGCGGAGTGTGAAGGGAGACGGGCGGCGGCGTTTGCTCCAACCCGATAGCTTGGGTACATCGTAGCACGACTTTCGAAAGTCGTTGCCTTTCGGGGTGCGGTCCGAGGCGAAAAACCGCGTCGCGAAGACGCGTCCGTTGTTTCCGTATGTTGCAGTACGGGCCCCTCTATCGCAAACGGCGTATCGGTTTCGTGTCGAGCCTCCTTCGCACGACGTACGACCAAAGAGAAAGCAACGCCAAACTTCGCACCGAAGTAGCGGATAAGCACGGAAAAGCCGGGCACTCCCGGAGCGATGCCGCTCGAAAAGGACTCCGTTCACAATCGGTACCATAGGTGACACCTATTGGAAAAACGGCACGGCTTCCTTTAGGATGAGCGGACGTTATTTCCGCGAAACCACCATAGATAGATTACCCGAGTAACGAAAACACCATTTCAAGGCCCGCTACCCGAAATCACGCTGCGCGGGCCTTCATTCGTTTTTCGGATTTTCGGGCGGTTCGCAACCCTCTTTCCACCCCCCCCCTAAGGTCCTCTTCCATGTCCGTCACCATCGATCCGCGCCGCGACGAGCTCTTCGACGAGCTCGGTCGGATTCGTCTGCGCGAAAGCTACATGCGCCCCGAAGAAACGAGCCCTCAGGAACGTTTCGCGTCGGTTGCCGAAACCTTTGCCTCGAACCCCGAACACGCGCAGCGCATCTACGACTACGCGAGCCGTCACTGGCTCTCCTTTTCGACGCCGATCCTCTCCTTCGGTCGCTCGAAGAAGGGCCTGCCGATTTCCTGCTTCCTCGCCTACATGGCCGACAGCGCCGAAGGGCTCGTCGACACGCTCTCCGAAGTCAATTGGCTCTCGATGCTCGGGGGCGGCGTGGGGATCCACGTGGGCATCCGCTCGGCGGATGAAAAGAGCGTGGGCGTGATGCCGCACCTGAAGGTCTACGATGCGGCGTGCCTTGCGTACCGTCAGGGCTCGACCCGTCGCGGCTCGTACGCGGCGTTTCTCGACATCGATCATCCGGACATCATTCCGTTCATCGAGATGCGAAAGCCCACGGGCGACCAGAACCTCAAAGCCTTGAACCTCCACCACGGCGTCAATCTTTCGGACGCCTTCATGGCGAAGGTCGAAGCCTCGATGCGCGACGCCGATGCGGACGACTCGTGGGAGTTGAAGGACCCCGCGACGGGGCGCGTGACGGAAGTCGTTTCCGCGCGCGACCTCTGGCAGCGCATTCTCGAAATGCGCATGCACACGGGGGAACCCTATCTCGTCTTCACGGATACGGCGAACCGGGCGCTTCCCTCCTGGTTGAAGGCACAGGGACTTGCAATCCACGGCTCGAACCTCTGCACGGAAATCTTCCTTCCGACGAGCGCCGACCGTACGGCCGTCTGCTGTCTCTCGTCCGTGAACCTCGAATACTTCGACGAGTGGAAGGACGACCAGAACTTCATCCCCGACGCGATGGAGTTCCTCGACAACGTATTGCAGTATTTCATCGAACACGCTCCGGAGACCATCGCCCGCGCGAAGAAGAGCGCCGAGCGCGAACGCTCCGTCGGTCTCGGGGCGCTGGGCTTTCACGCATACCTTCAGAAGAAGGGCGTTCCCTTCGAGTCGGCACTGGCAAAGAGCATCAACATCCGCATCTTCAAGCACATTCAGTCGGAATGCGCCCGTGCGGACGCGATCCTCTGCGACCTTCGCGGTCCGTGCCCGGATGCGGCGCAAGCGGGCGTAAAGCGCCGCTTTTCCCACTGGAACGCCGTGGCGCCGAACGCGTCGTCCTCGCTCATCATGGGGGGAACGAGCCCCTCGATCGAGCCGCGTCGCGCCAACATCTACCGTCAGGACACGATCTCGGGCGCCTACATCGTGAAGAACCCCCAGCTCGTGCGCGAATTGGAGCGCCTGGGGCTCAACAACGACGACGTCTGGGCCGACATCATCGCCCACGACGGCTCGATCGCGCATCGCGAGGACATTCCCGAGGCCGTACGCGCCGTGTTTCGCACCGCGACCGAAATCGATCAGCGTTGGATCATCGAACTTGCCGCCGACCGGCAGCCGTTCATCGATCAGGGTCAGAGCGTGAACCTTTTCTTCCCGCCCGACGTGTCGATTCCGTACCTGCACGCCTGTCACTTCACGGCGTGGAAACGGGGTCTCAAGTCCCTTTACTACAACCGATCGGACAAGCTCCGCAAAGCGGACCGCGTGGGTGTGGTGACCGAACGCCGCCGCATCGAAGACGACATCAACATGAAGGCCGTAGCCGACGACACGACGTGTCTCGCCTGCGAAGGCTGAGATCGCCGTCAGGACCACACTCAACGAACAAACACGCAAAGGTACACATCGCCATGACCGAATCCGCCAACGACGCCGCGTCGCTCGTTCGACCGGCCGCCACGCCCGAAGGGGAGGGGCTTCTCTCCTCGCGCACCTACTTCAAGCCCTTCCGCTATCCGTGGGCCTACGAAGCCTTCATGCAGTCGGAACAGATGCACTGGCTCTGGACCGAAGTCCCCATGATGGAGGACGTGAAGGACTACCAGCGCAAGCTCACCGAAAGCGAAAAGGACTTCCTCACGAAGATCCTGCGCTTTTTCACGCAAGGCGACATCGACGTCTCGGGTGCCTACGTGAAGAGCTACCTCCCGCGCTTCGGGCAACCGGAGGTGCGCATGATGCTCTCCTCCTTCGCCGCTCGCGAAGCCGTGCACATCGCCGCGTACTCGCATCTCATCGAAACGCTGGGGTTGCCGGAATCCATCTACAACGAATTCCTTCAGTACGAAGCGATGGCCGCGAAACACGACTTCTTCAACGAAGTCTCCGAAAACGACGAATACGGCCTCGCGGCCCGCATCGCGGCGTTCTCGGCTTTCACGGAAGGGATGCAGCTTTTCTCCAGCTTCGTGATGCTCCTCAACTTCACCCGCAACGGCACGATGAAGGGAATGGGGCAGATCATCGCCTGGTCGATTGCGGACGAAACGCTTCACACCGACTCGATGACGCGCCTTTTCCGCGAGTACGTGACGGAAAATCCCCATCTCTGGACGGATGACCTCAAGCGCCGCATCTACACGATCGCGGAAACGATGGTGGAGCTCGAAGACCGCTTCATCGATCTTGCCTTCGGCGTCTCGGAAATGGAACGCCTCACGCGCGAGGACGTGCGCGCCTACATCCGCTATATCGCGGACCGTCGTCTGACGGGGCTCGGCTTGAAGAAAATCTTCGGCTCGACCAAGAACCCCCTCCCGTGGGTCGACGCCATGCTCGGCGTCTCGCACACGAACTTCTTCGAAAACCGCGTGGTCGACTACGCGAAGGGCGCACTCACGGGCGACTGGAGCGAAGTGTGGGGGAGCGCGAAAGAATGAACGCCTTCGTCGCGAAGGTCTGAGGGTCGGCAATCGCAATACGGTGTTTGCGCTCAAGGCCCGACACACGCGAAGGCGCTTCGACTCCGTGCTCTTTGCCGCCGAAGATCGCGGGAGAGGACGCACGGAGAGCACAAGTACGAGCGAACAAAAAACAGAAAGCCCGGACTCCGAGGAGTTCGGGCTTTCGGCTTTTCGGAACCTCGCGGCGGAAGAGGGCGGTGCGCCGGGGCGCGTCGGTGTTCGTGCGATTACCTGCCACAAGAAGCTCAGGAACCGCCGCCCGCGGGCGTCCCTTCGCTCGCGTCCGCGGCGGGAACGGTGCCGAATTCGTTCGCGGCGTGTTCGCGTTGCGGGAGGCGCCCTTCGGAGAGGGCCTTCAGAATCACTTCGCGCACGACGGTCGACGCGGAGGTCGACTCCTGGGCGCAAAGCTGCATGAACGCATCGCGATCTTCAATCGAAAGACGGACGCTCAGGACGGTGGATTTGACGGTCATGGTCATAGTGTTCTCGGGAACGAGTTTATGGGGGCACCATCGATCGTAGCGCAATGATCGGGAAAAGCAACTCTTGGATTTTTTCCGATTTACACGAATCTTACCTGCCTTCTCTCGGGTTTCGCACCGAATCGCGTTGAATTTCAACGAATTCGGATTCAAAAGTGTTTTCAAACCGGAATCGTAATTCTTTTTCTCAATCTCCCGAAACAGCCGTTTTTTTGTTCGATATCAACATTCTTTTGTCGTTCAACTTCGAAAATTGAAATCGATATTCTCGATTTCGTAAATCCGCGTGTTGATTTTTGTACATTTCGAATAACTTCCATACTCTTCCCGCGTCAATTCCGCCGACTCCATCGTCTTAAGCGTCCGAAACCGAAGCACCGTCGTCAAAATCAGGCGCTGCGAAGCGGACAAGGATTCAATCGTCCGCTACCCGGCATCTCCGGAAAGTCCTCCTCGACCCGCGACCGAGTCCTCGAAACCAAGATGCGCCCGTACTCGGGGAATCCGAGTGCGGGACGCCGCCGTCAATCCGGACCAACAACAAAAGCACGACGGACCGTCGTGCGATTCCGTTCGATCCGAAACGGTCCCCGGAATACTGATCTACGCAGATCCGCGCGCTCGATGTCTCGCCCGTAAGATTCTTTGCAGGGATTTTCCTCCCGATCGGGAGGAATGGATCTCGAGCCGTCAGAATAAGAAGGGAGGCCGAGCAAAACGAACTTCCTTGTTCATGCGCAAGAGTTCGACCTCGAAGAAAGAAGCGGGAGAAGAGGCAAGCAGGACAAGAGCCGCTCAGAACTCGTCGATCTCCTTTGCAAGGAACTGAGACCGCGTGGAAAAAATCCGTCGCACGGCTTCTTCGTCGGAAATCTTGACCCCGACGGAGCGAATCATCGCACGGATCCACCGGAGCCCGGGATCGCGATCCGTGCGCTGATGCCAGTAGAGAGCTCGCTCGATGCCCGGTCGCACCCACGGGGTCGGGAGCGCCACGAGTTCGCCCGATCGGACGTATTCGAGTGCCAGGCGTCCCGTCATGCGGAGCACCATATCGCTCTCGCGGATGATGCGCGACGCCCCGAGCATGTAGGGCATCGTAATCGCCGCCTGCTCGCGCGGGGAGGGCATGAGCCAGGATTCGTCGTCAAGGAGCGTGTTGATCCGAAGTGCCGGAAACGCTTCGATCGCCTCGCGCGTCATCTTTTCGCCCGCCTCGGCCCTGAGCGCCAACGGGTGCCCCGGGCGCACCACGAAGACGTACTGAGACGCGTAGAGCATCTGCTGCATGATGGAGTTCGAATGAACCATCGCCCGCGGGGCGATACCGATATGGATACGACCGTTTGCGAGCATTGTGAGAAGGTCTCGGTCGAGCTGCACGACTTCGAAACGCACGCCCGGCGCCCGACGGCGGATTTCGAGCATGGCGGGAGCGAGTACTGTTGCCAGGGCGCTGTCCATCGCGCACACGCGCACGGTCTTTTCGTACGTTTCGGGTCGAAAGACGGCGTTCTCGAAAAGATGCTCCCAACTTCCGATCGCCTGCGCAAGGCGCGGACGCAGAGTCTTCATGAAAGCCGTAGGTACCAAGGCCTTCCCGTGCCGCACGAAAAGCTCGTCGCGAAAGATTCCTCGGGCCTTTTGCAGGAGGCGGGAACTCTTCGGCGTCGAAATCCGCAGGCGCGTCGCCGCCCCCGTCACCGACTCGGTTTGAGCGAGGACGTGCAAAAACTCCAAGAGCTCCAGCGTCATCTCGCCCTTTTTGAGAGGTTCGGGCGAGTTCTCGTTAAGTCCGTCGCGAAGGTCACCGTGACACTCGGGGTTGTCGGGACTCTCGAGGTCGTCCTCGATCGCGTCGTCATCGAGCTTCTCGCCGTCCTCGGGCAGAGCGTCGGACGGTTTCGAAAGGATTTCGATTCTCGGGGCGCGGGTCGTCATGGGCGAGCTCGTCATTCGTTGTTGTTGTCGACCCGAATGATACGCGGTCATGTCCGTAGGAGAAAAGAGGGCCGAGTCCACCTGCAACGCCTGCATCGATGACCGACAAAAAGAAAGCGACCCGACCGCCTTTCGAGGAAAGACTGTCGAGTCGCATGTGTTCGCTACCGGAGAGCAATCACGCAATCGCGGAATCGGCATGTCTCTCGGTCCGCAGACCGAGAATACGAGACGCCGTCCGGCAACCGTCCCCGATCAGCACACTCAGGCCTTCAGGGCCTTCACGGCAGCTTGGGCCGAGAGACGCCCCCAAATGACGGCTGCCGTCAGTTGCGAACCGACAATGTAGTCGTCGTAGAAGAGGCCTCCGATCGAGTTGCCGCAGGCAAAGAGCCCCGGGATCGGCTGGTTTTCGGTATTGAGCACTTCGCCGTTCAGTCCGATCTTGGGACCTCCGAAAGTTGCCGTCATGCCGCCCTGGAAGGCGAAAGCGTAGAAGGGGCCCTTTTCGATGAGGCGGGGCTTTTCAAGCGTATTCGGGGGCGTCAGCGTATCAGCCTTACCCGCCTTCACGGCCGCGTTGTATTCGTCGATCGTGCGAACGAGCGTTTTTTCATCGACACCCATTGATTTTGCGAGTTCGGCAATCGTCATCCCTTCGGCGATCGGCGCTTTGGCCTTCTTGTAGCGGGCAATGCGCGTAGCGACGGTTTCGATGTCGACCACCTGGCTGTCGATGATGATGAAGGCGCTGTTGTCCTTTGTGATCGTCGGAAGTTCCTTCGCGATCGCCACGTAGGTCTTTTCTTCGTCGATGATGCGATGGGCCGCCTTGTTGACGATCACGCCGTAGTTGACCATCGTCGACGGGTTCGCCTGATTGACGCCGATCGGACCGCCGTGGAACTGGTCCATGTTGACGTAGTTCGGGAAGAAGGGACGGGTGAGCGTGATGTTTTCGCCCATCATGTATGCCGAACCGCGAAGCGGCATCCAAGCAACGCCGCCACCCATGTACTGGCACACCATCTCCTTGTTGGCATGGAAACCGCCCGTAGCCACAATGACGCCGCATTTCGAACGGAGTTCGAGTGCTCCCTGTGTCTTCGAGACGGCTCGGGCGCCGACACATTCGAGCAGAGGCGTTTTCAGGAGTTCGATCGCCTTCGTGTTCGTCATGAAGGTGATGTTCTTGTGCTTTTTGACTTCTTCGAGCATCTGGAAGGTGAGCTGAGCGCCGCCCGGCTTCTTCGGGCCCGCAACGACATGACCGCGCACCGTGGCGGGCCAGACTTCCTTGACCATCTTGCCCCACTTGATGCCGCATCGCTTCGTGAGCCATTCGATGCAGTCGGCGCTCTTTTCGCAATAGATGCGCGTGAGCTTCGGGTCGCCGCGGTGCTGCGAGACTTCCATCATGTCTTTGTAGAACTCGTCGATCGTATCGGTGAAGCCGTTTTCCTTCTGAACGAACGTGTTCGTCGCATTGAAATGACCGCCCGCGTAGATCGTGTTGCCGAAGGGAGCGGACATTTTTTCGAGTAGCGCCACCTTGGCACCCGCGTCGGCGGCTTCAAGCGCAGCGGTCATGCCGGCGCAACCCGCACCGATTACGACGAGGTCGAAGTCGAGAGTCTTGACGCCCATCTCGGCGGCGGGAGCCGCAGCATGCGCCATACCGACCGTACCCGCGGCAGTGGCGGCAACGGCTCCGAAGAGCCCCGTGCGAAGAGCGGAACGACGATTCATGTCGGTCATAGAGAAGTCTCCTTTGCAATGGGTTGTGGTCCTGCGGCAGGGAAGTCCGGCGGCTTCCGACATTGGTCGCCTCGGAAGCGGGCGAACGTTGCCGCATGAAGAAAACTCTATTACTCAAGGTCCGATAAGTAGTCTTGACCGACCTCAAGGAGGGTCGATTCAATGGGTGTACGGGCTCTCCCGCGGTTGCAGAGGTACGGTTTGCAGGCATTCCGCGCGGGCTAAAATTTTCGGGCGGGACTCCGAGCCGCAGCTTCTTTCTTCTTTCGATTCCTAGGTTTTGGTCCGATCGATGACCGCTCTTTTCCCGACCGCGCTGCTTGCCACGACGATGATATGTGCGTTGCTTATCCCCGTACCCGGAGACGCCACGCCGATTCGGGTGGGGGTAAGCGCTTTCGCGCTTCCTCACCAACGCGACGAATTCCTCGATTCCACAAACGAGACTCTGGCGAGCACCTTCGGGCGCGAGAACCTCGTCGTCACGCACTACAGCGTGGCGGGGCTCGAGCGCGCTGTGCGGGCGGGCGAAGTGGACGTGTTCGTGAGCAGCGCGGGCGTAGCTCGACGTCTCGTCGACACCGGAGCACGCCCTCTGGCAACGAGCATAGCCCCGGGACTCGAAGATCCGAACCACAATGAAGGGACGGCCGTTGTTCTTCGGCATAACGATGAACGCACGCTTCTGGAGTTGCGCGGTACGCGACTCGCCGCCAATCTCCCGTATGGCTTTTCAGGCTATCAGATCGCTTTGGGTGAAATCGCGGCTGCGGGCGAAGACCCCGATCGGTTCTTTGCCGAGTATCTCTTCTTTCACCGAAGCGCCTCGATGAAAGAGGTCGCAGAAGCCGTCGCGTCCGGACGTGTCGACGCCGGGTTTCTGAGGCTCTGTGCCTTTGAAGAGCTCGAAAAACGCACCCCTGAGCTCGCACGGCAACTGCGCGTTTTACCGCCGCCCGAGGATGCGACGGGAACGGTAGCCTGTCGGCACAGTACGCGACTTTATCCCGCACAGGGGATTTCCGTCATGCCGACCATCGCCCCCGAACATTCGAGAAAGTTGCTCGTAGCGCTTCTGACGATGCCGCCCACCGAGGACGGTCGAGCCTGGTCGGTTGCAACCGACTACCACGCGGTCGACAACCTTTTAAAAAGCCTAAAAACAGGGCCGTATGCGTACCTGCGCGAGTGGACGGTACGGCGTTTCATCGAAACCTACCGAGCGCTTATCGCCTTGACGCTTCTGGCGTTGGCGGGCTTTTTCCTCCATGCGTGGCGCTCGGACAAGCTCGTTCGTCAACGAGAAGCCGAACTCGAAGAAGCACATCGCCGGGAAACGAATCAGAACCGCCGCATCGATTCGCTACAACGCGCGGGAGCCGTCGGACAACTTTCGAGCCTGATCGCACACGAGGTGCATCAGCCGCTTGCGGCCGTACGACTCTATGCGGAAGGGCTCGCGCGCCAGGCCGATTCGGAGGCTACGACACCCGAACGCATTCGCAGCATTGCCCGACGAATTTCGACCCAGGCCGAACGTGCCGCCAACATCGTCGACCGCGTTCGCGACTATGCACGCGAACGCAATCCCGTCCTCACACCGTTGACGATCGGAGAGTTACTCGATCACCTTTTTCTGTCGTACCCGCGTTGGAAAGAACGAATCACCCTCGAATGCCCGGAGAACCTCAAGGTTGCCCGTATTCGCGCAAGCCTTATTGAAATGGAGCTCGCCGTGGTGAACCTGCTTCGCAACGCCGCACAAGCCACCGAAGGCGTCTCGTCGCCTGTCATTCTGTTGCGGGTCGGCCTCACCGACAACTCGATCACGTTCGACGTTGTCGATAACGGTCCATTTGCAGACGTCGAGCGCCTCAAGACCCTCACCACGCCCGTCACGAGTGAAAAACCCTCGGGGCTCGGCCTCGGACTTTCCATCGTACGACACCTCATCGAGCGGCACGGAGGTACGCTTTCCTTTTCGATCAATCCTGCGGAAGCGCACGGTCTTCAAGCCCGCATTGCGATTCCGCTCATCCGCGAGGAGCAACCGACCGATGCGCCGTAAGCTTTTTTTGATTCGTATCGTCGACGACGATGAAGCCTTGTGCGACGCCATGAGTTTTCTGCTCGAAGGCGAAGGCTACGAAACGATCGTCTATCCGAGCGCGGAAGCGTTCCTCGAAGCCGGAGACGTCACGACTCCGGGTTGCCTCCTTCTCGACGTCAAGATGACGGGCATGACGGGACCGCAACTCCAGGAGCGACTCCTGGCGCACGGCTCGACTCTGCCGATCGTTTTTCTCTCGGCTCACGGCTCGATCGATCTCGCCGTGGACGTGATGCAAAAAGGAGCGGTTTCGTTTTTGCCGAAGCCCGTGGGTGCGGAGCGTTTGCTTGAGGCCGTCCGACGAGCGGAAGAGAATCCCGTCTACGGCCACACGAGTCGGCACCGGCCGCAATCGCCCGAAATTGCGCCTCAGCTGAGCGACCGAGAGCGGCAGGTGGTCGCACTCGTCGGACAAAACCTCACGAGCCGACAAATTGCGGAGCGAATCGGCGTTTCGCGTCGTACGGTTGAATTTTTCCGCTCCAATGCGATGCGTAAACTCGGCGTACGCTCTGCTGCCGAGCTGAAGGAAAAAGTCGGCTCCGGGGACTTCTCGAACTGACGCCCCCGCGGCCGAAGCGTATGTCATTCTGCAGGGCCTGACACCTGCACAAGCCTTCTTGCGAAGTTTTCAAAGCGCCACGGACCGACGGCGGAGCGCTTCGAGAAGAACGAAAACGAGCAACGTGAAGGCGGAGAGCACGAGACACAAAGCCGTCGCCGCATCGAAGTCCGCGCGCGAGACGGCATTGAAGATTTCGAGCGACAGCGTGTTGGTGCGGCCCGAGAGGTTGCCGCCCAGCATCATCGTGATTCCGACCTCACCGCTTGCTCGCGTGAGACCGAGCAAAAGGCCCGAAAGGATGTGCGTGCGAATGAGCGGGAGCGTCACACGGAAAAAGATCGTCAGCGGACCCGCCCCGTGAACCGCCGCCGCGAATTCGAGGTCGCGAAGCGCGGGGCTCTCCAGCGCCGCGACGACGGGACGGACGACGAGCGGCAATCCCGCGACCAGAGCCGCAAAGTAGACGGCTGCGGGCGTGAAGATCATCGGAAGACCCGCATCCGCAAGCAACGCCCCCACGGGGCCCGTACGCCCGAGCAAAAGAAGGAGCAGGTAGCCGAGCGCAATCGGGGGAAAGACGAGCGGGAGCGTCACGAGAAAGTTGAGCGCCCGCACCGCCCAACCGCGCTTGCGCGCAAAGAGCCACGCGAGCGCGGGACCCGCGACGAGAAACCCGACGGCCGCCACCAGACACGTACGAAGCGTGAGCGCCAGGGCACCCGCGATGACGGGGTCGCGAAGAACGGAAAAAAGGAGTTCCGGAGAAAATTCGGTTTCCATGGCGAGTTGCCGTACGGCGGGTGACGGGTGGAAAAAAGGAGAAACGTCGGGACCGAAAGAACAATAGGATGAATCTCGCGAAGGACAAATCCACGTCGATCGAGAGGAATTTATCCTTTCTGTCTCTCATTTGCGGGATCCGTACGAATCCCGACGTTTCCGCCAAAGTCAGGTAAGAACGCGTTCCGGATCAATCGATCCCGTTTTCGCGAAGGATCTTCTTCGCGCTTTCGCCCGAGAGCCAGTCGAGGAACGCTCGGACGTCGTCGGCCTTCGCGGCGCCTTCGACGGGACGAGCGGTCATAACGATCGGTTGATGACGGTCGGTGATTTCAAGCGAACCGCCGAGCTTTGCCTTCTGAGCTTTGGCCGCGAGGCGATTCACGAAACCCGCGTCCATTTCACCCTTTGCAACGTAAGCCGTCACCTGCGGAACGGCCGATACGATGTTGGTCTTGCCTTCTAGCTTTGCGCCAAGGCCCGAGGTCTTCAAGAAGTCCTCGGTCGCACGCCCGTAGACCGCAGCCTTCGGGTCGGGGTAGGCGATGCGTTCGATCTCGGCTTTGGCAAGATCTTCGGGAGCGGAGAGCGTGAGGCCCTTGCGCCAAATAAGAACGATCGGGGTCGTGCCGAGGACGACTTCCTGTTTGTCGAGCATCTTGAATTTCGCAAGGCTCGCGCGGTCGGAGACGACCACGTTGACGCCCGAACCGGAAGCGGTCTGAGCGAGCATCTGCCCGATGTTGCCGCCGAAGGCGGTACCGACCTTGGCGCCCGTCTCGGTTTGGTACGCGGCGACGAGGGCCTTGACCATCGGGATGTAGCCCGAACCGGTGGTGACGGTCACCTCGGCCTGAGCAACCGAGGCACCGAAGGCGAGGGCGGCGACGAACGCCGGCGCGGCGATTTTCGTACGAAGGTGATGCATAGCGAGACGGGAATTTCGAATGGTCATGGGAGTCTCCGAAAAGGATGTTGGTCGTGAGTCGGTCGTTGGATTAACGAAACGATCGGGAAAAAGCGATAGAGCGGTTCAAGTCGGGTTTTACGGCGGATCCGTCGAGGCACTCGGCCTCACGGGTTCGATGCGGTGCGTACCGCGCAAGCGTCAAACGAGAGGACCGGGCCGGCAACGCCCGAACCGGGTGTCACGGGAGGCGTTACAGACGTCGTCTCGGGCTTTGCCAAAGAAGCGGCGACATGCCGAATGGCGTCCTCCTTCTCGTCCCCGACTTCGTACGAGCGGTGATTTTGGAAATCGACGTAGTCGACGATTCTGCCCGCAGCCATCCGATAGACCCGACGCGCAAGGCGCTCCGTTTCCCGATCGCTGTGCGTGATGTAGAGGACGGGAATCGAGAGCCCCGTAAGGGCCGATTCGATTTCGTCCATGAGACGTTCGCGCAGCTTCGGGTCGAGGCTGGAGAGGGGTTCGTCGAGAATGAGGAGATCTTCCGCCCCGAAGAGGGCGCGGGCGAGCGCCGCGCGCTGGCTTTCGCCGCCCGAGAGCGTTCCGGGACGACGGTCCAAGAGGTGCGCAAGCCCCAAGCGTCGTGCCGCCTCGTCGACCGTCAGGCCCGACCAGGCAGCCTTCGAGCGGTGCCCCGTCGTGCGTGCGAATTCGATGTTCTCGCGCACCGTCAGGTGCGGAAAGAGCCGGTGCGTCTGAAAGACGTAGCCGATCCCGCGGGCGGACGGCGGAAGAACGATCCCTTGACGGATGTCGACGATCGTTCGATCGCCGAGCCGTACGAGCCCGTCGTCGGGGACGACGCGGCCTGCCACGATGTCGGCGAGCGTCGTTTTCCCCGAACCCGATTCACCGCGGAGCACCGTGATCCCGTCGGCGGGAATGCGAATGTCGACGTCAAGTGCCACGGTACCGCGGCGCTTTCGAACGCGGATGCACAGATCGCGCTCCATAGAAATCCTCCGAGCCAAATGCGAACGAGGAGCAAAAAAAACCGCACGTCTCGAATCCGCATCGGCTTGTGTTTGCTCGGGTTGGGCGCTCACGGCACATGCGGAACCTGACCGGGCCGGCATCGAAGCGCTTTCCGACAGAAGAATACTGTCTTTCGGTAAAGAAAGGGGTCAGGGTTTTCGAGCCCGTCAAATTGTGCGAGAAAAAAATAACATCTCAAGTCAATGGCAAAATCAGGCCGAATGCTAGAAAACATCCCCCGATCAGGCGGACATTACGAGATGTCGCCGCAACCAACGTTCGGCCGGTCAAGTCAAAGGAAGTCGTTCGACTTGATCGGCTCTCAGTGCAAAAACGCGTTGAACCCCGCATACGCGAGGACCGAAAGCACCACGGTGCCCGCGAGGTTCGTGGAAAGCGCCGCGATCGTCATGACGGCAAGCGACAGGAGCATCACGGGGTCGGTCGTCATGAAATAGGGCGCGACGATCGAGGCCATCACGCAGGCGGGTGCGGCCTCCAGGACGCGCTGAAGTCGGGGCGAGACCGTGCGGTTGCGAAGCACCAACCAGCCGACGGCGCGGGTTGAATAGGTGGCGGCGGCCATTCCGAGGACGGTAATGAATTCGAGCAACGTCGGAAGCGCGAAGAGATCGCGAGCGGGGTCGAAAAGAGGGAATTCGGTCATGAGGCGTGCTCCTTCTTATTTTTGATCCGAGGAGAATTCGTCGCGGGTTTCGGTTGCGTCGGTATCGGCTTTATTCTTACCAAAGAACGCATCCGTGTCGTCGAGCCCGAGAAGAACCGCAACAAGGCCCGTCAACGTTCCCGCCAACACGCACCAGTGCGAAGGAACGAAAAGGCTCGCGACGGCGGAGGCAAGTGCCGCCAGCACGATCGGAAGCGCCCGACGGAGACCGGGCCACATCATGACGATGAGGGACGCAAAGGTCGCGGGAAAGGCCATCATGAAACCCCACTTCGTCATGTCTCCGATCGACTGCCCGAGCGCGGCACCCGCACCGGCCGAGGCCATCCATAGGGTCCAGAAACCCAACCCCATCCCGATGTGAAAGGGAAACGAAAAAAGGCCGTCGGCCGACACCCCCGCGCGACGCCGCTCCGTGATGTCGGCGCTTGTCAAAGCCCAAACCTCATCGCACATGAAGAAAAAGACGAGGGCGTTTTGCAAAGGCGAGAGTCGACGCGTATGGAGCGCAAGCGACGCACCCAAGACGATGTGGCGGCTGTTGATGAGCCAGGTCGAAAAAATCACGACAAGAACAGGCGGCGCGGCACTCCAGAGCGCCACTGCGGCGAATTCGCTCCCGCCCGCAAAATTGAGGCCCGTCATGAGGACGGTTGTTAGGACGCTCATTCCGTGCTGGCTCGCCTGGACACCGAGAATGAAGCCGAGCGGCAGGCACCCGCAGATGAGCGGCAGCCCGCGAACAAAGCCTCGAAACATTTCCGAGGCAACGGAGGAGTGGGTCATGGTGAGGGTGTTCGGTCGAAAAGCAGTCGAAAGTGTGAGGTGCAGGAACGGAAAATCCACTGTCCGCGACTTTCAGAATCCGAGAATCGGGGCTGCGAAATCTGAAATCGTTTTGCGAATCGGGTCGGGCACCCTTGCGCGTCGGTCGTGTGCAAATTCGACGCGGGCATCGTTTCCCTCCTTCGGCAGGCACGATTCGCAGGACGGGCGAGGCTTGTTGCAAGCAGGCGGTCCGTTCGGGTTCGAACAATTTTATCCGCGGATCTACACGGGATCTTCAGGCAAATATACATGGTCAGCCCCCTGATTGCAACGAGGGCAGCAATTCACATTGGCCTCCGAAGGCGGGCAACGCCCGCCTGAG